>Ga0209538_1000053_pt1 | contig 63254 bp, 54 predicted proteins | sample BarGraNGADG00211_2_FD_184492 | JGI IMG/M metagenome (GOLD analysis project Ga0209538, IMG submission 184492) | Arctic peat soil microbial communities from Barrow, Alaska - Barrow Graham LP Ref core NGADG0004-211 (SPAdes) (version 2) | ecosystem: Environmental > Terrestrial > Soil > Wetlands >... | reverse complement strand
ACTTGTAGCCTATCTGGATTACTACAACAATGACAGAATAAAGGTTAAACTAAATGGACTGAGCCCTGTTGCTTACAGAACTCAGTCCATTGTTTTTACTTAATTTCCGTTCAACAAACGGGGTGTATTATATCTCTGCTAATTATTTTAGAACCAGTAAGGAGCGACATCCATTTAAATGCACCATAGAGGCTATTCCCAAAATATAGCCCACCATTTCCGACAGCATAGGCCTGCGTATAAAGGTCTAAGTTGCGTAATTGTAATGTAATATTTTCTATTATCCCGCCTGGAAACGTCGCATAACTCAAGAGAGTTACTGAGAGTGAGACAATAGCTGCAATTGCAATATCCTTATATCGCCGGTCCGTCAATAACATTAATGCCAAGACAACAGGAAAAGCTTTAAGTGCTATAGAGAAGCCAAGGAAAATTGCACTAACTGAAGGATTCCGATGGTATAAAAAACGAATAAGTAAAGACAAAAGAATACAATGATCTCAAAATTTGCGCGATCGAAAGCAATCAAGAACGGGTATGTTATGAAAGAAAGTATAATGGCGTTTTTTAGGGACAGAACTTTATCTTCCAGCTTAAATTGTGTGAAAACCAAATAAAAAAAACAAGTGCAATAAACAATCAGGTATATGTTTAGTGCTGTTTCTGGTTTAACAAACAAAAAAAGCGATGCTATTTTATAAAGAAAAGGGAAGTTTTGAAAATCAGGTCTTGCTACATGATATGGATCGACCGAGATTCTATACGGCCATATGAAATCCATCCACCTATCTTCAGGGCGAAATAAAGAGGTATTAAAAGGATACCCATGTCCAAGATAAGCACCCATCACATAATGTTATAAAACAGATAAAGCAAAACCTACTATTACGATAGTGCTCAGAATTTGAATTTTTTTTCTCTGTTCATTGACATATACCCCCACTCACTCGTGGTTTAATAATTATCTACATAATAACCGATACTGCGCAAAAGTGCATCCTCGAAGGGAACCCACACGTTCAAACCAAGCTCCTGGTTGGCACGGGAAGTAGACGGAATGTAATGTTCAATCGGTGAAATTGGCGTTTGAGTATTCACTTTCTTTTGAATTTCTACACTTGCCTGATGAAATAATACCTGAGCCACTCGCTGCGCAATCTCCGTAATTGAAAACCCCTTTTCAGAACCCACATTATATGGCCGACAGGATTGTCCACGCAATAGTATCGTCCACAACCATATTGCGAGGTCTGAAGCATAAAGATAAGACCGGAAAGGAGTACCATCTCCTTTTACGACAATCGGGCCGCCTCTCAAGGCATCCCGAATAAAATTTCCTATGGCAAAATGCGCGTCCAGCGGTAGATGTGGCCCGACAAAGGCGAAACAGCGTGCGATCTTCATTTCAAGGCCGTTTTTCTGGGCAGCCAAAGCGCATAACATCTCCGCTGCGCGTTTTCCCTCTCCGTATGCTGAAAGAGGATCCAGCGAGTCAGGAGCTCCATTGTAATCTTCGGGTATGTGACTCAAATCAGGTGGTTGTTTGCCATAAACGGCGCCAGAACTGGTTAGCAGGAATTTTCTCGTACCGTGATTACCCGCGAACTCTATTGTCCGCCGGGTTCCATCCACGATGGTATCGAACATTCTTTGTGGATCATTTTGGTTAAGCCGCGCACTCGCCTCGGTGGCCGCATGGATGACATACCTATACTCTCCATCAGGAAACTCGAAATTACATACATCCCCTTTGATCATTCGAAGCGCCGGGTTATTCGCCAAATGAGGCATCCTGGCAATAAATTTCTCGGGGTTCCTGCTGAGTACCGTAGCGCTTGCATCCAGGTTTAACTGGTCATTCGCTCTTAAAAAGCTCTCTACGAGCCAACAACCAAAAAAACCCGTGCCCCCTGTAATAAACAATTGCTCACCACGCAGTTCTTCCCACAGGTCGCGGGTATGATCAAGAATATGGTTCAGGTCGCTTTCAGGCAACGGTTGCACGGTAATCTCCCTTATTCCCAAGCATCAGTCTTAATATGTTCAGGAATGATGGCTTGCGATTTGAGATCTAAACTGATTTTTTTCAACATCGCAGGAGGCCCTGAGAGATAATAATCGGTTTCGAGAGGATGTAAAATTTTCGGAATTATCGACTGCACGGAAAGCCTTCCGGACAGAACCCTCTCTTTCGCATTCGGTTCACCTTCTTCGATAAAATACCAAGCCATTAGGCCCTGTACTTCTTTTATTTTTTGTTCAACCATTGGCTTGAAAATTAATAAATCTCGGCTGCGAGCGCCATAGAATAATGATATTGGTTGTTCATGACCCGGGGTCAACCCGTCTAAAAAAGCGGTGAAGGCAGTGATCCCGGTGCCGCCCGCGATCAAAACAATGTCACACGCGCTCTGAATTATAAAATCACCATAGGGCAACTTGGCCCATATTTTTGTACCGATCTGGATCCTCTGCTCCATCTTTGTGGTAAAGCTGCCTACGACAGAATAGGTGATGCTCAAGTGCTCGCGTTGCGTAGGTGAACTAGCGATGGAAAAGACCCGCGACTCAGGCCAAAATGATCCTGGATTATAAGGATCAATAGCTAGGTGGAGAAATTGTCCGGGTTTACCTATTGGTAACGAAACAGGAGAACTCAACTCAAGGGTATAAACATGACCGCCATGGTCAACTATCTTGTCAACGGTACACTGAATTTTTCTTGGAACGGCCAAGCTTACCTCAGTTTACTGCCATGAATTGGTCGAAACTTTCGATAATCCAATCCATCTGAACTGTAGACAATCCAGGGTACACCCCAACGAAGAAGGATTGATTCGTGACAATATCTGTATTGGTTAGCTCACCAACTTGGCGATGGTCGATATTCATGAAAGCAGGATGTCTGAGCAAATTGCCACTAAAAATATTCCTGGTTTCAATTTTTTTGCTTTCCAGATAAGATGTGAGCTGGTTACGCGTAAAGCCAGCGTCATCTCTGATAGTGATCACAAAAGCAAACCAGGATGGATTTGAGCTTGCCGTGGCTCTGGGTAAAATCAAACGATCTGAATATTTTTCCAAGCCATGATAGATGTAATTGAAATTATCTCTCCTTGCCTTTATGAAAGAGGGTAACTTCTTTAACTGGGCAACACCAATAGCGGCCTGCATATCTGTCGCTTTTAGGTTATATCCGATGTGGCTGTATACATACTTATGGTCATAACCAAACGGTAAAGTACCAAATTGTTGTGCAAAACGCTTCCCGCATGTGTTATTTTCACCCCCTGCGCAATAACAATCTCTACCCCAGTCTCTAAAGGATCGCGCAATGCGCGCAAGGTGATCATCCTGGGTAACCACACATCCTCCCTCGCCCATCGTAATATGGTGAGCGGGATAGAATGAGTGACTGGCAAGATCCCCAAATGATCCTGTTAATTTTGAACCATACTCTGAGCCTAACGCATCACAATTATCTTCGATAACCCATAGATTATGTTGCTTGGCCAGAGACATTACCGTCTGCAGATCAAAAGGCACGCCCAAGGTATGCGCCATCATGATGGCTTTAGTTTTTGAAGATATTGCTTTTTCAAGCATCTCGGGTTTGGCAGTATAGTCGCCCAAGTTAATATCCACAAATACAGGAATTAATCGGTTTTGGACAATCGGAGCCACCGTTGTTGGAAACCCAGCAGCAACTGTTATGACTTCATCACCTGGTAGGAGTTGGCGATCCTTTAGACTGGGAGAGGTAAGAGTGCTCAAAGCCACCAAATTCGCGGAGGAGCCGGAGTTTACGATGAAAGCATTGCTCACACCGAGGAAATCAGCGAATTCTGCTTCAAATTGCTCAGAAAATCGGTTAGCGGTAAGGAAAAAATCGAGGCTGGAATCGACTAAAAGCTTCATTTCCTCAGCGTCAAACACCCTCCCGGCATAGTGAACAATATCTATTCCGGGGCGGAAATCGGGTTTGTTGCCAAACTTTTCCTGATAAAAACTGCTGACTTTTGAAAGAATTTCTTCTCTATTTTTTTCCATTAACTAAAAATTCCCTGTACCACGAAATTGTTCTGGATAAACCTTGTTCAAGAGTGAAACGAGGGGTCCAATTTAGAACAGTCCTGGCCTTGTTGGCATCCAAATATTGAAGACGGATTTCGTTCGATACCTCGTTCAGAATACGCGGTTCCAGGTTGGAACCCATTGATGCCAGGATCCGACTAACAAGTTCTGTAACTGTTATCTGCAATTCATTTGAGAAGTTGAAGGCATGGCCAGCAATGCTCGCGTCTTCGGCCAGGGCTTCGGCAAGGGTCATGTAGGCAATTGCCCCGTCCTCGACATAAAAATAATCTCTTACATAATTGCCATCGGATCGGATCATTGGTCTCTGACCGTTTAAGATAGAGCGAATTGTCCCAGGAATAATCCTGTTCCAATTCAAATCCCCTCCACCATAGAAATTACCGCATCGGGTGATTGCAACTGGCAGACCGTAGGTTTTGGCATACATCTGTGCGATCAGATCTGCGCACGACTTACTTACATCATACGGATGTTGGCCTTGCAATGGGCATGTTTCATCATAAGGCAGTACTTCCTGGTCTCCATAGGCCTTGTCTGAAGAAGCAATGACTATCTGGGCAACCTTTGGGCTTCGGCGGCAGGCTTCCAGTAGTGCCCAAGTTCCCCCGATATTTGTTTCGAAGGTAGAAATCGGGTTTCTGTTGGCGATGGTCACAATCGTTTGGGCAGCCAGGTGGATAACCGTCACGATCTCATTTTCGCCCAAAACACGTTCAAGGCAAGCCTGATCTCTTACGTCTCCCCTGACAATTTTGGTCTTTGAGAGTAAGTTAGTGCCCAAGAGCATCGAATTCGGGACCCAATCCCTTACCAGGCAGGTGCAATCAGCCCCTGCTTCGGTCAGTGTTTTCACCAGCCAGCCACCAACCAAACCTGAGCCGCCTGTAACTAAGACGGGCTTTCCTTTCCAGAAAGAATTATCTTTTACCATGTTTTCCATGGAGCATTCCCACTTTCCCAAAGCGATTCCAGCAATTGCATCTCCCTGATTGTATCCATACATTGCCAAAACCCTTCGTGTTTGTAAACCGCAAGTTGATGCTCAGCTGCTAAACTTTCTAATGGACCGCGCTCAAAGTAAACATCATCACCATCAATGTAATCAAACACCTTAGGCTCCAGCACCATAAATCCCCCGTTGATCCAGCCCTCGCCAATTTGTGGTTTTTCGATGAATCTGGTAACTAAATTGCCTTCAATTTCCAACCCACCAAAACGAGAAGGAGGACGAACAGCTGTGATTGTAGCAATTTTCCCTTGTTGCTTATGAAATGCCAAAAGTTTTTTAATATCTATATCAGCAACGCCATCACCGTAGGTATAGCAAAAGGTTTGCTCTCCAACCCAGGGCTGCATCCTTTTTAAACGGCCGCCCGTTTGGGTATTAATCCCGGTATCAGCAAGAAAAACCTTCCAATCCTCGGCATTTCCGTTGATGGGGTTAATTTCACCATTTCGAAGATTTATGCTCATATCGGCGTGCTGGTAATAGTAATTTGTAAAATAGTTACGGATCACGTTGGCTTTATAACCCATAGCAATGCCAAACTGGTCCACGCCAAAGCTGTCATAAATCTTCATAATGTGCCACAACATCGGTTGGCCGCCAATTTCTACCATGGGTTTCGGTTTTATCCCGGTTTCTTCCTGCAAACGCGTGCCCAGCCCCCCTGCCAAGATGATTGCTTTCATTTTATTCTCCCGATTAATAAGTTTCGATTATTCACATTATAAATCAAATGGACTCGAGATTTATTTCAATTCTGCGAGTTTACTCGACAAAAGATTTCCAGAACGTAGAATTTAAATACAACTTAATTGTCAATCCATTGTTCTGTAGAATCAGCTTCCAATATTTTTCCCTCAGTTTGTGCCAGTTGTTCGTAAATGCTTAGTGAAACAACCGCTGGGATTGAAAGAACAAAAGTTTCTATAACCTTCAGTGGAATCCCTGTGGCAAAACGTGTAGGCAAAACATTTACTCGAGAGTGATTGTAGTAGTACCCAATATCTTTCATATAACACCTTACAACCACATTATCATTCGCCAGAACTTTCACCGATTCCGTCGGTTCAGAGACGAAGTTGGGGAAAACACTCCCGTCAGATTCCGCGCATATCCATAAGTTCATGAGCGGCACTTTCCCAGGTGAACTTGTTTGCTTGTTCGATGCCCTTCCGAATTAACTTTGTACGGAGAACTTCTGAGTTAGCCACCTGCTGCATGGTTAACCTAATCTGTTCAATCTTGGTTGAATCCACATACAGCGCCGCATCCCCGCATACCTCTGGTATTGAGGCACTATTGGAAGCAATAACCGGGCAACCACAAGCCATCGCCTCAAGAGGAGGCAATCCAAACCCCTCATACAATGATGGAAAGATGAATGCCAACGCGTTTTCATAGAGAGATCGTAATTGGGCATCAGTTACAAAACCAAGGTGGATCACCTTATCATCAGCAATCAGGCCTTCATCATGGAAAATTTTGGAAAAATTCCCGCCAGCAATTACTAAATTGGGTAATTGTTCACCATAAGCTTGCATTGCCTTGATGACGGCGTTCAGGTTCTTATGGCGGCTGGAAGTGCCCACGGCGAGAAAATATGGTTTTCCACGAAGTGAGAACTCGTCCAACAAGGAATCATCAGCAGAGACTCGGAGGATGTGTTCGCATCCTCCAGATATGACTTGGAATCTATTTTCAGAGATATGCAGGTAATGGCTTAATTCCTTTTTTGAAAATTGAGAAGTTGTCAGTAATCGGCGCGCAATATGCGAGAGAATAAAAAAGATAAATTTATATTTAAGTCGGAAAGTCCATGAATAGGCATCAGGGACAGCAAAGACCGATGCATCATAAATTAACGCAATCTGATTGAAGTGGAAGACAGGGCCAATATTACATAAATCCACAAGCAATCCATTCCGCGTATGAAACGGAAGATCAATCTGCTCCCAGAGATTACCTTTCAGCCTGCCGCAGGTTCTTATCTGAATGTTTTGCCAGTTGGGCAACCTGAGCGCGTCCTTTTCAGGAGGCACAAGACAAACAAAAATACAATCAGAGTATTCTGACACAGCGACGAGGTGGTCAAATTCTGTTAAGAGTTCCTCTGCAAACCTCTGCACACCTGTTCTGGGCTGAGCTAAAAACCTACCGTTAAAGTAAATGATTTTCCTAGTCTTATCCAAATTATCCTCTGTAGTCGAAAATCACTGCCCAGCTCCATCTCCGGCGACACTTCCTGCGATAAACTGAAGATTCACAGAATAATGATGCTGTTCTGTTCTAGTTATCTACCGTCTCTATCGAAGAAAATCACCCAGAAGGTTTTAATCACGATGTACGCATCTAACCACAAGGACCAATTGAATACGTAATAAACATCCAATTGGGTTCTTTCTTCAAAAGATAGATTATTCCGTCCGTTAACCTGCCACCAGCCCGTCAACCCCGGCCTTACCTTGAAAACAATATTCGCAAGCTCCCCCATCTTGTCAATTTCAGCTTGCACCAGGGGGCGTGGGCCTATCAAGCTCATCTCACCTCTTAAGATATTGATGAACTGGGGTAACTCATCAAGACTGTACTTCCTAATCCATCTGCCAACTCGCGTAACCCGTGGATCATCTTTGAACTTATGAAACTTTTCCCATTCTTTACTTAGTTTAGGTTCCAAAAGCATTTGAGATAAGATTTTATCGGAGTCCAAATACATTGTACGGAATTTCAAAAGTTTATAGGGCTTTAGGTCTTTACCTACCCGTTCTTGATAGTGAAAAACCGGACCGTCAGAATCAATCTTAATCAGGATGGCAATAATCAGGCTTAATATCAGGAAAGGAATAACCAGAAGGACGCAAGCTAGAATCTCAAAGCTCCATTTAACGATTCGCAAAGAGGTATTGAATAAAGATTGGTGCGAGATTACAGCCGGTTGGCCGTTGAGATCGATCGGTTGAGCCATCATGCTACCATAGATATCATTATCCAGAATAAAGATTGTTCTTCGAAACTTCAAGCCCACAGAGTGATAAATTAATGGATATGACTTACGCAGTTCGGTTGTAGGAATGGCAAGGATTACCGTATTAATCCCTTTTGAAATCCGTTCTTGTTCCGCTGGTGACCAGGATTGAATGCATACCCCCGAAAATTCGTTGGAAGGCATCGATTTATCGATTGAAAGGCCAATTGCAGGTCGATATCCTAGCCGTCTGCAGTTGAGCAACTTCCTGATTATGCTTTTGATTTCATCATAACTACCAATAATCGCAACCGGCTCTCCCCACCAGGAAAAAACCGACACGATCATCTTTCGAACCAGGATGCGACCAATGGTGATAATGCCAATTTCAAAAATTCCACTTAACAAGTAGATGGATCTGGAGAAGTCGTACGATCTGCTATTTATGAAGATATACACACTCACAATTGCGTATGCGGCAAAAAGCGCTTCAGTAATCTCCTTAAGCTCAATCACTGAAATCCTACCTCTGCCAGGATAGAGGCCTTTTACCATGAACATAAATATGCTTAAGCCAGCCAGCATTAAGAGTGTGCGCAATACTTGAGGGTCAAAAAGTAAAGGGTCCTCTACATGTAAGATCAGTTTGCGCACGAGAGTGATAAGGCCAAACGAAATGGCAAAGCCGAGCAAGTCGCTAATCAGCAAAAATAGATTTACAAGCCATGTTTTTGAGCCGATAAATTCATTACGATTGTTTTTCAATTTTCGCACCTTCATGAGAAATGACCTGGTCAATAAATGATCTGAATTTATTATTAAAGACTGAGATGTCAAAATTCATGGCATTCCTGCGGATTCGATCCGAGTCGAATGAGAGTAATTCGAATCTCTGAATTGCCTCGATTAACGATTCTGTTGTCTGCGCATCAAAGAATACACCAGTCTCTCCCGCAATTACAGTTTCCAAGGCTCCACCTGAACGAAAAGCGATAATCGGACGCCCACAAGCCTGGGCTTCAACAGGGACTAGTCCGAAATCTTCATCGCTTGGAAATAACAAAGCTCTGCAATTAGCGTAAAGTTCCTTAAGTTCCTGATCGGTGACCCTCCCAGTAAAGACCACATTTTTGCCAGCCAGTTCCTCCAATTTTTCACGCTCCAAACCATCTCCAGCAACAATTAGCCTTCTATTCAGCTTTTTACACGCATTAATGGCAATATCAGCCCTTTTGTGGGATATGAGGCGGCCGGCATACAGGTAGTAATCACCCGAAATGCTGGAAATTGGATAAGAACTAATATCTACAGGGGGGTAGATCACCTCCGCAGTTCTACCATAAATCCGGTCAATTTGGCCAGCCACGTTATTGCTTATGGTAAGCAAGTGATCGATCTTCCTCGTCCTCTTGATATCGTATTTTTGTAATACTGGCAAAAATGATTTGATTAAGGACAGGCTGATCGATCCAAAAGGAAGACTTTCCTTGCTATAGACTTTATGTTTCCAAAGAAAGCGAATTGGATTGTAAAGATAACAAACGTGAATCGTGTGCTTGGGAAGATGGACAAACTTTGAAAGATAATTGGCGGAGGAAATAACAAGATCGAATTTGGAAAAGTTTAATAATTGAAGCTCTGCTAACCATAAAGGGTAAAGCTTCTTGAATTGTCGTTCATTCTTGATCAAGTTAGAGAATTGCAAGGTGTGAATATCTTTTGTTTTGAATTCAGGAAAAGTGTTTTCAGGGAGATAAGCAGAAGTAAAAATCGGAGCATCAGGAAAAAGGTTGCTAATACTGAGTGCAACCCTCTCAGAGCCCGCGGGAACCACCAAGGCATCGTGGACAATGGCAATTTTCAATTTGCTTCTACTCCGAAATTCCATTGCTGTCATTGTTGAGAATAACCGTTTTTATTCCATATGCCAAATTAGCTGAGGAATATTTTCATTTAGTATGTACATGGATTCTATCTCAGACTCGCCATCATTAGAAGTGAGGCTAAGCAGAGCGGGTATTTCGCTCTCAAGAACTATTGGGTTTCTGGAGGTAAAGTGGTTTTGCGAAATGCTAAAGCTGTTTATCTCTGTGCCTTCCAGAAAATCGAAAACAAGCAGACCATCATCTTGGTAGTATGGGTAAAAGATCGTGCCTGTCATTAAGAGATTCTCTGTTGCCTCTCTGGGCTTTGCATAATCCAGTAGTTGAACAGCACTTTCATCTTTTTGGACCAACTTTGGCACTATTAGGTTTGCTGCAGGGAGTAAAAGAGCAAACATAGCTATAACCAACAAAGAAGGTAACCAGAATCTGAACGGTAATTTTGACTCTTCAGTTTCAGTTTTTGAAAATTGCGCCAATGGAAATGATGAATCGATTCCTAAAAGCGCTAACAAGAACCTAAAAGTCCGGATTAGTCCCATTGCGTAATAGAAGAAGATAATCCAATTGATTGGCACAATATATCGACTACCTGAATTCATCGCCGCGCTAAGTGAAAGATCGTAAGCTAGGAAGACGATTAACGGAGCTAACCCAGGCCAGCGATGCACTCTCCAACTGAATCCAATCCCTACACTCAGGAGAAATAGATTGATCAAAATTCGAAAATATTGAATAGCTGAGAAATTACCATTCCAGCTATTTACATCTTGCCAGTATTCCCGCGTGCTCAATTCGCTAATATTGTAAATTTTGATTGAATCAGGTAAGGCCAACAGAGATGTGGAAAAATTATGCAGAAAATGATTGGTCATAATCCAGATGACGGGCTCAGATTCTTCTTTCTGATCTGCCAGGGAACTTGCCTTAGATTCCAAGCTGAAAATCCCAGAAAAATTCAAGTTTTGCCCAGTTGAGTTAACTTTTGGAGAAATTGAAACATATTGTAAAGTGGTTTGATTATTAGGAATGGTATCGCTCTGGCTTTTGTAACGGGTATTAATTACATCTTGAATCTTTAGAAAAAACCACGATTTTCCTTCAGAATCAACACCTGTAAATAACCAAGGCAAAAAGACAAGAAGAAAACCAAAACTCAAAAAGAGGATCTGTATAGCGATTTTTTTTGGAGTCTTCCTGAATTTGATAAATATAATCAAAACTATTACAGGGATGATAAAAATGGGATTAATCCTGACCAATGAGAAAATACCAAGAAAGCTTCCGAGTAAGAATGTTATTGGGTATGCTGGAGACTTCATCCACTTGAAAAGAATAAAGGTAACAAGGAGAACCCCAAGTAGCATCAATTCTTCAGACATCAACAATTTTGGATTGACTGATGCAACTTTAAATGAAAGTGAAATGGCATTACTTTGTTGAAATATCAGCATTAAAGCTACAATTATGCCAAAAAGAGATCCATAGAATTTCTTCCCAAATTGGTAGAGGACCACTGGCGAAAGTGCTAAGATAAGGATCTGAGCCCATTGAAGCAAGGAATAATCGTTCCTTGTGAAAAAGTGGAGCACCGCTAAAAACAACATATACATTGGTTTATCTGTAAAGCCATGAAAATATATCCCTTTTCCCATGACTATTGATAAGGCCCCAAGGTCATGGACACGGGCATCTGAATATGGGAAAGGTTGCAGGTTGGGCAGTGTGGGTTGCAGTGAGAAAAAATGCTTTAACATAGGAGTAAAACCCCACAATAGAACAGCTGTTAGATAAATACCAACTGGAATTAGAATTGTTAGGATTCTGGTGGAGGAATTTGGAGCATTGCCATTTTGAGGATTTAATATTAATCCCAAACCTAAAAACAATAAAAGCCCTAGGAATTGAATCATAGTAAGAGGAATTCCTGGTACATTCCAATAGCCGGTCTCTTTAACCAGACCAATTTTGGTAATGGAAATAAACACCCAAAGTAAGAACAAGGGAATAAATGTATATAAAAATAAATTTTTATCAATCTTTGATAGTTTATATCGGGAACTGAGATTATTTTTCGAGATGTTTATCCACAGGATGGTCTGAAATAATATTAGCTCCAGCCAAATTACAAATGGCTTACATTTGACAAATATAGATTCGTATTGATAGAGATAGACGGTCGGAGTAAACAGTGTGACCCACAACAAGAAAATAGAAATGAGCCCCAAAGCAGTAGACATTTTATTTGACTTATCAGAGTTAAAGTGGGATTCAAGAAATTTTTTGAGTTTTGTTCGAAAACTAAATAAAGCGATAAAACATAAAAGAAATAAGATTATGAATAATAAAATAATCAGTCTGTTGATTGAATTTCCAGACATACTTGCGTTTTTTATTTCGCCAAGAATGTTAATTGTGGCAAAAAATGAAATTATTCCTTCAACCAATAATTGAGCAAACCAAGCATAAAATAAAAATTTTTGCTTCACAGGAATTTCCCCTTCTGGATAACTTCAGAAAAGTAACTAATCCGGATGTATATTTCAATATTAAGAAGGTACTCTTTTTTTGAAATAGGGCTTTACCCACAAATTGTACTGTACTTTCAAGGCATTGCTCCTGGCTAACCGAACAGGTCTCAGAAAATTACCTATCGACTGAAGTTTATACGTTTTCTCTGCAGTTTTCATGGAATAAGTAAAAATTGCAGTACTTACCTTTGAGATTGGATCACGAATTTAAAGATACACCGAGCTCCACTTCCAGTGTCAGAATCTAAATATTGCTAGAGGAAGTACAGTTCAATCAATATATCTTCATCCCTAAGCGGCAGTCATACACTTGCTACGCCAGGGAGGCGTTGATTTGGGCCAGCATCTTGCGGCTGGGGCGGAGGAGGTCGTTGGGAGTGCGGTTGAGAGGGGTTTCAGCCAGATTGTAAGGCTCGAAGACCGTGGGAGTATCATTATTGATATAGATCAGCCCGGTTGCAAAATACTTTTTCTTGTAGCTCTCGGTCAGCAAATCCAACGCCGCGGATTGGTCGGTCGGGTCGTAGTCGCGCTTGATCTTCTTCAGCAAAATCACCGAATCGTCCGGTAAGATCACTTCCTTCACAGTGCCCTCCTCAAAATCCTCGAGAGAGGCCACGTCCTTACGATAGGCGAACTTGATCTCCTGGATGGGGTCTTCATGCTGGCGACCCCAGTTGTAGGACTGCAAGGCTTCATCCTTATTATTAAAGGTGACACAGGGGCTGATGACATCAATCACTGAAATGCCATTGTGCATAATGGCAGCTTTGATCAGCTCCTTGAGTTGCTTGGCATCACCGGCGAAGGAACGGGCAACGAAGGTTGCGCCACTGATGAGGGCTTCCATGCAAAGATCAAGCGGCGGCAGCCAGTTTTTACCCTGGTGCTTGAGCTCAAGGCCATAGTCCGTGGTGGCAGAGAACTGTCCCTTGGTGAGGCCATAAACGCCGTTATTCTCGATGATGTAAACCATGGGAACATTGCGGCGCACGATGTGTTTAAAGTGCCCCAACCCAATCGAGGCGCTGTCCCCATCACCTGAGATGCCGATAATCTTCATAGTACGGTCAGCAAATGCTGCCCCTGTGGCAATGGTAGGCATACGGCCATGCAAGCCATTGAAACCAAAGGAGCGTTGCAGAAAGTAATTGGGGCTCTTGGAAGAGCAGCCGATACCGGATATCTTGACAACTTTTTCAGGCAGGAGGCCGAGCTCGAAAACCGCGGCTTGAATCTGGTTCGAGACCATATTATGGCCGCAGCCCGGGCAAAGCGTAGAGGGCCGACCTTTGTAGTCTTCAGGGGAGAGGCCGAGCAGGTTGCTTTCAGCTTTCGGGGTAACGGTAGTTTGTTTATCCATTAAGTTGCTCCTTTGCAAGGATGGTTTCAGAAGCCCAGACGGCAGTCATCGGTAGACCGCCAATTTCGGTAACAGAGGTGAGGCGCGGCGCGTATTGAGAGAATTCCCGCCGCAGAACACCGCAAAGCTGTCCATCGCGGTTGAGCTCAAGTACGTAAGTGCGGTCGTGCCCAATGATGAAATCACGTTCCAGTTTGCCGCAAGGCAGAGAACGGATGCGCATGAAGTCGGTTTCGACTCCTTGTTCACGCAGCAATACCTGAGCTTCAAGGATGGCGAGTTCTGTAGAACCCATGCCAATGATGCCAATTTTGGCTTCTTTGCCATAATGAACAATGGGCTCTGGTAAATCCATCTCCACATTATCCAGCTTACGGCCAATGCGGAAGAGCATATCTGCCCAGTTCTTGGGATTCTCGCTGTAGTTGCCATATTGGTCGTGACCGGTGCCGCGGGTGAAGTAAGCAGCTTTAGGGCTCTGGTTGCCCATGACGGTGCGATAAGGAATGCCATCTTTATCGATGTCCTTGTAACGGCCCCAATCTGTAAATTTGTGCATGTCTTTTTCCCAGATGATCTTGCCGCGATTGATGGGGCGATCGGGATATTCGAACTTTTTTGTCATCCAGGTGTTCATGCCCAGGTCAAGATCGGACATGACAAAGACGGGGGTTTGATATTTTTCCGCCAGGTCGAGGGCTTTCCAGCCAAATTCAAAGCATTCGTTGACGGAACCGGGGATGACAATGATGTGCTTTTTGTCGCCATGGCCAAGGGTGTAAGCCATCGAAATGTCGCCCTGGGCTGTGCGAGTCGGTAAACCTGTGCTGGGTCCAACACGCTGCACATCCCAGAAAACCACCGGGGTCTCCGTGAAATATGCCAGGCTGACGTTTTCAGTCATTAAAGCAAGGCCAGGGCCTGAAGTGGCGGTCATGGAACGCAAGCCAGCCCAGCCAGCGCCAATGGCCGCACCCGCTGCCGCGAGTTCGTCCTCAACTTGCAAAATGGCAAAAGTGTTTTTGCCGGTTTCGGGGTCCTGACGGAATTTGGGAGCCAGTTCGTTCATGTCTTCCACCAGGCTGGTGGCTGGCGTGATGGGATACCACGCGCAATATTGAACACCACCAAAAATGGAACCGAGCGCACCCGCATGGTTGCCATCCGTGAGGATGTAATCAGTGAGTGGAGGGAGCTGCTTGACCTTATAGCAATCTGTCTTCTTCAGGTTCTTTTCCGCCCAGTCGTAACCAAGCATGACGGTCTTGAAGTTCATTTCTGCAACAACAGGTTTAGCACTGAAATGCTGATCAATCGCGCTCTTCAGGATCTCCTTTGGGATGCCGAGAACCTGACCAACAATGCCCACATAGAGCATATTTTCAGTGAAATCACGGATGGTGCGGGGCACATCCAGTTCGTCGGTAAGGGCTTTGATGGGCATCGGGTAGAAGATGAGATCTTCGCGCCGGGCCTCATCTGAAATGCCGATGTGATCAGCATAGAATACGACACCACCTTTGGGCAGGAAGTTAAGATCCTCCAGGAAGGTTTTCGGGTTCATGGCCACAATCATGTCATCATAGGGACGGCGGCCTGTAAAGCCCTGTTCATTGGCACGGATAACAAACCAAGTGGCCATGCCCTTGATGTTGGATGGGAAGACATTCTTGCCCGAAGTTGGGATGCCCATGTGGAAGAGCGCGCTGAAGAGAATGCTGTTGGCTGTGGCTGAGCCGGAACCATTGACGGTGCAGATGGTCATGCAAAAGTCGTTCAAGATGAGTTGAGACTCATCTTTCTTCTTTTTGGTTGTGTTTGCCATCAATGTCAACTCCTATTTATTCAAATCGTTGATTAAGTTCGGGTTTCTTGATTTGCTTGACGAGATCCATGTGGTTAAGCAGGGCTTCGTGCCCGCGGTCGAAATCGCGGGCTTTCAGTGCATCGACAATTTTCTGGTGGTAGTTCCAAACCAGCTCAAGATAAGCCTTGTCCATGTAAATGTTGAGGTCGGAAGATTGATAGAGAGTCCAATAACTCTCCAAAATGCTGAAGACAAAGCGGTTATTCAGATGCTGGAAGATTCCAAGATGGAAGCTGCGATGCTCTTCCTTTGGGACCTGGATGGGAGAATGCGCAATTTTCTGATTAGCCTGAACAACGAGGGCCTCGATCTGGGAAATCTCTTCCCGGGTGAGCAAAGGCGCGGCTTCAGGCCAATAAACGCTTTCAAGGTTTTTACGCAGGTCGCTGAGCTGGTCAAAAGTGAGCGGATCAATTTTTTGGGAATAATCCAGACCGAGCATCAAGGCTGGTGTAAGGGAGAAGTCGCGAAGGGACATGCCTGTTTTAGGTCGGATTTCAACCACGCCAAGCTGGCGGGCAACTTCAAGCTGCTCTCGAAGTGAAGATGTGCTGATGCCAATTTGTCTTCCAATTTCGGGAATACTGGGCAGAGGCTGACGCTTTTCAGCTGCTTCTGCCAGATAGTCGAGGAGGCTTGCTTTTGTTTTTTCCATGCTATTAATCTGATTAATATGATTAATGCAGGTATTATATCCCCATTAATACTTTAAGGGGAACTTTCGGTGCAAATTACCTAAACGAGGCCGGCTTCAACCAGGAGGGGTGTATTGGTGATAATCTCGGAGGTGATGCCTTGAGCAATGACCGCGCCGCGGTCCAGCAGAATGGCTCTTGAACACACCTGAGCAGCCATATCCAGGTCGTGCGTGGCGATCACCATGGTTTGCGGCATGCTGATGAGCAGGTCGATTAGTTCAGTGCGGGCATGCGGGTCAAGCCCGGATGTGGGCTCATCGAGGGCCAGAATTTTTGGATCCATCGAAAGAACCGAAGCGATGGTGATGCGTTTTTTCTCTCCCCCACTGAGGTTGAAAGGATTACGCTTGACAAAGTCTTCCATATGCACAGTTTTTAGCGCTCGCATCACGCGCTCTTTGACAGCCTCTTTCTTAAAACCGAGATGAATTGGCCAGAAAGCGACATCGTTGTAAACCGATGAGGAGAAAAGTTGGTCGGCGGGATTTTGGAAAATCATGCCTACCAGGGTGCGAATGCGAGCTTGAGTGGAATCTGTGATTTCAAGGCCATTGATGAAGACTTTGCCTTCCCCGCGGAAGATGCCATTGAGGTGCAGAAGCAACGTGGATTTGCCTGATCCATTCCCGCCAATAAGCGCTAATTTCTCCCCCTCTGCCACTTCAAAACTGACATTTGAAAGGGCTTGTTTGGAGTCTGGGTAGGTATAGTTGAGGTTTTCCACCCTGATCTGGGAAGGGTTTACATTTTTCGTCGACGACTGAGGGTTCATAATGCCTTGAATTATACCCAGCCATTGGGGAGAATTCTGTAGATAGGCAATTTTCTGATTTCTTGACCTGCTTGGAGTAGAATGAAACTGTTTTGGAATTGATGAATGTCTATTTCTGAGTTTAGTATCCCTGAGCGGTATAAAACCGATCGACGAGGACCCATCCGTTGGATCTGGTCTCACGTCAAACCTACCTGGTTCTTGCTGGTTTTAGCGGTCATTGGTGCCATGGGCAATGCGTACTTAGCCGGGGTGCCTGCTACCCGATTCGGTGAGATTTTCAACGAGCTAATCAGCGGAAAAGCAGATCTCAATCACCTTTGGACCCTTTCACTCATCGTAGGCGGTTCCCAGATTGTACGCGGTGTTTTTCTATTTATGCGCAATTACAGTTTTGAATATACTGCCCAACGTCTGGAGCGAAATATCCGTGAGGAGTTCTATACCAATTTGCTTGGGAAGAGCATGACCTTCCATTCCCTGCAATCGATTGGCGACCTGATGGCCCGGGCAACCAATGACATCCGTGAAGTGAATTTCGTTTTCAGCCCAGCCTTAAACATGATCATAGGCTCCATCAACTTTCTTTTTGTGCCGTTGATCATCGGCTGGAACCTGAACCATGCCCTGGTGCTGGTACCGGGAATCTTTATTATTGCCTACGCCATCTGTATTCAGTACTACTTCAGGGTGATGACACCCATCTCCAAAGAAGTCCGGGAGAGTTTTGGCAAGATGAACAGCCGCCTGGCAGAAGATCTGGATGGGATTGAGACTGTGAAATCCGTTGCCCAGGAAGACGATGAAATCAAGCTTTTCATGCATAATTCGCTGGCTTATCGGAATGCCTTCGTTAAGAAAGGCGATCAGGAAGCGGTCTTCATTCCGGTCCTATTACTTTCACTAGCACTCGGTTTAGGGTTACTGCATGCAGTTTTGCTGGCGCAACAGGGGACAATCGCGCTTGGGGGTGTGGTCTCGTATTTTTACTCCCTGGCCCTGCTGGGCTTTCCCACATATTCTTCAATCTATAGCTACTCACAACTTACTCTGGGTGTGGCAGGGGCGAAACGCCTCCTGGAAACCATGAACACCGTAAATGATCTCGACCAAAACCTAGACGGTATTGCCCAAAGGATTGAGGGCGAAGTTGTGTTTGAGGGCGTCAGCTTTAGCTATGGCGGGATAGACACCCTGGACGACGTCAGTTTTCACGCTCAACCAGGTAAAACAATAGCAATAGTCGGTCAAACAGGTGCCGGCAAAACGACATTGATACGGCTGATTAACCGGACGTATGACCCATCTAAGGGTGTGGTCAAGATTGATGGCGTGCCTCTCAAGGATTGGCAGTTGAACAGCCTGCGCAACCAGATTTCCATCATTGAACAGGATATTTTCCTTTTCTCAAAGACCGTTAAAGAGAACATCGCTTTCGGTAGAGCTGACGCCAGTGAGGCAGAGGTCATTGAAGCGGCCAAAAAAGCCCAGGCTCATGAGTTCATTTTGGAATTGGCCAAGGGTTACAACACAGTCATTGGTGACCGTGGTGTGATGCTTTCGGGCGGGCAACGGCAACGCTTGGCCTTAGCGCGAGCATTCCTGACGGATCCACGCATTTTAATCCTGGACGATTCCACCAGCGCCATCGACAGCAAGACAGAAGATGAAATCCAAAAAGCCATCAAGGCTGCCTCTGAGGGACGCACAACCTTTATTATCACCCATAGGCTTTCGCAGATTCGTTGGGCGGACCTGATTATCGTGATGAGAAAAGGCAAGATTGCCGACATTGGCACTCACGCTGAACTCATGAACCGCTCACAAGCTTACCGAAACATTTTTACAGAGGTGGTAAAAGCATGAGCTTCTATTCCAGCCTCCGAGCCGAAGCCTACGACCGACAATACTCAAACAAGGATCTGTTCAGTCGCATTTTTAGCTATCTTAACCCATACCGGTCCAAGCTGATCGTGATAGTTTTCGCTTTATCCATGCAAGGCATTTTTGGGGCTTTGACACCGCTGCTGGTTTCAAGAGTTTTGGATCTCATCATGGCTGGACAGGTCAAGGAAAGCATTTACCTCTGGTTGGTTCTGGGTGTTATCGTGCTCGAGTTCCTGAATTACATTTTTTATTACATCGTACACAGGTTAATGGCCCGGGTGATCGCCGATACCACCCGCGATATGTCTGGCGCAGCTTTCAAGGCAGCTATGCAGCAGGATATGTCTTTCTACGACGAGAATTCTTCCGGCAAGGTCGTTTCCCGCATAACCACCGATACCACGGATTTTGCGAACTTGATAACACTGACATCAGATGTTCTGAATAATCTACTTCAGTCTGTGTTAATTGCCATCATCCTACTGAGAACCGAATGGCGGCTGGCATTAGGTTTGTTCGTAATCATCCCGGTTCTAGGTTTGTTTATAACCCAGTACCGAAAATGGGCAAAGACGGTGACGATGCGCGGCATGCGCGCCATGGCAAACGTGAACGCCACAATCAAAGAAACCATCAGCGGCATTTCGGTAGCAAAAAATTTCCGGCAGGAAGCCAGCATTTTCAAAGACTTTGACCGAGCAAACAAGGATTCCTTCAGGGTGAACATCAGGCGAGGCGTGGCACTCTCACTGCTCTTCCCGGTTACCCGCACAGTGGTTGGTGTGGCGATGGCATTGGTCACCTTTTACGGTGCCAAAGATGTTCTGGCAGTGGTCATCACGGCGGGTGCCTGGTATTTGTTTGTGAATAGCATCGATCGTTTTATGCAGCCAGTATTGCAATTAACACAGTACGTTGCCCAGGTGCAACAGGGGCTTTCAGCAGCCGAGCGTATTTTCGCACTTATCGAAGCACCCCGAAGCGTCCAACAGCGCGCCAGCATTAAACCTGATCGTCTTTTGGGCAAATTGGACTTCAATCATCTCAGTTTCTCTTACCCCAACGGCACTCAGGTGCTGGAAGATTTTGACCTGCACATCGAACCCGGTGAGAACGTGGCTATTGTTGGGCACACCGGCGCGGGAAAATCTTCGATTGCCAGGTTGGTAACGCGCTTTTATGAATTCCAGGGCGGCGAGATGCTGATCGATGGCCGTGATGTGCGCGATTATGACTTGCAAACGCTGAGAAACCACATGGGCATCGTCACCCAGGTGCCTTTTCTTTTTGAAGGCAGCGTTGAGGAAAATATCCGTTTTGCCAAACCGGACATCACCCGGGCTGAGATTCTTGAGCTGGCACAGGATGTAGGCCAAGGCGAGTGGCTGGAGACGCTCTCAAATGGGCTGGATACCAACGTCGGTGAACGCGGCGCACAGATTTCGATGGGCCAGCGCCAATTAGTGGCCCTGATGCGCGTTTTGGCTCGCAAGCCCTCTATTTTTATCCTCGACGAAGCCACGGCTTCCATTGACCCCTTTACTGAGAGGCAAATTCAGATTGCGTTGGATTTGATTCTCAAACGCTCAACCAGTATCCTGATTGCTCACCGGCTTTCCACCATTCAAAGCGCCGATCGCATCATTGTGCTTGATCATGGGTTGATTTTGGAGGAAGGCACCCATAAGACCTTGCTGGAGCAAGGCGGGCATTATGCCGAACTCTACAATACCTACTTCCGCCACCAAAGCCTGGAGTACGTGGAAGAGGCGGGCAAGCTCTTTGGGAATGTCCCAGAAGCGCAAACACTGGCAAAAAGTCAAATCTAGCAGATCCTTACTCTATGCTGCCGACACTATAGCACAGCGTGCTGCGAGTACAGGTTGCACCGCAAGTACGCTTCGCAGTCGCAGAGGCGGCTAGGATGACAGAATCAGGTGCCACATACTCAAATTTCCCCCCAACATTCTCCTGAGAACCCCTTTTTGCAGGTTAAACAGCTCTGTTCTATTTAACTTGACATAGAACATTTATTCTATATAATAAGAATATGGAAGACAACATAGCTGTTACCCCTTTCAAAGAACCTTTCATCCCCAAGATCTACCTGGTGTTGGGCAGGCAGACCGTCAGCGACAAAATGCTGCAACTGATTGCGGCTTTAGCTCTGCGGCAGCCCCTGACCGTGCTCGACTGTGGCAACCGTTCCAATATATATGCCGTGGCAAAATTGATCCGGCCTTATACGTCGGATCCGGTGGCAGTGCTTGGACACATTCGCCTTTCGCGTGCGTTCACCTGCATCCAGGTACTGACCATGCTTGAGGCTGTTGTCGCCCGTCCGCAAACCAGTGACCCCTGCATCGTGCTGGACCTGCTTTCCACTTTCCTGGACGAGGATGTCAATTTGCCAGACGCGGAACGGATGATGGACCGCAGCCTGGCTTGCCTGCGTGCAATCAGCCAAACGGCCCCGGTAGTGATCAGCGCCCGTCCGCTGCCGCTCATCGCGCGCGAGCGGGCTTCACTTTATGAAGCCTTGCACGAGGCAGCTGATACCCGTTGGGCCGAACCTGAGGCCTTGACTGCCGGGTACCTGCAACCGGCGCTTTTTGCTTGAGGCAGTATGGGCCGCACCATTGCTTCCATCACCCAGACCTGGCACGAAGAAGAAGCCGCGCTTAAGCGTTTTGAGCGCGCCTTGCGCAAGGATGATCAGATTTTGCTGGATGAGTTGCTGGTTTTTTCGCGTTTACATCTGGCCGAAGCCTCCTACGCGTCCAACCTCTATCCGTTGGATATGTACCTGATTGCCATCCTGCTGGAAGTCTACAAGAAGCTCAAATCCCTTGAAAAAGAGGTCCACGGCGGAAAAAAAGAGCAAGCACCCGAACTCATCAAGGAAGCGCGTTTTTTGGAAATGTTGGAGGAGAGCTTCAAGCAGACTTTGGAGCGGCCTCCGCAACCTCAGGCAGTTCCTGTCGCAGGCCTGGGCAATGGGCTGGGGCGCTTTTCGACCACTGTCAGCCTGCAGAGTTCTGAAATCAGGCCACAGGTAATTCCCGTGGAAGCGGAGCTTTCGCAGGTAGGTACGATCTCTTACCCACCCTGCGCCCTGTCCGACCCTGCGGCAAGGCTTTCTTACGCGAACTTTGAGGATGCACCGTGATTGCCCTGCCTAAGGCCGTTCGGACGAGGAATTTGTATGATGAGAGACAAGAACGGGCGGGCTTCGCTGCGCTCAAACCGCCCCTACAATTCCTTTTCGTAGGGGTGATCCGAGCTTGTTTTGCGAGGCTCACCCATTATTTTTGGAGGTCACTTGTTCCATGGCATCACACAATGCGATTGTGCCCACAGAATCTACTTTTTCTGGTCGTTGCGAGGAGCGTCAGCGACGAAGCAATCTGATGTTCACATCATTGAAACCCAGATTGCCGCGCAAAAGAGGCTCGCAATGACTGCAAATTTGTCATGCTGAATGCAGTGAAGCATCTGCTAGTAGTAAGTCGGATCTAGAAGATCCTTCGCGAGAGATGCTCAGGAGGACAAGATTAGATTTTACGCACCGCGAGTACGCTTCGCAGTCGCAGGAGCGGCTTAGGATGACAAGATAAAAGAAGAAGTGAAATGAGCAAACAACTGTCATCAACTAACACAACCCTGGGGCAAGGTGCTAGTAACGTCCGCTCATTGAGCAAACAACTGCCATCAACTAACAAGACCCTGAAGCAAATCGCAACCAGCACCGCCCTTGCCCCAACCGGTAAAACCTTCAAGGGTTGGCTGCTGGACCTCTACGTCAGCGGTGAGGATGGGGTGAAATTATGGTTTATTGGCGAGGAAGATGATCGGCGTGTCTCCTTCACGCACAACTTCCCCGTCACTTTCTATGCTGCCGGGGACCACAGCGAACTCTGCCGTTTGTGGAAGCAGCTTCAAGGTCAGGAAGGCATCCTTTCGCTGCGGCGAACACAAAAACAGGATGTCTTCGTGGCCGATCCTGTGGACGTGATGGAAATTTGCGTCTCCAACCCCGCCCTGCAGCAGCGCATTTTCTTTGGGCTGGAAAAAGACTTCGACAGCCTCACCTGGTATGACTCGGACGTCACCATCCAATGCCGCTACATCGCGCGCTACGGCGCCTTCCCCATGGCCCTCTGCGAAGTGACAGCTGATAGCCGTGCACGTATCCAATCCATCAAACCTCTCAACAGCCGCTGGGATGTAACACCCAACCTTTCTCCACTGCGTATTTTGAACATTCTGCCCAACGCCGACCCCTCCCGCAACCAGGTTACCGGACTGATTATCAACTCTGACAGCCTGCACCGGGAACTCACCTTTGACAAAGAAACTATGTGGCTACGCGAAGTCGAAAGGATTCTTAAAGAATATGACCCTGATATCATTGCCACCGACTGGGGAGATTCCTGGGTGATGCCGTTTTTACTTTCGCGTTCTGAAGAGGCCGGTTTTCCACTGAGCCTGAACCGCGACCAGGAAAGGTCTGTGCGCTGGCAGAAGGAAACCAGCTATTTTTCTTATGGGCACATCATTTTTCGCCCAGAGGAAGCCCATCTTTTTGGCCGCTGCCATATTGACCGCAAATCGGCCATGATGTGGTCAGATTACTCGCTGGCGGGTACCCTGGAGATGGCACGGGTAACCACCCTTCCCATCGAAAAGGCCGCCCGGGTTTCGCCCGGTCAGGGCATTTCAGCCATGCAGGTGATCACGGCGATGGAAAAAGATGTGCTGGTGCCCTACCAAAAACGTCAGGTGGAGCAGTTCAAAACAGGCCTGCAGCTCATTCAATCCGACCGGGGCGGCATGATCTACCAACCCAAAATCGGTGTGCACACGGATGTGGCTGAGATCGACTTTGTCTCCATGTACCCGGCGGTCATCATCAAAGGCAACATATCCCCCGAGGTGCCCCTGCCGGACCTGCTGGAACCTGCCAGCGAAGACCTGGGCGTGGTGCCGCTAACCCTCAAACCGCTCTACGAGAAGCGCGTGGCACTCAAACACAAAATCAGGGAATACGTGCCTGGCCACCCGATGGCCAAGACGCTGAGCGAACGGGCGATGGCACTTAAATGGCTACTGGTGGTCTGTTTTGGCTTCCTGGGTTACAAGAACGCGCGCTATGGGCGCATTGAAGCCCACGAGGCAGTTACCAAGGGTGGGCGTGAGACGCTGCTGCGTGCCAAGGACGTCTGTGAAGAAAATGGATTTGAGGTGCTGCACATGTATGTGGACGCGCTTTGGGTGAAAAAGCGCGGCTGCAGCAAAATGAGCGATTTTGAACCCCTTATCCAGGCTATCAACGACCGCACCGGACTGACCATCAACCTGGATGGGATCTTCCGCTGGATTGCTTTTTTACCTTCCAAAACTGATGAGCGCGTGCCCATTGCCAACCGCTTTTTCGGCGTCTTCCAAAGCGGCGAAGTGAAGGTGCGCGGCCTGGAAGCCCGCCGGCGAGATACCCCGCGCTGGATTGCGGCGGTGCAGCGGGAAATGATTGACACCATCGGCAAAGCCAAATATCGGCCGCAATTGGAGGGGCGGATTCTGGAGGCTTTCCAGATCTACCAGCGAGCTCTGGCCTTGCTGAAGGCTTGCGACGTGCCCCCCGATCAGATGCTGATCAATGGCAAGGTGAGCTATGCATTGGATGCTTACAAGGCCAGTACAGCGGCGGTGCGGGCTGCCAGGCAAATGGAAGCGGCTGGTATGCCCATCCGCCCGGGGCAGCGTATCCGCTTTTTGTTTACCAAGGGTGAGGTGGATGTCTTTGCCTGGGAATTGGGCAAACCTTTTGACCCCAAAATGTTGGATACCGAAAAATACACCCGCTTGCTGGCCAAAGCCGGTGCCGCGGTGCTGATGCCGTTTGGTCTGGACCCCGAGCTGCTCATCGAGTGGAGCGAGCGGGGGCACATTCAACTGCAGCTAAAGGAAGCTTATTCGACTTCAGGCTTGCCTGATTAGGACGTATAGCAAATTTATCATTCCAACAGCAAACAAAGAATACACAGTCGTGCCAATGTTGACCTCTTAGGTGGTAAAATACTGCAAGAATTAAATGGGAAGAGTCCTGTAAAGGCACCGAAGGGGCAAACTTCTATGGAAGTGAAACTCTCAGGTAAAGCAACCCGTATTTCTTCTGAAATCGTAGGATAACAGAAGCGCATAAGATATGCGCTTCTATTAATATAAAAGGAGATAACATGGAGTATCCAAAAGAATTAAAGTATCAAAAGACAGATGAATGGGTGAAAGTTGAAGGCGGCATTGCCACCATCGGCATCTCTGACTACGCGCAAGATTCCCTTTCGGATGTCGTTTTTGTTGAATTTGAGGTAGAGACTGGCGATACCGTCAAGGTAGGCGCTACCTTGGCTACGATTGAATCCGTTAAAGCGGCTGCGGAAGTTGTTTTCCCGGTCAGCGGGACAATTATTGAGGTCAACGAAAAACTGCCCGGGACCCCTGAAACACTGAACACCGAACCCTACGGCAAGGGCTGGCTTTGCAAGGTCAAGCTGAGCAAACCGGAAGAACTCGACAGCCTATTGGACGCCAAAGCTTACGAAGCTTACTGTCAGGACCGCTAAGATGTTCACGCCCCACACTGAAAAAGATGTGGAGGCAATGCTCAAATCCATCGGAGCGAAATCTGTTGAGGAACTTTTCAAAGTAGTTCCCGCAAAGCATCGCTTCCCTGAATTAGACTTGCCTCCTGCGGCTTCCGAGATGGAAATCATGGGTGAACTGCAAGAGTTGGCTGATGCCAACGGCACCACCCAAAACATGCTCTGCTTCCTAGGCGCTGGCGCATATGACCATTACACCCCGGCCGCGGTGGATATGCTGCTGCGCCGTAGTGAATTCTATACTGCTTACACCCCTTACCAGCCGGAAATTTCCCAAGGTACACTGCAGACCATTTTCGAATACCAGAGCATGCTCTCGCACCTGACCGGCATGGACATCATGAATGCCTCGCACTATGACGGGGCAACTGCCTGCGCCGAAGCGGTGATCCTGGCAAACGAACAGTTCAGGGGAAAGCGCAAGCAATTTCTGGTTTCGCGCGCAGTCAACCCGCAATACCGCGAAGTGATGCGCACTTACATGCAGGGTTTCCCTGAAATCAAAATTGTGGGCGATGAGCCTGAAACCGGCATCGACGCGGATATGCAGAAGTTGATTGCCCAAATCGACAGCAATACCGCCCTGGTGCTGGTGCAGTACCCGGATTTCTTCGGGCGCATCATCGACTACACACCTTTGGTTGAGGCCGCGCACGCGCAAGGCGCCCTTGTGGCAGTAGCTGTAAACCCGACTGCCCTCGGTATACTGACGCCTCCCGGAGAAATTGGTGCTGATATCGTTGTTGGCGAAGGTCAACCGCTTGGGTTGCCCCTTTCTTACGGCGGCCCGTATTTGGGCATGTTCGGCGTCAAAGAACCGCTGCTGCGTAAAATTTCCGGCCGATTGGTTGGTGAAACAACCGATGTACGTGGCCAAAGGGCCTTCGTGCTAACACTGACCGCCCGCGAGCAGCATATCCGGCGCGAAAAAGCTTCCTCCAACATTTGCTCCAATCAAGGTCTGATGACCACCTGTGCGGCCATTTACTTGAGCTTGCTCGGCAAAACTGGCTTCGCGAAGGTGTCTGACCTGTGCTATCAGAAAGCCCACTACGCCCAAAAAGAATTGACCAGTATCAAAGGTTTCAAACCCATGTTCGCAGAAACGCCTTTCTTCCATGAGTTCGTGGTCAAGTGTCCGGGTGATGTTGAAGATTTGCTTGAGCATTTGGAGGATTATGAAATCCTGGGTGGCTACGACCTTGGCAAAGATTATCCTGAATTGAAGGGCTGCCTGATGGTTGCCGTAACCGAAAAGATGAGTAAGGATTCGATTGACTACTTCAAGGCGTCCATCGAGGAGGTGAGCCATGACTGAGCCAACCGTATTTGAACTCTCATCACCTGGCCGCCAAGGCGTAAAATTTCCTGATAGCGACGTTCCCAAGACTAGCTTGCCAAAAGGCTTCGTCCGCAAGGAATTAGCCTTGCCGGAAATGTCAGAAATTGATGTTGTGCGCCATTTCACGCATCTGTCGAGCATGAATTACAGCATCGATACCGGTTTATACCCGCTCGGTTCCTGTACCATGAAATACAATCCAAAAATTAATGAAGTAACGGCGCGCCTGCCCGGTTTTGCCTTCTCACACCCAAGACAACCTGAGGACACCATCCAGGGCAATTTGTACCTGATGTATGCGCTGCAGGAATACCTGAAGGAAATCAGTGGTTTTGCCGGCGTCACGCTTGCCCCATCGGCTGGTGCCCAGGGTGAGTTCACTGGAACGCTGATCATCCGCAAGTACCATGAGGACCGAGGAGATTCCAAGCGCACCCGCATGCTCATCCCAGATTCAGCCCACGGTACCAACCCGGCAACCTCAGCGATGACCGGTTTTGAAGTGGTTCCTTTGCCTTCCGATGAACGCGGCAACGTGGACCTGGACGCTTTACGACAGCTGGCTGATGATCGTCTGGCTGGTTTGATGTTGACCAATCCCAACACGCTCGGCCTTTTTGACGAGCATGTGCTGGAAGTTGTGCGTATCGTGCACGAAGCCGGCGGCCTGGTTTACGGCGATGGCGCCAACCTAAACGCACTGCTGGGCATCGTCAGGCCAGGGGATCTGGGCTTTGACGTAATGCACTTCAACTTACACAAAACCTTCTCAACACCACACGGCGGCGGCGGACCCGGGTCTGGGCCGGTCGCAGTCAGCCAAAAATTACTGGACTTCCTGCCTGATCCATTGGTGGTTGAGGTTCAACCTGCAGAAGGGGATGACCCTGCCCTTTACGGCTTTGTTCGACCGGCAAAAACAATCGGCCGCCTGAAGGCCTTCCACGGCCAATTTGGCATGCACATACGGGCTTATACCTACATCCGCATGCACGGGGCACCCGGCTTGCGGGATATCGCTGAAAAGGCTGTGCTGAATGCCAATTACATGATGCAAAAAATCAAGCAAGCTTACCACCTGCCATATGACCGGGTATGTATGCATGAGTTCGTGGTGGAAGGGTTCTGGAAGGATGTTCCGGATATTCATGCCCTGGACATTGCCAAACGCTTGATGGATTACAAATTCCATCCGCCCACCAACTACTTCCCGCTGAACGTGCATGAAGCACTGATGATTGAACCCACCGAGACCGAATCCATCGAGTCGATGGATGCCTACATTGATGCCATGCTCAAGATAGCCAAGGAAGCTCGCGAAGAGCCGCAATTGCTGCACGACGCACCGCACAATACACCGGTTGGCCGCTGCGATGAACTCAAGGCTGCCAAAAACCTGATGTTCTGCTGCTATCCACTGAACGAACTACAAAAGAAGTAAAATTTAAATACAAAAAAGAGCTGCTCTCTGGTTGAGCAGCTCTTTTTTTGATTAACGAGTAGGTCAAGGCAGTCCGTCGCAAGCCGTAGCCAGGGCAGCCTGGATGCTGGCAAGGTCAGCGGTAAGATTGATGGCTTCAAACCGGGCTTTTTGAATACCCATAGGGTTGAAAGGCGGTGAGACGTACAGTTCAGGGTCGGATTGATGGACGATGTAACAACCTACAAATGCCTGTTTTACGCCGATCTTTGTCTGAGCATTGAGCGTAACAGGGACCTTCCAATACCAATTGCCCGTTGCCGCTAATTTTTCGGGTGGGGTGATGCCGCCAGAGACGTTTATGGTGTCGAGGTAGCCGGCCTTGAAAGTAAGATAAGGGCCTGGAAAAATCGCCGGGGCTTTAAAATAGCTATATGCACGGGCATATTCCTGGCGGTTTAGCGCATTCCAGAAGGAAGAAATGAGGGCTACCGGGTTGGTGCGACTGTCAATATAGTGCTTGGAGTCAACCAGCCCAACATTATCAGAATTTGGTATTGAGACTTCGAGCATGCCAAAATCCACGCCCGCACAGGCTGCTTCCATGGCCGCCTTAGCAGATTCTCCAGTGGGGATTTCAATTAATGCACCAGCGGTAAAATGGCGGGGATGGTAATCTTTGCTGTCAAACAAGGCTGGGTTCGGTGTGCGGATGGTGTAGCAACCTGCCCAATCCGTAGGAACACCCCCTTTTGTTCCCTTGAGCGTCAAACCTACGGTGGTGTAAATCGAGCCTGCCGCGCCGCTCGAACCCATCTTCAGAATGGAGATTGCATCTGGTTTAATAGCGGAGTGGGCCAATGCAAACGCTTCGTAACTGCCCGCCAGGGTAGAGTCGTCATTCCAGAAGTAGTAAGCCATCGGCAGCAATTGCAGGCGGATGGCGTTGAAGTAAGAGAGTACGAATTGATACTCCGAACCTCGCTCGTCCAGGTATTGCCCATCGGAAAAATCAAAAGTCGACGGAAAGGGAAGGGTATTGGCGGTGGATAGCGGTGGAACAGCTGGATTATCCGCGGGCTGCAAAGTAACAACCTGGGTTATAACAAGCTCAGTAGATGGTGATGGCTGCTGCTCAGGATTGGTTGCAGTTGGAGCAGGCATGGTTATTGTTGGATTTTGATTTGGGGACACAATTTCGGTGGGAGTTGGATTTTTACGAGTCAATGAGCACGCGCTTAAGAGCAGCAGGAAGATGACGCAAAGGATAGACTTGGATTTCATGAGAATACCTCTCCTATCAGCGGAAGAAGGTTAATAGGTTAATTATACTCAAGCCTCAAGAAAGCATATTTACTACCCCTCTTTCAACATCGATGTGGAAATTTTGTATCAGCGTTTGGCGGAAAAAAGTGGTTCTAGACTGATCAAGAATTTTGCAGCCATTTTTTCGTGTAAAAAAAAGACCAGTAGCTAAATTAGCTTTCTGGTCTGATTCAGTTGCCTTCAAACAATCAAATAAGGTGCAAAGTTACTGGGCAATGGTCGGAGCCCATAATTTCGCCATGAACTTCGACAGCTTTTACTCTGGGCATAAAATCTTTGTTGACCATGAAGTAATCCAGGCGCCAGCCAACATTGCGCGGACGGGCATTCAGGCGCATAGACCACCAGGTGTACTCCACCTTGTCGGGGTAAAGTTCGCGGTAGGCATCGACCAGGCCGTTCTCAACATACTTATCGATCCAGTCGCGCTCGACGCGCATGAAGCCGGTAGTATTTGCGTTTTCCTTTGGACGGGCAATGTCGATTTCGTTATGGGCGGTGTTGAAGTCTCCGGTGATGATGACATTTTCACCATTTTTTATATGGCCTGTGCAGATTTCGAGCAGCCGGGCGTAGAAGTCGAGTTTGTACGGCACCCGCAGATTTTCCTGCCCACCGTTGGGAAAGTAGATGTTGTAAAGGAAAAAATCGGTGTATTGCAGTCGTAAAACCCGGCCTTCGTTATCAAACTCTGGAAAGCCCAAGCCGGCTTGAATACTGAGGGGCTGTTGCTTGAAAAATGCTGCCGTGCCGCTGTAACCAGGGCGTTCAGCCGAGTTCCACGCCGAACTGTAGCCATTCATCTCGTGCATTTCATCACTGAGTTGCTCGGGTTTGACTTTTATTTCCTGCAGGCAAAGGATATCAGGCTCAAATGTGTCCACCCAATCGAGGGCTTTCTTATTCATGATGGCGCGATACCCGTTGACGTTCCAGGTGGTGATTTTCATGGTCTAGAACCCTTTCTGGTTAATGGTAAACTTAGCCGTTGAATCGACTAAGAATGAACCATTATACCAAGCCCAATTACAACTTTCGAAGACTGCAAACCCTGTTAATCATTATTTCAGTGCTAGCGATGGTCTTGCCATTAACGCCAGCCAAAGCCCAAACCCCTACACTGCCGGAATACGTGGTGGTCTCTGGGGATACGCTCTACGGCATTGCGGATCGTTTCAAGACCACCATTGAAGCCATCCAGGAAGTCAACAGCATGGATGGAGACACAAGCTTACAGCCGGGCGACCATCTCAAAATCCCGGGGTTGGAAGGCCTTAGCGGCATCATGGTTTCTGATTTTGTACCGCTGGGGGCCAGCCTGACTGTGCTGGCGCGACGCGGGCAATCCACTGTAGAGGGGTTGATTAAACTCAATAAGATCACCAGCCCATCGGAACTCTTCGTTGGCCGCGAGATTACCGTCACCCAGAATCCGGAGACGCAGAAAGTCTCCTCCATTGCTCCCCTTTTGCCTGGGGAAAGCATGCTCGAGGCAGCCGTTCTGAACCAGAGTAATTATTATCGCCTGGCACGCATTAACACCTTGGCATCCCCCAATTTAGCCTTACCGATGGACACTTACTACGCCCCATCCGCAACCCAGACAACTAATTCCCTGGCTATTCCCGGGCTTGAAGAGATCAGCCTGGGCAATATGCCGTTCATGCAGGGGCAAACCTACACCATTCGGGTGAAGACCAGCCAACCTCTGAAAATCACATCCGAATTACGTGACTTAAGGCCCGGTTTTTATACGCTCGGCGAGAACGAGCAGATTGCCTATGGCGGCATCAATGCCCTGGCTGAACCTGGAATTTACCCACTGACAATGGAATTTACCACTGAAAGTAACCTGACCTACCGCATCATCCAGTACGTCTTCGTCAAAGATGGCAATTACGCTACGGACAGCAATATCACCGTGGACCCCAAGACCCTTGAAGAGGAAGCCAATACCGATGAGGATAAGGTCTTTAGCGACATCATCACCAAACCGACCGCCGTGCAGCAGTGGAACGGCCTTTGGCGCAGCCCAACCAATGAACCGGTCTGCGTGACAGATAAGTTTGGCAACCGCCGCACCTATAACAACGACAAGACCAAACTCTATTTTCATACCGGTCTTGACTTGGGATACTGCATGGGCATTGATGTATATGCGCCGGCCAAGGGTACGGTCGTGGCCGTGAAGCCAGACCAAGTCATCCGTGGCAACGCCATCGTCATTGACCATGGTATGGGAATTTTCACCACGTACATGCATCTGGCAAAGATTTTGGTCAGTGAAGGAGAACTGGTTGAACCCGGTCAAAAAATCGGTGAGATTGGCAACACCGGGCGCTCGGCAGGTCCCCACTTGCACTTCCAGGTGGACGCAAACGGCGTCCATGTAAACCCTGAAACCTGGTTGCTAAAGGTATTTCCTTAACAAAAGACAGACCTGTTGGTCTGTCTAATGCGCTGAGGGGGACTTGAACCCCCACGTCTTGCGACACATGGCCCTCAACCATGCCTGTCTGCCAATTCCAGCACCAGCGCAAACGTGAACTAGAATTATATTCAGAGAACCCTGAAAGTCAATAGCGGGATCTCGAAAAAGAGGAAGAATGAGCATAAGAATCGTTTTAGACGCCATGGGATCGGACTCCCGACCTGAGCCTGAATTGGAGGCAGCGCCCCAGCTGATTGCCAAATACCCTGACCTGGAGCTTTTACTGGTTGGGAATCAAGCCGATCTTGAACCAAAGCTAAAAGCTTTGGGCGCGGAAAACCCCAGAATTAAGGTAGTCAATGCCAGCCAGGTACTTGAGATGAGTGATCACATTCAAGAAGCCCGCGCCAAGAAAGACAACACTATGCAAGTTGGCATGGATTTGATTAAGGCAGGCAGAGCAGATGCTTTCGTAACCGCTGGAAACACTGGCATGGCTATGTACTTTGCCATGAAAACCCTGGGGATGATTGAGGGCGTAGCCAGGCCTTGCCTGGTAACTGTTTTGCCGGTGGAAGGCGGTCAGTGTGTGGTCACCGATATTGGAGCAAACGCGGAATGCCGACCCGAGTTTTTGGTTCAATTTGCCCAGATGGGCAGTGTTTATGCCCGTCAACTTTTCGGCCTTAAGGAAGTCAAAGTAGGTCTGATTTCTAATGGTGAGGAAGAAGGCAAAGGCAACGAGCTTGTCAAAGCAACTTTCCCTTTGATGAAAGCTCAAGTTCCAGGGTTTGTGGGCAATATAGAGGGAAAAGAACTCTTTGCCGGCGAGGTAAATGTAGCCGTCACGGACGGTTTTACCGGGAATGTACTGCTAAAATCCACGGAGGCTGTAGCCAAACTGATCCTGCGTTACCTCAAAGCGGGTCTGATGCAATCATTCGTCACCAAGCTGGGCGCTTTACTTGCCAGGCCAGCTTTTACTGCTGTTAGGAAACAACTGGACCCATCCGAGATTGGTTCTGCTCCGCTGCTTGGTGTTAATGGCCTGGTATTTATTGGCCACGGTCGCTCAGATGGCAAAGCTATGGTTAGTGCAGTCGAACGTGCCATTAATGCTGTAAAATCAAACCTGCTGGCTGAACTCAGCAGTTCGATGAAACCCAAAACCAAGGAAGAGAAAAAAGCATGAAATTAGTCGTCAACGAACCTTTGATTAAACAACGCAAGTCGCTTGCCCAGGTGATGACCTTCGCAAGTTTAGCAGTACTGGGCATTGGCTTGTTCTTTGCCTTCCAAAAAGACATCACCAAGATGTATTTCTCCTACATTGCCCTCGTGGTGGGCTTCGTACTTTCGCAAGTGGGCATGTACTTCACCACCCGTTTCGGCCGTTCACCTCGCTTTGACGAAGTGATCACCACGTCGCTTGAGAAGCTGCGCCAGGACTACAGCTTTTACGTATACAACTCGCCAACCTCCATGATGCTGGTCGGACCTTCCCGGATTTGGTTGCCCATGCCACTCACCGCGACGGGTGAAGTTAACTATATTGATGGGAAATGGAAGCAAAAGGGCGGTAATGCCCTGATGAAGTTTATGGGCCAGGAAGGTGTTGGCAGACCGGAAAAGGATTTTGCCACAGAAGAGCACAACTTGCGCGCCTACATGGCTTATAAGGGTATTCCCAGCGCCCAACAGCCTGAAATCAAGCCGGTCTTAATTTCGATGATGAAAACAACCAAGATTGGTGATGTATCAAATTCGCCGATTCCCGTGATCGACCTTGAAGACCTCAAGCGTTACATCCGCCGAGTGGACCGCGAAGAGGCCAGCAACCCCATCAGCCCTGAGACTTTCACCAGGCTCAACCAGATTTTTGATAACTACAAGTCCAACGACAAACCAAAAAAATAGTTTCTATTTAGAACTTACCAAAACAGGCACCTCAGGGTGCCTGTTTTGTATGTTGAACAAGATGAAGTCGGGAAGGAATTTAGATCAATACAGATCTTAATAACGCAACATCCCTTAAGAGGAAGTTGAACCCCTAACTGGCCTTTTTTCTTTCAGCCCAGCGTAGGCTTTGAGTTCTTCTACTTCCTTATCCTTTAGGTACCGCCATTCACCGGGCTGGAGTTTGCCCAAATGTACCGTACCGATGCGCACACGCAGGATCTCTGAAACCGGTAATCCGATGCGTGAACCAGTCATGCGAATTTGGCGCTTCTTGCCTTCGTGCATAATGATGCGCAGTAAGGCTCCGTTGGCAGATTTGCGCATGATTTCCACCTGGGCTGGCGCAGTACGCACACCATCTTCGAGCACAACGCCCCGCCGCCAAATAGCCAGTTGTTCATCGTCAGGCACCTTGATGACAAATACCTCATATTCTTTTTCGTGCTTGTAACGAGGGTGGGTGAGCCGGTTGGTGAGCTCGCCGTCATTAGTAAGCAGAATGAGGCCTGTACTTTCATAGTCCAGGCGGCCAATCGAATGCAATTGGACAGGTACGTCCACAAGGTCAAAAACGGTCGGCATGGGATGGGTCTCATCGATGTCCGAGAGGTAGTTTTTGGGTTTGTTGAGGGCGATGTAGATGCGCTTGGTTTCCAACTTTAGCACTTTACCATCCACGACAATCCGGTCAGTTTCAGGGTCTGCCTTATCGCCAACCTTAATCTGCTTACCGTTAACGGTCACCCGTCCTTGATTGATCAGTTCTTCGCTGGCGCGCCGGGAGGCAATCCCAGCGGCAGACATGATTTTTTGTACACGTTCTTCAGGCATTATGCACCTAATCTTTCATCGTTATTCGAAGGTATCCTCAGCCGCTGTGTCCGCAGGGTGAAGAATACCTTCAAGGTCTACAGTGGGTAGTTTGTCGATGGATTCCAAACCAAAATGGTGCAGGAATTCCTCTGTGACCCCATACAGGATCGGGCGGCCGGCAGCCTCGGAACGGCCGAGTTCTTCAATCAACCCTTTGGTAAGCAGACTCTTAATCACGGTGTCGCTATTGACACCCCGAATGGCATCAATCTCAGGCCGGGTAGCCGGCTGCTTGTACGCGATAATCGCCAGGGCTTCCAACGCGGCCTGGGTAAGCCGGGAGGTAACCTCCAAACCCAGGTAATTTTCAATATCACGCCCGTATTCAGGCGCGGAAACCATCTGATACTGGTTCTTCACCCTCTGTAGGCGCAGCCCGCTGTTCATTTCGTAGTTGGTTGAAAGGATGTCCAACAGGGAGACCACTTCAGGTTTGGTGAGGTTCAACCCCTGGGCCAACTGGTCCACAGAACTCAATGCCGGGGCAGCAAAAAGTAAAGCCTCAAGGCGTTTGAGGTTCTCGATGGTTTCAGGGATGGCGGACGCAAAATCTGTCATGCTATAATTTCTCAGTTGGAGCCGAAATGGGATTATACCTTATCGCGCCCCAACTGGAGGTTTACGTATGCGCGTTTTCCTTTCCGGCTGCGCTGGATTCTTGGGAACCAACCTGACCAGGCGGCTTCTTGAAGAAGGCCACAAGGTGATCGGCCTGGATAATTTTGTGACTGGTGAAGAAGCCAATGTAAGGAAGTTTGAGAACAATTCTCGCTTCGAATTCATCAGGCAGGATGTTTCGCTGCACATCGACATTGCTGGAGCGTTGGATTATGTCATGCATTTTGCCTCCCCAGCCAGCCCAAACCCAGCATCACCGTTGGGTTACCCCAACCTTCCCATCCAAACGCTTAAAGCTGGCGCATTGGGTACGCTCAACACTTTGGGGTTGGCAAAAGCCAAAGGCGCAAAGTACCTGTTGGCTTCCACAAGTGAGGTTTACGGTGACCCACTTGTGCATCCACAAAAAGAAGATTACTGGGGAAACAGCAACCCGGTGGGGCCGCGCTCCGTTTACGATGAGGCCAAACGCTTTGCCGAAGCCCTAACGATGGCTTATTATCACCAGCACAAGGTAGATACGCACATCGTGCGCATCTTCAACACCTACGGCCCAGGCATGCGCATGGAAGACGGACGCGTTGTGCCAAATTTCATTTATCAAGCCTTAAACAAGGAACCCCTGACGATCTATGGGAATGGTAACCAAACCCGCAGCTTCTGCTACGTGGACGACTTGATTGAGGGAATATACCGGCTGATGGCAGTAGATGAGCATCTGCCAGTCAATGTTGGCAACCCCAATGAAATCAGTATTCTTGAGTTCGCTCAATTGATTAATCGGCTCACCGAAAATGCCGCGGGCATCGTTGTGCAACCCCTGAAAGGCTTGGGTAATGACCCTGTTCGCCGTCAACCCGATATCAGCAAAGCCAAAGTTTTGCTCGGCTGGGAGCCAAAAATTACACTGGAAAATGGTCTCAGAAAAACAATCGCCTATATTCAGGAAAAGATATTGCATGGCACAAGCGCCTAAAAACGAAAACGTGCGCTTTGCCCGGTTTATCCTGGTTGGCCTGCTGAATACCCTGATCGATTTTGGCCTGATGAATCTATTCATCCTGGTCTTCAAGATGCAGTTGGTGATTGCACAGGCTTTGTCCTTTTCCATCGCCGTAGCGTGCTCTTACCTGCTTAATCGGGTCTGGATCTACCCTGAAGCCATTGGGGGTTCCATGAAGGAGCAATTCCCCAAGTTTATGGCCATCAACCTTTTGGGGTTAGGGGTCAGATCGCTGTTAATGCCGCTCTTTGACCAAGGATTGATATCTTGGCTACGCGCAAATCCAATACAATTCAGAGACTTGCCCCAAAATTTCTTTAGCCACAATGGCGCCTTGGCCCTCGTGCTGCCAATCACCATCCTGATGAATTTTTTCCTCAATCGGGCTTGGACTTTTAAAGTAAAGAAGGCAAACACCTTATGAAAGGTACCTTAAGGGTCATCGCGGGCAGCGTGAAGGGTTTACATCTAAAAACAGTTCCCGGCGATTCTACGCGGCCAATCACCGACGTTGTCAAGGAAGCCTTGTTTAACATCATCGCTTCTGAAATCCAGGGCAATAAGGTGTTGGATCTTTTTGGCGGCACAGGTGCTGTGTCAATCGAAGCACTCAGTCGGGGTGCGGAAAGCGCCGTCATCATCGATAAAAGCCAAACCGCCGCCAGTGTTATCAAGAAGAACCTGGAGACCGCACGGTTCACAAGCCGGGCCAAAGTAGTCTGTGGGGATGCTTTTAGCTATTTGAGCAGCCAACCCAAAAGTCCTTTCGACCTGATCTACATCGCCCCACCCCAATACAAACTGATGTGGCAAAAAGCTCTGAAGCTGTTGGATCAGAACTCGGGATGGTTAGGCGCAGACGGGCAGATTATCGTGCAGATCAATCCAAACGAGTGGGCAGAGCTTGCCCTGGATAACCTGCAGGTCTTTGATAAACGTAAGTATGGGGATACTTTGCTTGTTTTTTATGAACGCAAGGAAAACGAGCAGCCTCAGGTTTAAGCCGAAGCGCTGGCTCCAAAATCGAAATCGATGACCAGCTGATTGGCCTGATCGTACCGATAGACCCCCCAAAAAGGAAAGCTTCTGGCATCCAGGTTGGAAAGCAAAGGCAGCAAGGTGTAAAGGTCCTCAACCAGCGGCAACTCCAGGGCGTCATCCAGCGTTTTCCAGGCTAATTCGCCTTCTTCAGAAGGCTTAAGCTCCCCGCTGAGACCTCGGGCCAGGAATACGAACACGGCAATACCGGTATTTGTTTCGGTTTCAATTTGTATTTGGCCAGCAAAAATGAAAGTTTGCGCTTCAAGACCGCTTTCTTCCTGCAGTTCCCTGCGGGCAGTCTGCAAAACAGACTCATTTCTCTCAACGTGTCCGCCCAATCCATTCCACAAATCAGGCCAAATTTTCTTGGAGGGGGATCCCTGTAAGAGTAAATACTGACCTTCAGTGTTGACAGGAAAGATAAGCACTCTGGGAATGACTGTGTATTTTTCGGGGAGAAGGATCTGCTTATTGGTTTGCATTTAGCCTGAATAAAAAGTGAGCCGCCCTGGAAAAGGTGGCTCACTTAATGATTAATGGAGGAACATGGGTAAGCCGTTGATCTTTTGGATCTTCGGAACATAGTTCACTTTATCGTAATAGCTGTCCACGTCCACGTGCCGTTTTTGGGCAACAACAGATTTGATCGGCACGTAGTTGTAGTTGCCATGGTTGATTGCCACCATGTTGCCAAATTCTTCCCGCTGGGTAAGGTGCCAGGCGAGCGTCCCGAAGTTCATGCCGACCATGCGGTCCAGCATGTCGGGGGGTCCACTGCGCACCAAGTAAGCTAATTTTTGGAACATGGTATTGTGACCGGTCAACAGTTTTATCTGGTCGCTCAGCACTTCGCCAATGCCACCCAGTTTCTTGTGGCCATAGGCATCCTCATCGCCTGATTGCACGATCATGCCGCCATCAGTGCTTGCACCTTCAGAGATAAGAACTATGGCATAAGACGAAGGGTTTGTACGTAAATCTTTCTTTAACAGTTCGCAGAGCCTTTGTGGGTTATAGGGCACTTCGCAGATGATGGTGCGGTCGGCATAGGAAAGGTATCCAGTTATGAGCGCAGTTTCACCGCTGTTGCGGCCAAATAATTCCACCACCCCAATCCGCTCGTGTGAGCCGACCGATGTGCGGAAGTTGGTGATGAGCTGGACTGAGCTGGTGATTGACGTTGAAAAACCAATGCAGTAATCCGTGCCAAAGACGTCATTATCCATCGTCTTGGGGATGGCGACCAGCGGCACACCTGCCTTGAAAAGATGATTGGAGTAGCTGAGCGTATCATCACCGCCTATTGTAATCAGCGAATCAAGCTGTAGATGCTCGATGACCTTCAGAACGTAATCGGTGTAATCCCTGGTGCCATCTTCCTTGACCTCTTTGCCATAACTGGTTTTGGTCAGGAATTCGGGCACATCTTTTAGGCGTACCGCTGAAGGATTGGTGCGGGATGTATGCAAGAATGTGCCGCCTGTGCGGTCAATCGTGCGGCAATTTAACTTGTCCAAAGGCATGATGTAGTGCGTATGGGATGTCTCGTCATTGAAGTCGTAATTAAGGAATCCACCCCAACCCCGGCGAATGCCAATGACTTCCACATCATCATCAGCGGCGTTATAAACCACGGATTTAATGGCAACATTCAGACCAGGAACATCCCCACCTCCTGTTAAAATACCTACTCGGCGTTTAGCCATTTTTTCCTCCAAAATTTCAAGATTTAGATTCAACCATCGCCCGTGGGCTTTTAGTCGCCCACCAGCGAAACCATTGCAGACCAATCAGCGTAATTAAAGGCAAGAGCAGCACAATCAGGCTTGGCTCTTCAACGGTCCAGGTACCCAGACCAGCAAAACGTCTCCAATAAAAATAAATGAGAGCCAGGTAGATTATCCAGGAAACAATTTTACCAAATAAGCGCCACTTTTCCCTGAGAAATCGGAAACTGAGGAAGAGTGCCGGAAGTAAAAAGATCAGGTAGGCACCCTGAGATTTGAGGTTGACCAGGTAGAGCAGCAGGAAAGTGAGCATCAATTTGTAACGAATGGTGCGCGCGTCCTGGCGGCTCAGGCCATACCATTCAATGATGAGGATGAGTAAAACCAGGACATGTAGGATGATAGCGATGGGTGTTTTTGCCCCAGGGAAAAGTTCCGCCAGGCGCATCAAAGGCGTGCGCACCCACGAGAAATCCGGTTGGATTTTGATATAGTTGGCAAACCAGGCCGGAATCCACCCCGGAAAGAGAATCATCGTAATAATGAACATGAAAGCGATCCCCGCCAGGTAGACTGTGACCAGACTTGAGTCTCTTCTCGAAGCAAAGATAATCATCAGGAAAACCGCCAGCAAAATGCTTACTGGTAAAATGGCAAGGCAAATTAATAGAAAGATACCAGCAGCGCTACCTTCCTTTCTAAGCCCAAGATAAGCAGCCAGCATGGCCAACGCTACATAAGGTGGCAAAACACTGGCGGTAAGAATGAGTTTGAAAGTGGGGTACCAAAAAAGAAGCAAGGCAGTCATGAGGATGGCTTCTACTGGATGGAGTTTTATTTCTGACAATCTAAAAGCCAGGTAGAGGGAAACCATATAGGAGACGGCTACAATGGCCATCCAAATTGCCCTGGCGGTCAAAAATGGCAGGAAACTGAGAGGCATATAGATGAAGAGGGTAAAGACAGGTTCAATGAAGCTGCCGCGGTCAAAACCATTGTTAGTGAACCCCAGGTCGCGCTGCAGCGCGTTGGCTTCTGCTGCCACTTTGGGATCGTAAGGCGAAAGCCCTTCCCTCAACCAGAGCCGCGCTGCCGCATAGCGTGGGGCAAAGTCATCACTGGCCTTGAAGCGCTGCTGCAAATTTAAATTCAAGAATGTCATCCCCACCAGTGAGATGAGCATGACCAATGGAAACCAGAGGTTGGCTGAGTTGCGAAGCTTCATTGTGATATAAGTCCACTTGCATTTTAAAGCGGAAACATGCGCTGGTCAAACCCAAATGAACGTTTACCTTTCACGTTTGTCCGTAGACAAAGGTCAGAGTTGTGTTTGAAACGGTAATTGCCCTCCAAAATACTTGAATTTCACTCCAAAATATCGTACTCTATCTGGGTGATAGACCTAACCATCCCCATAGAAAGAAATCAGCATTAATGGCAAGAATAAACAATGACAAACCTGTGATAGACGAGGAGAGCGAATCTCCTGCCCTTTCCCGACTCCTGGAGCTCGGCCGGAAGAAAACCTTTGTAACCTATGATGACATCCTGCGCATGATTCCGGATGCAGAAACCGAAGTTGATCAGCTGGATGAAATTTATCAGGCCTTGCTGAATGCCGGTATCAATTACACAGAGGACTCAACCACAACCGAGGAACCTAACGACGAAGACCTCACCGAGGTTTTGGACGAGAATTTTACAGTCTCCGACGATTTAGCAAACATCGACACCGATGACACCATCGGCCTTTACCTAAAGGAAGTCAGCCGGGTTCCCCTGCTTAGCAACATCCAAGAAGAAGTTGCCCTCGCGCAGCGCATCGAAAAAGGCAAAGGCGCCCGGGAAGAACTTGCTAAAGGTAATGTAAGCACCAAACGCAGAAGGGAACTCGGAAAATTCATCCAGGATGGGCAATTAGCCCGGGAGCATCTTATTACCGCCAACTCCCGCCTGGTTATCAGCGTAGCCAAAAAGTATATGGGCCGGGGTGTGCCGTTCCTTGATTTGATTCAGGAAGGCAACATCGGCCTCATCCGCGCCACCAAGAAATTTGAGTACCAACGCGGCCACAAGTTCAGTACTTACGCCACCTGGTGGATTCGCCAGGCTGTCACCCGCGCGATTGCCGACCAGGGCCGCACGATTCGTGTGCCTGTGCATATGGGTGACCAAATCAACAAGTTACTGCGGGTGCAGCATCAACTTACCCAACTTTTAGGGCGCGACCCCACCGTGGACGAACTGGCCGAACGGCTGGAAGTTTTACCGAAAAAAGTGGAAAACATGATACAGGTCGCCAGACGGCCGCTCTCGCTTGAGACCCCAACGGATGATGAAGAAGATTCAGTACTCGGTGATTTCATCGAGGACGACGAAGCTCCACCACCGGATGAACTGGCAACCTACAATTTGCTCAAAGAGCATTTGGACCAGGTTTTGGAGACCCTACCGCCCAGGGAAGTGCGCATTCTGCAGTTGCGTTATGGGTTGTTGGACGGACAGGCTTACACTCTGGAAGAGGTTGGGCGCAAAATGGGCGTAACGCGGGAACGTGTGCGTCAGATCGAAGCCCAAGCCCTCACCCGGCTGCGGCACCCTTCCATCCGGCGCAAGTTAAGAGATTATTTGGGAGATTAGCCCTGTGAAGGTTTCCGAGCAAAATTCGGCAGATCCAGGCAGTAAAAATGCTCCATTTCCTGCCTGGGTTTTGCATTATGCCAATCAGCCAGCACCTTTGCCTTTACCCAACTTAGCGGGTTCAGACGTTGACAAGGCTGAGGAGCAAAATTACGCCGAGCTGAGCCATTTTGAAGAAGTTCAGCCAACCGAGCCATTGGATGCAGAACCTGCCAAAGAGGAAACCAGTGCAGAATAAACCGGAAAAGGAAGATCAGTAAAAAAGACTCCTCCTTATCAGCAGACCATAGAAAAGGAAAAAGCGAAGATGCAAAGGACCTTAGTACTCGTCAAACCGGATGGCGTTCAGCGCGGCCTGATGGGAGAAGTCATCAGCCGTTTTGAAAACCGCGGCCTGCGCCTTGTGGCTGCCAAATTCATGTGGGTCAATCCGGAACTTGCCGCCCAGCACTATGCCGTCCACCTGGGAAAACCTTTCTATGATGCTTTGATCAAATTCATCACCTCCGCCCCCGTCCTGGCCATGGCCTGGGCTGGACCGGATGCCATCGCTGCCGTCAGGCAGACCATCGGCAAAACCAAGGCCACTGAAGCCGACCCCGGCACAATCCGCCACGATTACGCGCTGACCACCCGTTACAACATCTGCCACGCCTCTGATTCTCCTGAAAACGCTGAGGCGGAAATCGTCATGTGGTTCAAACCGGAGGAATTGGTGGAGTGGAAACGTGGCAGCGAAGATTGGATATACGAATGAAATCAAAAAGCCTCGAAGACCTGATAGCCATCTACTCCGTTGAAGGTGGAGACGCCGTCGCTGTGCCAATCAAAGATTTCCTGGAAGCCCAGGGCATACCTACCATGATCAGCCGCGAATCTGCCGGTGCCATCTACGGTTTCACGGTTGGAAATTTAGGCATGGCCATGATCCTGGTTGACCCGGAAAATGAAGCCAAAGCGCGCGAGTTGCTGGCGCAGATGGATCGCGGCGAATACAGCCACGAAAAACTGGCTGAATGCCCCACCGGTTGTGAATTAGTGGGACCCCAGTCCGAAGCCATTGATGATGCCGAGCTGAACGCCCGCAAGAAAGTGTTGGTGATCTGCACGGCCAACTCGGCCCGCAGTCAGATGGCAGAAGCCGTCATCAACACCGACTGCTGGGATACATGGGTAGCCTACAGTGCCGGCGTGGAACCCGCCGCCAGTGTGAACCCCTACGCGCTACGTGTCCTAGAGGAAGCCGGCATTTTCCATCAGGGTTACACAAAGTCAGTGGATGTTTTCAAGGGCATGCCCCTGGATTTGGTGATTACCGTTTGTGACCACGCCAACGAAACCTGCCCCATCTGGTTGGGCGGGGACAAGCACGTCCATATCGGTTTTGAAGACCCCGCCAAAGCCGCAGGCAGCGACGAGGAAAAGATGTATGCCTTCCGCGAGTGCCTCAAGCTGATCCGGGCGACCATCCCACCTTTGCTTAAGTCCATGAGTTAATTGATTTCACTGAGTTTATTAGATTTTACGACCATTCGCACAATTAAAAGCACCTGCCTGATTAGGCAGGTGCTTTTTGTATGGAAATTTGACATCTGGGGATTGCGGGGTTATAAGAGGCGTATGCGTAAAAGTGGATTGAGCCTCGGAGTGGCCGTTTTGCTGGTACTAAGCGGCCTGCTTTCGGCCTGCAAACCCAAACAGGCCAGCCCCACCCCTTTTGTTCCCCCCCAGGAAGCCATCCCGACCTCAGCTTTCAATAACCCAACGCTCACCCCGGTGCCGGTCGAAGCCACACCGCCGGAGGAACCGCGCTTCAAAGATGCCGACCTGGCTTTGAGTTTTGGGGATTACGATAAAGCCCTCGAGCTTTATCGCGGCCAGGTAGCCGATGGCAGTTCTACAAGCCAGGCAGCGGCTTTGTTTGGTCAGTCACTGGCGCTTTTCAAGCAGGGCAACCTCACTGAAGCGCGTACGGTAATGGCGGACCTGGCAGCTCGCTTCCCCTCCCAAGCACCCGGTGTTCGCGCCCTCTTTTGGTTGGGTGAATATGCCAGCGGCGCTGGGGAAGCTGCCCAAGCGATAACCTACTACACCCAATACCAGGAAAAATCAGCCCATACGCTGGATGCCATGGTGTTTGAAAAAATCGGCGACCTGCAAAGCTCCCCGGAATTGAAATTGAGTTTTTACCAAAAAGCCTATTCCGCGGCCGGCAACGACCCCAGCCTGGGTTTAGTCTCCAAGTTGGCGGAGCAGTATACCAGCGCCGGCCAGGTAGACCGCGCTCTGGAAGCGCTACAGATGGAGCTTCAAAGTTCCACTTTGGATTACTCCAAAGCTTATCTATTGGTGCAAATGGGTGATATTGAGGTCAAACGCGGCAACACCGAGGCCGGCAATTCCCACTACCTGAATGCCGTCAACGACTATCCGCTCACCAGCTCGGGTTACTCTGCCCTGGCAGCACTGGTGGATGCCAATGTGCCTGTAAACGAGCTGATTAGGGGCATCATCAACTACAACATCGGCCAGGACCAACTGGCCATCGAAGCCTTTGACCGCTACCTGGCAGATACCACGGAAGGCGTGGATAAAGCTCTCTACTATAAGGCCCTGGCTATTCGTCGTCTGGGTACACAGAGCACTCCCCTGGGCTCGGAAGACCGCGAAAAAGCAAATCTCTTGGGCGGGCTGGAATCCGATAAGGAAGCCATTGCCCTGTGGACCCGGCAAATCAAAGAGTTCCCCAACAGCGAATTCTTTGTGGATGCCATGGAAGATGTTATCTACACGCAGTACGCCTACATGGACCAGACCCTACCGGCCATCGAAACCGCCGAAAAGTACGTGGCCGAAGCCCCCAATGCCGATTACGTCCCACGCCTGCTGAACATGGTTAGCCAGTATTACCAGGCTCTGGGTCAGGAGGACAAATCCATTGAGAACCTCACACGCATCGGTATACAGTTCCCGGGCTCAGATCTGGCTTTTTCTTCGCTGTTCTTCAGCGGTATCATCCACTACCGCAATAACCAGCTCGAAAAGGCCAACGAAGTCTTCAACCGCGCATTCCTTTTAGCCTACATTCCCGAAGATCCAAAAGAGGGTTCGCTGGAACAAGCCGGTGCCTACCTCTGGCTGGGTAAAACCGCCCAGAAAAAAGGTGATACAGAGGCTGCCAAAACCTTTCTGCAGGATGCCCAAAACGCGGATAAGTACGGTTATTATGGTTTGCGTGCTGGGGAGATCCTGGCCGGTAATGAAACCTTCGCTAAGCCCGCCAATCTCAATTTTGAGGTGGATTTGGTCAAAGAACGCCAAAGGGCTTCGCTCTGGCTGGCATCCCTGATGCAGATCCCTCCCGAGACCAACCTGGACTACACCCAGGCGCTCTTCGGGGAACCGGATTACCTCAAGGGGCTGGAAAGCTTCAAGTTGGGGTTATTTACGGAGGCCGCCGCTTACTTTGCCAGCTTGCGTAACCAGTACAGTAAGGACGCCATCAATAACTTCAGGCTCATAAAAGTCTTCCTCGACTACGGTTATTACGACCAGGCCATCCTGGCCGCCAGCACCATCGTCAAGCTCACAGGCTATGCCTACGACCTGCTTTCGCCCACCCTGCCGCCCTATTTCGCCTACATCGAATATGGCACTTACTATCTGCCCTGGGTGCAACAATACGCTGAGCGCTACAACGTGCCGGTGTTGGTGCTACTCAGCCTCATCCGGCAGGAAAGTCTCTTCCAGGCTAACGCGGTTTCCAGCGCGGGTGCCCTGGGCTTGATGCAGTTAATGCCGGCTACCGGCTCGCAAATTGCCCTGGAATCCAACTGGCCAGCTGATTTCTCGGTGGAAGACCTGCAAATTGCCTACGTCAGCCTGGTTTTGGGGTCAAACTACCTCGGCCGGCAGTTGATCGGCTTCAAGGGCGACACACTGGCTGCCTTGGCGGCTTATAATGCCGGGCCGGGGTCAGTGTTGGGCTGGAAAGCCGTCGCCGGGAACGACCCGGACGTCTTCGTAGGCACCATCCGCTACCTCGAGACGCGCACCTACGTGCGCAAGGTGGCTGAAAATTACGAGCATTACGTCAAGATTTACGGCCAACCCTAACTACCCCCACTCTGGCACAATAATTCAGGCCTGTCTCCAGACCTGAATTTAATGGTTTTATCCGGGGTTAAAGAAGTGCGGTAAGGCACAACCCCCGGATTTTCAGGTACTATAAGATCGAATTACAGCCTGGGCTTATAGACCCTAACGTGGTAGGTTTGTATTTTCGTGCGTCGAGCTTGTGACCGTACGAGAAGTTGAGCGATCCATCCCTATTGCCAACAAGCGTGCGATAATCCAAACTAACAAAGCATAGACTGCCATAGCAATCAGGGTGTTTACTTCGATGATTGAGCCACCAACTTGGGGCGTGCCGAGTAAGGCGTTAAACGGAGCAATAAAAATATTGGTTATTCCGTAAATGAAAGCGCTGAAACCGGCGTCTGGGTTGGCTCCGATGAATTTCAAAACGAAGCGCAGGCCCAATAAAATCTCCAGGATTCCGAGGAGTGTATAGAGGATTCGGTTAGCTTTAAAGGATTGCAGCCGTTGTTCAGCGGCGACATCGCGGGTGACGTGCTGGGTGGCAGCATAACCAGGTTCTTGTGAAACAATTGTCTCTTGACGGCGATCTACGGCTTGGTCATTATTATTTGGGTTTTCAGACATGATATCTCCTTTGTGAATTCTTATGATCTGTAAAATCGTTCAAAATTGCAGATTTTTCAGGTTTGTGTTCCCTGTACTGACAGGGATTGATTTACGTAATGCTCAATGTCGGAACTGCCCGCAGCAAGACTGCGGGCAGTTCCAAAGTCATTTCTTTAGCTTAGTCTGGACCTTACTCAGCCAGTCGTGGATTTCATTCTCAGCCTGAGCTTTTCCATACCCGTAGCGCTGTTGTAAAACACCAGCCAGCTCTTCGGATTTCCCACTCATTTGGGCAAGATCGTCATCTGTGAGTTTTCCCCATTGCTCACGGGCATGACCCTTTAGTTCGTGCCATTTGCCCTGCAATACATCGGTAGTCCCAGTCATATCTATTTCTCCTTTTTGACTTACTTTCGTTCATTCGACCAGGCACTGGCCAATTGGCCTGTCATACGGGCCGTGCATAGGTCAACTTCGCCAGGCCTGGTCAGAATGGTGAAGCATTACTTTTAGATAACGTGAAGAAGGGTCAGCACGATGAGAATCAAAGCGATTACGAGCAAAGTGTGAATCCAGTTTCCGGTCCTCGGGAAGTTGGGGCTGATGTTCCTGCCAAAAAAGCCAAAAAGCCAGAGAACAATCAAAATTACGATAATGGTCCAAAGCATGTTATTTCTCCTTTTGATAATCTATCAAGTTACACAACATTCGAAAAACGGATGATCGGGCTTTCGAGTTACCGACCAATCAGGATAAAACCGCCAGCTACAATGGCAAGCAAACCCATTATCAGGCTCAGCCCGTCAAAACTTAAGCTGAAGAGGGCAGTCAGCCCGTATAGAATGAGCCAAATGGCAAGCAAGAGCATGCCAATACTGCGGGTGATTCTCCAAGATCTCATAAATTCCTCTAATCTGTTTTGAACACCAACTTACGGTTCTTTCGGAAGCTAAAGTCAAACTGCTGAGATTCATTTTTAGTGTTTCCAAGTGCTGCTGACTCGCTTACAAAAAAATCAAATCTAGACCGGGCGAGAATCCCGTGTCCATCGGGCAGATTTAGCGCCTGGAGCCTCTGCGAAAGAGACCAACAATCGCCAGAAGAATGACGGCTCCCAAAAGTGTCACTAGCATTGTCGGGACTGTAATCGCATCATTAATCGTCCCAACTTTGAAAATTGGTGTTAAGAAATAACCGGCCAGGAATGCACCGACAACCGCGACAACGATATTCAATAATAAGCCAGCGTTGTCGTGCATAATTGAGGTAGCTATCCAACCTATAAAGGCTGCAACCACGAGATAAATCAGTATGTTCATTTTTTCTCCTTAAGAATATGATTATTTAGCACTTACCGGCAAACCTTTTTGTTGCTTTATGTACTGTATCTCTTCACCCGGGGAATGCCTATAAGCGCAATTCTGATTAATCTGTAGGTCAACATCCAAGTGGGATGTCAGCAATTGGACTACACCAGCCTCTACAACCCACACCCAAGATTTTGGGTGGTTATAATGAATAGCAGACATCACAATTATTGTTCTTGATTCTTCCAAGTGATAGCGAAAGAAAGCTGGATCGGTAGATGAAACATCTATCAGACACAATATCCAATCAGGAAAAACTTCATCTGCAGACAGAGTTGCTGAATTCGTTGGATCAGGCAATCCTGGTCCTGGACTTGGAGGGTTGCATTGTCTTTTGGAACCAGTTTGCCGAAGGTCTGTTCGGTTGGACAGCAGCGGAAGTGCAAAATCGGAATATCAACGAGGTTTTCTCAACGCCGTTGCTGATGGAATCAGTCAATGCAAATATGGGTCACTTGCAGAGTGGCGCAGGCTGGTCAGCCCAATTTACGGTGAAAAAGCGGGATGGCACAAGCTTGATGAGCAGCTTCAACACCTCGCTAATCCAAAATGAACGCCGGCTTATCAGCCTGGTCGGTTTTTCAGCAGACAGCAGCGAACGCCTAAAGCTCCAGGAAGCCAATCGCCTCCTGGCTGAGGCCAGTGCGCGCCTCGATCACGCCATAGATCTTGAAACCCCACTCAACACCCTGGTGCAGCTAGCCGTACCACAACTGGCTGATTGGTGTGCCGTTCACCTGTTTCATCCAGATGGCTCCATCGAACTGGTAGCCTTGGCCCCTGCTGAACTCTCAGAACTGCCCGCCTCGCATGATTGGCTGCTAAACTACTTACCGCGTGATGAGAACAGCGGACTTCCCGCGGTATTTCGCAGCGGCGAACCCAGGTTGGTTACCGATGTAACCTCGGACATGCTGGCAGTGTCTGCGGCCATCAAGTCGTATATGATCGTTCCCCTCACTACGCGCCCACAAACTTACGGCGCCATCACGTTCGTGGCCGCAGAATCAGGCCGCCGCTTCGATCAGACCACCCTCGCCCTGGCTGAGAATCTGGTCAGTCACATCGCCATCTACATGGATAAAGCAAGGCTCTATCGCGAGAGCCAGCGACTGAATGCTGAACTGGAACAGCGCGGGATCGAACGCACGGGTGAGCTGAGCACAGCAGTTGAACGATTAAAGCAATCAGAAGCCACCATCCAGACCCTGTTTCGCATCAGCAACAAACTGAATTGCACCCTCGAAATCGACACTATCCTGGACGACCTGGCGCAGGAAGCCATCCGCATTGTCAATGGTGAGAGCGGATTCGCGGGATTGCGCACAACTGAGGGTATGAACATCAGAAAATATATTAGAAAGGGCACAGTTATACCCTTTGAATATACCTGGCCATCGGGAAGCGGTATTCCAGGTTGGGTTTTAAAATACAAGATTCCCTACGGCACCAGCGACGCCGCCATCGATCCGGTGATGGATCATGACCTATCGATCAATGCTGACGTGCGCACAATCATCTGCACCCCAATCTTCGATTCAAGCGGCGAGGTCCTGGCTTATTTTGACATTCGCAACAAGCAGGAGGGTGAAGGTTTTTCAATCGAAGATCAGGAAATGCTGATGGCCCTGGCGCCATCGGCTTCCATCGCCATCCAAAATGCACTGGCATACCAGCAGCGCCTGGCAACGGTGGCCGAACTCAAAGAGTCCTCCAAGCAGTTGCGGGCATTAGCCGCCAGCATCGAACTGGCACGCGAAGAAGAACGCACCCAAATCTCCCGCGAACTGCATGATCAATTAGGGCAAGGATTGACTGCCACAAAGTTTGACCTGGTGTGGTTGACCAACCAACTGAAAAAATTGGATGCCACCCTCGCTCAAAAAGCTAAAGCGATTACGGCGCAGATGGACACGCTGATTAAGACGGTCCGGCGCATTTCTACCGAGCTGCGGCCAGGCATGCTGGATGATCTTGGCCTGGCGGCTTCTATTGAGTGGCAAGCGCTTGATTTTACGAAACGTACTGGCATTGTATGCACGGTAAAGGTCCGGGCTGAAAACCTTACGCTGGAACGCGCCAAATCCCTGGCGCTTTTCCGCATCTTCCAGGAGGCCATTACTAACGTCGCGCGCCATGCCCGGGCACAAAAGATTGACGTTGAACTCAGCGCCACACCTGAAGCCGTGACCCTGCAAGTGCATGATGATGGGCGGGGTATTCAAGCAAAAGAAATTGAAAATTTACTGTCCATCGGTTTGCTGGGGATGAAGGAACGCGCCACCCGGCTGGGTGGAACATTCAAAATTAAAGGTGTGCTAGGCGAAGGGACGACGGTTACAGCGTCCATCCCCTTGAACCACGTGGCAAAATAAGAAGCGCGGCAGGCCTTGCAGCGGCGCTGAAGAAGGCTCGGTAATGGTCTTAAACATGGGAGAAAACTGATGCTCAAAATATTGTTGGCCGATGATCACGCGGTTGTGCGCAAGGGCGTCAGGCAGATTCTGGCGGAGGCTTTTCTTCAGGCCACTTTTGGGGAGGCCTGCAATACCCATGAGCTGCTGGAGCTGGTCAGCAAGGAGCATTGGGATATCCTGGTGCTGGACCTGGCCATGCCGGGCGGTAACGCGCTGGAAGCGCTGAAACAGATCAAGCATGACCATCCGCAGTTGCCGGTGATGATTTTGAGCATGTTCCCTGAAGACCAGTATGCCGTGCGCACCATCCGGGCCGGGGCAGCCGGATATTTGAATAAAGAGAGCGCTCCCGAAGAACTGGTGCAGGCCATTCGCAAAATATTGCACGGCGGGCAATATATCAGCGCCGCGGTTGCCGACGAGCTGGTGCTGTTTGCCCGCAATGATGACGACCAGCCCATCCATAAGCGCCTTTCAGACCGCGAATACCAGGTGCTTTGCCTGCTGGCTGCTGGCAGGAAGGTAAAGGATATTGCCGCTGAATTGGTATTGAGCGCCAAAACGGTCAGCACTTACCGGGCACGCCTGCTGCTGAAAATGAATATGCAGACCAATGCTGAACTCACCCATTACGCGATCGAGAACGGCCTGGTTTAGCCAGGATTTCCAGACTGGAAATATTTGATTGGTAAGGTGCGTTGGCGACCCAGCTAGACTTGAAAAGGTCGGCAATTTCAGCCCTCCCTCGCGGGGAGGGTCCGCAAAGCGGGGGTGAGGGGAATTACCGGTGTTTGTACGCAAAGAACCCCTCATCAGGCACTGCGTGCCAGAGGCTTCTCAGTGGAGTAGCTGAAGTTCCCTTCAGAACCACAGATAGGACAGTCTATCCTTGTATGCCTACCCTCCTTCTTCCTCTGTCCAGTAAGGCTGGAGAAGAGTGTCTCCTGATAGCCTCTGGCCAGTAAGATGGAGTAGATATTCTGAATATCAGTCATGTGGCCTAACCCTTCTTTTGACTGGCCTTATCTGCCAGCAACTTAGCCTTTTCAAGTCTCTCAACTATTCCAGCCCCGATCTGATGATTATCAGCCTGTTGTGTAGCCCTAATGTAGCGTGACAGTATCTTGATTTCCTTAAAATATTCCCCTTGTTTCCTGTATAAAATAGCTAATTGCTCGGTGTAACCATGTGCAAGAGCATACCCTGTTAATTTAGACTCAGCCTCAACTGCATCAATAAGCCCTAAGAGTAACCTCTCTAACTCGTCCGTTGAGTTAGACCTTTTCAACTCCTTTATCTCTTCCCAATAGGTGGTGTAATGTCGTCCCTGATAATATCCCGGCTTGTCTACGGTGTGTAATCTGCCTAATTCCTGCATCTTTTTATTTATTCGTTTAGCAATATGGGAGTCCTCCTTAGTTCTAAACCACCCAGCAAGACCCGATAAAAACATTGTCACCGGATAATCTGAACCACCATCATAAATCTTGCCTTTTATTAGGTTGTAAGAACTACTATCCCTTCCCATCGGTTTGTACCGGTCAACTATATGCTGGCGCTCCTCCTCAGTAAATTCAGAAAGCCACCAGTCTGCAAGACCATAAAAACCTATATCACCCTCTATTTTCTGATTCTCTTTTTTTCCAAAGCGTTCAAATATACCCATCGTTTACCTCCTTAATAATGAATAAACTTCTTGGCCTATGTCTGCTATGCGAATTTAGCGGACATGGTTACCTCCAGATGTGTTTAGTTCTTTTTGTAAAATTTCGATTTGAGCAGGATGCGTGCAAGCAAGGACGCGGCTGTAGTTACTTAACTTATATCTGAATAACATTTATTTTCATTTTAAAGATCAACCCACAAAATGATCAACTCAATCATTGACCTGGCAAAAATCATAAGGTGCGTCAGTGACCCACCCTACCCGAAACCACAAAAATGCTGGCTGGAAAGCGGTTAATAATTCTCCCATAAGCCTCCACTACTTAAGCCTACGGGTTGGTGACGAAGACGTCCAGGCCATCGGTGAAGCCAAGGCCATCCCCAAACTCGTCGTAACCGTAAACCACCCAGTAATATGCCCCGGCCGGCACATTCTGCGTGACCTTATAACTGACCTCGCGCGTTTCCACGAAATCCAGAATCTTCTGCGCCGAATCCGACTCGAGGTACATGTGCAGTTTGTAGGTCTTCGCCCAGGCGTGCGGCTCCCAGGTGAGGGTGAGCGCGCTGGCGCTTACCGTGGCGCCATCCGCCGGGCTGAGGGCCACCATCTTGCAACTGACGGGCTGGCCGCCCACTTCGAAGCGCCGCCAGCCGTCGTACTCGGCAATGACTTCTTTCTGGGCGTTGAAGACCTCAACATCAAAGGAATAATCGCAGGACTGCAGGTCGCGGTCCAGCACGAAACTGGTTTCGGTCATCTGCTTGCGGTGGATCAGCGAGCCGCCCCTGCCCGAATGGAAGGTGAGCTCGTAGTAGGCTGCCTCTGGGTTGGGCGCCCAGCTGAGGGTTGGCCGGGCGACAGACAGGCGTTCATCTTCCAGCGGGGTGAGGACGTTCACATCCGTGCGCACGGTGCGGTGGTCGCCCACGTTCACCATCTTGTTAGCCGGGATCTCGAAGTTCTTGGCGTCCAGGATGCCAGAGGTGACGAAGTACCAGCTATCCGAATCCAGCGCCTTGTAGGTGAGCCCGTAAGCCCTGGGGGGCACGTTGACGATGGCGTAGGAGCCGTCCGCCGCGGTGGTGGTGGGGTATTCATTGCCCTCGCAGCCGCCGAAGTACTTGATTTCATCGCAGAGCTTCACCTCCAGCCCGGCCACCGGCTTGCCATTCCAGAGCATGCGCCCGTAAACGCCACCCGTGCCTGCCGAAGGCTGCGCGCCCTGGTAGACGAAGGCCGTGGGCGTGGGCGGCGCGTTCTGCACAATCGGGATGGCCACCTGTTGGGTGGGCGCGCTGGGTTGATTAGCGGAGGGTTGGGCAGATTCCGCGGTGACGGCGGGTTGGCTCTGCTCAGCATTTTTATCTTTTTCCTTGATGCTGACCTCGAAGGGCAGCTTGTCGCAGGCGGCCAGCAGCAGGGCTATGATGCAGATGATGATGCATAGCGGGAAGAAGCGTTTGGAGTTCATATTTCCTCCGATGAATTGTGGTGGATAATTACAATCATACAGGGGTTTGGAGTAGTACACAAGTGGCAGTTTTGGTAAGCTTTTTGTGTGCTTGCGGGGTGGATGGTGGCTGTGGGGGAATGGAAGCTTTGCCGTGGATGGCTTTGGCAGGGGGCAGGCAGCGCAAGGTTGTGTTGGGGGAACGTTTGCAGATTTGCAGATTTGCAGCAGTTGCACGAATTTACCCGGGTATTTGGGGGGGAATTTACCCGGCTTTTGAGGGTTGTGGACGAGGGGATTTTTAGATTTACCCAATTTACCCGATTTTTGATGTGAAGCAGACCCCAGGCGAGGTAAAGGGGTTGGGGTTTTTGGATGCATTGGGAGGAGCAGCTTTTGGTCTGAACATAGTGCTCATTATAGCACATACGTTCTACTTGTATCCGAACTAATTGGAGCGGGGTATTTTTGCCTTTGGCAGGGGTTGTGGGGGAATGGAAAGAAGCAAGTGATTGAGCTCAGGGGTAATACATAGAAAGAAATTTGGAGGTGAGACATCAACCATGAGTAGACATTTTGGGGAAATGTTAGGGATTTATGAAATTATTGATCAATATTCTTAATCTTAGCTTTTATCAGATCGTTTATGGAAACGGTAAATGGACGAGAAGATCGAATCCCTCCTTGGTATCCGGGCAACTCTCTCACGTCCCAAGTTGAGGTAGAGAATGCTTCATCAGTTTCAGGTTTAACTTCATAAACCAAATAGTGATCTCCTGACGGTTCCGGATATCCTAAATCGAGTAAATCCGTTCTAGAAAGAACTTTTGGACCAAAATTTGATATTCTCCAGATATCACTCGTTACAAGCTCATTTTTATGATGAAGCAAGAGGTAGACAGAGGAGGATCCGTGTTGTGTTAACCACCATTGTTCATCAGTACTCAATGCATCAAGGCGGATGTTGTATAGATGATTTTTCTCGATCCAACTTTTGTGTTCTTTGCTTTTGCAATAACCTACAAGAACAAATACTTCTAAAGGAGGTCTTGTTCGCTTACCGTCAATTTTTTCTGGAAGCTTTTCTCGAATACTAACTGGAGGCTTTGAATAAGTTTCGTAGACATAGTAGGTACTATTCTCATGCTGCGAAGCGCGGTTTATAAACTGGTCAACAACTTCATTAAGAAATTTTCTTAATTCTGCAGTACCCTCATCCGATTTATTTGGACGAATTGTGAAAGCGCCTAAACCCGGTATTATTTCGTGAAAACCTTTCCACTTCATATTCTCGTCACCGGGGTACAAGACGTAAGCACCCGCTGTTCTTCTAATCGCATCTTTGTAAGCATGCATTTTCAGAAGATCGCCTCGTTTATAGATTCCCATCTCTTCCTTTGGTTCTATGTCACCTAATTCGCTTCCGTCTGGGGTTGAAGAAGGACCAAATGATTCCTTGATATTTTCTATCCTATACTTCGCATCAAAGTGAATGTGAACAATTAGCTCTTGTGCTTCCGCTTCTGCCGATGTAAATTCAAAAGGCCATATGGACAATGTGTAATCTGGCCTCATTGTTTTAGTCCAGCTGCCACCTTGTGGATAATTTTCGTAATCAGACCCACTAAAAGTCTTATTGTAGCTAAATTCAACTTTTAGTTTTCGAGAACTTGAATCGTGATAACCAATTATTGTCGTCGTCTTTCCCAATCTAAGGTTGAGGTTCAGATTGTCGTCGGAACTCACAATTAACTCTTCCAGTGCGCGTGGAGGAAAAATGAAGACAGAATTTACTAATTCAAGTAATTTAAAAAATACCCAATATTCATAAAGTCTTGCAACGTCTTTTTTTCCCGCCTCATAAACATCCTCCCCACCCGTCCACACTAATTTTGAGGCAATATTAAACATTAGCCATGACCGATAAATCTCTCTATATCCCTCTTTTCGTTGTAATACAGGACTATTAAATTGAAGCACATGGGGATTTGTGATTTCCCTAAATTTTGGCCGATCAAGAATATTTCGTAAGTCAGAAGTTAATTTTTCTGCCTCTTTTCGCTCTCTGCTTCCTTTGGACAAATTCAAACTGATTTCCGAACAAACAAGGAAATATTCTGTTAGAATATATTTAATAAACTGATTTTCAGGTGTATCTATTGAATCATCCTTTTTGGAAGTGACGATTCGATTTGGCAGTGTTTCCAGCTTAATATTGTCTTTAACGCGTCCAGAAGTTGAAAAGCGATGAGGAGATGATGCTACTTGCCTAACTATATTGTTACTGATTCTGCCAATATTTCTAATGTCACCAGAAATCTCCTTGGATGTCCATTTTGTAACAGGAGAAGTCGTAATTCGGGTTATTGATTCAAAGAAATCGTCTGAACCAATGAATGAGTTCAAAAATGCAAACTTTTGGTAAAGACTCTTTTGATCCAGCTCAAAATTAGGCTCAATCTTTTGCAGAACAGGTGATGAGTGCTCCAGAATTAATTCAGTGCATTTTTCAGCTATTTCTTCAAGCATAAAACGATAATCGGAGCGGTATTCGGTTTTCTTTGACCTAATTTCCAGATCAAAACATCCAACATTATCTGTCTTTAGGATCTCGTGATATGCAATTCTAAGAGTGCCAGTGTAAATACCTGTCGTTAATAAGCCCAAATTTGAATTTTCTTCGGAAAACGGTTCCACGACCCCTAGAACTGGGTCCAGTTGAAAGCCCTTCGTTATGTCGTAATGGTATGAGCAACCTTCGCGAAGTTGAACCGTTACCTCACCGAATTTAGATGCCTCAGATTCCTCGATTTCAACGAGGAAATCTGCATTTGTGTTCGGGTGGATTGCCAGGATTACGTCGTTACCACCTGACGAACGTGAGGTAACAAACAATGAAAATCAAGCCTCCGAAAAGCTAGTGAAACCGTCTTGAATGACGTGATTATGCATCCTTATCAATTTCTCAAGGGATAAGGGATATTTTACGTTTTTATCATCAACATAGGAGTTTCTGTCATTTTTTGTATACTTCTGGATGTTTTCAGATGTTCCATCAACCAAACATAGTCCAATTAATATTTTTAGAAGTCCTTCTAGTTTACGTCTTGATCCATGAACTTTTGGCAGTAGCTTCTGAAGAATTCCAGCGTCGACAATAAATTCTTTCTTTAGATATTTTTCATCCTTCGTCAGTTCGGAAGCAACACTACCGAATCGGAATAGTTCAAAAGCTGTTCTATAACCGAACTCTGCACCAAGTTTCTGCAACTCAACAAAAAACTGCATTAAAATCGTTGTCAACTCTTGAGAAGCTGCATATGTGCTACTATCGGTTGTTGCAAGTCTCAGAAAATCATTGCTCATGGACGAACCTTTGTGCTCAAGTTCTGACATTCGCGGACTTTGAGGAACCTCAAAATACCTTTTCATTTCTTCTGTAGTAACTCGAAATTCTAGGACGCCAGCCCTATCTAACACTTTAGGACTGAACATGTACGTTGTTTCATCCACATTTACAGTACCGACAATAAATAGATTTTTCGGAAGAATGAGCGATGCGGGAACATCGCTATCTTGCCATGACGAAACATTCGGCCTCAATAAGATTGGTTCACTGGATTCAATACCGCTAAGAAAGTCAGCAAAATATCTTTCGACATGGCTTAAATTCATTTCGTCTAAGATGAGGAAGTGCGGAAGAGCAGGATACTTAGTCGCTCTTATAAGGAAATCCAAGACACCTGTGTCAGGTTTTACGTACCTTCCAGGTTCTAGAGCATTTGGAAACCCTAGTAATGGTTCACGATTAGTCCAATCTGCTCCAACAGGAACAACACAGATTTGCTCATCATCCTTACTAATCCATTTGGCAAAAGCAAGAGCCAATTTTGTTTTTCCCGAGCCTGATAGTCCAGTAAGAATAGTGAATGGCTTAGTGCAAATGGCAGCGACAAAACGCAGGATAAAGCCTTCATCAAAGTACAGATTTGCAGACTGTAGATCAGAAAAGAATTGAGTAACTCCTAACTTAGCTTGAATTGCGGGTAATTTTCTACTTTCTTGCATCAAACTCATTAGGAAATTCGCTTCTGTTAGCGTTACCGCAAAGTTAGTTCCTTGAGCATTTCGAATTATGGATAAATCATATAATTCTGGGTACTTCTTGATTTCATCGCGCGTCAGGGGTTCAGCAAGGGCTTTATCTACTCTAAGCTTTACACGAACTTTATTATCATTAAAATTTTCTGGAGAAACATAGAATTGTTTCGAGTCTTCTGCTTCTGGCATAACTTCAGGCTTTGACATAACGGTTGCCCGCCCTATCACTCCAGATTTTTCACCTGAAACCCAAAGGAACACTTGATCACCAATTTTTATCTGGTCTTTATGATTGTTAACTGTGTATGGTAATTCGCGTAAAGTGTTGATGGCACGTCCAAGATCATATATTTTTGGATTAGCTTGAAAGATCCAATAATTTTGAGCAGGCGTGGGTTTAAAATCTTCTTCTTTAGGTAGATTTAAGTAAACATCGATTAGTAGCGATAAGTCGTCAAGAAGCTCTGCATCAGTAAAATTGGAATCTTTAGAAAAATATTTTTGTGCAATTGTGCTTTGACGATAATCTCGTCCTGTTTGACTTTCTGAGAGGAAGATGTCATTGTCTAAAGAAAATCCCTGTTTTTGTAGCGCACTTTTTTTGTTCTCAGGAATGGAATTTCTAACATTTGAAGAAATTTTCAGCAGGAATTCGTAACCCTTCTTCCTCTCTAATCGTTTAATCGGTTCCGTAACACCTTGATTCAGAGTTAGGTAAAATCCGCTCATGTCTTCTTTGAATAGAAACACTATATAAATCCCCCTTTGGACAGACTTAGTTCTCCTCGTATCTAAAACTTCGATGTGAGGTAAAGATGTCCAATTTCCCTTACCACAGCTGAATTCAGGTGATAGGTTATTCGAGTTTTTTAATTTTTCTGATTCCTTTAATCTACCAATAACATTTTTGAATTCTTGATGTACGTTAGTTTTTCCCGAAAAAGGTTGCTTGACGGCATCTTCATACGTCGCCATAATATTAATGAGTGAAGAGCTAATAGGATCTTGATTATTTACTACGTCCATTATTCCTCCATCGCACCTGAAAAGCGTTTGATAAGTATACTTCTTTCAGAACTCACCCTGAACCTCGCATCCTGTTTGAACACAGACCAATTCAGTACATTTGTGTAAGAACTACTTCATGTGACGGTTGGTTTTAATTTATCGAATAACATTCATAACAATCTGTCGTCTCCCTTAACCAAATCAAGGCTGGCAAAGGCCAACCTTGATTGAAAAACAAACAGATTTACTTGTACTTGAGGGCAGCATGGGCGGCAGCAAGGCGGGCCAGGGGCACCCGGAAGGGTGAACCGCTGACGTGATTGTTTATTGCTTTAAATCAAACGTCCACCGCACTGTCGAGTTGTGTTTCGGACCTTCCCGCCGCACTAAGATTATGCGCGCATAATCAAGGAATTTTTCTGCATCGATGGAGCTGCACACCAAAGGATGACGATCCTTGAGTGCCATTGCCTTATGGATTTCGGATGCCTTGAAAGTGATAGTGTGTTCGCCTTTCCTTCTAGCTGGGTCAATTAGATTCTCCTTTACATAATCGCGTATCTCATTTGCAGTTACCATGTTCTCTCCTTTTTTGATAATTCAACGGATACGTGTAATTTACAACCAATTTCAACACTTGACTAGTTATCTCTTAGGTGACTTTTAGTATAGATGTATCCTAATGATTCATTGTATAGGGGGTGTAGTAAGGCCAAAATAAACCATCATCGAACTCTTAAACAAATCAAGGCTGGCAAATACCAGCCTTGATTGAAAATCCAAACAGACTTACTTGTACTTGAGTGCAGCCTGGGCGGCAGCAAGGCGGGCCAGGGGCACCCGGAAGGGTGAGCAGCTGACGTAGTTGTTGCCGAGGATGTGGCAGAACTCGATGGAGCTTGGGTCGCCGCCGTGTTCGCCGCAGATACCAACCTCAAGTTCGGGGCGGGTGTGGCGGCCATCGGTAACGGCCATCTGCATGAGGCGGCCAACACCTTCGCGGTCGAGCTGCTGGAAGGGATTCTGCTTGAGGATACCCTTGTTGATGTAATCCACCAGGAAGCTGCGTTCGGCGTCGTCGCGGCTGTAGCCAAAGGTCATTTGGGTAAGGTCGTTGGTGCCGAAGGAGAAGAACTCGGCCAGCCCCGCAATTTCGCCGGCGGTGGCGCAAGCGCGGGGGATTTCGATCATGGTGCCAAATTTATAAGCAACCTGAACACCCTTGGCGGCCATCACATCCTTGGCGATCTGGATGAGCGTGGGTTGAACTTCCTTAAGTTCGTTGACGGTGCCAGTGAGCGGGATCATGATCTCGGGCTTGGCCACGATGCCGTTATTGACGGCGTCGCAAGCGGCTTCAAAGATGGCGCGCACCTGCATCTTCATAATGTCGGGGTAGACGATGCCCAGGCGGATGCCGCGCAGGCCCATCATGGGGTTGGATTCGTGCAGTTTGCCGACCACTTCAAGCAAATGCTCTTTGGCGGCCAGGCCTTCGGTTTCGCCCTTTACTTTCATGGTGGTTACTTCGACCAGAAGGTCGTCGTAGGCGGGCAGGAACTCGTGCAGGGGCGGGTCGATGAGGCGGATGATGACCGGGTAGCCATTCATGGCTTCAAAGAGGCCGTAGAAATCGCTGCGCTGGAGGGGGAGGATGAAGTCGAGCGCGCCGAAGTATTTTTGGGCTTCGGGGGAAGCGGCCAGATCGGCGTGCTTCTGGTCGACGGTTTTCTGGAGTTCAACTTTGTCCTCATCGGAGAGGGGGCGGCCTTCCAGGCGGCCGGCTTCGACCGCTTTTTCGAGGGCAGCCACTTCGTTGAGCATTTTCTGGGTGACTTCGGAGTTCATAATCATATCCTGCACGTGCGGCAAGCGGGTGGTTTCGAAGAACATGTGCTCGGTGCGGCAGAGGCCGATACCCTTGGCGCCAAAACTGCGGGCGCGCTGGGCATCCTTGGGGTAATCCGCGTTGGCCCACACTTGCATGCGGGAGACGGAATCGGCGTAATCCAGGATGGCCATCAGTTCCTTCTGCTCGGTCAAATCCGGGGCGGAAAGGGCTAATTTACCAACGAAGACCTCGCCCGTGGAACCATCCAGGGAGATCCATGCGCCCTCGCGGACGGTGACGCCGTTACAGCTCATGGTGCGTTTGTTCATGTCGATCTGCACTGAAGAGGCGCCAACGATGCAGGGGACGCCGAACTGGCGGGCGACGACGGCGGCATGGGAGGTGGCCCCACCTTCGGAGGTAAGAATACCCTTGGCGGAAAGCATGCCGTGCACATCATCCGGCTTGGTAAAGGGACGCACCATGATGACATCCAGGCCTTCTTCTTTGTGCTTCTTCTCGGTGAGGTCGGCATCAAAGAAAATTTGGCCGACGGCGGCGCCTGGGGAGGCGTTGACACCCTTGGCAAAGAAGCGATTTTCCTGCTTGGATTTGGCAATTTCAGCGGCGGAGAACTGCGGGTGCAGCATTTGGTCCACCTGTTCAGGGGTGATGCGGCCGAGGGCTTCTTCCTTACTGAGCATGCCTTCATTGGACATGTCAAAGGCAATCTTGATGGCGGCCTTGGCGGAACGCTTGGCGTTACGGGTTTGGAGCATCCAGAGCTTGCCACGCTCGATGGTGAATTCCACGTCCTGCATATCGCGGAAGTGGGTTTCAAGCTTGGCGGTGACATCCATGAACTCTTTGTAGGCGCCGGGGATTTCTTTGGCCAGGCCTTCGATGAGGGAGGTGTTGCGGATGCCGGCTACCACGTCTTCGCCCTGGGCGTTGATGAGGTACTCGCCGTACATTTTCTTATCGCCGGTTTGGGGGTCGCGGGTGAAAGCCACACCGGTACCGGAGTCGTCGCCCATATTGCCGAAAACCATGGTGACGATGTTGACAGCGGTGCCGAGGTCATCGGGGATGTTTTCGCGCTTGCGGTAGTCGATGGCGCGTTTGGAATTCCAGGAGCCGAAGACGGCGCGGGTGGCAAGTTCGAGCTGCTTGAGCACGTCTTGCGGGAATTCGAAACCTTTTTCCTGTTGGACGACGGCTTTGAAGGAGGCGGTGATGGCTTTGAGATCTGCAGCGGTTAGTTCGCTGTCCATCTTGTAGCCTTTTTCGGCTTTGTAGTTTTTCCAGATTTCTTCGAATTTCTCATCGGCGATGCCGAGGACCACGGTGCCAAACATTTCAACCAGGCGGCGGTAGGAGTCGCGTACGAAGCGCTCGTTGCCGGTGAGGTCGATCATGCCCTGGGCGGTTGCATCGTTGAGGCCGATGTTGAGGACGGTGTCCATCATGCCGGGCATGGAGAATTTAGCGCCGGAGCGGCAGGAAACGAGCAGCGGGTTGCTGGGATCGCCGAATTTTTTGCCGGATAGGGCCTCAATGGCGTGCAGGGCAGCAATGGATTGGTCCCACATGCCAGCAGGGAACTGCTGGGTGGTTTGATAGGCATTGCAGGCTTCAGTGGTGATGGTAAAGGAAGGGGGAACGGGCGCACCGATGCGAGACATTTCGGCCAGGCCGGCACCTTTGCCGCCCAAAAGGCCGCGCACGCCATCCCATGTGCCGGCATATTTTTCTGCTTGGTCAACCTCGGAAAGGAGGTAAACCCATTTCTTTTCTGACATAAAATCCTCCGAATTTGATATTGGAATTCAAGTTGTTAATAATCGTGAACCAACCCTCAATTTTACCATAGAAGGTGGTGATTTCCTCGTTGCCGAGGGGGTGTTTTCAGCTGTGCTGACGGGGTAATTGTAATGGGTCGGGTGTACCCGCGCAAGCGGGGAGGTTGTATGTGGGGGGTGATTTGCGGGGGAGGGGCTTTTAATAATTTAGTCATGTTGAGCAACGCGAAACATCTTCTAGTCGCAATTTGGATCTAGAAGATCATTACTCCATGGTGCTACGCACTGCGAGTAAGCTTCGCAGTCGCAAATGACCTCAGGATGACAAACAAAAGAAGCGGAAGGCTTTTCAGCTTTCCCTACCTGGGAAAATACCACCTGCATGAATACACAATAATCCGGGAGGGAACGCAAAAAATCTTATCCCTCCCCTTGTATGATAAAAAGGAATAGGACACAGCAGGCCGAGTTCCCTAAGGGAATAACCCGATCCGTAGCGAGGGTCGCTGTGTCCTAAAGCCCAAACGAACCCGAACAGTTGCCTGGGGTAGAAAAACCCGTATAACGCAAGGTAGGGTCAGTGAATAGTATAAGGGAGCAAAAATGGAAAACAAAGTTTATGTTGGTATTGATGTCAGCAAAGACAAATTGGATCTGGCAATACGGCCTGATGGGCAGGAGTGGTCCGAAGGACAGGATGATGCCAGTTTGGAACAGTTGGTCAGGAAGCTGAAGGATATCGCTCCGGCATTAGTTGTTCTTGAAGCCACAGGAGGATATGAAGCTC
>Ga0209538_1000050_pt1 | contig 64173 bp, 53 predicted proteins | sample BarGraNGADG00211_2_FD_184492 | JGI IMG/M metagenome (GOLD analysis project Ga0209538, IMG submission 184492) | Arctic peat soil microbial communities from Barrow, Alaska - Barrow Graham LP Ref core NGADG0004-211 (SPAdes) (version 2) | ecosystem: Environmental > Terrestrial > Soil > Wetlands >... | reverse complement strand
AATATTCGCTCATGCCGTTATCCAAGAGCCTCCCAATCTTCTTGTCCCGACGACAACACCCGCATCAGATCTTGCCCATTAGCATAGACAACCTCCAAGCCAGTTCAACAGAAAGGGTACGCTTGAGCCGATGCGGATACAGCAACTTGCTGATGCGGTGATTTTTACCATCGCCCCGGTCGGCGAACCGGCGAAGAAAGTCTACATCCTGTTTTTTAGGCACCTTGTCGATAAAGATTGCAGAATAAGTAACTATGCCGTTGCGCACAGATTCGAACATTGTTCCGTTTCCCAAGAACTCCTTCAAACGATATTTCCAGGCGGCCAACGCGGAAGTGTTGACCTTTGATTCAGCAATTGATGTGGTCTTTTGGTGCCGTCTGAAGTGGGCTGTTACTTTGTCATCTATTATAAGTTTGCCCTGGAACCCCACCGCTACAGCTTGTACCCAAATATCGTGGCTGTAAATACGCTGCGCGTCATTATCAAAGGCCATTTGTTTGAGTGACCGGTTCATCATTAGCGTTAATCCCAGCAGCCATCCACCATCATACAAGGATAGTGATTTACCTACATCCAACTTCTCGATTGGTGTTGGAGGATGTGATTGCCCGATAACATTCAATCTTTCGTCACAAACGTCGTAATTGGATGTATAGAGTAAGCATTGATTTTGTGGCTGCGATTTCAGCATTTTCACAGCTCGTTCAATCTTATCCGGAAACCAATAGTCATCCTGATCGCAAAAAGCATAAAACGCAGCATCATCCGTTGCCCGCAAAGTATGCATGAAGTTTCTGGTATAACCAAGGTTGCCAAGATCATCATCTACCACGTGTATTTGAATGTCATCCGTCCCCTTTTTTATATAATTTTGAATAATTTCGGCAGTGCTGTCAGTGGACTGATCGTCCCTAATGTAGATGGAAATATGCGCATATGTTTGAGCCAGAAGGCTATCCAACAACACAGGTAAGAACTCTTCTCCATTGTATGTACACAGAATAATGTTCACCCTATCCATTGATCTTGTTCGCTATCGTTTCCATCTGCGCCCTGTCCTTTGTCGTGATAATATAATATCCATAACGCGAAGAACTGTCCTCAATGGACCTTGAATCCATGGGCTGAATGTTACTAATTCGGTAGATTGTTTCAAGGAAATTTAACTTCATCCACTCAAGAATTCTCAAATCCTCTTGATTGAAGATGAATCGAACCATAGCATAACCCGGATCGCGCTTTCTTGCAAGAGAAGGCGCGTTCTCACAGGCGACATCAATCACCATATCAACAAAATCGCATCCAGTGGAAAGGTAGACCAAATCGGAACCAATGCAGTCACCACCCATTCTGCCACCAATCTCGATGAACTTGATACAACCTTTACTATCTATTTTCAATTCTGTATGCGAGGCACCAAAGCAAATACCGAGTGAATCAAGTGCTTTGGGAACGTCGGTTTTGATTTGACGAATGATTTCTTGTGAAAGACTCGCTGGTTCCATATGACCCGTTTCGATAAAATTGGGCGCTTCTGTAGTGTATTTCTTCGTAATCGCAAGAAAGTGATGTATACCTTGATGAGAGATATATTCGATGCTGAACTCATTTCCCGGGGCAAATTCCTCCACCAACACTTTCTTCTCAAAGGATTCCTTCTGGGCACGCCTTACTGCATTTTCTAGTTGGCTGGGCTCTTCGACTTTGAAAATACCGCGGCTGCCTGAACGGTCGGTTGGCTTTACAATCAATGGAAAGCTGAACCCAGAAAGATCAATTTCATCAATTGATAATATCTGTCTACTCTTGGGAGACGGGACTCCGGTCGCTTCAAACGCCTGACGCATCAGATGCTTGTTTGTGGTGCGCATCGCACTAATCATACCGTTTCCAACCAAACCCAGTCGCTCCGCGATATAGTTCACCGTTATACTAGCCAGATCTGATGCAATCGAAATCACACCGGTGGGCTGAATTCTCTGGCAGATCTCCAAAATCTGCTCTTTCTCCACAATGCTGATAGGATAAAAGTAGTCCGCCGTTCGTTCCCCAACGTCACCGCACTGCCATGCGAATACATGCGTTTCATATCCCTTGCTGTGGGCTTTCAATATCAACTGGTTCTGAAAGTCAGTTGCACCGATTACGACCAGTTTCTTCTTCAATTTGGAAACCTCCTTCTATATGCCGCTCATCTTTGCCCAGCATTTCTTCCTGTGTCGTGCCGTTAGGCATTCCCAATTCGGCTGAGTTCATGGACATAATGTTTACATTTGGCCTCAGCCAACTCAACTTCTTGCGAAACAGAATCATGATAGTGTATAGAATGATCGCCGCTAGCGAAAGCATAGCTCCGGCAGACAGCATCTTTGAGCGGTATCGCAGTTCAATCTGATGCGTTCCCTCGGACAGTACAGCACCCATAAAGCCAAGGTTTACTCCGATTATTTCGGTTTCCTCACCGTCAATCCAAAGTGTCCATCCTTTGACATTTGGAATGGGGAGGAACAGAAGCCTAATATTTGGCACTTTAATCCATCCCTTTATCTGGTCTTCCCTCCAACTTGTAACATTAAGCAACTCGCGGTTTGACGCAAGTGTTTTATACCAGTCCATTTCGGACGCATCTACATAGCTCTCCCCTGAAGCCCCGCTCAAGGACACGCTGCCAAGCAGCTTGTTCAATTTATTACTCGAAATAATTGGCAGGCTAGTAGCATCGTCATCTTTCAGTACTGCGCAAGCGAGAAGTACAGCTTGCCTCTCATCGGCATTCAATTGCATAAATTCACTTTCGAGCATGCATGAATCATATGCGAAACCAAATGGCAGTGCGTATGAGTTTAGGTATACATCCATATTACCTGCCCGTTTCAGATGCCTGTAACCAAACGGAATAGCATTCTCAGACGAACCTGCAGGTGCAATAAAATACTTATATCCTGTGATCGTTGATAAACAAAGACTTCTCTCCACTCCTACAGAGAATTTTATTCCAATGTTATTATCAAAAGATTCTGGATATACTTCCTTCAAGAAGCGGTAGGTTGATCCGTCAATATTTGTATAGTAGGAACTGCTGAATAATCCAAAGTATAGTGGCGCACTATACTTTGCCACACCTGTTTTTACGTTGGCGCCTCCGATGCGAAACAGTCCTTCATCTTGATGACGGATATAAGATAGGGCATTCGGAATGCTGCTGTAATAGCCAGTATCATCGAGTTGCATCTGTGCATAATTTTGTTGTGCTGTTTTAAAGCTGCTCCCAATTGTGGCACTACTGAATATAAAGGCTTCCACAACAGCTATCAAGAATAATGCTGCCGTTGCACCATGAGTTTTCTTATAGTAGCTTAAGAAGATCAGCCAAGCGAAAATGAAGAGCATAACACCGAAGCCAATAATGTGATTCGTTTTGAAATTGTACTTCACAGCAACCTGAGTCGCGAAAATGAAAAGGGCGCATAAAATCGTCCCGCTGATAAGAACAGTTTTCTCATCGAATTTTCCCTTCTTCAACCCGCATTCGAGCCCGTATGCAGAAACAACCAGTAATAAGATGCAAATCCATAGGGATGAAAGTCGATATGAACGAAATTTAAGTTCTTCATTACGAATAAAAGCATTCAAAACATCTGTAACAATGGGGAACATCATATATGCTGCAGCAGCCATGCAACCAAATGCAATAAGACATTTAAGTCGCCTGTTCGCAAATATGAAGGCCTGTGGCACGAGAAACAGGCAAGATAAACCGCAATAAAACAACGGGCCTTCCAAAAGATTCAGACTTCCGGAGTAACTTTCATACACACCCAAACTATCCGTGGAAAACGTGCGCAACAGTGCAGATAGTAGTACATCTGATCCCGCAACATTGAAGATATCTGACAAAGCGAAATAATCCTTGGTATCTGAAAAGCGTTCCGTCGCAAAATTTAACCAACCAAAGCCAATCAGAACGATGCTCCAACCTAGCACACCGAGCAGATATAATCCGCCGCACTTGAAAATGAACTGAAAATACTTACGAAAAGGTTGCCCTGAAATAATAAAGCGAATTGTGGTATAAATAAATAGCAGTACGGCATATAGATACAGATAATAGAGTCCCAGGCAAACAGCAAGAAGCAGAATTCCCAATGGTATATAGTACCATTGGCCCTTGCGAAAATAGCGTTCCACTGACCACAATAGAAACATCACAATATAACACTCATCCGCCAGAAAGCCCCAGTTGCCTCTGAGTACAATAATTCCACAGAAAGCATATAAAACACTCACCAAAGAACAAGGAAGAGCTGATAAGCCGATTTCTTTTAGAAAAATATACATACATACAGCGGCCAGTATAATTTTGATAACTTGCATCCATGAAAAACTCATTTCCAGCGCATGGCTGCCCAACAGAACCCCACTTAAGAAAGGAATTGCATTCAAAGGATATAGTAACACGTCATAACTCAGCGGCGATCCAAAGCCAATGGAAAACGACCACCATGGAAGATAACCCTTTTCGCGAAGATTACGGGCATAGCTCTCATAGGTAGGCAAATACTGTGAAAAACCATCGGTCGTCGTATATAGATATGATACATCCCCGCAGAGAAACCCTCTGTAAAGCATCAATGCCATTACAAAAACGACACAGACGGTTGCAGCAAACGTTCTTTTATAAATCGCTTTATCAACCGTCAGGTACACAAGGAACGCCAATGCACCCGACATGCAGAATATCCATAGCCAAGGTAAGCTCGCAAACTTCTTTGCTAAGTGAGGAGTGTTGCTGTTTACAACAAGCGAATCCAGCCGGAATTGCATGTACCTTTCGGCAACGAAATTCACTCGCAGCAATGTCACATTCCCTTGTAGGGGTATCTCCGCAAATTCATCCCCTTTACGCACTTGTATCGTTTGGGATGTTAATGGATTACGTTCCATCATATCGCTCTTCAGATAGTCTATATAAATCTGAAAATCCTTCGGTACGGGTTCGCTAAAAAACACTGTCAGGCGTGAAATGTAACTCATAATATTTACATCAATATATGCTGTGCTCGCAGTATTCTTTATCCAGAGATCCCCGTTCCGTTCGAATCCACAATTTGACACTTCATCTAAATCAACAATATAGTTTTCTTGGTTTCTTCCTACAACTGTATCGAGTGCAGATGTAATAATGCCGTTCGTACTACAAAAAATGGTGATCAGGCCTAGAAAGGTCACTAGAAAGATAGACAGATATAGCACTTTTGACTTGGAGCGTATTCTATTAATTGATTTCTCTCTCATTAAGCTACAACCTCCTACCGATCTTAAAACAAATGAAGAGCCCCTTGTTATTGAAAGAAATCTAAAATAGTATTGACTACTAGTTCCATATCTTCGAGTTTTAAATGATAGTACATAGGAAGCCGTAGTAGACGCTCACTCTCTCGCGTTGTATAGAAATCTTCACCAAAAAATCTGCCAAATCTTTTCCCAGCCTCCGACGAATGTAGAGGGATATAATGGAATACGGAAGACACACCATGATTCTTCATATAAGAAATTATTGCGGTTCGTTCCTCGATGTCCTTCACTTTCATCCAAAACATATGTGCGTTGTGTACGCACTCCTTTGGGATTATCGGAATTTCGATTTTCCCGATCTCCTTCAGTGACAGTAATGCCTGATGATAGAAATTCCAAGAGGCAATTCGATCCTGATTTATCTCATCAGCAATCTCCAATTGTGCCCATAAATATGCTGCATTGAGTTCCGATGGTAGATAGGACGAACCATAGTCCCTCCAAGAATACTTATCCACTTGGCCACGATGAAACTTGCTGCGATCTGTTCCTTTCTCTCGCAGTATCTCAGCACGTTCAACACTTCCTGCATCACGAATCAACAAGGCGCCGCCCTCACCCATGCTGTAATTCTTAGTTTCATGGAAACTAAAACATCCATAATCGCCGATTGTTCCTAGCGGTTTGCCTTTGTATTCGCTCATGACAGCCTGTGCGGCATCCTCAACAACTCGAAGACCATATCGATGAGCAATCTCTATTATTGCATCCATTTCACATGCAACGCCAGCATAATGCATGACTACAATTGCCTTCGTCTTGTTGGTAATGGCAGCCTCAATCTTCTTCTCGTCAATATTCATTGTATCGGGACGAATGTCTACAAAAACTAACTTTGCACCAACCAATACAAATGCATTTGCAGTAGATGAGAAGGTAAAACTTGGCAAGATTACTTCGTCGCCGGAATGAATATCACATAGGAATGCAGCCATTTCCAGGGCGTGAGTACACGATGTAGTGAGAAGTGCCTTTGGAGTTCCAGTTTTCTCTTCGATCCAGGCATTACACTTCTTTGTAAACAGACCATCGCCGCAGATTTTCTTAGCATTGATTGCCTGACTGATATACTCCATCTCACAGCCGGCGAAAGGTGGCACATTGAAAGTAACCATACTATACCTTCTTTCGTTTAATATACTTAGATCTAAAAACATAAATGGAGCAAAAACTTTTAGCGCGTCCAGCCATGCTTGACTAATCCTTCAGCGAATTCATGAACGATGAGGAAAGAGTCCCAATAGAACTCATCAGCGTCATAAACATGCACGTGATAAACACCATTGTCAAAATGGTGTTGTTGCAGATCAACTATAGAATTCCAAGAATCATCAACGTAATAAGTGTCATACCAGTGTAAGTCATCTTGATCATTTCCCTGCGCGTCACCTACTGCACTCCATACTGCCACACGAAGTTTATCCATTTCACTCGATGCGTTGATCTTAACGGAAAATGACATAGTTTCTTTATCTACTGATGATAAGAGGATCGGCGGCTTACCTTGAACGAAATTTGAGGTCTTTTGACTCTTGCAGCCTGAAAGCGCAATCATGGATAGTAAACAAATTAGAAACAATTTTCCGCACATTGTCTTCCGCTCAGTCACTCACTATTCCGCTTTTGTGCCGAGCTATATCCGTGCAGCAGGGAATCCGTGCCCTTCTGTTTGACGCATACATACTAACACATGAAACAACACAAAGAATCAGAGCGAACCCCCATGACATCCAGTGAGAAAAGTAACTCATCCAAGTTGTATGGAAACATAAAACTACAGGCGTAAGTGTATTACCTAGTGCCATCAGGGCAAATGGTCCTTTTCCTTCCAAGTAGAACGCTTGATTGGCACCAAATATAAAAGCCCATATGAACATTGAAACAATAACGCCGATTTCATGGAAATCATAAAACGCATCTCCAATCAAATTTACAGTGTTTAAATGCGGCCTCACTAAATAGTTCTCTCCTTCTGCCAAAGCTTTCGTAATCTCAGGAATGCGTAAAATCACATTGAAAGGCATAAATTGGCGCACGCCATTTGAATATTTTTTAATATTTTGTACCGCTTCATTGAAGTTATCATGGCTGACAGTTAGGTAACTGTACAAAAATGCTACTTTGCTTGGCAGCTCAAAAGAAGGGCTGATCTTGGTAGTATCGCTAGAGAGCAAAATTTCAGCTGGCTCAAAGAACACATCGAGTTGTTCATCTGAGTAATTCCTAGCGGTCGAGACGAGTAAGTACACTGCACCCATCATTATGATACAGCAGACGAGCACCCAAAATCGTTCATTGTTTAAATAGTACACTGCCGCTGTAAGAGACAGAGCAGATGTAATAAACGCACCACGAGAAACAATCAAAATTGGAAATACAAAGGTCAAGTAGAGGATACACAAGTACAGAACATAACTTTTCCACTTTGGTATCTTCTGCGTTTTAATGCAGTAATAGCAAACACCGGAAATCATAGTTGACGCAATCGAAAAGACGTGGAACTTGGTGTAAAAATTCACATATGCATTGGGACTAGAAGAAAAGAAAGGAACATACCCACGAATAGCGATGTTCGCTCCAAAACATGCTATCCCAATCAAAGTAACAGACATGCAGATCCAGAAAATGCGGTTCTCGTTGAAGGAGAAGAGAAACATACCAATTTTCGTTCCGTTTCGGCGGTTAGCCCACATGGACAATGCTTTGCCGAATTTCTCTCCAGCCAATGAGCCAATTTGGAACATTCCATATGCAATCGCTAGTAGAATCCATGTTCTGATTTGCCATTGCTCCTGGTATTCCGTCAAGCGGAGACTCGCAAGACCAATTGTGAAAAGCCAAACTAACGAAAATATGGCTCGCAAATCCAGCCAATTTCTTTCCGTCGTGAACAAGACAATATAAAAATAACTTGTCATTGCGTAGATGATTAAAAGTAAAGCTGAAGCATAATGGTTAATTGGGTTAATGACTGCACAAGAACCTAATACTAACGTTCCGATTGCAGTATATAGTACAACTCTATAGGATAATGACTTCTGAGGTTGAGAAGTTATTTTCATTCTTTTACTCCTTACCGTACCGAAACTTTTGATGTAGCGTTTCATTTTATAAATGGGATACGTAGAAAAGATAAAGATCTATATTGCATTATCAAATGCAACGCCCTTTTGCCTACAAGATACCAATATGCAAGATGCCGATACTTTAAAATGTAACTATAATCCATGGAAAAAACCTGGAATCTTGCCAATGCCCATTGAAGAGGAGGTTTACTGTCCCCAGAAAACTCATGGTTGCACCTGTAGGGCAGGATATGTAATTTGTTACCGCGCATCGCCATATCTTGAATAAACGTATGGTCGACACCATCGAGAAAAATGCGTTCATCGTACTGATAATCATCAAATAGAGACAGCGCGACAACCATGCCCGAGTTTATAGCTGATAATTTACTACCTTTATATGCATACAATTCTGCTTCGTTCCTAAACCGAGTCGCACGATGATATTTTGTTATCTTGCAGGGAGACAATAACTTGCCTCCTGAATATACAAGAGGGACAAAAATGCTGGATTTTGAATTTGATGCCTCATTTTGAAGAATAGCAAAATAATCATTATCTATCATTGTGTCATCATCGAACAAACATAAAAAACCATTCTGCCCATGCTTTTTAAGTTCTCTGATGCAGCCGTTATATGCTTTTGAGATTCCTACGTTCCCATTGTCGCCAAGATATGTCCAGCCGTGAGCTTTGCAGTATTCCCGATTCCCAAAGTCGCTTGTGCTGTTGTCATACACCAGTACTTGAACGGAGACATTTCGAACTTTCCTCAGGGCTTGGCAAGTCGTGCTGTCATTGCATGAGATATTGTAAACCAATACTGCAGCAAAAAGGAATTCATCTTTCCTCATTTTCTGGCATTCCTTTCCCTTTTTAGGCGCAGGTACAGGTGTTTGAGCAGGTTCAGCCGTGCATTATGAATCGTTACAAAAGAACGAGGGTTTGTTGGTGTTGCATTATCTTTATGGAGTCTATGAAATAGAAGCACATCATTGACATATGTAATCTTCCCCATGAATTCGCCTATTGTGCCAATCCAGCGATCATATGCATCCACTTTTGGGGGAATTGGCACAACTCTATCGCGCATTTGAGGGGTAAAAGCCATGCAACATCCGCTGTAGCGGGATTTTATAAGGTTCCTAATCTTCCCGTCCCCTATTCGAAAAGTTGTAAAGAATGGTTCGGAAATTGGTTTGAGTTCAGAATTCGTATGAATGCCGTTGTGAATTACCATATCCGCTCCCGTCTCTTTGAATGCCCGAACGACGCGAACTCGTTTATCAGATGTCCATTTGTCATCCTGATCCGAGATAAAAATATAGTCACCATCACAATGACGAAGTGCATTATCAAAATTCTCCGCAATGCCGGGATGTTGATTCTTGTATACCTTCACGCGTGAGTCAAGCGCCTGATACCGTGTCAGCAGTTCCCAAGTTCCGTCATTAGAAATATCATATGAAACCACCAATTCATCTTGAGGTTCCAACTGACACAGGATCGAGTCGATCTGGTCGCTTAGGAATTCAGCACCATTGTAAGCAGCCATTGCAACGGAAATTCTCTCCATGTTCAACCACGCTCCTGTCTCTTGATTTCAAAACTGTGATGCAGTTGCCTGCTTGGCAAGGCTTCCAGTCACAATAGTGTTGTTGAGAATCACCATGCTAATGCCTGATACATACATTTTCTTCATTTTTATAACACATTTAGATTCTGGAAATCCCAGCTAGAAAGTTGCAGCGATAAGCGTTCGAGATATTTTGTACTTGTGCCTGGTCAAAATAAACGCGTGTATAAATACGATAGACCGTTTGAAAACACTTCATAGATATTATGTTTCATATTGCCTCAAGTTTCTTCTCTGTGCCATTTTTTAAAATATTTCATCATTGATATGAGCGTATAGAGAAAAACAATGCTTAGTTTCCTGTTCTCGCGATGCCACTTATGTAAAACTTGAACACTTGGCACAAATACTGTTTTCCCCAGCTTTTTCATCTTTCTGGTTAGATCAGCATCTTCGAAATGAAGGAAATACCGCTCATCAAAACCGCCGCATTTCTTCAGACTCGCAGTCCTGCAAAACATGAAGCACCCGGTACAAAAGTCAATTTCTGTTGGTTCAGAAAAATACTCGTTGGCCCGTGTGTATTCTTCACGCCATTTCATGAGAGGACTGAATTTCTTGCCCAAGAAACTGCCCAGCAGATATTTGAAAGTCGGATTTCTCTTCGGCAAGAACTGCTCCGATCCATCCGGATTCATAATTCTTGGGGATGCAATAACGACATCCTCATGGTCATCCATGTATTTTAACAGTGCACAAATGACACTATTATCAAATACAATATCCGGATTCACAAAGATGTGATAACACGAATTGACAGATTTCAGGGCGATGTTATGGGCAGCTCCAAAGCCGAGGTTGCGATCTGATTCTATATGGTTGACTTTCGGATACTTCTGTTTCAGAATGCTTACGGTATTATCAGATGAAGCATTGTCAACAACGAATATTCCGGCTGGGAAAATTACCTCGCTATCAGCAAAACAATCCAACAAGTGTCCTATCTCAGAAGCACTGTTAAACGTTACGATGCTGGCGGACACCTCTATCACTTCTTGTCTTCCTTGTTGTTCAGTGCTCCCGTGCCACCTTCGACCACGCCTTCGCGCTTGAAGATGGACACGATAGTGCCAAAGAAGCAACGCAGATCAAACAGGTAACTCATCCTCTCCACATACTCCCCGTCCAGCTTCGCCTTGACGGGGATCTCCAGTGTATCCCGGCCGTTGATTTGGGCCCAGCCGGTCAGGCCGGGGCGCACGCTGTTGGCATTATACTTGTCGCGCTCGGCGATCAGGTCAAACTGGTTCCACAGGGCAGGGCGGGGGCCGACAAGGGACATGTCGCCCTTGAAGATGTTGAGGAGCTGCGGCAGCTCATCCAGCGAGGTCTTCCTCAGCAGGCTGCCGAGCCTTGTCATATAGGCCGCGGGGTCGCCTATCAGATGCGTCGGCACTTCCTTGGGCGCGTCGGTCTTCATGGTCCGGAACTTGTAGATGGTGAAGTGGCGCTTATCCTTGCCCACGCGCTTCTGGACGAAGATGACCGGCCCTTTGCTGTCCAGCCGGATGGCAAGGGATAGGATCAGAAAGAGCGGCAGCAGGACAGGGAGGGCGAGCAAGCAGAGGGCGACATCACCCAGTCGCTTGAGATACTTCCTGTACATGGCACTCGTTACTCCTTACACAAAAGATTCCGCTGTGGGCAGGGCTTCGCTGCCTTTGATGGCGCCAGTGGGCTCAGCTAAAACTTCGTGCTTTGCGGCCTCATGCCTAAAATTTGGCAGCATCTCTGTCAGCACCTTCTCGATTTGGCAGTGCTCAAGGAACGCCGCGTGCCTCAGCTGCGCCAACTGCTCCCGCAGAAGTTTCTCATCCTTGGCAAGCGGCGGGGCGATCATGATCTTGTTGTGGCTGGTCTTGATCATCCCGTGCTGTTCCTCATCCAGGAGCAGCTCCTCATAGAGCTTCTCGCCGGAGCGAAGGCCGGTGACCCGGATCTCCATATCGATGTTGGGCTCAAAGCCATAGAAGCAAATCAGCTTCTCCGCCAGATCCATGATGCGCACGGGCTCACCCATATCCAGCACATAGATGCGGCCCGAATCCTCCATGCTGCCGGCCTGGAGCACCAGGGAGGCTGCCTCCGGGATGGTCATGAAGTAGCGGGTGATGTCCGGATGGGTGAGGGTGACGGGACCGCCCAGGCGGATCTGGCGATCAAACAGCGGGATGACGCTGCCGTGGGAGCCCAGCACGTTGCCAAAGCGCACCGCCATACACTTCATCCGGGCCGTCTTGGAGAACAGCTGCATCAGGATCTCCGATATGTGCGAGGTGGCGCCCATGATATTGGTGGGGTTGATCGCCTTATTGGTGGAGAGCATCACAAAGCGTTCAACGCCATGAGTCACAACAAATCTACAATGCTTCCCGTATTTACTATTCGTACTTCACGGTGGTGGAACGCTCATCGGTGATGTTGATCCAGGTCTTGCCGCGCTGAAGCCTGATTTCATTGCCATCCTGATCAAAGAAGATAGTGCGGCTGTTCACGGCTTCGCGCAACCAGTAGCCAGCAATATGCCGACCGCCGGTGAAGATATCGGCGTTGCCTTCGCCGACTTCCTTCAACAAGGGCAAAGCGGCGCCGCCGTTGAATGTGAGATCCGTCCACTGTACGATGACATTGCTGAAGGTGAGCGCCACACCCGGGTTGTCCAGGTCTTCAAAGGGCTTGTTCTGCCGGAATCGGGTATACAGGTTCGTCGCGCTGTCATAGGTGTAGCTGGAGTTGGTGTAGTTGCCTTCATCGCCGCCGCCGTAGAGCAGGTGAATGCTTGCTGCTGGATACCCCGCAGTGGGCAGTTTGTCCGCAAACAGGAAGGGCCTCTTGGGAAAATCGTAATCCGCAATCGTGGCAGCGGCCTCCGCCAGATGGAAGCTGTGGTTATGCGGCGGTTTGTGATGCTTCAAGTTGGTGGTGAAGCTGCCCCACTTGTTGGTGTTGACATCAAAGATAAGGTTGGTCGCATTATCCCGTGCGCCAAACTCCCTGAGGGCTACATTGACGTTGGAGCCTTCGGCGTTCTGGATCCCAGCAAAGGCCCAACCGGCGTCCCACTCCTCCCGCATTTCGGCATGCATCACGCGCCCGGAACGCAGGGGGCCGACTCCGGTGGGGTGGTCGTGCGTGAACAGCGCCATCAGGCGGGTTAGTGTGAGGCTATGGATGGGCATCTCATAGATGATGTCCGCCTGGCTGAGTCCCCACTGCGGCCACGCGCCCAGCACATTATCAATGTTCACCAAGACGGGGATGTAGGTGCCATCGCTGGGCAGACCGGTCGTCATGCTCTCGCCGGGGATGGCGGGATTATTGTCAAAGGTGCCCGCCGCATTGCGGCCTTTTGGGGTAATGTTACGTAAAGCAGTGGGATCAACAGTGGTTGCAGCCTGCGCGCTGATAAAGGACAGTAAAAGCGCAAGAATGAGCAGTAGTGCAAGTGATCTTTTCATAAGTTACCTCCAGTCATATTTAGCGTCAGCATCAATGCTGAATCAGTTAGCACCGTAAACAAAACTATGAAAGGCTTTCCGTGTGGCTTCATTGTCAAACTCAACAATGGCGGCGCCCAAGGCAGTGGTAATATACTTGAAATCCCCCGCGGCAGGCAAGCTGAGCATGTCCAGCTGATCGCCGTTCTTGAGCACCGTAGGCAGCAAGGAGACAATCTCCCCAGTTGTCAAGTTGGTGGCAATTGCCTTGAATGTCTCCGTTACAGCCCCAATGATGGTGGTCATGTCGCTGTTCTTGATCTTCTCCAGGAGAGAGCTGAGCAGCTTGCGCTGACGCTCATTGCGGCCAAAGTTGTTGTCCAAGCTGCGGATGCGCACATAGGCAAGCGCCTGGGTGCCGTTGAGGGTCTGAGGCGCATCGGTGTGGATGGTGCCGGCTATTGTTGCCTCAGCCGCACCGAGCGTGAGCCCGACCCCGCCCAATTGATCAATAATGTTTGCGAAGCCCTTGAAATTGATGGAGCAGTAGTGGGTGATGTTGAGGCCCAAGACCTCATTGACCGTCTTGACTGCCAGCAGCGGACCCCCAAATGCATTGGCAGTGTTGATTCTGTTTGGCTGATTGAGGCCCGGAATCTGCACAAACATATCGCGCACAAGGCTGGAGATCTTCATCTTGCCGGTCTTCACATTCACGGATGCGATGATCATTGTGTCTGTACGTCCGTAGTTTAGGGTCACATTGCCAGTATCAGTGCCCAGGATCAGGATATTCATCCAATCCTCATCCAAGCCATCCGTGACGGAGAGGTCCCCTGCTTCAACATGAATCCTGAATTGCTCTTCCACCGGTACTTCCTTCGTGTCATCCATGAGCGCTATTGCAAGCTCCTCAAGCTCACCATCGGTAGGAGAAATCTCAGCCCAAGCAGTATGCAAGGGAATTGCGCTGACCAGCAGCATAATCAGAAGTGTAAAGTATAAGAGGCTTTTCATCACATTTTCAGTTCACTTTCTACCGTTTTTTCGTTTGTGGCCGATTAGGCAACCGCATCAACTGGGGATTCTGGGTGAAACCGAAATGTCCGAGTAGACATGCGTTGCAGCCTGCTTCATTTCAAATGTATCCGCGGCTTTTCCGTTGACAACCTTCGAAGGCTGGTAATTGGGTATCAACTGCATCATGCATTCGCGAATCTCCTGGTCGCTGTCGCCCTGCTCAATGGTCGATCGCAGCATGGCCAGCATGGTCTCCACCTCACTGCGGGTGTGCACCATATCGTGTTCAATGAAGATGCGTTCGTCGCTGGTTCTTTGGCATTCATCTGTTTTGAACAACAACTCCTCATAGAGCTTTTCCCCGGGGCGCAGGCCAACCTCTTCTATCTTGATATCCACATGGGGGACAAAGCCTGATAAAGCGATCATATTCTCCGCCAAATCCATTATCTTGACAGGCTTGCCCATATCCAGCACATATAGTTCACCCTTCTCGCCGCGGCAGCCTGTGCGAAGCACAAGCTGTGACGCCTCATGGATGGCCATGAAATAGCGAATGATGCGCTTGTCGGTGATGGTGACGGGGCCGCCTTCAGCGATCTGCTTCTGAAAAAGAGGAACGACCGAGCCATTGGAACCAAGCACATTCCCAAAGCGAACGGCAACAAAATCTGTCTTGCTGTCTTTTCTGCTTTGGATAATAAGCTCGCAGACTCGCTTGGTAGCACCCATCATGTTGGTGGGGTTGACTGCCTTGTCGGATGATATCATCACAAAGCGCTGTACGCCGGCTTTCTCTGCGGCGTCGACAACATTATAAGTACCAAATATATTATTAATAACCGCCTCTGCGCAGTTGTGTTCCATCAAGGGCACATGTTTGTGGGCGGCTGCATGAAATACCACATCCGGCAGATACTTTTGAAAGATTTCATACATACGTTTGGCATCACAAATGCTGGCGATGATGGTCCGCGTCAGTAATTTGTCCCCATATTGGCGCTTTAGCTCCTGCTGGATTTCATAAACACCATTCTCGTATACATCAAGCAAGATCAGACGTTTGGGGCCGATCTTCGCGATTTGCCGGCAAAGCTCGCTGCCGATTGAACCACCGGCACCTGTCACCAGGATGGTTTTGTCACGATAGGCTTCGCGAATCTGTACATCATCCAGTGATATCATATCGCGGAAGAGCAGATCCTCAATGTTGATCTCGCGTACAGTGCGCTTCTTTTCCATGGCTTCGGACTTGTCAAGGGAGTAATCATAGATCATCACGCGGCAGTTGGTCTGCTTGTAGATATCAAAAACATGCTTTTGCGCCGCCGGAGACATGTTGGGTAAAGCGATGATGATGCCCTGTATCGGCATGGCGTTGATCTTGTCGACAATCTGCGTATCCGGACCGTACACGGGCAATCCCTGGATGATGCTGCCTATCTTGCGCCGATCATTATCAAAAAAACAGTAGGGATGATAGCGCGAGCTGCGATTGCAATTGAGCTCTCGTGCCAAGAGCACGCCCATTTCCCCCGCCCCCACGATGCCGACATTGATTCTATTCCCCACGCTGACTGTCGAGTCAAGCTCGTCCCTTCTAAATAGACGTGTTCTCCTTCGCAGAGACTGATAGACAAAACGCGAGGACAAAGTCAACAACAGGCCCGTCGCAACTGCGGCCACCAAATTGGCAAAGGGCGCCTGGACGTGCAAAAACAGACGGTCAAGCAAATAGTAGCTTGCACCGCCCAATGCATCTGCCAGGGTCATACGCAAAAAGACTTCAGAACCGGCATAGCGCCACATCTGACGGTATACCAGCAGGACAAAACGGAATACAAAAACACAAACAAGCAGAAGAACGATAGAAAGAAGCGTATCAGAAGTGTTGAATTTGGGTATCCTCGTACTATTGATGAAAAACACAAAAGCAACTATCATGCTCAACAAGTCAATCAACAGCAGAACAAGGATGCGGGACTTGCCTTTCGCCGCGTCAAACTTCGCGTTCATTACATAACCTTCTTCTCATCATCATTATGGATGCTAATGCTTTCCAGTATATGTCTATGGTATCTCTAAACGCAAAAACAGTGTCGTCTTTCACAATGTATACAGTATCAAGTTTCCACTCCGGTGTCAAGTAGAGAATAACGTGTTTGCAAAGACAATGTCTGAAGCGTTCATAGAATCTCCGTTTTCCATGCCAATGTCTGGGTAATACCAATTGAGAGAAGTAATGCGCCGATGCGAAGAGAGATTTTTCGTCTTATCGAAGTCGAGAGAAGGAGGTGACAAATCCTGCCGCCGCCAGTGGCGGGATCAGGCAGGCGGAGGAATCAACCGAAAGGAAGAAGCACAAGCAAGCGTTGACTGCGAAGCGCATCGACCATTGAGGTTGCGGGGGAGTCGCAGTCTACGCTGACTGAGGGAGACAATGATAAGGCGGAAAAGATCCGCCGCATCAAAGCATTAATGATTGAGATTGGTATCAGCTGAGTACATTATAAGCAGTGAATGACTGCAGCAGGTTCTTGTGAGCAGAGATGGGCAGGACAGATTTGCAAGGTTCCGTATAGCTGCGCCATTCAGACACCGTCTGACAGCCATTCACACATATTTGCCGGGACAATCATTCATTCGCCGCAAAGCGTGCGATGCCTTGACCTGGTTTGGATAGACACAAGGCATAATTTGCTGCAAAAACCCGAAAGACACCAACTTGCTTCAAAGCACTGCCTGGTTAGCCAGCATGGTATCTGCCCGGTTTCGCGCGCCGCATGCATCCCAGTACCTCAGCGGTAAAGGCAGTTTAACACCACTTCAGATTAATGTCAACTGTTGGCACAGGCTAGGACAGTGTCAACTTGTTGTAGGTATTAAGAAGCAAGCGAAGGGGAAGTCAGGGCGTGAAGCGCTTGGTAGAGACTGGTGATTTTGCCGGCTATCAAGACCGGCAGTGAGAACGAGGTAATGGTGAACTTATTGGAAACAGCCGCTCGTATGTGCTCATGAACTTCAGGCGCCATAGACTGTAAGTGAGAGACAGCAGGAGTTAATGCTGAGCGCTTGTTTTTGGCATATGATATTGTTTCCTTGTTGGCTTGCATGACACGCAGCTGCGCTATGGTCATGAGGTTGTTTTCCCCCCAACCTAAGGGGCGACTGCTCAGCCGGGCTGAGAGGATGTGGCTGACGTGCCCTTCAGCGCTGCAACCAAGAGCGTCATCAAGTTTTCTGTTCTGGATGCGCTGCCAATTACGGTACAGATACTCAGCCAATTTCGTCTTTTGCTGCAGTTTGGATGCTGTCATCGGCGTGTTTAGGATCTCAGTGAGAAGACATCTGAATCCTTCCTTGTTTCCTGCATGCAGAAGAATTTTTGCTCTCAATCTTGTCTGGGGTATGGATGCAGTCAAGCTGGTCAAAGCCTTGTTCATATGATAAGCGTCCAGGATGGGAACGCACTTTGGCAGCCACTCTTCACCCTTATGGATCCAGCTTGCACCGTCTCCAGACAGGAAAATCCTCTCAAGACGATCCACGTCGTACTGGGCAACGACATAGTCCGCCACTCTTTCCCACAGGGTATCGATATCGCCCTCCAAGGGCCAGGTCAGGTACCGCGCGTTCTTCAGCGCCATCTTGCCCCCTTTTTCTTCCCTCCCTTCGTGAATGTATACCAGCTTGATCTGCACATTCTTGCCATTCTGCAAAGCGACATGATCCTCATCAGCTTCCACATACAAATTGGGAATGCTGCGGACAGGACCATTGGCGTGAAGTGCGGGAACAGGATCCAGTTCCCGCAGGATGTTGTGCACGCTCATGCGGCTGATGCCCTGGGGACACGAGGCTGCAGCACTCTTTTCATAGGACTGCTCCACCACGTTTTCAAGGGCCGCTTGCCGCACATCATTACCCACGCGTTGGCCGGGCGTGATTCCAACCAACTCATCCAGCAAGTGCGCTCGCTTTCCGCTGACCTCATCATTAAGATACAGCCGCTGGAAACAAAGCGTCCCAAAGACAGTCTCCAGGCTTCTTGAATCGCGCCGCTCTATGTGCCAGTTCTTATCGGCCTTGATCCACTGGGCGATAAACTCATCCAAGTGAGTCAGAATGGCAATGATGAGCTTAAGCACCATCTCATTGGTAAGTTCCCTAAGGCTGAGCATCCGCTCACCAAAGTCCTGCTTTTGATTGGACAAGAAGATCTCTATCGCGCAATGGATGTAGTCGTCGAAAATCTGTGTTAGAATATCCATGGGGATGCCTCCTTAGAATGTGTTTTAGTCCAATCCATTCTACCAAGGAAAGCATCCCTTTTCCAATCGCCCCCGCGGGGACGATTGGATCCTGCACAGGTGCGATGAGTACCATCACGTTCATCATCTCTGTTGCATGGGTTTACCTACATCTATTTTACACTAATGTTTATTCACATACATTATCAGATAAGCCCCGCATTCCCTGGCGCCCTTGACAGCCCACCAGCCATCAGGCATGATAACGCCGTTCCCCTTACCATGAAAGGAGCCCCTCTTGACACTGGACAAACTCGCCGTCGGCAAACAGGCCGTGATCACCAAAGTGGGCGGAACGGGCCCGCTGCGGCTGCGGCTGCTGGATATGGGGCTCATCCCCCGCACCACTGTTTATATGCAAAAGGTCGCGCCCATGGGCGACCCGATAGAGATCACCCTGCGCGGCTACGCGCTGACGCTGCGCCTGGAAGACGCGCGCGATGTGGAGGTGAGGCTGCTGTGATCTTCGCGCTGGCCGGCAACCAGAACAGCGGCAAGACCACGCTGTTTAACCAACTGACAGGCGCAAAGCAGCATGTGGGCAACTTCCCCGGTGTGACGGTGGATCAAAAGACCGGCCAAATCCGCGGCCACAAGGACGCCCAGGTGGTCGACCTGCCCGGCATCTATTCGGTGCGCCCCTACTCGCAGGAGGAGGTGCTGACGCGCGACTTCATCCTCAATCAAAGGCCCGACGCGCTGATCAACATCGTGGATGCCACCAACATCGAGCGCAACCTCTACCTGACGCTGCAATTGCTGGAGATGCGCATCCCCACGGTGCTTGCCCTCAACATGATGGACGAGGTGCGCGCAAACGGCGGCAGCATCGATGTCATCAAGATGGCCCAAGGCCTGGGCATCCCGGTGGTGCCCATCAGCGCGGGCAAGAACGAGGGCATTGAGGAGCTGATCGACCAGGCAAAGCTGGCCGCGCAGGAGCGCAGGCTGCCCCGCAAGGAGGACTTTTGCGACCCCGGCCCGGTGCACCGCTGCATCCACGCGGTCTCCCACGTGGTGGAAGACCACGCGCAGCTGCACCGCATCCCGCCGCGCTTTGCCGCCACCAAGCTCATCGAGGGCGACCAGCAGCTGGCAAAACACCTGGGCCTTGACGACAACGAACTGGAATTGATCGAACACAGCGTGATGGAGATGGAGCGCGAATGCGACATGGAGCGCAACGAGGCGCTGGCCGATATGCGCTATACCTTCATCCAGCAGCTGTGCGGAAACTCTGTCAAAAAGGGCGACCAGAGCCGGGAGCGCCAGCGCAGCGTAATGATCGACCGCCTGCTGACGCACAAGTACCTGGCCATCCCGCTTTTTTTCGCGATGATGCTGCTGATCTTTTACCTCACCTTCAACGTGATAGGGGCCTGGCTGTCAGGCGTGATGTCCCAGGGCATTGACGCGCTGACCCTGGCCGTCAGCGGGCTGCTGACAGGCTACGGCCTCAACCCGGTGGTGCATTCGCTGATCATCGATGGCGCCTTCGCAGGCGTGGGCAGCGTGCTGAGCTTTTTGCCCCTGATCGTGGTGCTGTTCTTTTTCCTGTCGATACTTGAGGACACCGGCTACATGGCGCGCATCGCCTTTGTGATGGATAAGCCCCTGCGCCGCATTGGGCTGTCGGGCCGCAGCATCGTGCCCATGCTGATGGGCTTTGGCTGCACCGTGCCTGCCATCATGGCCACGCGCACGCTCTCCTCCAAACGCGACCGGCGTATGACCATGCTGCTGACCCCCTTCATGAGCTGTTCAGCCAAGATACCCATCTACGCGGTCTTCGCGGCCGCCTTCTTTGGTGGCAACAGCGCGCTGGTGATGCTGTGTCTGTACGTGTTTGGCATCGTGCTGGGCGTTTTGATGGCCTATGTATCCAAGCGCAGCCTCTTCAAGGGCAATGCCGCGCCCTTTATCATGGAGTTGCCCAACTACCGCTTCCCCTCGATCAAGTCAGTGGCGCTGCTGTTGTGGGAGAAGGCCAAGGACTTTTTACAGCGCGCCTTTTCGGTGATCTTTTTGGCGGCGCTGGTCATCTGGTTTTTGCAGCGCTTTGACCTGCGGCTGAACCCGGTAAGCGATGGCGCCGACAGCCTGCTGGAGGGCATTGGCCGCCTGCTGACCCCCCTGTTTGCGCCACTTGGCTTCGCTGATTGGCACCTGACCACGGCCCTGATCAGCGGCCTGACCGCCAAGGAAGCGGTGGTGAGCAGCCTGGGCGTGCTGCTGCATACCAACACAGCCGGCCTGCCTGCCGCCCTGCAGGCCCTGTTCACCCCGCTTAGCGCAGTCAGCTATCTGGTGTTCATCCTGCTGTACACGCCCTGCGTGGCCGCAATGGCCGCGCTGAAGCGCGAGATGGAAAGCGCCTGGCTGACGCTTGCCGCCATCATCGGCCAGTGCGTCTTCGCCTGGCTGATCGCCTGGCTGGTCTATGTGGCCGGCTCACTATTCATTTGAGGTATTTCAATGAAACTTGTTGATTATATCGCCCTTGCCCTGATCCTGCTGCTGGCCCTGCGCGCGGTGCTGCGGGCCAGGAAACTCTCCAAAAATGCCTGCGGCAGCTGTGAAGGATGCCCACAGAGTAAGGATTGCAGCAAAAAGCCGGAGGCCAAAGGGCCGCCGGTTTGAGCGCACAGGCGCTGGGTTTTACTTGATCAATGCCGTAAAAGCAGTGACAAGCCCCTTGAAAAAGGTCAGGGTGTCGGGGTTTGTGATCTTGCCTTCCGCATTGATGAGCGTCATCACATTGCCGATATAGGCTTCGGGCTGCTGCACGACGGGCATATTGAGGAATACCAGCGTCTGGCGCAGGTGATGGTTGGCGCCAAAGCCGCCGATAGCGCCGGGGGATTGGCTGACCACCAGGGCGGGCTTGTTGTTCCAGACGCTGTGGCCATAGGGGCGCGAGCCGATATCCAGCGCGTTCTTGAGGGCAGCCGGCACGGAGCGGTTATGCTCAGGCGTTACAAACAGCACAGCGTCAGCGCCCGCGATCTGCTTGCGGAAGGCAGTGTAGCTCTCCGGATCGGTGCCCTCCAGCTCATCATCCTGATTGAACAGGGGCAGATTGCCGATCTCCACCATCTGGGCCTCGTAGCCCTGCGGCAGCGCCTCGATGAGGGTCTTTGCCACTATACCTGAAAAGGAGCCCTTGCGCAGGCTGCCTATCACTACCGCGATCTTCTTTGACATATCTTTTTTTTCCTTACTTGCGCCCTTTGCGGGCAACAGGGGTAATGTACCCAATTTTCGACAGCTGTAAACCACCTTGGAAAGGCTATTCGGATCAGAGCTTGCACAAGATAAGGCGCTGGTACACACAGCCAGTAATTGCGGCAAAATGCCAGAAGGAATGAACTGCTTGGGTAACGCAACAGTAAGCATCTCAAGGAAAAAGATTTGCAGAATGCTAATTGCGATATTCTTAAAGCGGAGGATAAATCCTGTCGGCAGCAGCATGCTCTTGGGAAGTTCTCTATTTCACGCTTATCTGTTATAATCAGCTGTGTCATCAACCTGAGGAGGACAAGTAAAGTGGATGGTTGACAAACGATTTATAGAATAATCATGGACACTATTGTCCATTGCTTGTCCATGACGCAAGAATACCGCTTCGGTTTTTTGTGATCATGGACAATATCATGGACAAGCTGTCCATGATGACGCCTTATCAGCACGAGTGTTGCTAAATTGTACAAAATCGGCTAATATGTCTTTTATCTGGCGTAGGGGAGGGATCTCATGGCAGTTGTCTGGATCAGCGGCGCGTCAAGCGGGCTGGGGCTTCACACGGCAAAGGCATTGCAGGCCGCCGGCTGGCAGGTGGTGGGCGGCGCGCGCTCCTTTGCGGTGGTGGAAGCGCCGCGCCTGCTGCAATTGCCCCTGGATGTATCGGATGAAGCCAGCGTCACGGCCTTTTGCCAGACCGCCCTCAAACGCTTCGGCGCGCCACTGGCATTGGTCAACTGCGCGGGCATCGTCACCGCTGGCGCCTGCGAAGACTACAGCATGCAGGAGCTGCAGCGCGTGATGGACGTCAACTTTTACGGCATGGTGCGCATGATCAAACAGGTGCTGCCCCTGATGCGTGCGCAGGGAAGAGGCCAGATCGTCAACTTCTCCTCCCTCAACGGCCTGGTGGCCACCCCTTTTCAGGGGGCCTACACGGCCTCCAAGCACGCGGTGGAGGGCTTCAGCGAGGCGCTGAAGATGGAGCTTGCACCCCAGCATATCCAGGTGATGCTGGTGGAGCCGGGCGACCACCGGGGCGGACAGGATAAATATCGTACCGCGGCGGCCCAGATGACTGCCTGCTACTCAGGTGCCTGCGCCCGCACCCGCGCCGTGATCGCCAAAGATGAGTCAGGCGGCCTTGACCCGGCCCGCCTGGGCCGCAAGGTAGCGCGCGCGATGGCTAAAAAGCGCCTGCCCCTGCGCCTGCGCGTGGCCACGCTTGGCCAACACGCGGGGATATGGCTGCACGACCTGCTGCCCAGCCGCCTGTTCACCCACCTTTTATCCATTTACTATCATGTCCCCGCCCGACCGGGCGTTCCATCAAAGGAGGATACATCGCTTTGACAACCATCGACATCTCCGCGCGCTCTGAGGCGCTCAGGCGCGATATGAAGCTGCAAAACCTCTTTAACGTGACCGTGCAGGATGGTGCGCTGATCGCCGCGCGCTACCTGGAGGGTGATGAGGAGAAATCCATCAGCTTTGCCCAGTACCGGGCTATGACGCTTAACTACGCGGCCTATCTGCGCCAGGTTATTGGGGAGAAGAACAAGGGGCATTTCGTGGCCATCCAGATGGACACCTCCTACCAATGGTTCCCCACCTTCTGGGGGCTGATGGCAGCAGGCTATCAGACCATTTTATTGGACGCCTCCCTGTCAGATGAGATGACCGGCCACATGCTGGGGCAGGCGGGGGCGGCGGCGCTGATCGTCAAGACCCGCCGCAAGCTGCCGGACAAGTATATCCAGGTGCTGCACGAGGACCTGTTCCTGGCGCCCCAGCAGACCAATTTTGTGCCTGCCTGGGGCACGATGGTGGCGCTGTGCACCAGCGGCACCACGGCGACCAGCCGCATCTTTGTCTATGATGAGGAGGCTATCAGCTACCAGTGCCTCAATTCGCAGCTGCTGCACCAGGCCAACCCGCGCCTGATCTCGGGCGAGCCTGAGCGAAGCCTGGCCTTTTTGCCCTACCACCACATCTTTGGCTTCATGGTCAACCTGTTGTGGAGCCATTTCGTCGGCTATGAAACCATCTACATGAAGGACAGGGCGCCGGAGACCATCCTGTCGATGGCGCGGCGTTTCAAGATCACCTTTTTGTGCACGGTACCGCTGCTGGCCAACTCGCTGTCGGTATCGCTGGGCAAAAAGGTGGCGCAGCAGAAGGCCTCCAAGCGCGCGGCCTTCAAGTTTGCCCGCTGGCTGTCCCTGACCGCGCAAAGCATTGCCCCCACGATGGGCATGGACTTCGCGCGCAATGTGCTGTTTAAGGATGTCGTGGCCCAGCTGCTGGGTCCGGATGTCAGGGCGATCGTCCTGGGCGGCAGCCACACGCCGGAAGAGCACATGCGCACCATCGCAGCGCTGGGCTACTTCACGGTGTCCGGCTTTGGCATGACGGAAACCGCGCTCACCAGCGTGGAAACTTCCATGCACTTGAAAACCCGCACCTCAGGCTCGGTGGGGCGGCCGATGACTTCCGTCGAATACCGTGTGCAGTCAGACGGCAAGCGCTCCAACTCAGGCGAGATGTTCATCCGGGGCAAGAGCGTGCATACCGCGCGCCTGCAGGACGGCAAGCTGATAGGGCCGGCGTTGGACGGTGAGGGCTGGTACCCCACGGGGGATATCGTCCGGCTCGAAAAGGGCATGCGCATGTATGTCGAGGGCCGCTCAAAGGACGTCATCATCAACGAATCGGGCGAGAACATCTACCCCGATGAACTGGAAGACAGCTTTGGCGTGCTGGAAAACGTGGACCAATACTGCATCCTGGGCATCAAGAACACGGGCGTCAGCCACATCAACCGCCTGAAGCGCCGCAGGCACGCCAGCCCCGACTATGAGGACATCACGCTGGTGCTGAGCGTGGGCGACCACTACCGCGATGACCCCTTCCTCACCAACCTGATGCGCCAGGTGGCGCAGCTCAACAACAGGCTGCCGCTGGTCAAGCGCGTCACGCGCGTGCTGGCGACGCCTGACCGCTTCCAGACGGCCAACGGCATCAAGGTCAAGCGCCTGGCGCTCAAGGGCATGGTGGAAAACAACAAGATCGCCTACCGCGACCTGGACCTGAAGTCAGGCGCCGGCCCGCTGGGCGAAGTAGCCCCCATCGTCAATGAGGAGACAGCGCCCAAGGACCTGGCCTTTGACGAGATCCGCCAGAAAGTGCGCCATGTGTACGCGGAGACGCTGCAAATAGCGCCTGAAAATGTGCCCGACGATGCGCACTTCATCACCGACCTGGGCGGCGACAGCCTGCAGGTGCTCAGCGTGTCGCTCAAGGTGGAAGAGCTGTTCTCCGTGCTGATCCCTGTTGAGGAGTACAGCCTGTGCACCACAGTCAACGAGATGGCCAAGCTGCTCAATGAAAAGCTGAACGGCGAACCTGAACAAAAGCAGCACGAGCGCAAGGCCGGCGCGGTCAAGCCGATCACCGACTTCACGCAGAGCCCTGAATACAAGGCCTTTGCGATACGCGAAAAGGCGCTGGTGGGTGAAGGAATGGAGAACCCCTACTTCGTGGCGCATGACTCGGTGCTGTCCAACACCAGCATGATGGCAGGCGTGAAGGTGCTCAACTTCGGCTCCTACAACTACGCGGGCATGTCAGGCCGCAAAGAGGTGCAGGAGGCGGCCAAGGCCGCCATCGACAAGTACGGCACCTCAGCCTCTGGCAGCCGCCTGCTGGCAGGCGAAAAGACCCTCAACCTGGAGCTGGAGGCGGAGCTGGCGCGCTGGAAGCACACGGAAGCCGCGATGGTGCTGGTGGGGGGCCACTCGACCAACGTGACCTTTGTGGGCAACTTCTGCGGCAAGGACGACCTGATCGTCTATGACGCGTTGGCGCATAACTCGATCGACCAGGGCTGCAGGCTGAGCGAGGCGACGGTCAAGCCCTTCCCGCACAATGATGTGCAAGCGCTTGAATCACTGCTCAAGACGCAGCGGGACAAGTTTGCCAAGGTGCTGATCGTCATTGAGGGCGCCTACAGCATGGACGGCGATATCGCGGATGTACCCGCCTTTGTGGCGATCAAGAAGAAGTACGGCTGCTTCCTGATGGTGGACGAGGCGCACTCGACCTGCGTGATCGGCAAGACGGGCGGGGGCGTGGACGAATACTTTGGCCTAGCGCCTGACGATATCGACATCAAGATGGGCACCCTGTCCAAGGGCCTGGGCACCTGCGGCGGCTATCTGGCGGGCAAGAAGGCAATGATCGACTACCTGCGCTACAACCTGCCGGGCTTTGTATTCTCGGTGGGTATCTCGCCACCGCTGGCCGCGGGCACGCTAGAGGCGATCAGGTTGATGCAGACTGACCATACGATCATGGGACGGATGGAAGAGAACATCAGGACGTTTGTTGACGAGGCGCATAAAAGGGGCATGAACACATGCCTGGCGGGGAAGACGGCGATCATCCCGATATTGGTGGGCTCGGATGAGGATACGTTCTTGTTGAGCAATATGCTGAGGCACAGGGGTGTGTTTGTACCGCCGGCTGTGTACCCAGCGGTGCCCAGGGGCAAGGCAAGGCTGAGGTTTTGCGTGATTGCCGACCATCACAAGGAGGAGATCATCCAGGCGCTGGATACCTTGCAGGAGGCTGCCAAGGAAGCCGGCATTCAGCTGCCAAGCTAAAAGATGGGTCAAGGGAGGAACTCCCTTGTCGGGGGTCTGGGGATGAAATCCCCGGAATACCTCCTCAGGCCACAGCTATAAAGCCCAAGCAAAGACAGCGAAGCGAATCTTTGCGGCAGGTTGCTTTCGATCCTTGACACCAATCAACCAGCATCAAAAAACAGCCCGTACGCTTTACATAAAGTGCGCGAGCTGTTTTACATTACTCAAATACTCAATCAACAGACCAAAGGCCGCCGCATCGCTGCGACAGCCCTCGAATCCCGAATCCGGCGCTGATTACTCGTCGCCGGCTTCTTCGCCTTCTTCTTCCTCGTCCAGCTGCTCCAGGAAGAGGTCAAAGACAGCCTGCAGCTTGTCTTCATCCTCCAGCGAGACATAGATGTCCTCGCCCTTCTCGTCCTGTTCGATCTTCATGATGACGACGCCGCCCTCTTCCTCTTCGTCATCGTCCTCTTCGGGGGCCATCAAAACGATGTACTCATCGCCCTCATACTCGATGGTGGCCTGATACTCAAAAGCAGTGGTGACGCCATCCTCATCGGTGAGTTCCACGATGTTGGAGTCCACGTCGTATTCGTCCTGGATGACCTCGGTCTCGGGGATCTCCTTTGAAGACTGGTCCTTCTTATGCTCATCCATGGGTATGTCCTCCTGAAAGTTGATGCGCCTTTCGGCGCTATACAAATCCCGGCTCACGTCGGGTCTTTGCCCGTTTGTCTGGCTGTCCAGCCAGCTTTGCAGGATGAGGGCGGCAGCGACTTTGTCCACCGTGCCTTTGCGCTCCTGCCGGCGCATGCCCCCTGCGATCAGGGCCTGCTCAGCGGACTTGGTGGTCAGCCGCTCATCGATATAGCGCAGCTCCAGCCCCGCCTCCCGCAGCCGCTCACCAAGAGCTTGCACCTTTTGCGCCTGGGAGCCCAGGCTGCCGTCCATGTTGTAGGGCAGGCCCGCCACCAGAAAGCTGGCCTGCGTCTCCTGCGCAAGCTTTACAAGGTAGCGCGTGTCCGGGCCAAAGCCGACACGCTCATAGACGCTGTGCGGACTGGCAATGCGCTGACCGACATCTGACAAGGCGATGCCAATGCGGCTGTCCCCAATATCAAGGCCCAGGATGCGCCCGCTCAAGTGCCGAACTGGTGCTGAACGTAGTAGCACACCAACTCTTCCAGGATCTCATCGCGCTCAAGGCGGCAGATGAGGCTGCGGGCTGCGTTGTGGCTAGTGATATAGGTAGGGTCGCCGGTCAGGATGAAGCCTGTCAACTGCGCGATCGGGTCATAGCCCTTGTCCTGGAGGGCGCGGTAGACGTGCTCCAGAATTGAGCTGGCGGTTTGAGTGCCAAGATTGATCGGTTGGTGCTTGGTTGTCTCGTTGAGCTCAGGCATCGGCTTCCCCTCCTTTCGTTCCATTATACCCTAAACATAGTACAGATGACAAGCAGAGCAAGAGCCTGCGCGCACTTTTTACATGCGAGCAAATTCCCAATTGAAGCTCCACAGTAACCGATCAAAAGGTACTTCATCAGAAAATCCGTATAATACTAAACTTGTCCAGCTGTCGCAAAAAACCATTGACGAAATGGTCAGATTTTGATACAATCATACATAGTCCAGTAGACGACAAGGCAATGCTTCAGAATCATGCGGCCGGAACATACGGCCGGTGAAATAATTACACCAGGAGGAATCATTACCCTATGAAGAAAATTCTCACCCTCATCACGGTCCTTGTCATGCTGCTAAGCATGACAGCAGCCATTGCCGAAACCAAGCTCCCCGAAGAACTGGACATCCGCGCCTTGATTTGGAAATTTGACGACACCTACGGTTCCACTGTCCGTGTGGCAATGGAAAAATGGGTAAAGTACTACGCTGAGGAACTGGGCATCAAAATCAACTTCCAGATGTATGACGCAGCCGATGATATGGCCAAGCAAATCGAGACGGCTACCATCCTGACCAGCGAAAAGCCGGACTTCGTCATCATCAACCTTGCGGAGGTCACCAACGGCCAGGTTCTGGTAGATATGTTCCAGGCCGCGGAAATCCCCTTCCTTTTCTACAACAAGCAGCCGGCCGAGGACACCATCCAGTCCGTGCTGGTTGACACCGGCACCATCTTTATCGGCACCTTGGCCCGCCAGGCCGGTGACATGCAGGGCGAGATCCTGGCTGACCTGTACAAGGCCAATCCCGCCATTGACCTAAACGGCGACGGCGTGCTTCAGTACGTCATGCTGATGGGCGAGCCCCAGAACGATGAGGCCATCGCGCGTTCCAAGTACTCAGTTGAAACAGCAATCGCCAACGGCCTGAAACTGGAACAGATTGGTGAGACATTGGTCTGCAACTGGGACCAGGCGCAGGCGCAGGATGCCATCAACGCGGTGTGGGCAGCCAATCCTGACGGCAAGATTGAGGTCATATTCGCTAACAACGATATGATGGGCCTCGGCGCGATCGCAGCCCTTAATAGCTATGGCTGGAACACAGGCAAAGAAGGCGATCCGAGCGTCGCCGTTATCGGCGTTGACGCAGTAGACTCCGCTATTGAATCCATCAAGAACGGCCAAATGACCGCAACGGTGCAGCAGGACGGCGATGCCATGGGCAAGGCTAACGTCCGCATCGCTATCAATGGTGCACTGGGACGTGAGTGGCTTGACGGCACAGAATACCAGTACACTAATGATCCTTTCAAATGCATCCGCATACCATATGCCAAGATCACCGAAGTAGAGTAAGAAACAATCACGAGGCTGCCGTATTTTTGCGGCAGCCTCATTTTCAAATTATGGGGGTACAAATGGAAAAAGAACGGGCACCCTTGCTTGAAATGGTCGATATCGACAAACATTTCCCGGGTGTGCAGGCCTTGAACAAGACTAGGCTAACCTTGCGCGCGGGCACCGTGCATTCCCTGATGGGGGAAAACGGCGCGGGCAAGTCCACCCTGATGAAGTGTCTATTTGGCATCTACAGCAAGGATGCGGGCAGCATCTATATGGAGGGAAAGCCGGTCGTCTTCAGCAATCCGCGCCACGCACTGGATAACGGCGTGGCCATGGTGCACCAGGAACTCAACCAGGTGCTGCGCCGTAACGTTATGGAAAACGTATGGCTGGGGCGCTTCCCAATCAAGAATGGTCTGGTTGACACGAACAAGATGTATACGCAGACCAAAAAAATCTTTGAAGATCTGCAGATGGATATCGATCCTAGAGCGATCATCGGCAACCTCTCGATCTCCCGCCGCCAGATGATCGAGATTGCAAAGGCCGTTTCATACAATACCAAGGTGCTGGTGCTGGATGAGCCCACCTCATCCCTGACTGAGAACGAGGTAGAACACCTGTTCAGCATCATCAGGCAATTGACCGGACGTGGTGTGGGCATCATCTATATTTCTCACAAGATGGATGAGATTTTGCGTATTTCAGACGATGTCACCATTATGCGTGATGGCGCTTGGATTGCGACTCGCGAGGCCAACTCCCTCACCACTCCTGAGATCATCCGCCTGATGGTTAACCGCGATATGACGCATCGCTTCCCGCCGAAAAACAACGTGCCCGGTGAGGTGGCTTTGGAGGTGACAAACCTTAGTGGCAAGTATCAGCCCACCTTCCACGATGTGTCCTTTAATGTAAGAAAGGGTGAGGTGTTGGGAGTTTCGGGGCTGGTAGGTTCCCGCAGGACAGAGTTGCTCAACACCATTTTTGGCTTTTATGCCAAAGAAAGTGGCGAAATTGTGCTGCACGGTAAGTTGGTTGACAACAGCAAGCCCGATATGGCGACAAGAAATGGTTTTTCGCTGCTCACTGAGGAGCGCCGCGCCTCTGGCATCTTCCCGCAGATGAATATTACCTTCAATTCCATCATCGCTAATGTGCAAAACTATGGGAAGTTCCTGCTGGACAGCAGGAAGATGAACAAGGACACCGACTGGGTGATTGAGGCTATCAACGTTAAAACGCCAACCAAGCGCACTCTGATCCGCTCGCTTTCCGGCGGAAATCAACAAAAGGTCATCATCGGCCGCTGGCTGCTGACCACGCCCGAGGTCCTGCTATTGGACGAACCTACCCGCGGCATCGACGTAGGTGCAAAGTATGAGATATACAACCTGATTCTCAAGCTTGCACAGGAAGGCAAGAGCATCGTCATGGTCTCCAATGAAATGCCGGAGCTGATTGGCATCTGCGACCGTATCCTTGTCATGTCAAACGGCCGGATGGCTGGCATCGTAGAGCGAGGCGTACATTTTGACAACATTCCCGGCGAGCAGGAGACCATCCTGACACTGGCAGCGAAATACGTATAGAGAAGGTAAATAAGGTAAATGCAAAACGTAAAGAAATGGAATCAGCAAAAGACGGCAGATTTCCTGCTTCGCTATGCCATGTATATCATCCTGCTCGCGATTTTAGTCGTGGTCAGTATTATCAGGCCGAATTTTCTGTCCATCGGCAACTTCCTCAACATCCTCAAACAGGCCTCCACCAAAGGTATCCTGGCGCTGGGCTGCGCAGGCCTAATTGTGTTGGCGGGCACCGACCTCTCCATCGGTCGCGTAATGGGCTTCTCTGCCGCGGTCACGGCTGCCCTGGTGCAATCGATTACCTACAAGTCCCGCTATTTCCTCGGGATGACACAGGACTTGCCTCTGATCGTACCCTTGCTAGCCGCGATTTTTGTGGCGGTCACCTTCTCATTAATCAACGGTTTTGGCGTGTCAAAACTGAAGATGCATGCCTTCATCATCACCCTTGGCACCCAGTTAATTGCCTTTGGCGCGAACTGCCTGTTCATTGAGGCACAGCCCTCGGGCACCGCGCAGGCCCTGTCCACCTTCAACCAGACCTTCAAGGATATGGCGGCGGGGAACCTGCTGCTTGGCACGGCGAAGATACCGTTGGTTGTTCTATATTTCCTGGGTCTCGCATGTATCATGTGGGTGGTGTGGAACAAGACGCGTCTGGGCAAGAACATGTTTGCTGTTGGTGGCAACGAGGAGGCCGCGCGAGTATCAGGTGTCAATGTGGTTAGAACTATCATGCTGGTTTACTTGATCGCGGGTGTGCTCTACGGCGTTGCGGCCTTCCTGGAGGCAGCGCGCATTCAGTCTGTAGGTGCAAACACTGGCATGGGGTATGAGACGGACGCCATTTCCGCATGCGTCATCGGAGGCGTTTCCTTTACGGGTGGCATAGGCACCATTCAGGGAGTGGTCATCGGCGCCGTCATCCTGCAGGCCATCAACTTCTCGCTCAACTTCATCGGTGTCAACCCTTACTACCAGTACATCATCCGCGGCCTAATCATCGTACTTGCGGTCGCCATCGACGTACGCAAGTACATCGTCAAGAAGTAATGAAGGACATCGATCCGAGAGAAGCCCAGGTGCGGTTGGCGGAGGCAGAAAAGAGCAACCAACCCCGCAGGTCTTGGCGCGATCGCCTCTACGGCCGACTGAAGGTCTCCAAACAAACGATGGACGTGGTCATCATCATCCTCATCGCGCTGATTGCAGCAACTCTGGTTTTAGGGGCAGTCACCGCGAACAGATAGCGCACTCCGGACTTGATCAAGTGTGATTCGAACTGCCTGAATGTGTAAATAATGGACCCGGGTTCGCATTCTCTGGGCCATGGAACCCTTTATTGGTTTGTTGACCTTCTTCACTGAACGGTGACTTACTACATCTTGACTCAACCCAGATCTCATGATATTTACTCTCAAACTTACCTACGTCCTGGGACAAAGCGCTGGGACAGGAAAAGCTGTCGGTCCTGCTCAACAGCTTCGGCGACCGGATCGAATGCGTACTTGCCAACAACGATGACATGGCCCTGGGCGCCATCGACGCGCTCAAGGCGGCCGGTTACTTCACCCTTAACAAAAGCATCCCCGTCGTCGGCGTGGATGCCACCGCACCGGCCCTTGAAATGGTAGCCGAGGGGCCGCTTTACGGCACAGTACAAAACGACGCCCAGGCGCAGGCCCGGGCGACGGTCGATCTGGCGATGCTGCTGGCCAACGGCCAGGCAGTCACGCAGGATAACTATGCGTTTGAGATGGAGAACAAGGTGGTCTATATCGCGTCAAAGGCGATCAGCAGATAGTCTGGCCTGGCGTCTATAGCCGCACCTTGGTTTCCCGGTGCGTCTGATCGTAGAAGACCACGCCGCCGGGATAGACCTGCACATCCCTGAAGCCATTGTTGGCCAGGATGCGCGCGGCGTTGTGCGTGCGGATGCCCACGCCGCAAAACACGATGGTCTCCTTGGCCGGGTCCAGCTCATCGAGGCGCCGGCGCAGGTCTCCCAGGGGGATGTGCTTATATCGCGGGAGGGCGAAAGCCTCGATCTCATAGGCTTCGCGCACATCAAGTATCTGGCTGGCGGGGTGCTTTTCCACGACGTCCCAGGCGGACATGTGCGTCAGGCCGTCCAGCATGTTCTCAGCCACATAGCCTGCCATGTTGACGGGATCCTTGGCCGAGGAATAGGGCGGCGCGTAGGCCAACTCCAACTGGCTCAGGTCATGCACCGAGGCGCCGAGGCGGATGGCCACGGCCAGGGTGTCGATGCGCTTGTCCACGCCCTCCTGCCCCACGATCTGCGCGCCAAAGATGCGGCTGCCGTCCTGAGCAAAGAGCAGCTTGATGGTCATGCGCGTGGCATCAGGGTAGTAACCGGCATGGGCGTTCTGGCTGATGATCACGCGCGCGTAATCCCGGCCCAGCACCAACCCCCGCTTGATCAAAGCCTTTTCGTTGGCGCCTGTAAAGGCTGCCGTCATATCAAAGACCTTCACCACGGAAGTACCCTGGCTGCCGGCGTAAGTGGCGTCCAAGCCTGCGATATTGTCAGCGGCAATGCGCCCCTGCTTGTTGGCGGGGCCGGCCAGCGGGATCATGGTGGCATCGCCGAAGATACGGTCCTGCACCTGCACTGCGTCGCCCACGGCGTAGATATCCGGGTCGCTGGTGCGCATATGGTCATCCACAACGATACCGCCGCGCTGGCTGACGTTCAGGCCCGCAGCCTTGGCCAGTTCGCTGTTGGGGCGCACGCCGATGGCCAGGATGACCAGCTGGGCTGCCAGCTCCGCGCCGCTTTTGAGGATAACGGTCACGGCGTCCCCGGTATCGTGGAAGCTGTCCACGCCGTCATCCAGCGAGAGGCGCACGCCCGCGTTACGGATGTGCTGATGCAAAATGGAAGCCATCTCATAGTCAAGGGGCGGCAGGACCTGGTCAAGCATCTCCACCAGGCTGACCTCCAACCCCGCGGCGCGCAGGTTCTCTGCCGCCTCCAGTCCAATGAAGCCCCCGCCGATGACAATGGCGCTCTTGGCCCCATGTTTGAAGATTATCTCGCGCAGCTGATCGGCGTCAGGCACCGTCCACAGCGTTTTGATACGGGGTGAATCGATGCCCTTGATGGGCGGGCGCAGAGGCTGGGAGCCGGTGGCGATGATCAGCTTGTCATAGTTCTCTGTATAGAGTTCCCTGCTGCTTACTACGCGGACGCTGACCTGTTTGAGCGCCGAATCGATGGCGATGGCTTCATTGCCGACCCGCGCGTCAATGTTGTACTGTTTGCGCAGGCTTTGGGGCGTATGCAGCAGCAGCTCATCGCGGTTCTTGATCACATCGCCCACAAAGTAGGGCAAACCGCAGTTGGCATAGGAGACGTAGGGCCCCCGCTCCAGGATGATGATCTCAACCTTTTCATCCAGCCTGCGCAGCCGGGCGGCCGCGCTGGCGCCGCCAGCCACACCCCCGATGATCAGAACTTTGGGCACCTTGCTCTCCCCCACTCTCTTTCAGCATCAAAATGTAGTTTACCCGCTTGACTCAATGACAAACAAGCGGGAGAGCTGGCAACAAGCTGCGTCCCAAGAGATGGGTCAAGGGATAATATCCCTTGTCAGGGCCTGGGGTGAAACCCCAGATAACCCCAGACCGCAGCCGAAAAAGCGCGAGCAAAGACAGCGTAGCGAATCTTTGCGGGGGACTGAGGCATTCATTTACTTGATTGTCGCCGGTCTTAATTCGCAAGGCTTGATCACCTGCCTTCCTCGCCCACATGCCCACACCGTTGACAGGTCAAGCCGGAATGGCTACACTCTTTCCTGTCAACAGCGATCAAAAAGGAGCCTCAACATGCAAGCTATCCTGGACATCCGGTCTTTCAGCAAAACCTACCCGGGCGGCGTCAAGGCGGTTAACGATCTCAGCCTGCAGATAGAGCCGGGCGATATCTACGGCTTCATCGGCAAAAACGGCGCGGGCAAGACCACCACGCTGCGCGCGGCGGGCGGCATGCTGCGCTTTGAAGAAGGGGAAATCCTGATCGGCGGCGTCTCCGTCAAAAAGGATCCTCTGGCCTGCAAAAAGCAGATCGCCTACCTGCCTGACAACCCTGACCTGTATGAATTCCTGACGGGCCATCAGTACCTGCACTTCATCGCGGACCTGTTCATGATCCCGGGAGATGAGCGCAAGCAGCGGATAGACAGCTATGCCCAGGCGCTTGACCTGGACTCAAGGCTGGATGACCTTATCTCGTCCTACTCCCACGGCATGAAGCAGAAGCTGGCCATGATCGGCGGATTCATCCACCGGCCGCTTCTCTTTTTGATGGATGAGCCTTTTGTGGGGCTGGACCCGGAGGCTGTGGTGCGTGTGCGGCAGATCATCAAGGATTTCTGCGCGCAGGGCAGCGCAGTGTTCTTCTCAACCCACGTGCTGGAGGTGGCTGAAAAGCTGTGTAACAAGGTGGCCATCATCATGGACGGCCATTTAATGGCCTCTGGGCCCACGCAACAGGTACGGGGCGACCAGAGTCTGGAAGGCTACTTTCTGGAGGTCATGGGCCATGCGCAACCTTAAGCTGCTGCTGAAGCTCCAGCGCGTCAATATCCTGCGCCTCAACGAGCTGCGCCATGGCCACGACAAGAAGCAGCGCAGGCGCCTGGGCTGGATGCTGGCGACGTATGTGATACTGGGTTTGATGGGCCTGCTGTACGCGGGGTTTTTCACCTGGGGCTTGTACGCGGGTGGCCTGGCGGAGCTGCTGCCCAGCTACCTGACGGTGCTGTGCAGCCTACTGGCCTTGATAACCACGCTGATCAGGGCAAACGGCATGCTCTACGGCCTGCGCAACTATGACCTGCTGCACTCCCTGCCCTTCAGGCAAGGCGAACTGGTGGCGTCCAAACTGATCGGCCTCTACCTGTCGGCGCTTGCGATCTCTCCCGTGGTGATGCTGCCCGGCTGGGTCTTCTACACCTTGGCAACGGGCTTCAGTCTGGTAAAGACGCTGATGATGCTGCTGGTCACGGCGCTCTCCCCGCTGCTGCCGCTGGCGCTTGGCATCCTTATCAGTTTGGCCCTGACGCTGCTAACCGCAAGGATGCGGCACAAAAACCTGCTGGTCGCGCTGATCATGGTGCTGGGGATCAGCTTCATGATGATCTTTTTCTATACCAGCCCCATGGAAAAGCTGGAAGACCCAAAGTACCTGGCCAACCTTGCCCTGGGGCTGGAGAGCCAGATCACCCGTGTCTATCCGCCCGCGCGCCTGGTGGGGGACATGATGCGCCAGACAAGTTTCGCGCGCCTGCTTGATTTCGCGCTGTTGATGCTGCTGCCCTTTGCCGCCGTGGGCGGGCTGCTGATGCGCTTCGACAGCGGCATCCAGGCCTTGACCGCCTGGCGCAGCCGCGGCCGCGCAGGCAAAAAACTTCAGCGGCAGCGCAGCCCCTTGCTCGCGCTGACGCTCAAGGAGGGCAAGCGGCTGCTGGCCTCGCCGCTGTATTTAATGAACTCATCGGTCATGGCCTGGATGGTGCCGGTCGTCCTCTTCATCCTGCCCATCCTAAAACCCGAGCTGCTGGCCATGCTCAAAGGCATGCCGCAGATCATGGAAATCGCGATGCAGTATCTGCCCCTGGCTGCGGCCGGTGGTATCGGCCTGACCACGACCAGCGCCATCAGCTTGTCCATGGAGGGCAAAAGCGCCTGGCTGATGGGCACAGCCCCGGTGACTGCTGGCACGATCCTGGCCGCCAAAGGCCTGCTCAACCTGATCATCACGCTGCCCGGCTGCCTCATCACGGCACTGCTGCTGTGGTATCACCTTGATCTCAGTTTGATGTATGCCTTGGCCTGTCTGCTCTTGCCCGCGGCCTTTGCCGCCTTCGCCACGGTGCTGGGTTTGGCCAGCGATGTGAAGCTGGCCCGCTATGACTGGGAAAACGAGCAGCAGATGGTCAAGAGCTCCGTCCAGGTCATGCTGGGCCTGGTGACCTGCTTTTGCTCGCTGCTTGTCATGGCCGGCGCGCTTTACCTGGCCGGTACTTATTCACTTCTTGCCGCCTATGTGCTGGTGGGTCTGCTGTTGCTGTCAAGCTTCCTGATCTTCCGGCGGCTGTCCCGCAAGCCCATCTATATCGTCAAATAGGAGACCCTATGATCATTGACGCCTTTGATCCCATCAGCCCGGCAGTCTTTGGCCCTGAGGACCTCCTGGGCGCGCGTGGCGACCTGGCTGATGTCTGCGTGATCACCTTCTCGCTGACAGCGCTGGAGCACGCCCTGCTGCGCTTTCATCCCCGGCAGATCGCCGCGATCCCTGCCCTGAACGGCGAGAGGCCCATCTACCTGCTGGAGGAAGCGGGCAAACGCATCGCCTTTTACCTCAGCCCCATCACGGCAGCAGACGCGGGCATGAGCCTGGAGGACGCGGCCTGGCTGACGGGCGCCCGGCATTTTGTGGTCTACGGCTCCTGCGGCTCGATGGACGCAAGCCACACCGAGGGCAAGCTGATCGTCCCCACCGAGGCATATCGTGACGAGGGCCTCAGCTATCACTACGCCAAGGCGGCTGACTATATACAGGTGAAGAACGCGGGCATCGTAGCCGATGTCCTTTCAGGCCTGGGCCTGCCCCACGTGCAGGGCCGCTGCTGGACGACGGACGCCCTTTACCGCGAAACCAAGGCCAATGTATGCAAGCGCCGCAATGAGGGCTGCATCGCGGCGGATATGGAGTGCGCCGGCCTGCAGGCCCTGTGCGACTTCCGGGGTTATGAATACTACACATTCTTCTACTCCGGCGATTTGCTTGACGCCCCCCAGTGGGAGCAGCGGATATTAGGGAACAGGTTGGAGAAAGACCACCAGCTCAGCAATTTCCTGGTGGCGCTGGAGATCGCGAAACATGTGTTCACAGGTCGATAGATCCAGAAATCTGGGAACTGTTTCCTCATACCTTCAGCGCCCTATCGATCATTTTCAGGTTTTTGACTATTTCGTTCTCCATCGACCGCAGTTCCCTGCGCCGCGAGACCTCTTTGCTGACCTGCTCCAGCTTTTCATTGGGGATGTAGCGGCTGACAATCTTGCCGCCCTCCCGATGCTGCAAGTAGAAGGCTGGCTTTCCGCGAATGACCTTTCGCGAGATGCAGCCCTTTGATAGAGCATGGACCTCCTGCTGAATGGCGGACTTCATCGCAAAGGCACGCTCTTGCTCTTCCCTCAGCATGTCCAGCAAAATGCTCATTGCGTCACCTCCTTGCTCTCTATCAGTATTCAAATAAGAGCAACCTACATTGTCAACTTATTTCCATTTTGTAGGTTATAAACTGCAACCTACATAGAAACATATTTCCGACATTATAGGTTACTATTTATCTTATTATTGTATTCTCTAAAACGCTCACAGATAAGAATCGTTTGCCTTGGTCTCAAATTTCCTTTGCTTTCAATCCCTCACATGTTAGATTTCACTGTAAGAAATCAAATCAGCGTTCATGGACAGAACTACAGACAAGGAGGACCATCATGCTTGAATTCAAGTTCGATACCCAGCTGCTCATAGAGGGTGAGGATCTCTCGGAAGAGGCCATCAACGACTACTTCAACAATCATCTGCAGGGCGACTGCCTGCTGGCGGTAGGGGATGAGGAGATGATCAAGATCCACTTCCACACCAATGAGCCTTGGAAGGTATTGGAATACTGCGCCTCCCTTGGCGATATCCATGATATTGTGGTGGAAAACATGCAGCGGCAGACAGACGGGCTTGAGGGATAAGCTTAGTAACAGGCGATGTTCGAATCGGTGCGGCCTTCAGTGCCGCCAATGAGCACGCCGTTTTCCCCCTTCAGGATGATCTGCCCCCGGCCGAAGTGCGCGCTGTCAAGCGCCACCTCCACCTGATGGCCTCTTGAGGCCAGCTGCTTGGCAATTTCGTTGTTGAAGCTGTGCTCCACCAGGAAGCGCTTGTGCTGCATCCACTGCCAGCGAGGCGCGTCGAGGGCCTGCTGTGGATTCATGTTAAAGTCGATCAGGTTTTGCACTACCTGCACATGGCCCTGCGGCTGCATATAGCCACCCATGACGCCAAAGGAGCCGACAGCCTCACCATCTTGCATCAGGAAGCCCGGAATGATGGTGTGATAGGTCTTCTTGCGCGGCGCCAAGGCGTTGCGATCATCAGGGTTCAGTGAGAAATCATGCCCGCGGTTTTGCAGCGCGATGCCCGTACCGCGCACCACGACGCCCGAGCCAAAGCCCATATAGTTGCTCTGGATATAGGAGACCATATTGCCTTCCCCGTCCGCTGTGCACAGGTAGACCGTGCCGGACTTCGGCGGCATGCCGACCGCGGGGGCGGCGGCGGTTTGGCCGATGAGATCTGCACGCGCCTTGCCGTAGGCGGGATCCAGGAGCATTTGATGCGTCAAATCCATGCGCGCGGGATCGGTGACGTAGTGTTTGCCATCGGCAAAGGCCAGCTTTATTGCCTCCCACTGCACATGAAAGCTGTCAGCGTTTTCCCGCTCAATAAAATTAAAGTTTTTCAGGATGTTGAGCGCCATCAGCGCGACGATACCCTGCCCGTTGGGCGGTATCTCGCAGACATCATATCCGCGATAATTGACGCTTATAGGCTCGACCCAGCTGACCTCATAGTCGGAAAAATCCTCCGGGCAAAAGAAGCCGCCAAATTCGCGGCTGTCCGCGATGATCTGCGCGGCCAGTTCACCCTTATAAAAATCCTCCGCCATGGAGTCCGCGATCAGCTGCAGCGTGCATGCGTGTTGCGGTAGTTTGACCATCTGCCCTGCCACGGGTGCTTTCCCTTCAAACAAGAAGGTCTTGAACCACTCCTCAAAGACGGGATCACCCCGAAGAGCTTCGTACTTCCCGGCCGCAAGCTGCCACATGCGGGCAAGGTTGGTGGCAGCGGGGTAACCTTCACGGGCATAGGTGATGGCTGGCGCCATCACTTCGGGCAGCTTGAGCCTGCCAAAGCGGGCATTGAGCGCAGCCCAGCCCTTTGGCGCGCCGGGCACCATGGTAGGCGCCCAGCCCAGAGTGGGCATCCCGTCGCCCCTGGGTTTGCCCGCAAGCACTTTGTCAATGGAAATATTGCGCGCGGCCCATCCGCTGGCGTTGAGGCCGTAGAGCTTCTTTTCCTTCTCCATCCAGACCAGTGCGAAGGCGTCGCTGCCGATGCCATTGGCGGTAGGCTCCACCACCGTCAGCGACGTGGCAGCAGCTATCGCGGCATCGACCGCGTTGCCGCCCTTGCGCAGCATGTCAAGCCCCGCGGCAGAAGCCTGAGGGCTGGAAGCAGCCACCATGCCCTGCCTGGCGTACAGGGGGTATCGGGTGGAAGCGTAGGGCACGAAGCCCGGATCAAAGTGCATCATTATTTGTCCCCCTGTGCCAATTTTTGCTCGATGGTCTGCCAACATTCTAAGGGATTCAGCCTGCCTTTTCAACCATTCCTTTGTTTGTGGGAATGCTTTCATTCACCATAGAATACCTTCACCAAAGCGCTCACGGATCATGAGAACATGCCGTAGTCCTATATTTTCTTTACTTTCAAGCCCTCCGGTGATACACTTCACATAAGGAATACTTTCTTCACATACCAAACCTGCACGGGGAGGAACATCATGAAAAGTATCAAGAAAACACTGAGCATATTGCTGACGCTGTGCCTGCTGATGGCACTGGTATCAGCTGTCCCACACGCTCATGCGGACCATACGCACGCCTATGGCGGCCCCTGGATCACTGACCTTGAACCCACCTGCACCGCGGTTGGCAGGCGCTACAACATCTGCACAGCCTCCGGCTGCTCGGACCCCCCTTCACCCTCTACGATGAACTGCCGGCCCTGGGGCATCTTTGGGGCGCCTGGGGACCGGGCCTACCTGCCGGCTGCACAACGCCCGGAACGACCCAGCGCATCTGCACCCGATGCGGGGCAACGGATTCCATACCAACCGCAGCCCTGGGCCACAGCTGGGGCGTCTGGACGGTGAATGCAGCGCCCGGCTGCACAACGTCGGGCAGCACGCAGCGCATCTGCAGCCGCTGCGGCGCGCTGGAAACAACGACCCAGGCAGCACTTGGCCACCTGTGGAGCGCATGGATAGTAAGCACCACGCCTACCTGCACCCTTCCGGGCATCAATGAACGTGTCTGCAGCCGCTGCAGCGCCAAACAGACACAGGTTGTGGCGGCGATGCTGCATAACTGGGGCCCTTATGTCACTGTGACGGCGCCCACCTGCAATGCAAAAGGCTGGGAAGAGCGCACCTGCTCACGCTGCAGTTTGAAGCAAGGCCGTGATCTGCACCGCCTTGCGCACATATTTGGACCCTGGACCATAGTGACCCCTGCCGCCTGTAATGTCAAGGGCCAGGAAAAGCGCGTCTGCACCCTGTGCACCAAGGAGGAAACGCGCGCCATCAAGGCTCTCAAGCATATCTCTGACAACACCTGGGTCATCGTGAAAACCGCGACCCTCGCCTCGCGCGGCACTCAGGCTACCTACTGCACCGTTTGCGGACAGCCCGCGCAGACCCGCAGTTACGCGCCTCGCGGCTATCGCTATGATGCAGCTTTCCGCGCCTTTGGTCCCCTGGCCGGCAGCGTCAACGCGGCGCTGAGCGGACTTCCCGACCAGCTGATCTATGTGGACATGGCGTCGGACGGCGTCCGCCGCTTCCCCCTGGTGATCGAAGACGATTACATGATCGGCGAAGCCGTCCTGACCATCGCGGGCGGCACGCTGCGCGTCTCCCTGAAGCAGTTCTCCGAGCCAATGCGCCTGCGCGACCTGCGCTGGCTTGTTTTCCCCATGGTGGAGGACATTTCTAACAATGCATTCACCGGCTTCAGCCAGCCCTTTGACCGCGCCCTCCCCATCCCCACCGCCAGCTGTATCGTCACCATCAGCGGCATCGCCAACTACTACCAGGGCAATGAAAACAAGGTCTTCAGCCCCTTGATGGCTGCCTCGGATGGATTGGGGAGCTACGCCGATCTGGAGTTGATGATGCTGAATGCAATGACGGAAAAGTAGAAAACAAAACACTGCTAAGGGGTTATCGTAAGTAGACTGTAAAAACCTCATAGGCGATGTTGGAGGATCGGAACCCTCCAACTATAATCCGACCCAGCGACATGCGCGGGGATGGAGCTTGCCGCGCCCTGTGGGCGAAGAAGGCATGCGAAGAGTCAAGCGAAACGAGTCGGATGAGTAAGCTCCTGTGAACGAAGTCCGGCGACGATTGAGCTTGCGGAGGGGCGGAAGGCCCTGCGCAACAAGGGTCTCATTGCCATCCAGCGCCTGGTGACGAAGCCTGCCGCGTCCTGTGGGCGAGGAAGGCAGGCGAAGGAATCAAGCGAAACGAGCCGAACGGGGGACGAAGTCTGCCGCCGCCAGTGGCGGATCCAGGCAGATGCAGGAGTCAAGCGAAGCGAGGCAGACAACCGAGCGCCTGCGAGGGAAGACTGACAACGTCTGAGCTTGCGAGGGTACCACGCGAAAGGAAGATGCGCAAGCAGGCACTGACTGCGAAGCGCGGCGACCATTGAGGTTGCGGGGGTCGAAGCACCTGCGAACGAAGTCCGGCGAAGATTGAGCTTGCGGATAGCGCAGCGAGAGCCGGATGGCCCATCACTCCCTTAACTCGGGTCAAAAAGATTGTCACAGCACTTTTTTGACCCGCTGCGCCTATGGCGCCATCTGGCAATGCGGGCAGAAATACACATTCCAGCCCAAGTAAATTTCGCGCCGCACGGGCCCACAGCAGAGCGGGCAGGGTCCGTCCAGCGTATGGATCGCAGCGGATGACGCGAATATAAGCCTGTTATCGGGAAGCCACGGTTTCCCTTTCCATGACAATATCGATCAATTTGCGCATCCCAGCAGAGAGATGCTTGTTCTTGTGGTAAATGAGAGAGAAAGAACGGCTCAGCCTGGGCTGCTGCAGAGGCACTCTGTTTAGCCTTCCAGCGGATATATATTCATCAACCAGCTTTTCGGGCAGGACCGATACACCATTGCCGGCTTCAACGGCGCGTATCAGCGCGGTGGTGCTCACGCTCTCCCACGCGGGATCCACTTGTTTCCCCAGCAGGGTCACCGCGCTTTGAAACAGCTCCCGCGTTCCGCTGCCGCGTTCGCGCAAAAGCAGCGGCTGCGCCAGGAAGTCATCCAGGCTTACATCTTCTCTATGCGCAAAAGGATGGCCATGCCCACAGACTGCAATCAGGCTGTCCGCCATGAAACTATTGAAGACAAGCGTGTCATCGCTTACCGCGCCTTCCACTAGTCCAATATCCAGGTGCCCTTCCCGTACCGATTTGACGATACTGTCGGAGTTGTTGACAAAAACGCGGGGCTTGATGCCCGGGCATTGCGACGTCAGTTTTTCCACGTATTGCGGAAGCAGGCATGAGCCTATGGTCAGGCTGCTGCCGATGCGCAATTCCCCCACTGCGTCGGGGTTTTTCATTGCCCGCTCCATATCATTAAAAAGATCCACGATATGTATGGCAAATTCCAGCATGCGCTTGCCGTCCTGCGTCATTTGAATGCGCCGTGCCAGCCTGTCAAACAGCCTGATGCCATAGTTCTCCTCCAGTTCCTTGATTGCCAGACTGACCGCGGGCTGCGTCATATACAGCCTTTCCGCCGCGTTTGTGATGCTTTCGCATGCGCACACCATGACAAGTATCCTGAGGTGCCGGATCGTCAATATCATCGCCTCCCTTTGTATTCATATCAATTCCGATATGTGTTGGATTTGATTATATTATTTTACTTATACTCGGTCAAGGCGTAAAATATAATGTAAGAGGAGGCGATGAGCTTGAAGCGCGACGGCAGCTTATACCTGAAGTTGTTCCTTTACACCTTTGTGTTGAGCGCGTTCACCTTCGGCGGGGGCTATGTGATCGTCCCGCTCATGCGCAAACGTTTTGTAGAGGATCTGCACTGGATAGACGAGCAGGAGATGCTTGACCTGATCTCCGTTTCCCAATCGTCCCCGGGACCTATCGCGGTGAATGCCTCGCTGATGATCGGTTATCATATGGGCGGCATCCCAGGCGCGCTGATAACCGCCTTTGGCACTGTCCTGCCTCCGCTGCTTATCATCTCGGTCATTTCATTCTTCTATCAGCAGTTTCGGGACAACGCTTATGTCAGCGCGGTGATGCGGGGGATGCAGGCCGGCGTCGCGGCAGTGATCTGCAACGTTGTCCTGGATATGGGCAACATGGTGCTGAAGGGCAAAAGCCTGCTGTCCGCATTCCTGATGCTGAGCGTATTTATTGCTGTGTATTTCTTCAAAGTCAACGTGATCTGGGTCATTTTGATCTGTGCCTTGATCGGCCTGTTGAGCGGCACGATCCGCTCCCGGCGCGCCCTCCACAAAGGCCGGACGGAAAGCGGGGGGGCTGAAAAGCCATGATATATCTGCAATTGTTTTGGAGCATGTTTCAGATTGGCCTCTTCAGCATCGGCGGCGGATATGTGGCATTACCGCTCATTCACCATCAGATCGTTGAATTGCACGGGTGGCTGACAGTCACTGAGTTTGCCGACATCATCACCATCGCTGAAATGACGCCCGGCCCAATCGCGATCAATGCCGCGACCTTCGTAGGCATCCGCGTGGCAGGGATACCGGGCGCGCTCGTTTCAACGCTCGCGTGTGTGCTGCCTTCCTGCATTATTGTGCTGCTGCTGGCGAAGATATACTATAAATACAGAAACCTGAACGCGATGCAGTACATTCTGTCAGGTCTGCGCCCGGCGGTTGTGGCGATGATCGCTTCGGCGGGATTGGGGATCATGCTGCTGGCTTTCTTTGCGGGTGGTACGATTTCGCTTTCGGTCGGAAGTGTGAATCTGGTCGCATTGGCGATTTTTGTGACGGGGCTGTTTGTGCTGAGGAAGTGGAAACTCAATCCCCTGTATGTGATGGGTGGCGCGGGCATGATAGGCCTTGCCGCGTATGTGCTGTGGGGAGTTTGATAACCTGTACGATGGCTGAGTCCGGCACCGGCTGCAGGCTCCGCAAACGATTGCCAGGCGGCAATGAACACGCTATAATCACAGCTATCATAGCCATGAAACGCATCCGCACTGGGGGTCGTCGAAATTCCTGAGCCGGGCGCATGATGGGGATATATGGCGCAGCTTGGCTGCCCAATCGGCCAAAGCGGATGATCAGGCGTTCCGGCGCGTCCGGGTAAGGATAGGTTCATTATGAGCAAAAACAAGGATGGCCTGCTGTTTGACAGCATAGCGCCGATCTATGGATTGTTTTACAAATGGCAAAAGAGGCGCTTTTCAGAAGTCATTGAAAGCGTTCAGGAAAAGCTGGACCTGGCATCATACAGGTCCATGCTGGATGTCGGTTGCGGCACCGGCGCGCTTTGCTCCGTCCTTCACGAAAAAGGATTGTCGGTGACAGGGATCGATCCCGCGGCCAAGATGCTCAATGTCGCCAAACGGCAGCCTGAAAACAAAGGGATCACCTTTCTGCAAGCCAGCGTCCTTGATCGACTGCCATTTGAAGACAAATCGTTTGATATCGCGATCGCCTCTTATGTGGCCCATGGCCTGCAAAAAGACGCCAGAAAGCATCTGTATGCCCAAATGGGCAGACTGGCCCAACACAAGGTAATCATATATGACTATAACCAGAATCGGGGATCATTGGTTTCCCTGGTCGAGTGGCTTGAGCACGGTGATTACTTCAGATTCATCAAAGTGGCCAAAGATGAGATGGAACAATGCGTTTCCGGCATGAAGCAGTGCTTTTCGCAAGTCAAGGTGATCGATGTCGGCGCTCGCGCGGCCTGGTATATCTGCACACCGAAGTGATGATCGCATGCCAAAGTTAAATCGGAAAGATCCACCGCGCCGAGGCATTAATATTCCAAACCATCATAAAGTGTAGACCGGCATTCACACCATGTTCACCCTAATGCCCCGAATTCTCCCAATAAAAGACACACTTTCGCCACGGATGGGAGCTATATTGAGGTCACAGCAAGATTTGCTGAATCATCAAAAGGAGTGACCCCAACCATGAACAAAAAATTGCTTATACTCACGCTGGCGCTGTTGATCGCGCTGCCTGTGCTCGGCCTGGCAGCCGCTGACCTGACAGCCACCCCCGCGCCCGAAGCGCAGACCACCACCCCCGAAACGACCGCCCCGCAGACTGGCTTCGTCGATGCCGATGGCGATGGCCTGTGCGACAACTGCGGCAACGCCCTGGGCACGAACCCCGACGCCCCCGGCTTCATCGACGAGAACAAGGACGGCGTCTGCGACCACTTCGGCACTGACCAGCAGGTCCAGGAATTTAGCCTCATGCAGGGAATGCGCGGCCGTATGCAGCAGATGATGGGCCGCAGGCAGGGCATGATGGGCCGCGGGCAGGGCATGATGGGCCGCGGTCAAGGCATGATGGGCCGTGACGACCAAGGCCAGGTCAACAACGCTCAGGGCAATGCCCAGTGCCCCAACTACGCAGATGCCAACAATGACGGCGTGTGCGACAACCTCGGCACCGGCACCCAGCAGGGCTTCGGCGGCTGCGGTAACCGCAGGTAAGCATTACCACAGACCAACAGAAGGCACCCCGAACGATCGGGGTGCCTTCTCATATCCCAATGTCTGGGATGATATGGCGTTGCCGCCTTCCCCTTGAACGTGTGAGGATGCCTGCTGACTGCCGATATCGCCGGCTCGCCGTCGTGATCTGATCCCCACTTCCTCACGAAATTAATCAAAACGACTTTATCCGTGCGCTTGCCTATCGTGAAAGAATAGGACCATAAAGCAAAGGTTATCAGTTGGCTGAACACCAGCGCCCAGCCTGGCAGGAAAAGGTAAAACCGCCGCTGAACCTTATGACAAGCTTGTGCTGCTGCGCAAACCCGGCCGCAACGATCCCTGCCCCTGCGGCAGCGGGCTGAAGTATAAGAAGTGCTGCGGGAAAGGTGAATAATGCTGCCGACCCCGGATGTGCATCCAACGCGGGGCGCGATGGGCGGCTTTGTCTTACAGTCCATCAAGAACAAACCCCCGGAAAAAACGCGCGTCTGAACTGTTTTTCGCGGAAAAAACTGCCGACGGGCCGCGTTATTCCCCGTAAAAAGCTGCATGATCGTGTCATTATTCGCCGTAAAAATATGCATTCTGTTTGGCGTGGCGTTGGCTGTGCTGTACAGGATCGAAATCTTACACAAACTCAACCGGACATACTATGAGACCCTTGCGACATCCACAGCATCGGCGATGTCCCGCATCGTGACGCGCGCGGAATCTCAAAGGTTTGATGGCGCTCTTTGCCCAAGAGATTTGCCCTTCCATACCTGGCCATATAAAAAGGGGTCCCGCTGCAGCGATAGCAGAACCCCTCACAGTTTATTGGTTTACTTCCTGCTCTCGTCCAACTGACGCTGGAACTCGGCAATGAGGTCGTCAACGCCGGCCACCTTGAGGATCGCAAGCGCGCCTGCGATGTTCTCCTCATAGGGCATGACGCCGATCGCGATGGGTGCGATCACCGCCTGGATCTGCGTTTGGACGTCGGTGTACTTGGTCTGTACAGAACTTGCGTCAAAGGAGAACATGGCTGCTGCGCCGTCCACCGCGTTTTCGTTGATGGTAAAGAGCGCATCATTGGTGGCGCTCGGCGCCGTCACTGACGTGCGCAGGTACTTAATGTTCCCTGCCATCCAGTCCGAGAAGGAATAGCCGGGACGCCCGGTCACGGGATCGGATATGAAATTGACGCTCTGTTCGCCAACCTTCTCAAAATCAATGCCTTCCCGTCCGTACATGAACAGATCATAGTTGTCCTGATTGGCGTACACCCAGTCAAGCAGCTTCACAGCTGCCTCAGGATGCTGGCTTGAGAGGGGCACGGCATTCATGTTACGCGTACCATAAGGGCGGATGCGCGTCTTGTCGGGTCTGAATGTCATGGAGATGAAGTCGTCCACTGTCACGTCAGGATAATTATTCTTCACCATGGTGATGTCACCGATGGTGCCGGCATGGACAAACCAATCCCCGCTCAACAGCTGGTTATTTAGCTGATCGCTGGTGGTGGTCAGCACATCCGGGCTGATCAAACCCTTTTCGTACCAGAGCTGGGCGTTTTTGCTGTCACGCTTGAACATCTCTGTTTCAAAGAAGTTCTTGACGATGCCGTCTTGCCCGACGAAGAACACCTTGTCATAAATGACATAGGGCCACTCGTCGTACTCCATGCTCGCCAGGCCAAAGCGGGCTGAGTTGGAGCCAATCAGCGGGATATAGGGCTTTTGCGTGCCTTCCCATTTCTGCATGACCGTTTCAAAGGCAGCCGTCAGTTCCTCGAATGTTGTGGGAACTTCAAGGCCGAATTTCTCCAGGATGTCCTTGCGCAGTGTCAATTCGGGATCCAGCGCCGATTCCACCCAGTAGGCGGGTATGGCATACTGCTTGCCTCCCACCTGGCCTGATTTCAACATGATCTCAGGGCAGACCGCGAGGATGTTCTTGCCAAACTCCTCTATAAAGGGCGTGATGTCCGCCAACGCGCCGCGGGAAGCATAGTTGGACAGGGACACGCGGTCGTTCATCACCTGGAATAGGTCAAACTTTTCGCCGGTGGACAGCATGATGTTGATTTTCTGATCCCAGGCATCCCAAGGGTAGTAGCGGAATTCCAGCTGGACGCCCGCTCCGTCCGCCTTGAGCTTGTCATTGATGGCCTGCACGCCTCCGGCCAGGTCCTTGGGCTCGTCACCTGGGACGGCATAAACGACCGTTACCAGGTCTTGTGCGGTGGCAATGGCCGTTGATCCCATCAACAGCATCGCGACCAGTAACATGGATAGAACTTTTCTCATAGGGTTTCCTCCTCTTTCCATCGTGAAATTAGCAGTCAAGAACCGCCTACCCCTTGACAGAGCCCACCACCATGCCCTTGATGTAGTATCGCTGCAGGAAAGGATAGAGCAGCACGATGGGGCCTATCGTGATCACGGCGGTTGCCATCTTGAGCGATTCGCTGGGCGGCGTCACATAGCCGGCGCCGGCGAGGTATTGCAGGTCACGCAGCATCGAAATCTGAGACCTGAGTTGAAGCAGCAAGTATTGTATGGGATAGAGCCTTTTCTGATCGATGAGCATGATGGCGTTCCACCAGTCGTTCCAATAACCCAGGCCGTAGAACAGGCCAATGGTGGCAATGACGGGCAGCGAAAGCGGCAGGTAGATGCGAAAGGCGATCAAGGCATCGTTGGCGCCGTCGATGGTGGCGGACTCACGAAGCGAATCGGGCAGACCGCTCATGTAGTTGCGAACCAGGAAGAGGTTGAAGGGGCTGAACAGGAGGTTGGGAATGAGCAAGGCCCACACGTTATCCCTCAAGCCCAGGCGTGAACAGATCAAGTACCAGGGCACCATGCCGGCGCTGAAAATCATCGGCACGAAGAAGACAAGGCCCAGTTTACTGCGATACTGCACACTCTTGTTGGCCAGTGTGTAAGCCGCAAGCGAGGTGATCAGCACTGCTGCGAGCGTTCCCACCACTGTTATCAGCACAGACACTGTGTAGCCGCGCACCACCGAAGAATCACCCTGGAACATCAGCTCGTAGGCGTAAAGCGAATACTTCTGCGGGAAAAAGCTGTAACCATTGCGCATGATGGCCGATTCATCAGAGATGGACACCATGAGCGTCAGCACCATTGGCAGCAGACACATCAGGGAAAACAGCAGGATGAACAGTGAGATGAAGAAATTAGCCCAGGAGTATCTTTTCTTTATCTTGCCCAGCGATATCGCCTTTTCCATATCATGCCCGCTTTCTTAATACAATGCGCCGTCGGGGTAGAGCTTGCGTACCAGCGCATTGGAGCCAAACACCATGACAAAGCCGATCACCGACTGAAAGAGGCTGATGGCCATCGCCTGCGAAGGATCCCCCACCTGACGCAGCGCGCGGAACACATAGGTGTCGATAATGTCCGTGGTGCGATAAAGCGTACCGTTGTCACCCACCAGGGCGTAAATCATGCCAAAGTCGCCAAACATGATGCGGCCGACAGCCAGCATCGTCATGATGACAATGGTGGGCATGATCATCGGCAGTGTGATACGCGTGGCGATCTGGAAACGGCTGGCGCCATCGATCTGCCCCGCCTCATGCAGCGTGCTGTCCAGACCCGCTATGGCGGCCAGGTAGATGATCGCGTTCATGCCTGCTCCCTTCCAGATGCGAACAAAGACCAGGATGGCAGGCCAAACACTCGCGTCCACATACCAGTTTTTCGCCTTGCCGCCCGACCCCACAAGCAGCTTGTTGATGATGCCGTACTGGTTGGAAAACAAGCTCAGCACCATATAGCTGACAATGATCCAGGAGATATAGTTGGGAAACAGCATGAGGGATTGGGTGATCTTGGTGAACCGCCTGCTGCGCAGTTCGCTGAGAAACAAGGCCAGCAGTACCGACATCACCGTGCCCGTCATGATGAACAGGAGGTTCAGATAAATGGTGTTGAACGTGATCTGGGATGCGTATTGGGACTGGAAGAAAAACTTGAAATTCTGCAGCCCGATCCAGTTGCCATTGGTGAAAATGGACCAAATTGTCGAATTCTGGTAGGAATATCGCTGAAAGGCAATGGCGATATAGGGGTAGGAGAAATAGCTGAATACCAGCACATACAGCAAGGCTGGAACAGTGATCAGGTAGGAGAATTTGTTCTTTATCACATCATGAAGAAAGCGATGTTTCGGTGTTCTGCGCGATTTCTCACTCATGTGCACACCTCTTTTCTGTTATGTCAAAACACATAAAGGCACTCTTGCCTGTTCTCTTGCATTGTATTCCTTCACAATCATGTATGTCAAGGTTGGTGTTTTCCCTTTATTGACAAGCTGTGGGCAAACCTTATAATGAAATTGTGATGCAAAGCGTGAGAAATGGCAGAAAAGGGGGACGTACATGATGACATTCCCGGAAAAGAAGGCGCTGTTTGAAAGCCGCCGGCAAAGCAGCGAGTCTGCATTGCTGCGGTTTGACGGTGTGGATGGTTTTGATGTATACAACTGCTCGGTGCCCTTTGATTTTGAGGGCCACACGTATCTGTTTGGGCGGGTCGAAAAGCGCTCGGAGTGGGCGCGCTCCCATACGCGACTCTTCCGGCTGATTGGCCCGGATCATTACGCGGCAGTTGAAGGCAGCATGATGTACCCGCTTGAGGATCCTTACATCAGCCAGGTCAGGGGCAGCTGGGTGATGGGCGGCACCCATGTGGTGCGCAGCGCAGGCAAGCTGTCGCATCTGTACGCGTACTTCTACGCAGGGCAAAACCCCTACGACTTGGATTACTTTACCACCGGACCGGTCAACATGAAGGACATCCGGCTGGTTGAACTGGCGCATGGCATCGGCGTATTTTCCCGGCCGCGAAGCGAGCAGGTGCTCAAGCAGTATGGATCGGAGTCAGTCGTCGGCTTTACCATCGTCGACGATCTGCTGCATCTGACAAGTGATGTCATCCAGGATGCGCCGGTGATCAGCAATATGTTCGCGCCCGATGAATGGGGTGGCTGCAACCAGTGTTACCTGCTGGACAGCAGCCTCATCGGCATCATCGGGCACAGGAGTTATGCCCAGGCGGATAAGGATGGCACCGTGCTTGCTGTGTATGCCAACGTTTCCTTCGTGTTTGACCCAAAGGCCCATCGCATCGTCGATGAAAAAATCATCGCGACAAGGGCCAGCTTCCCCCAGGCACCCGCCAAGAAGCCGGAACTTGTCGACTGCGCCTTTGCCTCAGGCATACGTGTCCGCCCGGATGGCCGCTTTGACCTGTACAGCGGTGTTGGTGATACCTGTCAGGGCCGCACGGTCATTGACGATCCTTTCAAAGGGTTTGGACAACTCAGGCAAGGCATGATGTCCGACAAGTGATCCCAGAGGTCTCCCGGTAAAAAGCTGCATTTACCCGCAGTTATCCGCCATACAAATGTGCGTTTGTTTTACTTGACGACTGTTGTGCCCGGCGCATCGCAATGTCACCCATCGAAATGCAGCCACAGCCTCCCCTCCTGTGATAAAATGGGGTCAGAATGCCGTCCATTTGTTGTTCGCATGCCCTCGACAGTGCCGCATATAGCAGTATTTCATCAAGCAGGAGGCACCAATATGGTAAGTGACAATAAGAAGCCGCTCAACTCCACTCTGCAGGTCATTGCGGATCAAATGAAAGCAAGCGAGAACCTCAAGGACATGGACCCCACACAGATAGCGTCCGCCGTCATACAGGGGGTGAAAAGTGCTTTTGCCATCCAGGCGGCCCCCTGCCATACGCTGCCTGAGATCCTGCCTCTATTTGACTGTCAACAAGCTTCGCCTGCTGTATCTGATGCACGGCAAGGGCGGGAAGCCCGGCAAGCAAAACAAGCAGCATCTCATCGACGCGCTGATCATCATGATCCCCGATCCGCAGCAGCTGATGACCTTCGTTTTGCTTTTACCCCCCCCCGCGCAGTGGAACTTCTTGAAAAAGGCCCTGAATAAGGCTGAGCTGAAAGACGATCATTACCCTCTGGATTGGGGACAGCTGGCGCTCAGCTGCGGCTATATGTATTTGTTCCATCATGATGGAGAGTTCGTTTACATTGTGCCTGCGGAGGTCAAGGCGGCATACAAAACGATGGACAGCAAAGAATTTCGCCAGGTCAAGCGTTTCAGAGAGCAGCTCAACGAGTTCGCCTGCGCGGCCGTGAACCTGTACGGCGCTTTGACGTTTGCGGAGTTCGTCAAGCTGATGGACGGCTATGTGGAGTATGGGCGGGACAAGCTGACTGTGGAGGATCTTGAAAGTCACCTGAAGGGTTATACCTTGATGAGCGATGACTACCGCATCACGGAGGGCTGCATCGTATCCATTGTCTTTACCGATGAAGATAATGAGCAGATCGTGGATATGGAGGTTGTCCGCAGTCTGGTTGCGGCACGCCAAGGCAAGCCCCGCTACGCGCCGGATGTGGAGACTTTCCTTGACTACGCAGACCCTGACTATTACGAAGAAACAAAGGAGGTCAAGGCGCTGAAGTCGGCCCTGGTCTCATATGGCGTGCCGGAGGATAGAGCTGAGGACCTGATAGACACCCTGCATGAACGCATCGAGGCGGAAGAAGACCTGTCGGACGTCCTGACCACCCTTGAGGAATGTGGCGTGACGCTGAAGGAACAGCAATTTGACCAGGCCGTCAAGTTGGTGGTGGAGATGGGCAACGCAACCCGCCTGTGGTCAAACTTTGGCCATACCCCCAATGAGCTGGTGGGAAAAATGGGTCTGTCCGGACCGCGCGCCATCCACTTTGGCCCCGGTATCACGGAGATGTTCAAACGCGGAGAGCTTAACATCTCCGATCTTGAACGGGCGGTCCAGGGACGCAAACTGATAAACGAAGACTTCAAGGGCAGCTTCATGTCCGAAGTGGCGCGCGTGAAAAAGCTGGCGGAAAGCGGCGCCGATCCCGCGCCCCAAGACAATGTCGTGCCGCTACGCAAACCCGGCCGCAACGATCCCTGCCCCTGCGGCAGCGGGCTGAAGTACAAGAAGTGCTGTGGGAAGAACGCTCCGGAGTAAATGATCGCTAAGTTTCGTTCATTAATCGAGTCTCTTAATTAAGCAAAACGCGTTCTCCATAATTAGCGCGGCTCCTTAATTAATCAAGCCATGGATTTGTTGATTAGGAAACCGTAACGATCACATCAGTTGCTGCGTTTCCGCAATTCGATAAACTCTCAAGAATAAGTGAATCCCAATTCGCAGAATTTCGGATTTTCACGAATAAGATAAAACCCCAGGCCCACTAAAAATCACATGTCTCCTGACATCCCGAAATTTCCCACCCTACCCACTGCCAACCGCCCACAACCTGTGATACAATAACCATAGATATCCACATCACCTGCCGCAGTCACTTTTTTGATCACGAAGGGTTTTGCGCAAGAGATACCCTTGGCTGACCACATGGCACCCGAGCGTCTGAAGGAGATTTGCTGATGAAATACGGAATCTATTACGCGTACTGGGAACAGGACTGGTCGGCTGACTACCTGCCATATATCGAGAAGGCCGCCGCGCTGGGCTTTGACTGCCTGGAAATCGCGTGCACGCCCCTGCCAGCGTACAGCCAGGAAAAGCTTAGGGAGATCCGCCGCTGCGCGGAAGCAAACCATATCATGCTGACCGCCGGGCACGGGCCTTCCGCTGCGCACAACCTGGCGGATGCTGATGAGCTGGTCACCAGGAACGCGAAGGCATTCTACACTGACCTGCTGGGACGCCTGGAAATCCTGGGCATCCATACCATCGGAGGAGGCATTTATACCTATTGGCCGGTGGATTTCTCGAAAGCCATCGACAAGCGGGGCGACTGGGAGCGCAGCGTGAAAAACGTGCGCGAAGTAGGCAAAATCGCGCTGGACTGTGGCGTGGATTACTGCCTGGAATCGCTGAACCGCTTTGAGGGCTATCTGATCAACACGGCAGCAGAAGGTCTGGCCTTTGTCAGGGAAGTGGATTGCCCGGCCGTGAAGCTCCATCTGGACACCTTCCATATGAACATCGAAGAGGACTCCATCGGCGGCGCCATCCGCATTGCAGGCGGGGCACTGGGACACTTCCATGTCGGCGAATGCAACCGCCGCGTGCCGGGGAAAGGGCGGATGCCCTGGTATGAAGTTGCATGCGCGCTCAAGGATATCGAATATGGCGGACCGGTCGTCATGGAGCCCTTTGTCAGGATGGGCGGCCAGGTGGGCAAGGACATCCATGTTTGGCGCGATATCAGCCAACAGGCGAGCGAAAGGCAGTTGGATGATGATGCCGCAAGCTCGCTCAAATTCCTCAAATATGTGTTCGAGAGCTGAACGCCCCGGCTGACTTGCGGGCCTACAGGGAAATCAAATGGGGCTGTAACAAAAGTCTCTTTTTGATCTTGGAGAGGCTGTTATTAAAGCCATATTTGGCATACACTGCAGACAGGCCGCAATATTCCCCGGAATAAGCTGCATGGACGTGTCACTATTCGCCACATAGAGGTACGTTCTGTTTGACTCAAGGAAACGCTGATTAATGCCAATCAAAAGCGGCAATGTGCGGACGCGAAGAGAGGTCTTTCGGCTTATCCAAGTCCAGCGAAGAAGGCGTGATTTAGAGAATCAGCATCAACACAAACTGCCTGTTTGGGGACGCATCGCAGGATGAGGCGCTTAAGTATATGGCATCCCCGGGGTATAGCATCATTGAACAGTGAGCCATATCTGATGCGACCGCCGGCGACTTCAGAGTCCTGATGGATGCGCGCGATGTTTCCCTGTCCGCGTTTTGCACCGACTGCTGCACGCTGAACAATCCCCTGTTTCATGATGAATTCGAGCACGGCCTGCCCCTGCGGCAGCGGAAAGAAATATAGGAGATGCTAAGGGAAAAAGGAGTAGGGAGCGGGAGGGACGGCATTGAACCAGGCCTTTCAATGGCTCTCGCGTCGGACTTTTCGACCGTATGGTACTGGAGAACCGCTCAGTGTCTCATCAAGACCAACACTACTTTGGGGACATAGTCTTCATTAACGATTCAAGAGTTCTGGCAAAGCGGAGGGGATAACAATGATCAGCCTTGGCATCGATATCGGAACCACTTCCCTGTCCGCGATTGCGATTGACGCCAGTAACGGGACTGTGCTGGCGGCAAGCAGTATCCCAAACCAAAGTGCAGTCAAGTCCACCCTTCCTTGGGAAAAAAGGCAAGATCCAGAAGTGATATTCGCCGCGGTTTCATCAATGCTTGATGAATTGATCGCTCGTTACCGCCCTGTCATATCGATTGGCCTTACCGGACAGATGCATGGCGTGCTTTACCTGGACAAGCGGGGAATGGCGGTAAGCGACCTGTTCACCTGGCAGGATGGCCGGGGTGGATTGCTTTGGGGACAGGGCACCTACGCAGAACATCTGTCCGAATTGGCTTCACAGCCGATCTCAACCGGTTTCGGGGTTTGCACGCATGCCTGGTTCACCTACAACCACGCGCTGCCACCTGGAGCGGCCGCGCTGTGCACCATTGCCGATTACATCGCGATGAGGCTGACAGGTCGGACAGAACCTCTGCTCCACGCGTCCAATGCTGCCGGCATCGGCATGTTTGACATGCAAATGGGCAGATTTGACAAAGACTTGATACGCCGCGCAGGCATGGACGCGTCTTTCTTCCCAAAAACAACACCTGATTTCAGGGTTTTGGGAGAGTATGGGCAGGGCATCCCTGTCTGCGCGGCCATTGGGGACAATCAGGCGAGCTTTCTGGGCTCTGTATCAGCGATGGCAGAAAGCATCCTGATCAACATCGGAACCGGAGCACAGATCTCTATGCTGTCCGGCCCAAACCAAAGCAGCGGAGGAAGCGTTGAGCGGCGACCGCTGAACAGTAGCTGCTCTTTGTTGGTCGGTTCAGCGTTATGCGGCGGTAAAGCCTATGCTTTGCTTGAAGATTTCCTTCGATCCTGCCTGCGCCTTGCAGGTATTCAGAGAGATTCTCTGTACGCTGAGATGAACCTGGCAGCAGCCAATAGGATTCCAGATGAGGATCCTTTGCTAATCAGCACCCAGTTTGCGGGAACCCGCCAGGATCCGACAGCGCGAGGCGCCGTTTACAATATTGGTATGGATAACTTTGACGCAATCCATTTGATTCAAAGCACTCTGGCCGGCATCGCGCAGGAACTCTACGGCCTTTTCCTTCAAATGAAAAGCGGGGCGGGAGCCGAACCGAAACAAATCATTGGCTCCGGCAATGCGATTCGTAAAAACCAGGCACTGGCACGGGCGGTACAGGATATGTTCAAACTTCCGGTTCTCCTGCCTATACATCAGGAGGAAGCAAGCTTCGGCGCGGCGCTTGCGGCGCTGGTCGCGTGCGGTCGGCTGCCCGATATTGCTTCCGCCAAAGACTGGATCAAGTACAAGTACATTCGTGGACCAGCAGATTGAGAATTGCCCGATACACTCTTGAATTATCTGCAAGCGGGATGGCGGTCTGCTTTCCAAGGTTTGGCTTCGTCCCACAAGCAGCAATAATGTGAGCGGATTGGCAATGCTGCCTGATGCAGCGCTCTCGCGTCCTCTGCGATTTCCGCGATGGATTGCCCGGGAGGGCGCCCATGCAACTGCCCCCAGTTCTTCAATGTTCGGCTTGATCATGAACGGGCATGCCGACACCCCTTTGCGCAGCAGCTCCCCGCTTGTGTCCAGAATCACCGGCTTTCCCAGATCGCGGCAGATCCGGATCAGGCTCGCACAGTAATCAGCCGGCAAACCTATAGGAAGGCTTCCGGAAATAGTGATGATATCGCTGGCTGCAGCCAAGGATGCGAAGCACCTCCCCCGGCTTGTTTTCACAGGGAAGAACATACGATTTGTCGATCGCCACGTTCATCGTGACAGTTAAGATGATCCCTCGCCCTCGATCCTAGGCGTCATGAGCGAACAACTGGGAACGGGACCGCCTGTGCCTGGATATCGATCAGCACCTTCATGCTGGTATCCCGATGCTCTTCAATATACTGATAGGCCGCCTGATACTCAGCGATGGGGAAAACCGTGCTGACCAGGGGCTCAAGCTGGACCCGGCCTTCGCTTGCCAGGCGGATCGCCTCCAGATAGTGCTCATGCCTGTACATCATGGAGGTGAGCAGGTCAAGCTCATGGTCGTTGAGCAGGGCCAGGTCCGCCTTGGCCATGCCAGTGAAGACCGCAACCAGGAGGATCGGCGTACCCTTGCGCGCGTGGCGGATCGCCTGGTTGATGGTGGTGTCATTGCCGGCGCAGTCCAGGATAGCGTCCGCCTTGTCCGGACCAAAGGCGCCTGCCAGGGCTTCTCCAAAATCCGTCTTTGCCGTGTTGACAGCGTGGTCGATGCCCAGCCGCCTTGCCAAATCGAGCCGGAAGTCGTTGACATCCGTGATCATCACTTGCCGTGCGCCCACCCCTTTCGCGGTTTGGGCAACCAGGTTGCCGATCGGCCCTGCGCCGATTACGCAGATATTTTCCCCGCTGACATCCCCCAGGCGTTCAACCGCGTGCACCGCGACGGCCAAGGGCTCAATGAGTGCACCCTCCCTATAGGACATTGTATCCGGCAAGGGGGTGATTTTTACCGCGTCCGCCGCGAAGAATTGCTGAGCGGTGCCTGGAGCCTGGAAGCCCATCACCCGCAGCTTTTCACACAGGTTGTACCTGCCATGCCTGCAGGGATAGCATTGGCCGCAGGTCAACTGCGGCTCGATCGTTACTTTTTGGCCGACATGAAGCGTGCTGACATCCCGACCCAGCACAAAATCTCCCCCGGACACCTCGTGGCCCTGCGTGACAGGATAGTCAGTAAAGGGGTGTGTGCCGTGATACACATGGATATCGGAACCGCAGATTCCGATGTTGATAATTTTCACCAACACTTCGTGTGGTTGAACCTCCGGAACCGGCACCTCTCTTATTTCGATCACGCCGGGCCGCAGCATCACTTGCTGTTTCATCGCAATCCATCCTCATTCTTCTGCGCCATTCATTTTGACCAGAACCTTTCCGCGCGAGCGGAAATATGGATCGGTAAAGACCCGGTTGATCTCCTCCAGGGGCACAACATCGCTGATGATATCATCCAGCACCACCCGCTTCCCTGCCAGCAGGCCGATGGCGCGGCCGAATGTATAAGGATTGATGAAAGAGGAGGTGATTTTCAGTTCTCGGTTGAACACCTCAAAGGGTTTGATAGTGATGGTGGTGTCGGGCGCGACAAGCCCGAAAAGCATCACGGTGCCGGTTTTCCCGGCCAGATCGATGGCGGCGGACTGGGTGCCTTTGGTGCCGGCTGCCTCGATCACGCAGTCAGTGTTGGAGAACTCCTTATTGAGGATCTCCCGCAGGTCCTCATTCGCCGGATCCACCGCCAGATCCGCATCCAGCTTGAGAGCAAGCGCGCGCTTTTCGGGGATGAGCTCGCTGATGATGATCCTGCCGGCGCCGCAATGCCGCGCCAGCTGCAGCATCATTAACCCGATCGGGCCCGCGCCGATGATCAGGACATTGGAGCCTGCCTTGATGCCGCACAGGTCGATTCCGTTTACACAGCAGCTGGTCGTCTCGCTTTGTGAGCCGATCCTCAAGGCCAAGACGTCAGGCAGGTGATACACCTGTTTTTCGGGGACGCAGACATATTCCGCAAAACCTCCGGGATAGGTCGTGCCGTAGCCCTTCATATTCGTGCAGAAGTGCGCTTTTCCGCTCAAGCAGTAATAGCATTCCCCGCACCAATCGTTGGGATCGGCCGACACACGGTCGCCCGGCTCGAACAGGGAAACGGAACTGCCGACGGCATCGACAAGGCCGCTGAACTCATGGCCGATGATCGTCCCTTTCGGCACGGGGACAGCGCCTCCGTCGCCATTATATATATGATGATCTGTTCCGCAGACGCCACAATACATGAGCTTGATCCGCACATCCTTGGGGCCGCACTCCGGCATCGGCACATTTATGACCCGTAAATCATGCTTGCCATAATACACGGCTGCTCTCATTGTAAAACTCCTTTTCCATCGTCAAGCATTCCAGGTTAACCTTTTACTGCCCCCATCGTCAAACCCTTGACGAGCGCTTTTTGCGTGCTCCATCCCAAAGCCAGCGCGGGCAGCGTGCATATGGTAGCGGAAGCAGAAAGCTGTGCGGTAAACTGACCTTGCTGTTCACGGAACCGGCTCATGAATACGGCAAGGGTGGCGGTCGAGTTCGTCGTCAGCGTGAAGGACAGCAGGAACTCATTCCACACAAACACCGCTACCAGCATGCCGGAGGAAAAGACCCCCATGCGGATCAAGGGAAGCACGACATACAGGATCTGCTGGACCCTTGAACAGCCGTCAATCTCACTTGCTTCGATCAGCGACCTGGGAATATCGGTCATAAAGGAGTGGATCATCCATATGACAATGGGAATATGGAATCCAACATAAAGAATGGTCAACCCCCATACTTTGTTCATGAGCCCCATTGAGTTGAAAAACAGGTACATCGGCACAACGATCGCTACGGGCGGCAGCAGGATGGTTGTGATAAACCACTTACGCAGGGAGCTGTTCGTCGTGGGTTTTTTGAACTTTCCAAACTGGATGGCGAACGCCGCCGGCACCCCGAGCAGCAGGCTCACGAGCGTGCTTACTACAATCTGAAAAACCGAGTTCAACAAATACGAGTACATGCTGGCGTCGGTCAGGATCTTGTCGTAGGTCTCCAAGCTCGGTTTAAAGAAGATCCTGGGATGCACAGCCTGTATCTCCGTCTTCAGACCTGTGAGGAACATGTACAGGATCGGAAAGAAATACAGCAGCGCGAACGTGAAGATAGCGACGGTCAATACGGTTTTCTTGACATATCTCCGGTTGCGGATGTTTCGCCGCGCGCGCAGGAGCGCTTCACTTCTGCCTGTCATGGCTTTTCTCCCCTAATCATACAGTTCAATGCGGCTTTGGATCTTGCGGTAGAGGAAGTTGATCAGGACGAGCATCACAGCCACCATGATGACAGAAATGGTTGCCGCCCTTCCAACCTGCTTGGAGGAGAACAGCTGATCGCGGATATAGTAAGCCAAGGTATAGGAACTCTTTCCCGGGCCGCCCTGCGTGGTGACCAGGATCAAGCCATATTCCTTGCTCAGGAAGATGAGGCCAAGCATGATCGCCACGCCGATGTGGTTGACGATCATGGGGAGCTTGATCCGGAATGTCAGGTTAAACCAGTTGCAGCCGTCCAGTTCGGCGCTTTCCAGCACTTCGCTGGATACGGACTGCAATCCTCCCAATATGATCAGGACAAAGAAAGGCATCCATTGCCAGGTAAACAAAAAGGCATTCAGCATGACAGGGGATTCGCTGATGAACTCCCTGATCGGCAGACCCAGCGCGGTGGCTATTCTTGCATACCAGCCGAAGGTCATATTCAGGATGGTTACTTTCCAGATCACGCCGGTTGTAGTGGACATTACAAAGAAGGGGCCCAGCACCAGGGTTCTCGCCACATTGATGAGGGGGATCCGGTGGTCCAGCATGAGCGCCACCAGGAAACCGAATACGGAGCAGGCTGCCAGGGAATAGGCTGTCATCAGCAGCGTCTGCAGCACGATGTTCCAGAACTCGGGCGAAGAGCGCGCGTTGTCCCAGAAAAAGTAGGCGTAGTTGTTAAACCAGTTGAATGTGGCCCCCTGATCAGGGCGGACCAGGTTCCACCGCAGCAGGGACAGCACAATGGTCACCAAAAAGGGGATCTGCGTGGTGACCGCGACCCATATGATTGCCGGGATGACGAAGTACTTGTCCGTATATCGACGCCTTGCGCGTGGCTTCAGTTCCTTTGGAGCTTCCGGCAGAAGCATCATGTTCAACCTCCCTGGAAACATGGGGCGCTTAAGGAGCAAAGCAAGGGGACCCGGTGAGGCATGCATTTGGGCTGCGTTAGTCTCCTGCATCCCTGAGCAGACCGGAAAGATCAGCCTTGCTGATTGACTTAGGGGACGGGGGGAGGCCCCCCGTCCCCTTCAGGAGATGATTGTGGCTTTACTTCTTGTATCCGCCATCGACCGCGATTTCCTCAAAGAGGGATTGCGTTTGCTTGATGGCTTCGTCCAGCGTGATATTTCCGACCACATAATCCAACACCCACTGGGTCATCTGGGTTCCCGCGTCCTGGAACTCCACAATGGCGCAGTACTGCAGGCCATAGTAGGGCACGGGGTCAACAGCAGGTTTGGTGAAGTCGACCGCGTCCACGGCGGCCAGGGTCGCCTTCGCGTAGGGCAGCGCCGCGATGACAGGCTGCTCGTAGGTGTACTTGCGGGAGGCGGGCGGCGTGACAGAGCCGTCGGGCTGATACTCGAGGGTCAGGTCGATGAAGTCCTTTGACGTGCACCAGAGGATGAACTCAAAGACCTCATCCTTGTGGGTGGAATCCGGGTTGATGGCCATGGACCAGTTCCACAGCCAGCCGGAGGTGCCGCCTTCGACCTGCTTGGGCGCCATCACATAGCCGACCTTGCCCTTGATGGGGGATTTCTCAGCTTCAAAGTTGCCGCACAGCGAGGTGGCGTCGTAGTAGATGCCGACATTGCCTTCCATGAACAGGTTGACGCACTCGTTGTAGGAGTTGCCCGTCTTGTTGGCGGGGCCGCACTCGGTCACGAGTTTCTTGTACATTTCCCAGCAATTGCGGAATTCCTGGGTGTCGATGCAGGCATTCCATTCCATGTCATAATACTTGCAGCCAAAGGCGTTCTGCATGGCGCCAAGCGGGGCGCCCAAGTTGCCCCAGCCCACGTCGGAGCGAAGCACGATGCCCGTCTGGCCCGGTACGGCCTGCACGGCCTTGGCAATGGTGTAGATCTCATCCCAGGTGGGGTAATCCGGCATGGTCACGCCGGCCTTTGCCAGCACTTCCTTGTTGTACATGATGAAGGAGGACTCCCCGTAGAAGGGGACCGCCCACATATGGCCCTGGGTGTCGGACACGGACTTGATCATGCCAAAGAACATGTCCTCCATGTCGTACCATGTCTTCTGTTCGGGCGTCATCTTCTCAAAGTAGGGGGTGAGGTCTTCCAGCCAGCCAAACTGTCCCCAGGACATCCCCTCATAGGGGCCAACATAGAACATGTCATAGGTCACGCCGTCGGTCGTTGCGTCCAGGGTCTGCGCTGAGCGCAGATCTTCCTCAGGGATCACAGAGATGTTGACGTTGAAATTGTGCCCGGTGTCCGCGAAGTACTTCTGCACGATCGCGTACAGGGCCTGGGAGTATGGGTTGTTCGCGAAGCCGATGTTCAGCGTGACCTTCTCCGTCGCCAAGGCAGACGTCACCCCAAACAACATCGTCAGGATAAGGAGCAGCGCAACAAGTTTCCTCATGGTCGATCCTCCTTTATTTTTAACGGCGTTCTGCCGTTAAGTTCGCAGGCCACGCATGATAAACGGGATGGGAATCAGAAGCAGGTAAATGCCCCGTCGATGACAAAGTCGCTGCCGGTCGTGAAGGTGCTGGTGTCCCCAGCCAGATAGACGATGATGGATGCCAGTTCCTCCGGCTTGCCCAGTCGCCTCATGGGTGCCATGCTGTTCCATTGATCAATCAACGCTTTCAGATGAGGGGCGTTGAGAATGAGTTCGGTTCCGATGTACCCCGGACTAACGCTGTTGACGCGCACACCTCTGGTTGCCCATTCCACAGCGAAGGATTTGGTCAGCATGATGACGGCCGCCTTGGAAGCGTTGTACGCGCATTGTGGTTGGGGTACATTGACAATATGGCCGGACATGGACGCGGTATTGATGATGGACCCGCTGCCCTGTCTCAGCATGACCCTGCCTGCCGCCTGGTTTGTGAGGAAAACGCCGTTGAGGTTGCAGTCAATGACCTTCGTCCATTGCTCATAGGTCATCTCTTCCGCTGGCGCGTTGATGCAAATACCGGCATTGCAGTGGGCGATGTCCAGCCGGCCATACCGTGCCAGAATCCGGTCGATCATAGCGCTGACCTGATCAGGCTTCGTGCAGTCGCAGGGTATGGCAAATACATCTTTCCCGGTTTCCTCTGCCAGAAGGGCCGCGGTTTTCTCAGCCTCCGAGATATCCAAATCAACAATGGCGATGTCGGCGCCTGCTTGGCAAAGCGCCCTGGCGGACGCCTTCCCGATGCCACGCGCCGCACCGGTTACAAACCCCTTCTTCCCGTCCAGTCTCATTTTCTCAAGAATGCCCATATTCGACCTCCCAAAATATTCAGCTGATTGCTATCTATGTAAGATTGTACTCATGAAAAGCTATTTGTCAAGTGTTCAGCACGAATGATCATGTAAAAACGAGTCGAAAATGGGAAAAGTGGAAGTTTCCGGGATATTGTCCGCGGGACGGACAACCACGCGAGATGCAAATAAGGAAATCTTATTTGCAGATTACCGGGTTATTGCGAATAT
>Ga0209538_1000049_pt1 | contig 64646 bp, 66 predicted proteins | sample BarGraNGADG00211_2_FD_184492 | JGI IMG/M metagenome (GOLD analysis project Ga0209538, IMG submission 184492) | Arctic peat soil microbial communities from Barrow, Alaska - Barrow Graham LP Ref core NGADG0004-211 (SPAdes) (version 2) | ecosystem: Environmental > Terrestrial > Soil > Wetlands >... | reverse complement strand
AAAGGATGCCACCAATGAACTACCGTAACCTCCTTGAGGCTTCATGAAAAAGACATGACGCTATTTCTAAAACCCGGATTCCAATGTTTTTGTTATTTCACCTGTCTACTTGACAGGGAGCAGTTCACCGTCCCGTGTGTTTTCCCCTTGCGGTTTTGATTGACAGGCAGAGGAATTCTTCTTATAATACGCTTTGCATCTGCCGGTGTGATGGAATTGGCAGACGTAGTGGACTCAAAATCCACCGATAGCGATATCGTGCCGGTTCGAGTCCGGCCACCGGCACCATAACAGCTACCATCTGATTGATAGAAAGATTTCTGTCGGTAGGTGGTTTTTGATTGCGCTGAAAAGCGTTGATAAATAGGGTTTGGCGATTTTCAGCTTTCGAAAACGCATGATTTTGAACTGAGGACAGACGTTTTTCACTCGTGTTTGGCTTCAAATCTGACTAGAGACAAAAAGCCCAAAAGCAATCATTTGACATTAGCCCAGGAGGTGTATTATTGCAGGAACGACAGAGGTTCTCGGGTTCCTGAGGGCAAGGAATACATTGAAAAGACCCTGAAACCGTTTGATTTCAAGGCCTTTTCGCTTTGCGGTTAACTATGCAGTCGTATCATTGGCATGATACCATTGTGTATTAGGGAACGTAAATTTGATACAACCGCACGGAAGTGGTCAGGGTGTTGCATTTTGGGCTTAGGGGGTTGCATGATGCAACCGTCTAAAATGGTTGCCAGAATATACAATCAAATCCTTTATAGAATGGATATTGAGGGAGGCATGTTGTTGGGGCAGGTCATGATAATCATAGAAAGAGTCCTTCTCTCAAAAAGAGAAAACGACGCTGTTGCACCGCCTTCCCGCAAACCCGGCTGGGCGCTCGGGTCGCTTCTCAGCGTTGCCCTGTCCTCCCTGTCGGTAAAGCTATTCCATTATACTATGGCACGAGGCCTTTTGAATTTGCATCTCTATTAATGTCCTTGACATGGTGTACACATCATTTTCAGTCACTAAATGTAGAATTCATAACGGCTTCCAACCATATAGGACTTTTCGATATACAGGGGCTTTCCCTCACCGTCGATCAGGTAGGCCACCTTATAAAACATGGGCTCCCCCACTGGTAAGCGCATTATCTTCGCCAATTCCTTGGATGCAAGCCGTATTTTTAGAACTCTTTGGCTGGTGGAAACGGGGAAGACCTTATGCTCCATCAACAGGGGAAAGAGCGGTTGTTCCAAAGAGGTGGAAAAGAGGAACTGAAAGCGCTCCGTGCATGGGAAATAGCAGTTCTCCTGCATAAATGGAATATTGGAGGCTGACAAAATCCGACTGGTAAAGATGAATTGTTCGCCTTCTTTCATGCTTACGAAAGCGCGCTCACTATCCTTCCCCTGTGCATAACCCATCTGCAACAGCTGGTATGAGGGGATCATGTCTGCTTTGGCGCAGGAAACGCTGAATCCCTCAATGCCGGAGAACAAGCGTGTAAGCCGTTTTTGCTCTACAAATGTTCCCAAACCCTGCTTTTTTGACAGATACCCTCTTTGAGATAATTCCATAATGGCTCTTCTGACGGTGATTCGGCTGACGCCGTAGCTTTGCATCAACTCGCTTTCACCAGCTATGCGTACGCCGTACTCATATTCGCCTTGATCGATCATTCTTTTGATATCATCAAAGATTTGCTGATACAAGGGTTGCATGGATACTTTGCGGCTAGTTTTTTCTTGCATGTTTCACTCCTCACAATTAGGATGCTTTGATTTATCATGGAGCTGATCACCTTTTCAGCATAACATGCACTTTTCTTAAAAACAAGTATTGACTAATCTCATAAGATGTATTATAACATCTCATGAGGCCGTTTCATGATTTACCAATTGCCCGCTCTAGTCAATACTTGGTTCAAATCATAGAAATTTAGAACGAGAGTAAAGAGAAGCGACATGCAACAGACAGTGTTGGGGATTGACATTGGAGGCACCAAGGTTGCACTGGCTCTGGTCACACCGGAGGGAGGGCTGATGCAAAGGCATCGCTATCCGCTGAGGGAAACACCCTCTGCTCAGATTTTCAATACTCTTTTTGCCCATATAGATGCCTTTCTAGCAGAATATAAAGATGCTTTCACCCTTACCGGGATTGGTGTTGGCCTCAAGGGAATTATCGCCATGGATCAACGTACCATCGTAAGCTCTTCCGTTCTCACTGGATTGCTGCCCTTTGATCTGTGCGGGGTATTGACACAACGGTATGGTGTTCTCTGTAGGATAGATAACGATGTCCATGCCGCAACGATGGCGGAACTGCATTTTGGAGATAAGTATCGCGACTTTTTATTCCTGAACATCGGCACAGGCATGGCTGTGGGGATGGTTTCCAACGGCCACTTAATCCGAGGCGCGCATAATGGCGCGGGTGAAATTGGAATATGTCTTTATGCACGTCCTGATACGATCGGGGAACGATTTCTATTGGAGGACTTGGTTTCTGGAAGAGGTCTTCAACTGGAAGCACTCCGGCTAAAGAAAGTCTTTCCGGAAAGTCTGTTTGCGAAAATGTTTGACATCTCTCCTGAATCAATTTCAGGACATGATGTGCTGGCTGCCTTTCGCAGGAAGGATGAATTGGCATTGGCAGTAGTGGATCGTTTTCTGGACTCGCTTTGCTTCACGTTAATAAACCTGTGCCTTTTACTAGACCCCTGCGTCGTCATTTTGGGTGGCGGCGTGATTGGAGATGGATTTTTGTTTTCTGGAATTCAGGAGCGACTTAACTTACTTCACCAACAATTCTTGGTTCGCCGGGAAGTGAAAATTGCCCTTTCCACCCTGGGTAGTGACGATATTGGCGTTCTGGGCGCGGCCAGCCTTGTATTGGTGACTGAGTGATAAAGATATGATGAGGAGTACCAGCATGGACAAAAATGAGATCGTATATCGCAATAAAATGCTCTTGGATTTAATGCTTTCCTGCTCGGATAAGGCAGTATGGAAAGGAAACAGTGATCTATACAAAAAAAGTTTGGCAGAGATCGAAAAAGCCGATTGGTTTGATCGTGTGGACCAGGTTTTCATAATTGGTCATGGCACTTCTTATGCTACTTCCAACAACGCGGAAGCATATCTCAGCCACCTTGGAGGCTTGACCTCCCGGGCAGTCACGGCATTTGAGTTCAGTCGTTACATAAAGGATTACATGAAGTACCCCGAGAGAACACTGGTAATTGGTATCAGTTGTGGTGGTAATACTAAGAGCGTTGCCATGGGTTTAGAAGCGGCTCGGGAAAGCGGCGCTGTTACACTTTGCCTCTCCGGAATTGGAAATGTCCGCTGTGCGCAAGCGGCGGAATATCGCATCATTACCGATAGCGCCATTGAAAAGCGGGGAGAAGCTTCCCACCCCTACTCGGTATCCCATCTTTTTCTGTTGCAAGCAGCCTATGAGCTTTCGATCCTCATTGGGCGCAAAACAGGTCGACTCGCCGAGTTGGAGGCTTCTGTCTGGGAAGGCAGGCTGGAAAAGACACTTGAATCCCTTTCTATATTGCCATGCCTTTACAGCCGCATGGGCGAAATTGTTAAGATCCTGCGTAAGGGCGGAGCAAAACACCATATGGTGCTGGGTACCGGCCCCAATCGGGGGACCATGTTGGAAGGGGTGCTTAAGATTTGTGAGTTCGATTGGTGCTTAGGCGCGGGGGAAGAACTGGAGGATTTTGCCCACGGCCGGTTCCGCGAGTTGGATCAGCAAACCCCGCTGATGATTATTGCCCCTGATGGCCCAGCCATAAGCAAAACCATGGATTTGCTGGCTGGAGGCGCTATCGCCGGAAGTAAATCCGTAATATTGACCGATGCTCCAAATGAAGCCATGCGCAGGCTAGCGGCCCACATTGTAGAAATGCCCAAGCTCGAAAATGAGTACCTTGCTCCCTTTGTCTATATTTTCGCCTTTTGGTTCTACGGCTATCATGTCAAAGCCGATGTAGGCGAACTTGTTGGAGAAGCCCGATACGGCCTGTACGCCGTGGATATTGATTTTGAGGCGCACTTTGACGCGATGGGAAACAAGAAAAACCATCTGTCATCGTGAATATAGCGCCTTAAAAATAAAGGAGGACCCTCGTATGAAAAAGTTGCTGGCAATCCTGCTCTCGACACTCATGCTCCTGGCTCTACTGGCTCCTATGTCCTCACTGGCTCAAGACAAGTATGAGCTCACGTTCTGGGTGTACTCCGACTGGAAAGGCGGCAAACAGGCAGAATTGCTCAATCGTTGGGCTGACGAGTTTGTCGCGTCCCATGACAACGTGAAAGCAATCACCATGATCGGCAAAAACGACAACGACCTCCTAACCGGCATGATGGCTGGCGTGGGCCTGCCAGATTGTGTATCCGCGTCCTTCCGAGATGGCACGAAATACTACGAGGCCATTGACCTACTGGATCTCAAACCCTATTTTGATGCGATGGATGACCAGTACAAGAATGGTTGGATCCCGGAAGCTATAGCGGCTGTCGAAATCGACGGAGGCATGTGGGCGCTGCCTTACATGAGTTACATACCGTTGCTGTATCGAAACCTGGATGTGCTAGAGCAAGCCGGCATCGACCCCGCGGCTGGCATTCCCACTTGGGCGGACTTTATTGAGCAGTGCAAAACCATCAAGGAAGCCGGCCTTAATTCAACCCATAAGTGGTCTGGAGACTGGTACACTGCTGGCGGCATTCTGGCTTCCGAGCCCACATTGACTCCAGGCAACGTAGGTGGCAAGACCACAGTTACCGCAGAGCAAATGCTGCGTACTTTCCAAATCATCGCGGACTTGGCTCAGTATACCACTACGACGGCCTATAGTGACGAATCTGCCCGTGAAGCATTCAAGACCAACAAGCTTGCCTTTATGGCTGATGGCCCCTGGAACGTTGAAGGTTATGACGAAAGCGGTGTACGTTATGACATCGTGCCTTTCCCGGCCATGGAGAAAGGCGGCAAGAACGGCGGCATGAGTGGTTGGGACGCTGTTTATGCCATCGACAGTGGCAATGAGACCAAAAACGCTTTAATTGCTGAATGGCTGCTATTCATAACCAATACTGAGAACCAAACAGAGTGGGTCAGCTATGTTGGCCGTCCCGTACTTCGTCAAGATGCCATGGCTGCTCCCAGTGCCCAACTGCTGGAAGTGGCCAAAGTGTCTGGCGCTGCGCAGTTAGGCGGCATGGCGCAGATGGACTACTTCCGCTCCAATGTCTTCTGGCCAAGTGCTATTGCCGATGTTTCTGAGAATGTAGCCCTTGGCAGCATAACACCTGAAGAAGGCGCTGCCAAAATGGTGGAAGCCATCAACAATCTGTTCGCTGAAGCAGGCGAGTAGTCCATCATACAAACTGCGCCGCCGATAACGACGGTCGGCGGCGCTTTTCCTTGGAGAAAGGTTGGGGATTCTATGGAACACAAAGCTGATCAGCACCTTGCAAGAATACCCAAATACAAGCTTCAACAATATTGCATGTGTTATCTTGGGCTTTTGCCCTTCTTTGCCCTGTTCTTCACTTTTATTGCCGTTCCATTGTTCCAGGGTATCGCCATGAGCTTAACCGACTGGTCCACCAAAATACGCGGTGGCATTCATTTCACCGGCCTGACAAACTATCTTTACCTGCTAACATCAGGCGGCACCTCTTCGCAGCGATTCTTGAAATCCTTGCTCAACCTGCTGGTTTATGTGCCCATTACAATTACCATTGGCCTGTCGCTCGCGCTTATCCTGGCACTGGTGGTCAACCAGTTCAGGGGAAGGACCCATTCCTTTTTCCGCAGTTCGTTCTTTGTTCCCACAGTATTGCCGCTGTATTTGTGCGCCGGCATCTGGCAGTGGTATATGAATTCCACATCCGGCCTGGTGGCTTCAAATCTGGCAAGTATAGGCATAGGTACAGGCGTCACCTGGAACCAGTCGCCCGGATACGCCATTGCTGTGTGCATCATCATAGATGTCTGGCATGCCACTGGGTTCAATTTCATCATCCTGAGCGCAGGCATCCAAAATATTTCCCCAGATTATTATGAAGCCTCTGAGATTGACGGAGCGACTATTTGGCAGCAGATGCGCTACATTACGTTGCCATTGATCGAACCCATCCTGTTCTTTGTCGTTACCTATGGTTTTATCAGCGCACTGCAGGTTTATGACATTCCTCGCATCCTGACCCAGAATACCAATATAAACGCTATCGGCGGACCCAACCAGGTCATGCTTTTCCCGGTTATGGAGATGGTGCGCAATGTTTACAACGGAGACAAGGCCGGATTGGGCCGCGCCTGCGCTGAAGGCGTGATGCTGATGTTGATTATCATGTCGGTCACCCTCTTCCAGTTCAAACGCCGCAAGAAGAAAGTGTAGAGGAAATAGCAATGGTCAGCAAAAAAACATGGAGGCAAAAAACCGCCTTGTACGGAATCCTGATCATCTGGGTGATTGTATGCTTGTTCCCGCTTTACAATTTGATTGCCACTACTTTTTCCAGCGACAGCAGTGACTTGACACGCACCTTTGTGCCCAACGATTTGGCCAATGGCATTAAAAAGATTACATCAGCATTTACCGATGGCAACATCCTGAAATCCACCATCAGCACGCTGGGTTATACTGTCTTTACCATCGTGGGCATGGTGCTGATTTGCTTGCTTGTTTCCTATGAGTTTACCTTTTACCAATTTCCGCTGAAAAAAATCTTTCACGGGATGATCCTCGCGGCCATGATGTTCCCAATGGTATTGTATGTTATCCCATTGTATCGGTTTGTAGTTCAGATCGGTATTTCTGATACTATCCCGGGCATCGCCGCACCTCTGATGGTCTCGTCCTTGTCAGTGTTTATTCTGATGCAGTTTATGGAAGATCTGCCCCTTTCCTTTGTAGAGTCTGCCCGCATTGATGGTGCTGGGCACTTCTCGACCTTCTTCCGCATCATCTTTCCATTGATGCGCAATGGGATTATCACGACGACGGTTCTCATGTTCCTTAATGTCTGGGGTGCCTACCTTTGGCCAAGTCTGGTTTCCGGACAAAGGATCGTTCCCATGAGCTTTACTATTGCCAACCTGCTCTCGCCGAATTTCTATGTCGATCCGCGCGTCAAGTATGCAGCTATGCTGCTTTCTGCAATGCCTCCGATGCTCATTTATATGTTTTTTCAGCGCTATGTCATCACGGGTATCACCATGTCAGGGATCAAGGGCTGATTCCCCAAACAGTTACAGGTCAGAAACAAACAAGGAGGAAGAAACAGTAATGATGGAGTACCGCATCACAAAGGAGGAATTGGTACGTTGGTGTCAAATACCAATTGCTAAACTGGAGAAGCATCCTGACAGCAAAGTGGAACTGCGCCTAAGTGGCACCAAGTCCGTTGTCTTTGAGGCGATCGGCAATATGATGGCTGATGACTTGATCAAGAATAACGCTGAAGGCAAACCTACCAAGTGGGTGCTCTGCTCTGGTCCAAATGAGCAGTACAAGACCTTTATTTACCGGGTACAAAATGATAAAATAAGCATGAAGGATACCTGGGTATTTCAAATGGACGAAGCCCTGGACTGGCAGGGTCGTCACTATCCGGTTTTACCTATCTCTGGTAGTTGTGAAGGTCGCATGAATTCAATCTTCTACGACAAGATTGATGATTCCCTAAACGTGCCACTAGAACAGCGGATTTTCTGTCACTTGGACAATATGGATTGGATTGATGGAAAAATCCAGGAGATGGGCGGGCTGGACACTGTGTGGGCTGGTGTAGGCTTTAGAGGTCTTGTCGGTAATAATGAGGCGCCGATCAATCCTTACTATCATATCTCCCAAAAGGAATATAAAGAATCAAAGACCCGCATTGTTATTGTCAATGTTGATACTTTGATTGCGTATGCAGAACGTGGATATGGTGGAAATACTGATATATGCAATCCTATGATGATCACTCTGGGATTCAAGAGCCTGCTAACCGCGAAGAAGGTTGTCTATATGATTACTACCGGGAGCTGGAAGCAGACCATCTTGCGCATCATCATGTTCAGTGAACCCACCATCGAGTATCCGGTGACGCTGTTTCAGGGAACCGTGCCTTCTTGTGTAATCTTTGCGGATAACGATACCGCCGACCATGTGCTTACTTACGATACAGGTCGTAATATCAATAAGTACAGCATGCCGGATCTGTTTGAGTAAAGCGAAGGAATAGAGTTGAGAATGAAAACACCGGAAGTGCTAGTACTCAACAACATCGGCGGTGGTCGGGGGAGGGTATTGGTGGAGCGTCTGCCCCTGGCCAATGAGACTGTAATGATGAAGGGCATGGAACCGCCGGTAGAGGATATCGCCAAGGGCGGCAATGTGGCAGTTGCCTTGGCTCGTTTGGGCGTACTTGTGGCTATCATTGGAAAAATCGGCAATGATGAACCTGGGGATAGGGACTGGAACTGGATGTATGAAGCCGGCGTGAACCTGAGTGTCCTATTGCGTAGCGATGAAGTACAAACAGGCCAGGGACAGGGCATTTTGGCCGACAATGGCGACGTGATGAATATCACCGGTTTGAGCAGTAGCCGCGCCTTGACTTATGAGGAAGTAACTGCGGCGTTAGATCAGTATAAGGACGCGAAGTATTTTCTCACCGGATTTGAGGTGCGTCCTGAGCTGGTGCTTCCCTCCACCCAATATGCCAAAAAACTGGGGATGATCACCATGTTAAACCCCAGTCCCTATCCTTCACAGGGGCTTGAAGCGGTACCTTATGTAGATTTCCTTTTCGTCAATGAAGTTGAGGCAATGCAATTACTGGATCTGCCGGTTAATCGTGAACTTGACGCAAGAAAGGTTTGCCAGAAATTGCTTGACCGCTACCTATGCAGATGCGTTGTGCTGACCATTGGCGATAAGGGCAGCGCCTATCTCACCAGCGGTAGGGACTATCGGCAGTTCGCTCCTTACATCGTCGCGTCGGTGGACAGCGCGGGTGCCGGGGATGGCTATATGGCAGCAGTGACCGCTCGCCTCAGCCAAGGGGATACCTTAGCTCAAGCTTGTGATTTTGCTACCGGCTTCGCTGCCTACTCGGTCACAAAAAAAGGCTGCCTGCCTGGATATACTACACCGGAACAACTTACAGAATTTCTCAAGAGTGCTCAACGGAGAACCTAAACTGTACGTAGAAGTTCACACTTTGGGACACAGTATATGGAGTTTGTTGAGTAGGCTCCCTGTTCAATGTTTGCAATTTTGGTTATTAGGGACGTTAAATTAGTAGCCTATGCAATGCTGTGTCAATCAAGCTGCTTAATCTACAAATAGAAGTTTACGTCGCGAATTGGATGCTAAAAGCGACTAATGCAGGCTGGATAAAAATCTTCCTATACGCGCACAGGCAATCTCCAACTTCGCTTCTGAAACTGTGCAAGCGATACGAATAAAACCTTCTGCACATGCTCCGAAAGCGATGCCTGGTACAAGGGCAACTCGCTCTGTTTCCAACAGCTTTAAGGCGAACGCCATAGAACTTAGCCCAGTGGCTCGGATATCAACAAACAGGTAAAAAGTTGCCAGAGGTAACTCGCAATGAAGCAGTGGCATCTGGTTGAGTCGTTCCGCCATAAAAAAACAGCGTCTGCTAAATACATCTGTCATTCGCTGTGAGTCCTTTTCTCCCGTTTTCAACGCTTCAGCGGCGGCCAGCTGAGCAAAAGGAGCAACACAACTGGACACGTGCTCCTGCAGTTCTGTCATCCGCGCGATCAAGAATGAAGGCGCAGCTGCATAACCCACACGCCAGCCTGTCATGCAGAAACGCTTGGACATACTGTCAACAAGTACGCTACTCTCACGCATTTCAGAAGTTCTCAGAATGCTATGATGACTCTTTCCGTAAAAAAGTAACGTGTGATACACTTCATCGCTGATGACAGTAAGGTCATGCGCTATGGCAAACAATGCGATGTCGGACAATATTTCACGCGAAAGCACTTGCCCGCTTGGGTTGCATGGAGAATTAATGATCAGCAGACGTGTGCGAGATGATATGGCTGCTTCCAGACGTGTGAGAAGTGTACGCAGATTCTCATCCCCATAGCAGGGGATGTCTATCGGTATTGCTGAACTAATCCTCACCATATTGGTATAGTTTGGCCAGTGCGGCGCGAGTATCAGCACTTCATCATCAGGATTCAGAAGACACATTGATGCAAGGCTGAGCGCGCCCATTGCACCTGGCGTTACGATGATCTCTGTTTTTGGACTATATTGTATTCCGAGTCCGCGGAAGATATCTTCTGATATCGCTTCACGCAATTCCATCAGTCCGGCGTTGGCGGTATAATGCGTTTTCCCGGATTTCATAGCCGTGCAGCCTGCGTCAATGACCTGTTGAGGTGTGGGCAGATCGGGATCGCCAAGTGTCAGATCGATGACATCATCATAGTTCTTGGCTTTCATAAATAGGGTACGCACAAGCTGTGGTTCCAGTGTTTCAAGCATATGGGATAAAGTACTGCCCATGATCATTCCTGCTCTTTCTGTGCTTTTTCGGAAAATTCGATGTCAGTTTTGCATGATAGGATGGCAACATTAGTAGCCTCTCATTATGCCTGACTAAGTCACCTTCAAGATATTTCGGGAAGCGGGGTAGTCGGTTAGCTCCACCTCGCCATTCATTCACTTGTGATCCCAATCATAGCCGTGAGTTGCGTCCTTCTCAGTGATCGGTCTAGTGATAACAGCTTGTTCGAGAAGCCTTCGGAAGACAAGACCACGGCTTGGAGAAGTACGCCTATTGAAACGGAACGTATACTCTTCCAAGTAGGATTGTAGATGGTCATTAGCTATTGATCCCTGGTGAGTTCCTAGAATCCATCGTTTCAGCAGACTTGCTAGTCGATGAACACCTGGCATAGAGACATGTGCTGGATCACCGGAAGATGATAGTATGGTTATCTCTCGTGTGTAGCCATGTTTAGGTAGTTCGTTATATCCTCGCCAACCATCAGTGTGTACTACCGATCCAGGAGCAACTACTTCGCGCACGAACGGTAGCAGACTATCACCGGAAGCATCCGGAATATAACGCATCCGCACCCGTCCGAAGCCCTTGGGATGCTTGATCTCCACGGCAATCACAACAATACTTTTTGTAGAGCCGCGTCCGCGTTTACCTCCTTGCTGAACTCCACCGATTAGAGTTTCATCTACCTCTACATTACCTGATAGCTGTCTGCGTTCTGAATCAACCATAGCCACCCGAAAACGCTGTAACATCATCCAAGCTACCCTGTAGCTGATACCCATAGTACGCTCTAATGTTTTTGCTGACATGCCATTCTTGGCAGTAGTCACGTGCCAAGCGCCTTCGAACCAAGTCGTCAATGATGTTCGCGTTTTATCAAGGATCGTTCCAGCACTCACGGACGTTTGATGACGACAAATTGGGCACGCAAGACGTCCACGACTTTCGCTCCATGGAGTTGAAGATTCCTTACATGCCGGACAGATAAATCCTTCAGGCCAACGCAGCCGTGCCAAATAGGCTGCACACGTAGCGTCATCAGGAAACATTTTTACGAATTCCCGATAAGTATCAGGGTAATCAATACTTGGTACCAATATCAATTACGCATTTCCTCCATTGTGATAGCAGCTTTCCATCGCATTATATCACAGGTGGAGCTAACCGACTACCCCGCTAAAATAATTCCCACTTTGTGATTCCAAACCCCATGGACATCCGCCCCCATTCTCTGCTACAATACCCCGCATGAACATGTATTTGGACATTTTCCTGACCTTCGCGCGTGTGGGCGCCCTCACCTTCGGCGGGGGCTACGCCATGCTGCCCATCTTGCAGCGCGAGGTAGTGGATAACAGGCACTGGGTCAGCGAGGCTGAGGTGATGAACTACTATGCCGTCAGCCAGTGCCTGCCAGGGCTGATCGCGGTCAATACCGCCATCTTCATCGGCAACAAGATCAAACGGTCAAGGGGCGGGCTGCTGGCGGCGCTGGGCGTCGTATTCCCGTCCCTTGTCATCATCACGCTGATAGCTGCCTTCATCAGCGGCTTTGCCGACCTGCCGCTGGTGCAAAACGCCTTTGCGGGCATACGCGCCTGTGTGTTTGTGCTGATCCTCAACTCTATCCTGAAACTGCGCAAAGGATCCGTTGTTGACCTGTTCAGTTTGATCATCTGCGTGGTGATATTTTTGCTGTCGGTGCTGACTGACCTGAACCCCATCCTCTTCATCGTCGCCGCGGGTCTGGCCGGCGCCTTCTGGCGTCAGAACAGGAAGGAGGCCAAGCGATGATTTATTGGCAATTGTTCATCAACTTCTTCCAGATCGGCCTGTTCGCCATCGGCGGCGGCCTGGCGACGCTGCCCTTCCTGCAGCAGCTGGGGCTGCGCACCAACTGGTTTACCATGCAGGACCTGGCCAACATGATCGCCATCTCGGAGTCGACGCCCGGGCCAATCGGCATCAACATGGCCACCTATACGGGTTACCTGGTCGCGGGGGTACCCGGCGCGGTGGTGGCCACTTTTTCCCTGGTGCTGCCTGCCACCATCATCGTGCTGATCGTCGCGCGCTTTTTGCAGCAATTCAATGAAAACCGCCTGGTGCAAAACGTTTTCTACGGCCTGCGGGCGGCTTCGCTGGGCTTGATCAGCGCGGCTGCGCTCAGCGTGCTGACAATCTCACTGTTCAATACGGAAGCTTACAAGCTTTCCGGGCAGCTTGCGCAATTCTTTGACTGGAAAAGCATCGTGCTGGCAGTCGTCCTCTTTTTCGCGATGAAAAAGTGGAAGCTGCACCCTGTTCTTTATATCGCGATCTCAGCGGTGATCGGCGTCGCGTTCAACTTCGCCGGAAAGTAATGTTTACTTGGGTATGGCCGCGTAACTTTCATCCAGGGTGATGACGGCATAAAATTTGGGATTCTTTTTAGCCAGCAGGGCGCTGAGGGCCTGTTTGAGCTGGAAATCGCTCAGGAGCAGGTCAGGCGGCCTGACGCAGTCAAAGATAACATTGGTGTGCGAATGGCCCTTGACCATGCGCAGGTCGTGGATGGAGAGCTCGGGGTGGATGGTCTTCACCTCTTCAGCCAGCCAGCGGCGCAGGTCAAGCACGGCAGGGTCCTTGGTCACGATAGGATCCAGATGCACGATCATGTGCAGCTGGCGCTCGCTCAGGAAATCACGCTCGATATTATCGATCACGTCATGACTGTGCAGGATGTCCGCCTCGGCCGGCATCTCCACATGCACACTGGCAAAGCGCCGCCCGGGGCCGTAATCATGTATCATCAGGTCGTGCGTGCCCAGCACACCGGGATAGCCCATGATGCGCTCCCGGATCTCCCGGACAAGCTCAGGATCAGGTGCCTTGCCCAGCAGGGGATCCAGGGTATCCTTAATCAGCCCGAAGCCGGAATACAGGATGTATCCCGCCACCGCCAGACCGATATAGCCATCCAGCTCCAGCTTGAAAAAATGCGAGGCCAGCGCCGCCAGCAGCACGGCCAAGGTCGTGATCACATCATTGCGGGAATCGGCGCTGGCGGCGAACAGGGTCTGCGAACTGATGATCCTGCCCACGCTGCGGTAAAAGCCCGCCATCCACAGCTTGACCAGGATGGAGGCGCTCAGCACGCCCACCGTCAACCAGCTGAAAAGGACAGGCGCGGGATGCAGCACCTTGTCCAAGCTTGACTTGAGCAGCTCCACGCCGATGATCATGATCAGCACCGCCACCGTCAGCCCGGCCAGATACTCATAGCGGGCGTGGCCATAGGGATGCCCAGTATCGGCGGGCTTGGCCGCCATCTTGAAACCCAAGAGGCTGATGATGCTGGAGGCCGCGTCAGACAGGTTGTTGACGGCATCGGCCATGATGGAAACGGATCCCGATAAAATGGCAATCAAAAACTTGCTCAGCGCAAGCAAGGCGTTGCACCCTACGCCCATCAAACTGGCCATACGGCCATAGGCTGAACGTACCGCCGAATCCTTGGTGTTTTGGCTGTTCTTGATGAAGGTTTTCATCAGCCACTGTGTCATGGGGTGCCTCCCTATACTTCCGTTTGGGTTAACAGCTGTCGGCACATCTCGCGGTCCAGGCGGATGGCGATGAAGCAGCTGAGCAAGGCCAGGGCAATGTTGAGCAGCATGGGCAGCGAGCGGTCAAGCTTGGCCAGGGCGCCGGCGATGGTGCCAAAGGGCGAGGAGACAAGCAGCGACATCATGGTAGCCATGCCCAGCATGCGCGCGCGCTCCTGCCTGTCCATGGCCTGCATATTGAGCGTGGAGATCAGCGGCTGCAGGGTGGACAAGGCCACGGCCTCCAGCAGCACACCCGCGATGATGAGGGGATAAATGCCCCGGGTGAGGAAAAACAGCATCGTGTCAACCAGGGCGATGAGGCCCATGGCGGTGATCATCGGTTTCTTAAAGGTGCGCAAATCCAGGTGAGGTACCAGTACAAGGTAACACAGCAGCATCACCAGCGTGCGCAGGGTGCTGAACAAGGACAGGTTCTCCTCCGGGATGCCCAGTTTTGTGGTGATCAGCAGGGGCCAGAAGTTATCGTTGATGGACTTGATCAGCATAAAGCAGGTGCCCAGGGCCACGGTCAAAACAATGGTGTTTGAGCGCAGCATACGCTTCAATACGAAGCGGCTGTCCATCACCCGCGAAAGAACGCTCTGCCCCCTGACCTCTTTCATGCGATCCAGGCCGATGCCGGTCTCGTAGGTCATACGGTACAGGATGAGGCATTTGAAAACCATCATCAGGCACATGAAGCCGTACAGCCAACGCATGGTAGCGATGAGTGAAAACTCCCGGACAAACAGGTAGGTCAGCGGCGACACAAAGCCGGCGATCAGCCCCGCGATATTGGTGATGGAGTACAGGTGGATCAGCTTATCAGGCGGAGCATCCTCAGTCAACTGCAGGCCCCAGGAGGTCTCGGTGATGCGCCAGGTGCCGGCAAACAGAGCCGCGATATAGAAAGAAACCGGCCCGGTGGCTGTCGCCCATAGGAAGGTCGGGATGACCCAGGCAACAAAATCAAAGATCAGCGTGCACAGCCTTCGGCCCAGTTTGTCGGTCAGTACGCCGCTCAGGGGGGCCGCCAGCATTTGGGCGATGAAGGATACCGTGGTCACGATGCCGATGTCCAGCGGGGACAACTTCAATGCCGCCATGTACACCGCCACCAGCGGCACGTACAGGTTAAAGGGGATGCCAAACATCGGCTCTGTCCAGATGCAGGCGCGCTGATTGCCCTCCAGCGTCATAAAGGTGCGCAGGAGGGGGTTGCGCTGTCTGCGCCCGCCCGAAAGCTCTTTCATGGTCTGCCTCCCCTGATGTAATGGGCCCGGAATCTGATTATAGCCCAAAATGGCGCGGGTGCATAGCGCAGCACGGCAAATTCGCCACAAGGCGCTGCCCGGCTTCGTGATGAAATCTCTTGCCGTCCCGGCTGTTTGGGGGTAGAATGATCGCAGACAACGTGATTAAGGAGGCTTCTTATCAATGAACAAGGCGCGTAAGGAACTGGGATTGGGTGCCCTGCTATTTGCCATGTGGCTGCTGCTGATGATCCTGCCGCGATCCGGCTTTATCATGTGGCTGCTGTTCATAGCGGCGGTCGCGCTGGTCGTCATCGGTCTGCTGCCCGAAAACCTCTACAAGCAGGTCATCAGGTTAAAGGACCAGCTCTTCGGCAAACTGCCAAAGTAAAGCACACGCGCAACTCTGGCTGCCCGCGGGCTCCTTGGCTGGCGGGCTGTTTTGCATGGCGTCCAGAGGGGCGCCGTTTTTTACATGGATTTTACACAAAGCGCCCTTTGATTTTTACATCGAGCCCTTAACCTTGAAGCGTGTCCAAGAGACACCATTATCAAGGAGGATCATTCATGAAATTACGTTCTATGCTTGCCCTACTCCTGGTCTTCACCATGGCCTTTGGCCTGAGCGCCCTGGCAGCCGAGTTTGACCAGAGCCAGACCATCGCTGTTGTCTCCCGCGAAGAGGGCTCCGGCACCCGCGGCGCCTTCATCGAGCTGACCGGTATCGCCACCAAGGACGCCGCCGGCGCGGAGATCGACAACACCTACGCTGAGGCTGACTTTGTCAATGGCACGTCGCTGGTGATGACCACGGTTTCCTTTAACGAATACGCCGTGGGCTATGCCTCCCTGTCCTCGGTTGAAGGCAACGGCACCATCAAGGCCCTGAAGGTGAACGGCGTGGCGGCTACCACTGAGAATATCCTGAATGGCACCTATGCGATCGCCCGCCCCTTCAACATCGTCACGGTTGATGCGATGCAGGATCCCAGCGCCCTTGACTTCCTCGCCTTCATCATGAGCAAGGAAGGCCAGGCTGTCGTTGCTGACAACAAGTTGGTGACCGTGACGACCGATGCGGCCCCCGGCTACGTTGCTTCCAACCTGTCGGGCAGCGTCACCGTAGGCGGCTCCACCTCTGTCGCCCCCGTCATGGAAAAGCTCAAGGAGGCCTATGAGGCACTCAACCCCGGCGTCAAGGTCGACATCCAGAGCACCGGCTCCACCGCCGGCGTGATCAATGCCCTCAATGGCACTTACCAGATCGGCATGGCTTCCCGCAGTCTCAAGGACAGCGAGCTGGCCAGCGGCGCCAAGGGCATAGTGCTTGCCATGGACGGCATCTGCGTCATCGTGCATCCTGCCAACCCCCTGGAAGACATCACGCTTGAGCAAGTCCGCCAGGTGTTCATCGGCGAGATTACCACCTGGGCAGACCTTAACATATAAATCCATGCGAAATCGGAAGAACATTTCCGAACGGCTTATGCGGTGGCTATTCCTGGCCTCCGCATGCGTCTGCATCTTGGCGGTCGCTGTCATCTGCGCCTTCCTGTTTGTCAACGGCATGCCCTTCTTCACCAAGTACAGCGTCATCGAGTTCCTGACAGGCACGACCTGGGCGCCGCTGCGCAATGTGTTTGGCATTTTGCCGATGATCGTTGGCTCTTTTTATGTCACAATGGGGGCGCTGCTGATAGGCGCCCCCATTGGTATCCTCACGGCCATTTTGATGGCACGTTTCGCCAATTCAACAGTCGTCAAGGTCATGAAGCCCGCCGTGGCGCTGTTAGCGGGCATCCCCTCCATCGTATACGGCTTTTTTGGCCTGATGCTGCTGGTGCCCCTGATCAGGGTCAACTTTGGCGGCACAGGCAAGAGCGTGCTGGTGGCCAGCATCCTCTTATCCATCATGATCCTGCCCACCATCATCCAGACCTCCGAAGCGGCGTTAGGCGCCGTGCCCAACTCCTACTACGAGGGCAGTTTGGCCCTTGGCGCCACGCATGAATCAAGCGTCTTCCGCACTATATTGCCCGCCGCCCGCCCGGGCATCGTGTCGGGTGTGGTACTGGCGCTGGGCCGCGCGATAGGTGAGACGACCGCCATCATCATGGTGGCCGGCAACAACGCGCGCATGCCAGTTGATCTGCTCAAGGGCGTCAGGACGCTGACTGTCAACGTACTGATGGAGATGGGCTACGCGGCCGACCTGCATGCCCAGTCCCTGATAGCCACCGGCGTGGTACTGTTTGTCATCATCATGGCCATCAACTTCCTCTTCTCCTTCCTCAACCGCAGGAGGGTGATGCAATGAGCGTGATCATCAGAAACGCTTCATCCATCCCGCGCCCCAACAGACATTGGGGCTCCAAGCTGCTCAAGGCGCTATGCTGGCTGGCGGGCGTCATCACCATCGGCGTGCTGGGGTTAATCGTAGTCTATATCTGCGTGAAAGGCATTCCCTATCTGACTGGGGACCTGTTTGCCTTCAAGTACAACAGTGAAAACGTGTCGATGTTTCACGCGATCGTCAACACCCTGTCCATGACCTTCCTGGCCCTGCTGTTCTCGGTGCCGGTAGGTGTCTTTGGGGGCATTTACCTGGCGGAGTACGCCAAGCCGGGCAGCAGGCTGGTCAAAGTGGTACGGGTCACGGCCGAGACCCTGGCCGGCATCCCTTCCATCATCTACGGCTTGTTTGGCATGATGGCCTTCGTAGTGGCGCTCAAGATGGGCAACTCGCTGATCGCTGGCGCGCTGACCCTGGCGATCATGACCTTGCCGCTGATTTTGCGCCAGACGGAGGAAAGCCTGCTGTCTGTACCCATGAGCTACCGCGAAGGCAGCTTTGGCCTGGGGGCAGGCAAGCTGCGCACCACAGTGCGCATTGTGCTGCCGGTGGCGACCCCCGGCATCCTGGCCGCGGTGCTGCTGTCCATTGGCCGTATTGCCGGCGAGACGGCGGCCCTGGTATTCACATCAGGCACAGTGGCTCAGATATCAGATACCCTAGGCACCTCTGGCCGCACGCTGGCGGTGCACCTGTTTGTGCTGCAGCAGGAGGGCCTGCACATTAACCAGGCCTTCGCTGTGGCGGTGGTGCTGCTGGTGATCGTGGCGCTGATGAATGCGCTCAGCTTCTATATCGCCAAAAAGCTCACCAAGAAAGGCTAGACATGAGCAACTTCGCACGCAACTCCCGCGCCGTGGCCACACAGGGGCAGGACACATCCCAGATCGCCTTTGAGATACAGGATTTGGACTTGTTCTATGGCCAGTTTCAGGCGCTTAGGAAGGTCAATATGCAAATCCCCGCAAAGCAGGTCACCGCGCTCATTGGCCCCTCGGGCTGCGGCAAAACCACGCTGCTCAAATCCCTCAACCGCATGAACGACCTGATCCCCGACTGCCGCATCACCGGGCTGATCGCCTTGAACGGCGAAGATATTTACTCACCCAAAGTGGATGTCAACCTGCTGCGCAAGCGGGTGGGCATGGTCTTTCAAAAGCCCAACCCCTTCCCTATGTCCATCTACGACAATATCGCCTACGGCCCGCGTACGCACGGCATCAAGGGCAAGGTGAAGCTGGACGAGATCGTCGAGAAATCCCTGCGCCAGGCGGCCCTGTGGGACGAGGTGAAGGACAACCTTAAAAAGAGCGCCATGGCCATCTCAGGCGGTCAGCAGCAGCGATTGTGCATCGCCAGGTGCTTTGCCGTCCAGCCCGAGGTCATCCTGATGGACGAGCCCACCAGCGCGCTTGACCCCATCTCTACATCCAAGATAGAGGACCTTGTCCTGGAGATGAAAAAAGACTATACTATTATTATTGTCACACACAACATGCAGCAGGCCGCGCGCATCTCGGACCTGACCTCCTTTTTCCTCCTGGGAGAGATGGTGGAGATGGGCGCGACCGACGCGGTATTTTCAAACCCGGATGACAAGCGGACAGAAAATTACATCACGGGGAGGTTTGGTTGATGCGATCCCACTTTGATGAACAGCTGCACCTGCTCAATGAAGAGATGATCCACATGGGCAGCTTGATAGAGCAAATGATAGAGCAGGCCTGCGAGGTGATAGTGACGCGCGATCAGGAAGTCGCGCGCACCATCATGCAAGGCGATAACCAGGTGGATCGCAAGGAGCGCGAGATCGAGACACTTTGCCTGCGGCTGATTTTGATGCAGCAGCCGGTGGCGCGCGACCTGCGGCTGGTGAGTTCCGCCCTCAAGATGATAACGGATATGGAGCGCATCGGCGACCAGGCGGCCGACATCTCAGAGATCATCACCATGCCCATCAAGGGCCCGCTCTACACCTATCCCGACCAGCTGCGCCGGATGGGCGAATCGGCGGGCAAAATGGTGCACCAGTCGATTGACGCCTTTGTCAGCCGCGATGTAGCGCTGGCGCACGAGGTGATAGAGTCTGACGATATCGTGGACGGCTTCTTTACCGAGGTCAAGCAGGAGCTGCTGCACACGATGAAAAAGCACCCCGAGTTTGGCATCCAGCTATTGGACGCCCTGATGATCGCCAAGTATTTGGAGCGCATCGGTGACCACGCGACAAATATCGCCGAATGGGTGGAGTACGCTGTCACCAGCGTTTATAAAGGGGAAAAGCTGCAGTGATCTACTCAGTCGAAGATGATCAGGCCATCCGCGACCTGGTGGTATACGCGCTCAAGCAGTCAGGCTTTGGGGCACAGGGCTTTGAAGAGGGCCAGGCCTTCCGCCGGGCGATGCTCAAACAATTGCCCGACCTGGTGCTGATGGATCAGATGCTGCCCGGCGTTGACGGCGATACGCTGCTCAAGGAGATGCGCGCCAACTTCCGCACAGCCAGGATACCTGTGATCATGCTGACAGCCAAGGGCAGCGAGCTTGACAAGGTGCGCAGTTTGGATGCGGGTGCTGACGACTACCTGATCAAGCCCTTCAGCGTGATGGAACTGCTCAGCCGTATCCGCGCGGTGCTCAGACGCGCCGCGCCGCCGGATGAGCCGCACACGCTGGCGTTTGGCAGCATCCTGATGGACCTGGACCGGCATACGGTACAGTCAGACGGTGAACAGGTGACCTTGACTAACAAGGAGTTTGAGTTGCTTAAGTGCCTGCTGCAAAACCCGCAGATCGTCTTCACCCGGGAAAAGCTGCTGGATCTGGTATGGGATATCACCTACTATGGCGATACGCGCACGGTGGACGCGCATATCCGATCGCTGAGACAAAAGCTAAGGGCCAACGCCGCTTTGATCGGGACGGTGCGCGGCGTGGGTTATCGCCTGAGCGGCGAGTAATCGAAGGCACAGACCCGATACCAGATGAAAAAGCGGATCTTCGCCGGCCTGATGGCCATCGCGCTGTTGACGGGGGTGCTGTATACCCTGCTGGTCAGCAGCGTTTTGCCCTCCAGCGCCCGTGCCCGTACGCTGGAGGGGCTGCAAACGGAAGCGCGTACCCTTGCGCGGGCGTATCCCAAGGAAGGCTTTTCACCCCTGCAGCTGCAAAACCTGCTGAGTGTCAACCGGGTGACCTGGATACAGGCGGACGGAACTGTGCTGTTTGATTCCATGCAGAAGGCCACAAGCCTGCCAAACCACCTGGACCGCCAGGAGGTGGCACAGGCGATCAGCCAGGGCAGCGGCAGCGCGGTGCGCTACTCTCAAACCCTAGGCGCGGAGCAGATCTATTACGCGTGGCGGCTGCCCGATGGCAGCGTGCTGCGGCTATCGGCGTCCGGCCAGGGGACAAAGGCGCTGCTGCGGGCACTGCTGCCCTGGCTGCTTGGAGGTTTGGTGTTGAGCGTCCTGTTGTCTTACGCGCTGGCCGGGCTGCTGAACCGGCGGATCACCAGGTCCATTGACAGCATTGACCTTGACGCGCCGGAGGAAGCGCTGACGTTTGAAGAGCTGACGCCCATGCTCCGCCGTATCCAGCAGCAAAACATCCGCTCAAGTCAGCAGGTTGCGGAGCTGACAGAAAAGCAGCAGCAGATGGACGCGCTGATCAACAGCATGTCCGAAGGTTTCATCGTGCTTGACAGCCTGCACCGCCTGGTCACAATCAACCAGTCTGCCGCGCAGATGCTGCAAACAGACGCGGCGGCGGCGCTGGGCAAAACACTGGCCGAAATCGCGCGCAAACCGGAGATCATGCAACTGCTGCGGGATCTGGATAAGTCAGGAAGCGCCACCGCCACGCTGCATGTCAACAAGCACAACTACTTGCTCAGCGTGAACGCTGTCCCCGGCGCGCGGGGCGCAGTGCTGCTGATCCAGGATGTGACTGAAAAGCTGGAGGGCGAGACCATGCGAAAGCGGTTTACGGCGAATGTCTCGCATGAGCTGCGCACACCGCTGACAGCGATCTGCGGCTATTCTGAGATGCTGGCCTCGGGCATGGTCAAAAAGGAAGACGAGAAGGAGTTCCTCGGACGCATCGCCGGGGAGTCCAAGCGGATGCTGGCGCTGGTGGAAGATATCCTGCGGCTGTCAAAGCTGGATGAAGGCTATCCGGGCGGGCAGCACAAAACGGTCAATCTGTACAAGACGGCAAAGGAGGCCATGTGCGCTCTTGAAAGTATGGCGCAGGAGAAGAAGGTCAGCCTGCGCCTGTCAGGGGATAAGGCGGAGGTCCGGGGCGACAAAACCCTGCTTGGCGAGATGATCTCAAACCTGCTGGACAACGCAATCAAATACAACCACGAAGGCGGCCGGGTGGACCTGGCACTCAAGGACAGCAAAACGGCGGTGACCCTCAGCGTGGCAGACACCGGCATTGGCATCGAGGCTTCCCAGCAGGACAAGATATTTGAACGCTTCTATCGCACGGACAACAGCCGCTCCAAGGGAACGGGCGGCACAGGCCTGGGCCTGTCCATCGTCAAGCACGCGGCTGAGTACCACCGCGCATCGCTGCAGGTTGACAGCCAGCCGGGCAAAGGCAGCACCATCACCGTGACTTTCCCCAAAGGCAAAGCGTAACAAGCAGGCCGGCAGTTGTTCTACCGTCCGAAGCCTGGCGTCAGCTTATTTGGGGGACGTCTTGAAAACGATCGCCTCAGCGGAGGCGGGGACGATGCCTTTGCTGTTCCAATAGTCAACGACGTTCTCATCCACACGGAGCCTGACCTCCATGAGAGAATGGCCAACGATCCCTGAGCTGGCCCAGGTGCCCGAGGTGACATACAACAACTCCCCATTGACATCCTTCAGCGCGAAGCCGGCAAAGAAATCGCGCAGGATTTCATCGGTTTCGTTCCCGACGATCGCCGCCGCGTACCGCGACGATGCGAATTCATCTGTCCCTTCCTGGAAATATGCTGTCGCGGAGTAACGCATGACAGATGTTGTGATATTTCCCGTGCCAAGCAGCGTGAGGGCGTGATCGGCTATGTAGCTTTCTTCGCCCGCGTCTTCAACAGCTATCGTGGAATACACAAAGCCAGTCTCTCCGGGCAGCAGCACCTCGGGATTGCAGTCATAGTACAGAAGCTCCTGGGATCCGATGCTGTTGCCAGCCGCGTCAAACAGTTCAAACAGTCCGCCGTTGAACTGCACAGGCTTATCGCCCGTGTTTTTGACCTCCGCGTATACATTGCCTTCGTAATAGTTTTCGTACGGCAGGACAAGAAACTTCTCCTGCACCACGGTCAGAATGCCCTGCGTGGCGGCTGCGCCTGTCGAGCCTGCCAGCAGGATCAGCACCGTTGCCAACATTAGGATCTTCTTCATCACAGCATGTTCCTCGTTATGTCCCTAAGGTGAGGATCAGCGGCGGGTCACTCTGCCGCCGCAAGGATCCTTGCGATCAGACGGTTGTTGCGCACCGTTTCCTCAAGGCTCAAAGGTGGCTCGCGGTTTTCCAGCAGCGCTGCGGAAAACGCCTCGATCTCCAGCACATACCGCTTGCAGGCCGGCACTGGGATTTCGGTGGTGACACCGTCTTTGATGAGCAGGATGGGCGCGTCCGTCTGGTCATAGGTTTCGCGCATGAGGATGGTCCCCTGCGTGCCGTTGATCTCCGTCACCACGGGGGATTGGGCATTGAAGCCGGAGCTGATGGTGCACAGGACGCCGTTTTTATACTTCAACACTGCGCTGAGTGCCAGGTCAACCCCCTGGAAGGTCACTTTGCGCGCGCACAAGGACACGGGCTCGTCCTGCATGATCATACCGATGAGGTTGACGGGATAGCAGCCCACATCTCTCAAGCTGCCTCCGCCCAGCGATTCGTTCACGCGGACATTGCTGTTGTCCTTGATCAGGAAGCGCCAGTTGGAACTGATGTACCTCACTTCGCCGATCTCGCCCGAGGCAAGCAGTTCCTGCAGTTGGCGCGTCCTGGGTGTGAAGCGGTACATGAACGCCTCCATCAGCTTGACACCACTGTGCCTGCATGCCGCGATCATCTCCAGGCAATCAGCCTCGGTGAGCGCCAGGGGCTTTTCGCACAACACATGCTTGCCTGCCCTGGCTGCCTTAATGGTCCATTCCTTGTGCAGGCCGTTGGGCAGGGGAATATATACCGCGTCAACATCGGGATCGTTCAGGAGGGAGTCGTAGTCCTGGTATGTTTTTTCAAAGCCGAATCTGGAGACGGCCTCGGCGAGTTTATCCGCGCTTCTGGAAGCGATGGCATAAGGTCTTGCGTTTTTTGCCTCCAGCATAGCGGGGATCACGTGCTTGTAGGCAATGCCCGCATAGCCCAGTACGCCGTAACGAACAGGTGAATTCAAAGAAATCATCCCTTTCCTGTATATTGTTGGTATATCTATCCACCAGGAACCGCCTGCCGCTTCTCTGATGCTTTCATATATGGGTCTCGGGAAGTCAGTCAGCCGTGCGGAGCTGGAGCAAGCAATGTTGGACAAGGCGGAAACTGATGCTTTTATACCATACCCGCTGGCTGCATCCATAAACAAATGCGGTCATCACGATGTATGCCTTGTGGCAAGCAGTTTATACCAATCTCAATCATTAATGCTTTGATGCGGCGGATCTTTCCCGCCTTATCATTGTCTCTCTCAGTCAGCGTAGACTGCGACTACGCTTCCTTCTCTCAACTTCGATAAGTCGAAAAATCTCTCTTCGCATCGGCGCATTACTTCTCTCGATTGGTATTAGCAAGGCGATCATGCCAATACAGACTCCCGATGATCCCGCTTATCCCAGAATCTTGATCTGTTCCCATATCCGCTCATCAACCGGAATGCCGAGTTCTAAGTTCACGGCCTTGCTTTCCTTTGCCCTTTGTCCGGGATATACGATGCGCTTGGCCTTCCCATCCAAGGAAGAGTGCAGCAGGTATTCAACAGCGTCATCCAATATCGCCTCGGCTTGGTCAGCGGGGGTGATCCTGCGGTAATTGATGGCAACAAATACCTGCGAAAGGCCATGCTCATCCCCCTGTAGGCGTCCTATGCCTGCAACCATGTTCCCAAGCGAAAGACATCCGGCAAAAGTATCCAGCAAAAAAGAGAGCGCCGCGCCCTTCCAGTATCCCATTGGCAAAATGCGCTTGGAGTTGATGATTTCACCGGGATCGCGCGTAAGCTCGCCTTGAGAGTCGAAACCGGCGTCTACCTGCATATTGCTGCCAGCCAATTGCGCCACCTCAAGGGCTCCATATGAGAATTGCGACATAGCCATATCCACAATGACATGTCCCTGGTTTCTTGGGAAAGCAAGTGTGATCGGATTGTTGCCCAGGCGCGCGTCAACAGCTCCCCAGGTGGGCATGTTGGGCATCGTGTTGCTGAAACACAGCGCCGCCATCCCCGCGTCACAGGCCTGATATCCATAGGTGGCAGCCCGCAGCCAGTGATTCGTGTTGCGCAGCGCCACCAAACCGATCCCATGTTCGTGGGCAAGGTCTACGGCGCGCTGCATGGCGAAATGGGCGTTGACAATTCCAAGCCCCAGGTTGCCGTCGTAATTCTCAATGGCGCCAAATCCCCGGATCAATGTGGGCATCGTATCGACCCGGACAACTCCCTCATCGATATTGCGGATCAGCCTGGCGAAACGGTTGATGCCATGCGTGTAAGTGCCCTCAAGGGAGTTGCGAGTCATCTCATATGCAACCTTCTCCGCCTTTTCATCAGGGCAGCCGCGCGTCAGCAATACCCTCTTCAGTTCGCTTTTTGCCTCTTCAAACGGTATGCGTATCACTTTGCCCGTCCTTTCATGGGTTCTCGCAGTATCTTTCTATCCTTGAATCACCTGAGGGTGTTGCGCAGCGGCGTCAGCCCTTCGATCTCCACCTCGACCACATCGCCGGCCTTCAGCCAGACGCGCTCATTCTCCGGATGGCCCTGGATCACACCCTCGGGCGTACCGGTGAAGATCAGGTCACCAGGCATCAGCGTGATGGCTTGGGAAATGTGGCTGATCAGCGCCGCGCAGCCAAAAATCATGTCCCTGGTGCCGGCCTGCTGGCGGACTTCTCCGTTGAGGCGCAGGCCGATGCCAAGGTTATCGGGGTCGACGCCTTCCAGCGTGCGGATATGTGGACCCACCGGCGCGAAACCATCGGGTGTCTTGCCCAGCAGCCATTGGCTGGTCTGGAACTGCAGATCGCGGGCCGAGAGGTCATTGCCGCAGGTTATGCCAAAGATGTAGCTGAGCGCCTCCTCCGGGACGATACCCTTGCCCTGCCGCCCGATCACCAGCACCAGTTCGGCCTCGTAATCAAACTGACGCGCGTTTAAAGGCAGTTCGATCGCTTCCTCGTGCGCGGCCAGGGCATTATCGAACTTCGAAAAAAGCACCGGGTGTTCGGGAAAGGGAAGCCCGATCTCCAGCAGATGCTTTTTATAGTTGGTGCCCACGCAGATCAGCTTGCCACCCTTGGGCACGGCAGGCAAAAAGTGATAGCCCTGAGCGGCCTGCTCCCTCAAAGCAGTCTTCGCCCAAACTTCCAGCTGAGCGCCCGCAGCCATCGCCGCCGGAAGGTCGATCGGCCCGCCCTGTTCATCCCTGATCGCGTAATAGCTGTCCTCCTCAAATACATAGAGCCCCCTTTGACCATTGACTTCCAGTCTGGCGTATTGCATGACGTTTCTCCTTCAGCATTGATTGCCCTGATTATGACACCACCATGACCGGATGACAAGGAGGCGCGTCCGGGAAAAAAGGATTTCCGGTCTTTCCGCTTTTGCGCTGCGCTCTTTGCGTGTATACTGCAATAGAACAGTTGTCTGAAAAGGAGAAACGATGCCCCTCCCCCTGCAGAAAGCCAAAGTGAATCCGGAAATCAAGGTCAAAGCCATGGAAGCCAAGAAGGCGCTGCGCGCGCAGGATCCCTTTCGCTGCCCGCTGTGCGCAAAACCACTATTCATGAAGGGCGGCAGTTACCTCTGTCAAGGCGGCCACTGCTACGATATCAGCGCAAAGGGGTATGTCAATTTTGTGCTGAAACGCAAGGCGCAAAAGGGTTATGAGGCAAGGAGATTCGAGGAGCGGCAGCGCTTCCTGCAGGCAGGTTACTACGACCATATCCTGGGCGCGCTGCTTGGCGCGTTGAGGGAACAAGGCGCAAAGCGCACGGTGGACGCGGGTTGCGGGGAAGGGTACTTTGCCCGGCGGATCGCTGAGGATCTTGGCGCGGAGGTCTATGCGCTGGATTATTCCAAGGATTCCATCCTGCTGGCTGCGGCGGGATCAAAGCGGGTCTGCTGGATGGTGGCCGACCTGGCCCGGATGCCGCTGCAGGACGGCATGGCTGATGCCGTCATCAATGCTTTCGCGCCTGCCAACTATAGGGAGTTTGCGCGGGTTCTGCGGCCTGGCGGACAGTTGATGAAAATTATCCCCGGCCCCGAGCATATGCGGGAATTGCGCGATGCCGCGCGGGACCAGCTGCGAGCGGAGGATTATTCCAATCAAAGGGTGATCGATTACTTTGCCCAGCACTTTCAGCTGATAAGGCGGGAAACGATAACAAAGACCTTCCCCATCGCGGGGCAGGACCTGGAGAGCCTGCTCCACATGACACCGCTGCTGTTCGCCGCCGACAAGGAGCTTATCGATCGCTCGAGCATCACTGAGATCACTGTCCAGGCGGAGATACTGATCGGAACATCTTCAAAGAAATCCACGAAGAAATCCCAAATCGCGATAAAAAAGGAGAAAGCGCCATGATCATTACTCTGAAAAATGAGCAGCTCAGCGTTCAGGTATCGACTGCGGGGGCCGAGATGCAGGCCATCACCACCGAGGACGGCATCGAGTACCTCTGGGACGGCAACCCGACGTACTGGGGCAACCGGGCGACCAACCTCTTCCCCTATGTGGGCAGGCTCTATGAAAAGACCTACCTGATGGATGGGCAGCGCTATGAGCTGGGCATCCACGGTTTTCTGAGATACGCGGAGACCCTGCCACGCGAACAAAGCGCCACCCGCGTCTATCTGGAGACCGAGTCCACCCCTGAGACCCTGGCGCAGTACCCCTTCCCCTTCCGCGCGGGTGTGGACTATCGGCTGGAAAGGAGAACGCTCCACATCACCTACCGCGTGCTCAACATGGGCAGCAAGGCCATGTACTTTGGCCTGGGAGGGCATCCGGGCTTCCGCGTACCGCTGGAAGAGGGCCTCGCTTTTGAGGACTACGAGCTGCGCTTTGAGCAGCCGGCGCAGCACCTGCTGGTCTCCGACAGCTGCCTGATGACGGGCGAAAGCCAGTCTTTCCCGCTGGATAATGGCCGCCTGCCGCTGCGCCACGATCTGTTTGACCATGACGCCATCATTTTGGACAACCCGGGGCGCAGCGTGACCCTGCAAAGCCAGAAGGGCCGACGGGGTATCACGTTGCGCCATCCCCAGATGCCTTACCTGGGTCTCTGGCACAAGCCGCACACGACCGCGCCCTTCGTCTGCCTGGAGCCCTGGCTCAGTTTGCCGGGCCGCGAAGGTATCGTGGAAGACCTGGCCCGCCAGCCCGGCCTGGCGCGCCTGGAGCCTGGGCAGAAATATGAGAACATCTGGAGCATCGAAGTCTTGGGCTGAGGCTGGTTTCAGTTTGACAAACCCGTCGCGGCGATGCCGGCTTGTACTTGCAGAAATCCTATGCTCTTCCATGCAGGATTGCATTTTGTCCACAAATTCTCCTTGACATTTATGCTACCATTGATTATAAGTGTAGCATAAATGTCAATCCATTTTGAGAGGTGGTACTAATGGTCATTCCGGAGAAGCTGCATAATGTGTTGGATCAAAATGGTGGTACGGTTACCAACAAGCAAGCCGAGGGGATCGGCATCTCACGAGAGCGTCTGAGTGCGCTTGTGAATGCAGGCGAATTGGAACGCGTGGTAAACGGTGTATATATCTCTTTGGATGCCTTGCCCGATAGGATGTATATCGAGCAGATGCGCAAGCCAAGGATAGTTTTCTCACATGAGACCGCTCTCTTCCTGCATTCCCTCACTGACCGCGATCCTATCAACTATTCGATCACGGTGCCAAGAGGCTACAACACAGGGGCTCTCTCCGCCTCAGGTTTCACTGTCTATACTGTAAAGCGTGAGCTGTATGGGTTGGGAATGGCTCAGATGCAAACAATGTTCGGGCATATGATAAAAACTTATAACCTGGAACGTACCATCTGCGATTGCATACGCAGCCGCAATCAAATGGACGTCGCCATTGTGACGGACGCTGTGAAGCGTTACGCGAGGCGAAAAGATAAGGATTTGAACCTGATGATGCAGATGGCCGAGATCTTCCGTGTTACTAAGCCCCTTAGAAGTTACATGGAGGTGCTCCTGTGAAAACCTCAACACAATTGAAAGCACTGGTGCGCAACCAATCCAAAGCAAAGAATGTAGAAGCGGAAGTCATCCTGCGCAATTTCATGCTGGAGCGCCTGCTGGAACGCATCGTTATTTCGAAGTACAAGAGCAGTTTCATCCTTAAAGGCGGTATGTTGATCACGGCGATGGTTGGTATTGCCACCCGGACCACGATGGATTTGGATGTTACCATCAAAGGGCAAACACTATCCGAAAATGATCTGGCCTCCATGCTTAGTGACATTCTCAGCATTCCAATTGATGACAGCGTGGTTTTCACACTGAGAGACATTGAGGAAATTCGTGAGGGAGCTGACTACCCCGGATATCGAGTATCAATTGAGGCCATCCTAGACAAGACGCGCCAGACCCTCAAGGTTGACATCACGACAGGCGATTTTGTCACACCCAGGGAAATCGAATACAGTTACAGGTTGATGTTTGAGAACAGATCTATCAGCATCATGGCCTACAATGTGGAGACGGTGCTGGCCGAAAAGTTCGAAACCATCATCACGCGTGGCACCACCAACACCCGCATGAGAGACTTCTACGATATTCATATCCTGGCCTCAACACAATCATTTGATGCCAACACATTCAGAGCGGCTCTGAAAAAGACGGTAGAAAAGCGAAACACCCTCCAACAAATGGCTGATCCAGAGGGCGTGATACAGAAAGTCGCCGATAGTGCCATGATGATTGACCTGTGGCAGCGATATCGGAAAAAATACGGCTACGCCAGTGGCGTGACTTGGATGACGGTGATCAGCTCAGTAAAAGGGCTGGCCATACTGGAAGACACATAAATGGACAAAACAATCGAGTGGCTGCTTCAGGGTGATGTATCGATCCAATACATGACACACGGATGGCTGCTGGACGCGGATAAACACACGCTGAAACAGCTGCAAAGCAGGATCGCGCTGGAGGGTTTTGGGTCAAGGATATTTTGTCCTGCCAAAGGGTAGATGGGCATTGGGGGTGCATATCAAAAAACGGCCAATTTTTGATTGACTCGTTCGTTTTTTTCAATAATGTGATAAAATGAGGAGAGGTCAAAACGCTGACAACTGTCAAGCCAAAAAACGGGAATGAGGTCAACCATGGACATAATGAACAAAAAGACGCAGGCTGAGACGGGGAACGATCCATCATCCCATCCTATATACCACACAATGATCACCGCCCACGCCGGCGCTGAAGACACCGCTGCCAACACGCCGGAGAGCCTGCAGACGATGCTTGCGACAGGCGCGGACGCGGTAGAAGTGGATGTGCGCAAACTTGATGGCACGCTGTATCTGTCCCATGACGCGTCGATAAAAGGAAAAACCTACGCCACGCTGCAGGAAGCGCTTGTACTGCTGAAGACCGTCCCCCATGTGATGATGAACATCGACATCAAGGCCGCGGGGCTGATCATGGACATCCTTGGTTTGGCGCGCGCCAACAGCATCGCTGACAGGCTGCTCATGACAGGCGATGTGGGCCCGGATGATTATGAAGTCATTTTGAACAATGAGATCCCACTGTGGCTGAACCATTACCTCCTCCCCATTTATGAATGGGCCAATCCCGTGCAGGGGGCTGAAAAGCGTGGCTTTTTGATCGTCAACATCGACAAGCGGATGCTGACAGACCACATGCTGCTCCGGCAGGCGGACCGCTTCTCGGTGTGGACGGTCAACGACGAAGAAACACTGCGCCGCCTGTTGGCTGCCGGGGTCAAGAACATCACCACCAGGAAGCCCCTGCTGGCCATCCGCCTGCGCAGCGAGATCCAGCAACCCTTGGCGCCGAAATAAGCTCACAAAAAAACGGCCTTTGCCGTGATGATTTGGGGCTGCTTGTGCCTATAAGCGCTCCCACTCCTTGTCCTTCAGGTTGGTATAGATATACACAACCGCGGACACGGAGGAGAACAGGAAAATCAGCACACTGATGGCAGCAGCCCGCTCATAATAGCGGTTTGAAAACTGCTTGCGCAGGAAAACACCCAGCATCTGCGGGAAGTTTTCGCCGATCAGGTAAGGTGTCGTAAAAGACGAGATATTGCTCATGAAGATAAAGGTCATGGCAATCATGACATCGCGGATGGACAGGGGGACAATCATTTTAAAGAACACACGCAGCCGCCCGGCACCCACGTCCCTTGCGCTTTCGATGATGGATTCCGAAATGCCGGAAAGCGCCGCCACGATGATCATGGTGGCAAAGGGAATGTTGAACCAGAGGTTCATGAGGATGATGCCGTTTGAATTGTATAACAAACCGGGTTTGAAGTCATACATCGCCGCAGTTTCCGGCAGCAGGAGCGAAAGCCGGTTGAGAAGGCCGGAGTCCGAAATGATCACCTTCATCGCGTATACCGCTACCAGCCCCGGGATAAAGCGCGGCAGAAGATACAAGGTACCAATGAATTTGGCGATCCGGGATGAGGAAAACCGAAGGTAAAGCGCCAACATATAGGCCAGCAGAATAGCCAGAATAACCGTCACGACGGTCACCCACACCGTATACCAGATATCCGCACGTGCGATTTTGTTGGTAAACAGGTAAGCATAATTGGCCAGCGTGAAGCCGCCTGTCAATTCATCCGTGAAGCTCTTGATGATAGTGTTGATGATCGGATAAACGATAATGCCCAGCGAAAGAATGAGTGCAGGCGCCAGGAACGCTGTGATCAGCGCCCGCTGCTTCCATTTTTTGCCTCTGTTCAGTTTTCCACGGGTCAGGGCCTGATCGCTCAACTGAGGGCTCCTTTCACGGGAACATCTTGATGTGAACCATGTCCGGGCCGCCGCGTACGGCGGCCCGGGGATCGATTGATCTTTATTTGAGAGTTGTGATATCTTCCGCCCAGCGGTCGTTGAGGGTATCGCCAAGTGAGCCAATGGACAGGAAGGCGAAGTTCTCAACCTTCAGGTCAGCCACGAGGGCTTTTTCGGTGGAGTCGATCAGGTCGGGGCTGATGACCGGCACTGCCTTCATGTTCTCCAGGCAGATCTTCTGGCCTTCGGGGCTGATGACGAAGTTCATGAAGTCATAGCACTCATCGGCATAGGTGCCAATGGAGCTGATGGTGATGGAAACATCGGTGCCGGCAAGGGCGCCGTCATCCAGCTGGTACATTTTGACTGTTGGGGGCAGGGTGCCGTTTGTGATGTTGTTGAGGATCTGATCAGCCCAGGCGGGGATCAAATCCACTTCCTTGTTGATGAGCAGATCGAGTGTGCCCTGGTTTTTGGCTACATACACAACGCCGCCGCCAGACTTGTAGAGGGACGGATGGATGTCAGCCAGCCATGCCATACCAGGACCCCAGAATTCAGCCCATTTCGCATCCGAGGAGCCGCGGGCGGTCTGGTCTTCTATCAGGCGGTACACAGCGGTCCGCATGAACGCGTCTCCGGCTCCGCCGGTGCCCGGCTCATTGTAGGCAAAGCGGCCGGGATGGGCCTTGATCCACTCGGCCAGCGCGGCCCAGGTGTGGGGAAGCTCATTCTCGGGGATTCGGGCGCTGTCATAGGCGAACACGACGGTGGTGCCGCGGTAGGGCAGCACCTTGCCCGCCAGCATGGACGGCTTCATGATCACATTGGCGTAGTTGGGCATCTGGGTGAAATCCAGGTCTCTGAAGATCGTGTCGCTTTTACACTCATCGATATAGCCCTGCAGCGCGTTGGTGTTGTCGGCGATCATGTCAAATTCGGTCTTGGTCTGTCCGGCCAGGAAGGCCGCGCCGACGCGGGAGGGCAGGGTTTCATCCCCTGTGCCTGAGAGCAGGAACTGCAGCTTTACCTCAGTCTTGGCATCCGCGCGGGCATTGTAGATGCTGATGAGTTCTGTAAACAGGTCAGAGACGTTCTGGGAGCCGGTAGTCCAGAAGTTGACGACCGGCTTTTCCTGGGCGAGGGCCATGCTGGTGAGGGCAAAGACCATCGACAGCACGAGCAAGAGGGCAAATAGTTTCTTCATGGGTTCCTCCTTTTTATTTTTCCGGCCCTTGGGCCGAAAATATCATGTTGCGTCGGGTATATACTCCTGCGTGTGGTTGAATGTCATGGCGACTGGATCACCGCGCTTGAACTGCTGCGCCTGCTCATCGGATATAAAGGATTTGATGATGCCATACTGCGTATCCACAGTCATCTCAACATAATGGCCCAACATCATCACGGTGCGCACATAGCCTTCCAACTCACCCCCTTTGCCTGGTATGACCTGCACGTTCTCCGGCCGGACAGCCAGCACCTTGCCCTCAGCAAGCTGCAGGAAGTTCATTTCCCCGATAAAGTCCGCCACATAGCGGCTGATGGGGCGGTTGTATATCTGATTGGGGGAGCCAACCTGTTCGATAGAGCCCTTGTTCATCACGATGACGCGGTCGGACAGCGCCATGGCTTCCTCCTGGTCATGGGTGACAAATACGACGGTGATGTTCAGGTCGGTCTGTATCTTGCGCAGTTCCTCGCGCATCTGCTGGCGTATCTTCGCGTCCAGGGCGGAGAAAGGCTCGTCCAGCAGCAGGACTTCGGGCTCAAGCAGCAGGGAGCGCGCGATGGCGATGCGCTGCTGCTGGCCGCCGGACATCTGTCCCGGGTATTTCTGATCCATCCCCGACATCTTCACCAGCTCCAGCATTTTGCTTATGCGCTCCTGGCGGTCGGCCTTGGGTATCTTCCTCAGTTTCAGTCCAAACTCCAGGTTGTCATACACCTTCATGTGCGGCCAGAGGTTATAGCTTTGAAACACCATCGCGGTCGGGCGCTTTTCCGGCGGCAGGTGCAGGATGGATTTGCCGTTGATCTGGATATCGCCCTCATCGCACTCAATAAAGCCGCCAACGGTGCGCAGGATAGTGGTCTTGCCGCAGCCCGAAGGCCCCAGCAGCGTGACCAGCTCCCCCTCTTCCACGGAAATATTGATATGCCTGACGCCGTCGCCCGATTTATAGAGCTTTGTCATGTCGATGATATCAAGCTTTGCCACTCAGTTTTCTCCCATTCTTTCTCTGGATTGCAGGTCAGCTGATTTTAAAGCCCTTGGCAATGGTCTCAGCACCGATGTACTTGCGCATCAGCATTAATATCGCGAAGTTGGGGATGATGAGCAGCAGCGCGAAGACCGCGCCGGCTGTCGCGGGGAAGTCGAGGATCACGCCATACATCTCCGTCATCATGGTGCGCCAATTGGGCAGGCCGACAAACAGCGTGCCCACGCTTTCCCCAAGGGAACCGATGAAAGCGTACAGGCAGGCCACCGCGATGCCCGGCCACGCGACCGGCAGGGTTACCTTGAAGAAGGTGCGCAAGGGCCCCGCGCCCGCGTCCCTGGCGGCTTCCTCCAGATGTCTTGGCACGCTGCGGAATGCGCCCGCGGGTATCCAGATCATCATCATCATCGTGCCCAGCATATGCACCAGCAGCACGCCCAGGAAGGTGCCCATCAGGCCGATCTTGTAGTAAATGATGCCCATGGAGGTGTACATGCCGATTTTGGGGAAAGCGTTGCCCAAGAGAAAAAGAAACATGATAAGCTTGCGCCCCATGAACTTGAATCGTGCCAGCGCGTAGGCCGCGGGGATGCACACGATCAGGGAGAGCAGCGTGGAAGAGACGGCAAACAAAAAAGAGTTGCGGATGGATACAAAGGTGTTGCTTTGGTTGAATACATATCCCCACCAGCTGAAGCCGAATGCCGACGGCACAATGTTTGGAAAATTGTAGGTGTTGGCGAAGGCCAGCATAAACATGTAAACCAGCGGACCGTAAAAGAAGAGCATGAATACCAGGAGGATAATGATCCCCCCCGCTCTCCTCCTGCCCATTTGCCTGACTGCCTGGCGGATGCCGTTAGGCCGCGTGCTGTTCACTTGCGCATTCCTTTTTCCTGTAGTTGTATGAGTATAGTCTGACCATATTGCCTATGTCAAGGAGTCTGCCGCAACAACCGCGGAAACCTGCATGAGCTTGTTCTTGCATTATCATCAACCTGGATTCCCGTTTTGTTATCACTATGAAAGAGGCTTAACGCCGAACGCGGAGAACAGTGAGGCTTGTTTTCCCGTGACTTCGCTGTATACAGGCGCCCTGCCCGGACAGTCGAACCGTTGGATCACGTCCAGTTCATCAAGCAGGTTCCTCAGTGTGTACGATTTATACAAGTCCTGATCAAGCATGGCTTTCTGTATCCATGACAGCTACCTGCGGCCGAGAGCGTGGCTGCTTTTTCTCTTTGTCCCAATACGATTCGGATTCGTATGCGTACACTGCTCCGGACTTTTTGTTCTTCTGATACACAATCGTTGCCATCTTGATCGCCTCATCATAGTGATAATTATCTATTACTACTGTGCTCGCTGCAAGTGGCAACTAACCATTAACCCTTGAATTTCAATGTTTCCCCCTCTCATAGTGACAATATCTCGGGAATCCAGGATTTATGTATCAATTTTTATCATTTCTTTATAGCCCCATCTACATCTGAACACTGTCTTCACAGAAATTCTGATAAGATGATATTGGAGAAAGGATTCCTTGGAAGGATATCAAAGACACGCGAAAATGGCGCTTCTACGATAGCCCTTTAAAAAGCAACTGATAAGGATGGAGCAATATGGGAATCGTTCTGGGGATAACAGGTTTCATTGGGATTGGTCTGTTGGCTTACCTGTTCTATGTTTTGTTTCGGGGTGAAGAGTTATGAGTATGATGATCCTGCAGGATGCCCTTTACCTGGTGCTGCTTGTTGCGTTGTCGATTCCCCTTGGAATTTACATGCACAAGATTATGGCGGGAGAGAAGGTGTTTTTGACCCGTGTGCTTGCGCCAGTAGAAAAGGGAATCTACCGGATGATGGGCGTGAAAAGCGACGAAGAGATGGGGGCCAAAAAGTACGCCCTCTCCGTGCTGCTGTTCAGCGTGATTTGCCTTGTGTTTCTCTGGCTTTTACAAGTGATGCAACATGTATTGCCCATGAACCCCGAAAGCATGGGAAGCGTCAGGTGGGATTTAGCCTTCAATACCGCCGCCAGCTTCGTATCAAACACCAACTGGCAGGCGTACTCCGGGGAATCCACCATGTCGTATCTGACGCAATTTTTAGGCCTCACCGTCCAGAACTTTGTATCGGCAGCAGCAGGTATTGCGGTCTTGTTTGCGCTCATTCGAGGCTTCATTTACAAAAAGGCTTCCGGTATCGGGAATTTCTGGGTGGACTTAACCAGAACGACACTGTATGTTTTACTTCCTCTTTCACTGGTGGTGGCCGTTTTGCTTATTTCCCAGGGTGTGGTGCAGACCTTTGGCCCCTACCATAATGTAACGGCGCTAGAGGACGGTGCAACGTTAACGCTGCCTTTGGGCCCCGCCGCCAGCCAGATCGCCATTAAACAGCTTGGCACCAACGGGGGAGGGTTCTTCGGGGTCAATTCCGCCTTCCCGTTTGAAAACCCCACGTCGCTTTCGAACTTGATTCAGTCCCTTTCCCTCCTGCTCATTCCAGCCGCGCTGTGCGTCACCTTCGGCAAGGCGGTCAAGGATAACAAACAGGGCAGAGCGCTTTATGTGGCCATGACGATATTGTTTGTCATTGCCCTGGGAGTTGCCACGTTTAGTGAACAATTTACTGGCCCCGTTTTTGAAGGGGTTGCAAATTCCGGCAGCATGGAGGGAAAGGAAATCATCCATGGCGTAGGAGGTTCCGCCCTATGGGCAACGGCTACGACAGCCGTCTCCAACGGGTCGGTGAACGCCATGCACGACAGCTTTACGCCCCTTGGGGGAATGATACCCATATTCCTGATGCAGTTGGGTGAGATCGTCTTTGGCGGCGTGGGCAGCGGATTATGTGGCATGCTGGCTTTCGCGCTCCTGACAGTCTTCATCGCAGGCCTTATGGTAGGCCGCACGCCAGAATACCTGGGTAAAAAAGTGGAGTCCTTTGACATGAAAATGGTCTGCCTGATCGTGCTTGTACCTCCGATTTTGACGCTTCTTGGCACGGCGGCAGCCATGATCATGCCGGATGCGCCTACCTGGCTCACCAACTCCGGCGCCCACGGTTTTTCGGAGATCCTCTATGCCTTTACCTCTATGGCTAACAACAACGGCAGCGCCTTTGGCGGCTTTATCGCCAACACGGTATTCAGCAATGTGGTGGGCGGCATCATCATGCTCATTGCCAGGTTCATTCCAATGGTGGCAGCCGTTTATTTGGCCGGCAACCTGGCCAAGAAAAAAACGGTGGCCGTCAGCGAAGGTACGTTGGCTACCCACAATACCATGTTTGTGGGGCTGTTGATCGGCATTATATTGATCATCGGCGCACTGAGCTTCTTGCCATCGTTAGCGCTTGGCCCCATTGCCGATTACTTTACCACACACTGACATGAGGTGATATTATATTATGAAAACGAAAAGCATGAATAAAGGCATCGTGGCGGATTCACTCCGCCAGTCGCTGGTGAAATTGAACCCGCGAATCCAGATCAAGAACCCTGTAATGTTTGTGGTGTACGTCGGCGCCATCATGACCACTGCCCTGTTTCTTCTCTCCTTCGCCGGTATCCGGGATGAAAGCGCAGGGTATGTCCTGGCTATCGCATTGATTCTGTGGTTCACCGTGCTGTTTGCAAACTTTGCCGAAGCCATTGCCGAGGGCCGGGGACGCGCCCAGGCCGACAGCCTGCGCAGCGCCAGGAAAGATGTCAAAGCAAGAAAGCTGAAATCCGCCGCAAAGGTGCAGGAGTTTACCGAGGTACTCTCCAATACCCTGAAAAGAGGCGACATCGTCTATGTGAAGGCGGGGGAGCAAATCCCCATGGATGGGGAAATTATCGACGGCGTGGCCTCTGTGGATGAAAGCGCCATCACCGGGGAATCTGCCCCCGTTATCCGGGAATCAGGCGGAGACCGCAGCGCCGTCACAGGCGGCACCACCCTGGTATCCGACTGGCTGGTGATCAAGGTGACTGCGGAAGCCGGTGAAAGCTTCCTGGACAAAATGATCGCCATGGTGGAAGGAGCCTCACGGAAAAAGACGCCCAACGAAATCGCCCTTCAAATTCTGCTTGTAACGCTGACCATTATCTTTCTGGTGGTGACCGCCACGCTGCTTCCCTTTTCCGCCTTTGCCAGCAAGATGGCCGGGGCCGGATCGGCCATTTCCATCACCAACGTGATCGCCCTGCTGGTGTGCCTTGCACCCACCACTATCGGTGCGCTGCTTTCCTCCATCGGCATTGCGGGCATGAGCCGACTCAATCAGGCCAATGTGCTGGCCATGAGCGGACGGGCCATTGAGGCAGCCGGTGACGTAGATGTGCTGCTCCTGGACAAAACGGGTACCATCACCCTGGGCAACCGGCAGGCCAGCGAGTTTTTGCCGGTGGAAGGCGTAACGGAGCAGGAATTGGCGGATGCGGCGCAGCTATCCTCCATCGCGGATGAAACGGCGGAAGGCCGGAGCATCGTGGTATTGGCCAAAGAAAAATTCGGCATCCGGGGCCGGGACTTATCCAAGCTCCAGGCAGCCTTCATCCCCTTTACCGCCAAGACTCGCATGAGCGGGATCGACTATCAGGGCAATGAGATCAGAAAAGGCGCAGCGGAAGCAGTAAAAGAATTCGTGCTTCAAAAAGGCGGAGAATATCCGGCGGTCTGCGAGCAGATCGTCAAGCGAGTCGCCGGGGAAGGCGGAACGCCGTTGGTGGTGGCAAGAAACAATAGGGTGCTGGGCGTGGTATACCTAAAAGACATCGTCAAGAACGGTGTGAAGGAACGCTTCCAAGACCTTCGGAAAATGGGCATCAAAACCATCATGATCACGGGGGACAATCCCATGACTGCCGCCGCCATCGCCGCAGAAGCCGGGGTGGATGATTTTCTGGCCGAAGCCACGCCGGAGGCAAAGCTTGCGCTGATCCGGGATTATCAGGCCAAGGGCCATCTGGTGGCCATGACGGGTGATGGCACCAACGATGCTCCGGCTTTGGCCCAGGCTGACGTGGCCGTGGCCATGAACACGGGCACCCAGGCGGCCAAGGAAGCGGGAAATATGGTGGACCTGGATTCGAACCCCACCAAGCTGATTGATATCGTCAGAACCGGCAAGCAGCTTTTGATGACCCGAGGGTCCCTGACCACCTTCAGCGTGGCAAATGATGTAGCCAAGTATTTTGCCATCATCCCTGTGCTGTTCTTTGGCATCTTTCCGGAGCTTGCCGCGCTGAACATTCTGGGGTTTGCCAGCGCCACCAGCGCCATCCTCTCGGCCATCATCTACAACGCGCTGATCATTGTTGCCCTGATCCCCCTGGCATTAAGGGGTGTCAAATACCGTGAGGTGTCCGCCGGAAAGCTGCTCAAAAGAAACATGCTGATCTATGGCCTGGGCGGCATCGCAGCTCCCTTTGTAGCCATCAAGCTTATTGAAGTTCTTTTAATCGCTTGCGGCGTTGCGTGAGGTGACAGATATGAAAAAAGTAATGAGGATGCTAAAACCCGCCTTGGTAAGCTTTGCTGTTATGACGATTCTATGCGGTGTGATATACACGGCAGCAGTAACCGGCATCGCACAGCTTTTCTTCCCTTATCAGGCAAACGGCAGTGTGATCACCATTACGCTGAAGGATGGCACGCAAAAGGACTATGGTTCCGAGCTAATCGCCCAGGCCTTTTTGAAGCCGGAATACCTGATCGGGCGGCCTATGGGCACAACCAATCTTTCTCCGGTAAGCGAGGAGCAAGAAACGCTGGTCGTATCCCGTATTGCCTGGTGGCGAGCTTTTGATCCCGAAAACATGGCCGAAATACCCATGGATCTGGTGACAGCATCGGGCAGCGGTGTTGATCCTCATATCACGCCGGAGGCCGCGGGATTTCAAGTAAAGCGCATTGCGAAAGCAAGAGGGATGACGGAGGATGCGGTGCAGAGCATCATCAAGAGGTACACAACAGGACGCTTCCTTGGCTTGTTCGGCGAGCCTGCTGTGAATGTCCTTCAAGTGAATCTGGCCCTTGACGGCCTTCTATAAGCTGGTATGATGTACCAAAGGAGGCGCTTGTATGGATAAATTCGATCAGCGTCTTGATTCGGATACCATTCTGGAAGAATTGAAGGAACATCAGCAAAACAGGCCGGGCAGGCTAAAAATCTACCTTGGCTATGCGGCAGGCGTGGGCAAGACCTACGCCATGCTGGATGATGCGCAGCAGCAATATAAGTCGGGTGTGGATGTTTTGGTGGGGTATGTGGAACCGCATACCCGCCCGGAGACCATGCAATTCTTGCATGATCTCCCCGTGCTTGCTCCCAAAACAGTCCTATACAAAAATATTGAATTGAAGGAATTTGACCTGGACGAAGCGCTAAAGCGGAGACCGGCTCTTATCCTCGTGGATGAATTGGCTCACACCAACACCGCCGGTTTCAGAAACCAAAAGCGCTATCAGGATATTGAGGAATTGCTCAATGCAGGTATAGATGTGTATACCACAGTCAATGTGCAGCATATCGAAAGCCTGAATGATATGGTAGAGGACATCACCAAGGTCGATGTGAAGGAGACGGTACCGGACTATATCTTTGACCATGCGGAGCAGATCAAATTGATTGATATTGAGCCGGACGAACTGTTGCACCGCCTGGAAGAAGGGAAAATCTATCGCCAGAATCGGGCTCAAACAGCCCTTCGGAACTTCTTTACCAAGGAAAATCTACGTTTGCTACGGGAAATCGCCCTGCGCAAAGCGGCGGACAGGATCAGCCACGAAAATCAAAATGAACGGCGCCTGTCGGAAAAGATGGCCAACATCAAGCTGCTTGTGTGCATCGGGCCTTCACCTTCATCGGCCCGCTGCATCCGGTGGACGGCCAGGGCGTCAGAATCCTTTCACGCTCCGTGGACAGCCGTTTATGTGGAAAACATGGAGAGTGACTCCCTTACAACGGAGCAGCAGAAGGCCATCCGCGCAAATATGGATTTGGCTGAAAAGCTGGGGGCGGAAGTCGTCACACTGTCCGGCCACAACATTGCCGCCATTGTTTCCGAATATGCCAGGCTATCCGGCATTACCAATATTGTCATTGGAAAAAGCAGAAACAAAAAGACGATACGAGGCCTGTTTGAGCAGAATTTTGAAGATAAGCTCATTTCACATTTACCTAACATCGAAGTACACATCATCTCCGGCGGCACGCCGCAGCCTGCCTACCGAAAACCAATGAAATGGCAAGAATACAGCCTCACTTTCTCCTGGGTGGACGCTCTGAAAACATTGGGGCTGCTTTTGGCGGCAACCTTGCTTTCCTTTGGACTTCAGGCGCTTACCATTGGGGATCAGAATATGATCATGGTTTATATTCTTTCTGTGTTGATCGTTTCGCGGGTGACGGGTGGATATGTCTACGGAGTTGCCGCCTCCATTTTCAGTGTTCTATTATTCAATTTCTTCTTTACGGAGCCATATTTCACACTAAACGCCATTCAGCCCGGCTATCCTATTACCTTTGGCATTATGCTGCTAGTGGCGCTGATGATGAGCGCCTTGACGGTACGCACCAAAGTACAAGCAAATCTTGCGGTCACCCGGGAACACCGTACCGATGTGCTGTATGAAATCAACAAGAAGCTACTCGTCACAAGAGGGCTTGAAAAAATCATTGCACTTGCAAATGACTACATTGTGAACCTTTTTAGCCGGTCTGTGGTTTTCTATGCTGTTGACCCGGAGCAGGGAGTGGAAGGCGTATTCGTGCAAGCCCCGGAGGAAGACAGCGCGTCCTATATGAACTTGCCGGATGAAAGAGCGGTGGCCCACTGGGTATTTGTCAACCAAAAGCGGGCTGGCGCAGGTACCGATACGCTGATGGGCGCAGGTGGTTTCTATATGCCGGTGATATCCCAGCAGAAAGTTCTTGCCGTCATTGGCATCTCATGCCTCAAAGGAAAACTGGATCATAACAACCGTCTGTTTTTGCGAATGATTGCCTCCCAGGTGGCCATGGCGCTGGAGCGCCAGCATTTATCCGATGAACAGCGCAGCATACTGATCGAATCGGAAAAGGAGAAGATGCGCGGCAATCTGCTCCGCGCCATTTCTCATGACCTGCACACTCCCCTGACCGGTATATGGGGCGCAAGTTCTGCCATCCTGGAAAATGAGAAGAGCCTGGATAGGGATACCCGCAACAAGTTGATTGAAAACATAAGGGATGACTCCCAATGGCTGATCCGCATGGTGGAAAATCTCTTGTCCGTCACCCGCATCCAAGAGGGTTCCATGCGTGTGACTAAATCGCCGGAAGCGGCTGAAGAGGTGGTGGCGGAGGCTGTCAGCCGCATCCGCAAGCGGTTTGCATCCCGAAGCATTTCCGTCCATGTGCCCGATGAACTGTTGCTCATCCCCATGGACAGCACCTTGATCGCCCAGGTGCTCATCAACCTGCTGGAAAATGCGATCAAGCATTCCCCAGAAGATTCGCTGGTGGTAGTGCGGTTGAAAAAGAAAGAGAATTTCGGGGTCTTCGAGGTCATCGACCATGGCACGGGAATTCCCGCTGAAGACCTTCCGCATATTTTCGAAGGCTATGTGGTAGGCGACAAAAAAGACACCGATTCCCTGCGGGGCATGGGGATTGGGCTTTCCATATGCATGTCTATCATCAAGGTCCATGGTGGGAAAATAGAAGCTGAAAATCAAACAAATGGCGGCGCTGTATTTCGGTTTGCCTTGCCTCTGGAAGGGAGTGAAAGCGCATGAGCATCAAACCCATGGTGCTGATCGTGGAGGACGATGAAACCATCGGAAATTTCATCTCCGCAATTTTAACAGCCAACGGTTACAGCATCATCAAAACAAAACAGGGCAAAGCGGTGGGAGAATTGATCGCGTCCCACGCTCCCGATATCATCTTGCTTGACTTGGGGCTTCCAGATATTGATGGTATGGAGGTGCTCAAAGGCATTCGTACCTGGACCAAAACACCTGTGATTGTCGTTACCGCCCGTGGGCATGAGCGGGAAAAAGTAGAGGCGTTTGATCTGGAGGCAGACGATTACATCGTGAAGCCTTTTGGGACTTCTGAGCTTTTGGCAAGGATCAAGACAGCCCTCCGGCATAGCATGAGACTTGCTCAGAATTGTTCCAACATCTCTGGAAAAGTGACAGTCGGTGAGCTGGAAATCGATGAAATCAAACGCATTGTCACACTCTCGGGAGAAAGGGTTCATTTGACGCCCATCGAGTATAAAATCATTGTCCTGCTTGCCCAAAGTATCGGGAAAGTTCTTACCCACGACTATATTGTCAAAAAAATATGGGGGCCCTATACCAATGAAAAGCAGGCGCTTCGTGTAAACATGGCTAATATCCGCAGAAAAATTGAATTAAATCCAGGAGAACCCAAATATATCCTTACGGAAATGGGTGTTGGGTATCGAATGGCAGAAGAAGCTGAATAGCAAATATTAAAATTGTCGACGCAATTTGTTATAGCCTTTTATCCTGAACTCCCGGAAAAGTATAGCGTGGTAACACAGACAAGAGGCTGAAAGCATTGCTGCACTTTCATTATTGATGCGATTGGCCTCTTTACATTCGCTCTCCAACACACATAATGCAGCGTGTAGGAGGTGCTTATGGGACGTTTGATCTATCATCGAAAGAAGGATTCCGGGACGACTTATGTCTATGAGGTAGTTGAAGAACACTGGGACAAACAGCTCAAACAAATGCGCAGCAAACAGGCGTGTATCGGCAAGCTTGACTCGGGCACAGGAGAGCTTATTCAATCCAAGCGGACCAAGAGCGTACCGACCAGTGCAGTGACGGCCTCATACCACTCTCACTCATTAATGCTTTGATGCGGCGGATCTTTTCCGCCTTATCCTTGCCTCGCTCAATCGGCGTAGGCTGCGACTACTCCTCATTCCCTCGACTTCGATAAGTCGAAAAATCTCTCTTCGCATCGGTGCATTACTGATTTCGAATGGTATCAACGACAGTAGTCGGGCCCATGCTGATTCTGGACAAGATCCGAAAGATACTCCCCCAGGCTTATGCTGGGAGAAATGGAGTCGCTGACCCGGATTCATTACACCGGCAAATACAATGACGTCACTTCGGAAATGAGCAAATCTCAGCGTGAGATCCTTGAAGCTTTCTCGATCGATCCGAACACGCTATAATTCGCCGGGATTTTAGGTTCCTGATGCGGCTCAGCCCGATCATCAATCCGACGTATGTTCTGCTCAGACTTGACACGATCCCAAACCCACTCTGCTCAGCATGATGGCTGGGAGCGCAGCAATGAAACCCAACATTTGCATGCCGCGGAAATATGCGAACTTGTGTTTGCATCGAATGGATGGATGTGTTACACTCAGACATGAGAACACGCATTCTCTTTTCGGAGGCAACAACATGGATTTGGCGGAGAAGCTCGCGATTTTGACTGACGCCGCAAAATATGATGTTTCCTGTGCCTCAAGCGGCAGCGAGAAAAAGGGCAAGAAGGGCAGCATTGGCAATACTGCCGCAAGCGGCATCTGCCACACCTGGACGTCGGATGGCCGATGCATATCGCTGCTGAAACTGCTGTACACCAATATCTGCTGCTATGACTGTGCCTACTGCATCAACCGGCGCAGCAACGACATACCGCGCGCCAGTTTCACCCCGGAGGAACTAGCGAAACTGACCATCGCGTTTTACAGGCGCAACTACATTGAAGGCCTGTTCCTCAGCTCCGCTGTAGCCATCGGCGCGGACCATACGATGGAGCGACTGATCCGTGTAGCAGAGCTCCTGCGCAATCAGGAACGTTTCAACGGCTACATCCACATAAAAATCATCCCGGGCGCAAGTCCCACGCTGGTGCAGCGATTGGGCTATTTGGTAGACCGCGTGTCTGTCAACATAGAATTTCCAACAAGCAGGGAATTGGCTTTGCTTGCCCCGGACAAGGAGGCGGCCAGTATCCGCAGCAGCATGCTGAGCATACGGGACAAAAAGATAGAGTTGCTGCCCGCCCTGTATCGCGGCGCGGCGCCGCCCCGCTTTGTCCCGGCAGGGCAATCCACCCAGATGATCGTTGGCGCGGGCGACAGCGATGACAGAGATATCCTTACCTGCGCGGAGGCACTCTATCAGCAGATCCAATTGAAACGCGTCTACTACTCAGCTTACGTGCCGGTCAACCAACACGTTTTATCTGTTGGCAGCATCCAAGCCCCCTTGCTGCGCGAGCACCGTGTCTACCAGGCGGACTGGCTGATGCGTTTCTATGGTTTTGAGGCACGTGAGATCCTTGGCGCCAGAGACTTCCTGGATTTGAAGGTAGACCCAAAGATCGCGTGGGCCATCGACAATTATCATCTCTTCCCTATGGACGTCAACACTGCGCCCCTTGAGATGCTGCTGCGCATACCGGGAATCGGACCGCGCAGCGCCCAGCGCATCCTGGCCAGCCGGCGATTGGTCCGGCTGAACTATGACACGCTGAAGAAAACCGGCACCGTGATGACCAGGGCGCGCTATTTCCTGACCGCGGATGGGCAGCGACCTTACCCCAGCCTGAACGACCCGGGCAAAGTGTATCGCGTCCTTTCGGGAATGGATGAGGAGAACTTTAAGCAGCTCTCATTTCTGGAGGCGAATTGATGCACTGCGTGTTCGACGGAAGTTTTGACGGCCTGATGACCTTGGTTTTTGATACATACAAATCAAAAGATGACATTGACGCAGTGAGCGAATACAGCGGTGTGGAAAGCCTTCTGCCGACCTTTTACTTCCCGGCCTGCCCGGACAAAGCACGGCGTGTCAAAGCCTATATTGATAAGTCGCTCGGAGTGGATTTCGCTTTCATGGCACGGGCTGCGTTCCTGTCAAACCGGGAAACCCGGTTTAGGGCTATCGTCAAGACGATCCATCTCTCCTGCTCAATAGGAAAAGCGGTGCTGGACCTGCTGGATGACGAGGTGCTCAACTTCATCGCCTGCCAAAGGGAGGTCAACTGGGAAGCGCATCGATTCATGGGGATACTCCGTTTCAAGCAGATGAATGATGGCAGCATGCTGGCAGTGTTTTCCCCAAAGCACAATGTGATGACCCTCGTTTTACCTCACTTTGCCGACCGTTTTCCCGAGGAATATTTACTGCTGTATGATGAAGAACGCCATCTGGCCGGCCTGTCCGGGCAGGGAAAGCTCAGGTTCGTTGAAGTGGAGAGCATCGCGCCTCAGGAGTCCCTGCAGGAAGCCGAACTACAAAACCTGTGGCGGGTGTTCTTTGATCATTTGGCCATCAGGGAGCGTTTCAATCCGCGCCTGCAGCAGCAGCATCTGCCCAAGTATACCTGGAAGAACCTGACTGAAATGCAATAGCGCAACCGTTCGTCCTCCTGTCAGGATAGCTGCCGTTGATTTGGCATAGCTATGCTCCACATTGTTTCTCATCGTCAAATGCGGTTTTCAGATGTCTATTCCCTATGAAGTTTCTAAACTTCATTTTTGAAAACCCGATCTTGGGAAGCGCAGCCCTGTCAAGGATGGCGCCGTTTATCCTCCTTAGCGCGCCCAACCCCCATCGGCTTCGTCTTCCTCCTCCTCGCGTTCCTGCTCTTCCCAGACCTCTTCCTCCGGCACCAGCGCTTCCTCAGGCACGAATGCTTCCTCTTCTGCCGGCCCTGCCTTGTCCGGAGTTACTTCCGCATTCTCCACCGCGATCAGTGCCTTGGCCACTTCCCAGGCGCCAAAGGGCACATAGATACTGTACTCCTCCATCATGCCGCCTGTCTGCATCGCCAGGGCCGCGCCCATGCGCCCGACCTTGGAGTAGGGGATCTTCTCCGCCTCCATGAGTGACTCCACAATGGCTGCGTGGATGGTGTCGCCCCGCATCAGCAGCATGGGGTCATTGGCCTGGGGCTCCCGCAGCCTGCCCCCACACTTTGAGCACCTGCCTTCAGATAGCATATGACAACGCTCGCAATACTGCATATCAACACCTCTTTCTGCCTGGATGATACCACGCCCCGCAAGTCCCTGCAATCCCTATGCAAAAACACCGCCGGACATCATATCCTTGCGGTGTTTCGACTTTCTGCTGTAGGCCTTCGCGCCTTCCTTGCGCCTGGTAAGGGGGCTGAAGCCCCAGGTCACCCGGCGCTGGGCGTCCATCTCGCGCCGCAGCCGCTTCACTTGCTTGATCTTTGGTATCATGGTCTTCATCTGCATCACCTCACATGGATTATACCCCTTTTTGTGTCAGTGCACACCTTTTCACAGGCGGCCTGGGCAGCCGTGACCAACTTTTTGGCGGCATACAACCAGATACCCTTGCCTATTTTTATAGGGGCCGCCATTGATGATTTCAATGCCCAACTCAAGGACACCAATACCGAGGGATTTTACACTGATACCAGTTGAAAGCAGTAATGCACCGATGCGAAGAGGGATTTTTCGGCTTCTCGAAGTTGAGTGAAGAAGGCGCAGTCGGAGTCTGCGACGACTGAGGGAAACGATGAGAAGGCGGAAAAGACCCGCCGCATCAAAGCATTAATGATTGAAACTGGTATGAGGTAATGCGTTTGCGAAAAACCATCCCCCAGTTGGAGATCAAGCGCAATGAGCTTATATACGCTGAAACAGTTCTTTACAGCTTTTATGTAAGGTATACAATGCCTGCAAGCGGCTGTATAATGCGGCGTGGAGGTGGTCAAGTTGATAAAGAAGTAAGGGAATGGGTTTGCGAAGCGGCGAAGGACACCCCTTTCCATGCTTGTTCACGTACAGTTCACGCCTCGTTTGAGGTTTTGTGCTATACTTTGGCAGGAATACAAGTAAGGAGACTCTATGCTCAACAAGAAAGCTCCCACAGTTGTCAATGACCGCGCGCCCGGCCTGATGCTCATGCGCGTACTTCAGGGCGCGCTCATCGGCGGCGGTGCCATCTTGCCCGGCGTTTCCGGTGGCGTGCTGGCGGTGGTCTTTGGCATCTACAGGCCGATGATGGCCTTCCTCTCCCACCCCTTTAGGGAGCTTAAAAAGAACCTCTGGCTCTTCATCCCTGTCATCATTGGCGTCGCGCTGGGCTTCTGGGGCTTTGCCAAATTGATGGCCCTGCTGTTTTCAGAGGATTCACCTTACCCCATCAGCCTCTTCGTGGGCCTGATCCTTGGCACTGTGCCCATGCTGGTCAAATCCGCCGACAGCCAGGGCCGCAAGCACGGTGACTGGCGCGCGCTGGGCACTACCTTTATCGCACTGCTGGCCTTCCTCATCCTTATTCAATCGGTCTCCTCCCTGGATATGCCGCTAACACCTTTCTGGAGCCTGGTCTCCGGCATCATCTGGGGCTTTAGCCTCGTGGTGCCCGGCCTGTCCAGCAGCTCGATTTTGCTCTTCATGGGTCTCTACACCAAGATCATGACCTCTGTTGGCAACCTGGATTTCAGCGTCATCATCCCCCTCATCGCCGGCATCGCGCTGGTGGCGGTGCTCTGCGCGAAGCTTGTCAACCTGCTTTTTGAAAAGCACTTCAGTTTGGCCTCCCACGCCATTGTGGGCCTGGTTCTGGCCTCCACCCTGATGATCATCCCAAGAAGCTACACGAGCGTGACGCAGGGTCTTGTCTGCCTGCTGCTGGCCGCGCTGGGCTTTGCGGCAGCCTGGTATATGGGCGTCTGGGGAGAGAAAATCAAACCGGCGGAATAAATCAGTAAAGCTGCTTCAAGCGCGTTCCCCGTGGGGCGCGCTTTTGCCATGCGTTTGTGCACCAGCGAAGGGGGTATCATGTTCGTATAGGGATTCAATGCCTGCCAAAAGAGGGTCATTCTATGATCGAGATATATTTGAACCTGAACGGCAACGCCAGAAAGGCCGCCAACTACTACGCGAAGGTTTTTGAGGCGCCTGCGCCCTACATCATGGGCGCTGCGGAAATGCCCGGGGAAGAGAAGGCACAGATGGGCCCGGGCGCTGAAAGCATGGTCATCTACGCCAATGTCAAGACCTTCGCCGGCGACATCATGATGAGCGACAGGATGCCGGGTAAAAGCCCCGTCACACCCAATGACAGCATGTGGATCAGCCTCTCCCACAAGGACCATGCCCTGCTCAGGCGCAGCTTTGAACGCCTGGCAAAAGACGGCCAGGTCACGATGCCGCTTGAGCCCACCTTCTTTAGCCCGCTCTACGGGCAAGTGAGGGACAAATTCGGCTTCAGTTGGATGCTCATGGATCCAGGCGAGATGTAGGGCTTGGAGATTTGCGCTGAAAGGCGTATGTGACATTGTAAATGAAAACAGGGGCGGTCGTGTGTGCGATCGTCACTGTGCTTTTTTGAGGCTATGAAGCATGCCGCAAAGATTCGCTGCGCTGTCTTTGCTTTAGTTTTTTTCGCTGAGGCGAAGGAGGGAACGATGGTGGGTTTCATCCCCCAAGTCCCCTGACAAGGGATTTCATCCCTTGACCCATCTTTGGGCTTGCGTTTTATCGATAGATGATCTCTTCGCGCCGCGGACCGTTGGATACCATGGTCAGCGGAGTCTCTATCTCCTGCTCAATAAACGCCAGGTACTTGCGGCAATTTTCGGGTAGATCCTCATAGCGCTTGATCCCCCGCACATCCGTCTTCCACCCTGGCAAACTGACATACACAGGTTTGGCCTTGGCCAGCGCAGGCGTGTTGGGGAAATTCCTTGTCTCTTCCCCATCTATCTCGTACGCAACGCAGACCTTGATCTCATCCAGGTAGCTCAGCACATCGATATTGGTCAAGGCGCACTGGGTCGCTCCCTGCAGCAGGCAGCCATAGCGCGTTGCCACCGCGTCAAACCAGCCCACATCACGCGGCCTGCCCGTTTTTGCGCCGTATTCGCCCGCATCGCCGCCGCGTTTCCTCAGTTCCTCGGCCTCCTGACCTTCCAGTCGGCTGATAAAGAAACCTGTGCCCACGCTGCTGGAATAGGCTTTCGTGACCGCGATGACTTCCTTGATGCTGTCCGCCGACAGCCCCGCGCCCACCGTGCCATAGCCGGCCAGCGGCGAAGAGCTCGTCGTATAAGGATAGATGCCATGATCAGGGTCGCGCAGCGCGCCCAGCTGGCCCTCCAAAAGGATGCGCTTATTCTCCTTCAGCGCCTGATGCAGATATTGCGTGGTATCTCTGACCATCGGCTGGATGCGCTGGCCCAGTGCGTAGTATTTCTCGCAAAGCGCATCGGCGTCCAGCAGCGGCTTGTGATAGAGATGCTCCAGAAGCACGTTTTTCCTGACCAGGCTGACCTTCAGGCACTCGCGCAGCATCTCCTTATCAAACAGCTGGCACACCTGGATGCCCACCTTGGCGTACTTATCGCTGTAAAAAGGCGCGATACCGCTCTTGGTGGAGCCAAACTTGCGCTCAGCCAGCCGCTCCTCCTCATAGGTGTCAAGCAGGATGTGAAAATCCATCAGCACCTGCGCGCGGTCAGAGATGAACAGCTGCGGCATCGCGATCCCCCGCTGCGTTACGCTGTCCAGCTCCTGCAGCAGCGCCTCGATATCCAGCGCGACGCCGGGGCCAATGATGTTGACCACATTTTGATGGAAGATGCCGCTGGGCAAGAGATGCAGCGCGAACTTGCCATATGCGTTGATGATCGTATGCCCCGCGTTGGCCCCGCCCTGGTAGCGGATGACAATGTCCGACTGCTCAGCCAGCACGTCCGTCAGCTTGCCCTTGCCCTCGTCACCCCAGTTGGCGCCTACGATTGCCCTTACCATGTGCAAGTGCCTCCTTATAATGCGGTCCTGATGCGCTCCACCGCGGCGCTTGTGTTCTCCAGCGTGTTGAAGGCCGTCAGGCGGAAATAACCCTCGCCCGATGGCCCAAAACCTGCCCCAGGCGTGCCCACCACCTGCGCGTAACTCAGCAGTCTGTCAAAGAATGCCCAGCTATCCAGACCCTTCGGCGTGCGCATCCAGATGTAAGGCGCATGGACACCGCCATAGGCAGTGATGCCCGCCTCTTCAAGCCCCCGGAGGATCAGCATGGCGTTGCGCATGTAGTAGTCGATACTCGCCTGAACCTCGCGCTGCCCTTCCGCATGATAAGTAGCCTGTGCCGCCCTTTGCACAGGATAGCTGACCCCGTTTGACTTGCTGCCGATGCGCCTGCGCCACAGCGCGTTGAGGCTCTGCGGCTTGCCGCCCTCATCCAGGCCGCGCAGCGCCTTTGGCACCACCGTCCAGCCGCAGCGCACCCCTGTGAAGCCGGCCGTCTTGGAATAGCTGCAGCACTCTATGGCGACCTCCCTGGCCCCCTCGATTTCGTATATGCTGTGCGGGACATCCTCCCCGCTGATATAGGCCTTGTAGGCCGCGTCATAGACGAGGATGGCCTCGTTTTCCCGCGCGTAGTCGACAAAACGCTTGAGCTGCGCCTTTGTCAGCACTGTGCCGGTGGGGTTATTGGGATAGCACAGATAGATCACGTCCACCCTCTGGCGCGGCAGCGGCGGCACGAAATCGTTTTCCGCCGTGCAGGACAGGTAGCACAGCTTGCTCCAGCGGCCATTCTCAAAGTGCCCCAGTCGTCCCGCCATCGCGTTGGCATCCACATACACAGGGTAGACCGGATCGGTCACCGCGATCAGCGCGTCGTGTGAGAAAAGCTCCTGCAGCGCCCCGGTATCGGTCTTGGCACCGTCGGAGATGAAGATCTCATCGGCATCGATTTGGATGCCGCGCGACAGATAATCATGTTTTGCGATGGCCTCGATCAAAAAAGGATAGCCCCCGTCGGGTGCATAGCCGCGGAAGCCTGCCTGCGTGCCCATTTCATCCGCAGCCCGGGCGAAAGCCCCCGCGATGTGCTGCCCCAGAGGGCGCGTGACGTCCCCTATGCCCAGGCGCAGAATATGCTTGCCGGGATTATTCTCTTCATAACGCCTGACGCGCTGAGCGACCTGGGCAAACAGGTAGCCTGCCGGCAGCGACGCAATGGCTGAATTGATCCGCATGTCGCCTCCCGCTTACGTTGCCAGCCACTCACCGTCAAATACGAAGACTGCGGGGCCGGTTTGATAGACATGGTTGTCCTCCGCGTTCCAGCACAGCTCCAGGTTGCCACCCGGCAGCTTGACCTGCGCCGTACGGTCAGACAGCCCGCAGAGTACAGACGCCACAATGGCTGCGCTGGCGCCCGTACCGCAGCCCAGCGTTTCACCCACACCGCGCTCCCATACGCGCATCTGCAGGATATCCCGCCTGATGATGCGCACAAACTCCACATTGGTGCGCCTGGGGAACAGGGGATGGTTTTCCAGCATCGGACCCTGGGTGGCCACATCGACGATCTCGGGATCGCGCACAAACACCACGCAGTGGGGATTGCCCATGTTGACGCAGGTGACAAACACGGTCTGCCCCAATATCTGCAGGCGATGGCGCAGCACCATCTCACCGGGCAGGTCCACTCCTATGCGCCTGGGGTTGAACTCAGGCGTCCCCATATCCACCTTGACGCGGCTGACACTCCCCTGATCCAGGGTCAGCCACAGCTGGCGGATGCCCCCCTTGGTCGCCAGCGTCAGCTCAGTCTTATCCGTCATGCCGCGCTCATAGACATACTTGCCGATGCAACGTATCGCGTTGCCGCACATCTCAGCCTCGCTGCCGTCAGAATTGAAGATGCGCATGCCAAAATCCGCCGTGTCGGAAGGCTCGATCAGCACCAGCCCATCCGAGCCCACGCCCAGGTGCTGCCTGGACATGATCAGCGCGTCACGGGAAGGATCCGTCACGATCTCTTCAAAGCAGTTGACGAAGATATAATCATTGCCAATGCCATGCATCTTGGTAAACTTCATGTCAGTCCTCCTGCACTACATCTGCCGGGGCGCCTGAAGCCCGATCAGGTACAGCCCCGTCTTGATGGTGTCGCGCGCCGCGCGGGTAAGCGCCAGGCGGGCCGATGTCGCCGCCTCATCCTGTCCCAGGATGCGGTGTTCGTAGTAATATTTATTGTAGGCCTTGGCGATCTCGGTCACCGCCCGGGTGACAACGGAGGGCTCATTACGCCGCGCCGCCTCCTCCACAGCCTCCGGGAAGAGCGCCAGCAGCTTGATGAGGGCCAGCGCCTCGTCGTCTTCAAGCGCCGTATAGTCAGGCGCGGCAGTGATATCCCCCGCCTTCTTGAGCACCGAGCAGCAGCGGGCGTGCGTGTACTGCACATAGGGCCCCGTCTCGCCGTCAAAGTTGAGCGCCCTGTCCCAGCGGAAGTCGATGTCCTTGATGCGGCTGTTGTACAGGTCAAAAAAGATCACGGAGCCAACACCCACCTGCCTGGCGACTTCCACCTTGTTTTCCAGGCCGGGCGTCTTTTCATCGATGATGGCCAGCGCCTTGTCCTGCGCGCGGGTGAGCAGTTCATCCAGGTAGATGGTAATGCCCTTGCGGCTGGACAGCGGCTCTCCCTCATAGCTGATCATGCCAAAGGCAACGTGCTCCGTCTGGTCTTTGGCCCAATCATAGCCCATCAGCTCCAGCACCTTGAAGACCTGGCGGAAGTGCAAATCCTGCTGATAAGCCACTACATACAGACACTTGTCAAAGCCGTAGGTATCCTTGCGGTAAAGGGCGGCGGCAATATCGCGTGTGGCATATAGCGTCGCGCCGTCGCTTTTGATGATCAGGCAGGGCGGCATGCCCCAGGCCTCCAGATCCACCACATAGGCGCCGTCAGACTCCTTGAGCAGGTCTTTGGCCCGCAGCTCATCAACCACGCGGCCCATCTTGTCGTTGAAAAAGCTTTCGCCATCATAGCTGTCAAAGCTGACATCCAGGATATCGTAGACGCGGCCCGCATCCTTGAGCGTCAGGGCCTTGAACCAGTCAAAGATATCAAGCGCCTCCCGGTCCCCGTCCTCGATGCGCTTGAACCAGGCGCGACCCTCGTCATCCAGGCTGGGATCAAGCTCCGCCTCCTGATGGAAACGCACATACAGGTCGCTCAGCGCCTGCACGCCGCCCCGTTCCACCATCTCTCGGTTGCCCCAGTGCTGATAGGCAGCGATCATCTTGCCAAACTGCGTGCCCCAGTCACCCAGGTGGTTGATGCCCACCGTACGCCAGCCCAGGAAGCTGTAGATGCGCTTGAGGCTGTGGCCAATGGCCGTGGTGGACAAATGGCCGATGTGGAAGCGCTTGGCAATGTTGATGGAAGAATAGTCAATACAGACCGTCTTGCCCTTGCCCTGCTCGCTTGACCCCCAGGTATCCGGACTGGCCGCGATGGCGTCCAAAACGCCCTTTGCCAAAGCGGGCCTGGAAAAAAAGAAGTTGAGGTAACCGCCCTTGACTTCAGCCCTGGCCAATCCGGGGGCGTTGATAGCCCCGGCCAGCCTTAGGGCAATCTGCGGCGGCCCCATGCGCAATAGCCTGGAGAGCTGAAAGCAGGGAAAGGCAAAGTCGCCCATCGTGGCATCTGGCGGCAACTCAAGCAGCGGGGCAATGACTTCCACCCCAAGCTGCGCCTGGGGAAAAACCGCCTCCACCGCCTGTGATACCAGCCCCGCGATCGTCAACCGCACGTCCATCCACCATCCCCCTTTGTCCCCGGAAACAAGCGTTATCATAACATACCAAAGCAAGGGTGCGCAACCAAAGCGCGCCGGCCTTCAAGGTGTTCCATGGGATCCGGGCTTCCTGAATTAAGGCAGATTTCTTCATTCTATGAAGAACCCTTGATGAGTGTGCAAAGCACGCAGGAGACGGTCACCCGTCCCCTCGCCTGGGACGGTCAGACCAGGTGTTCCCGTGTAGACAATTGAATAATTATCCACAATAGTTGCATTATTTGTAATTTTATGCTTTACAAGCACAAATTTCTGTGTTATTATGCATCCGCGGAGGGTAAAGCAATGCAGTCAAACTACGAGACCAAGCTATGGGGCGGCCGTTATCATCAGGGAACTGATGAACGGATGGAGCGCTTTCATAATATCGCAGCCACGACCAGCTGGCTGCTGGAACCGGATATCATAGGCAGCATCGCCCACGCGCAGATGCTGAGCAAATGCGGGCTGATCACGCAGGAACAAGGCACTCAGATAGACCAGGGCCTGAAGGATCTGCTCAAGCAAGCGCAGGACGGCGTCCTGGTGCTTGACAACAGTTTTGAAGACGTACACAGCTTTGTGGAGATCAAGCTGACCGGGCTAATCGGCGAGGCGGGCAAAGTGCTGCACACGGCCCGCAGCCGCAACGATCAGGTCAATGTGGACATGAAGCTCTATGCCCGTCAAAGCTGCCAGGCGCTGCTGGATCTGCTTCGAAATCTGCTGGATACGATTAAGGCGAAGGCGGACGCCAACCCCATCCCGATGCCCGGCTATACGCATATGCAAAGGGCGCAGGTGATCACCTTCAAGCATTATCTGATGGCCTATCACGGTATGTTTTCCAGGGATGTGAGGCGGGTCGAAAACGCCATTCAGGGTATGAACGAATGTCCACTTGGCTGCGGGGCACTGGCCGGCACCACGCACGCGATCGACAGGCCCTACACCGCCAAGCTGCTGGGCTTTGAAAAGCCCTACGTCAACTTCATAGACGGCGCGTGCGACCGGGATTACCTGATCGAGGCCTTGTCCGCCCTTTCGATGATCATGATGCATTTGTCGCGCCTGAGCGAAGATCTGATCCTCTACTCGACCCATGAATTTGGCTTTGTGGAACTGGACGAGCGCTTTACCACGGGCTCCAGCATCATGCCGCAGAAAAGGAACCCCGACAGCGTGGAATTGATCCGCGGCAAGACGGGCCGGGTCTACGGCTGCCTGATGGCGCTGCTGACCATGATGAAAGGCCAGCCGCTGTCCTACAACAAAGACATGCAAGAGGACAAAGACGCCTACCACAACGCCATGGTGACCGTACAAAATTGCCTGGTCGTTATGGAGGGCGTCATCGCCACCCTTACCCCGCTGGAGGAACGCTTGCGATGCAGCTTGAAAGGCGGTTTCATGAACGCGACGGAAGTCGCGGACTACCTGGTCAGGAAGGGCATTCCCTTCCGCAGCGCGCACGGCATCGTAGGCTCCCTGGTGTTGTACGCCGAAGCGCAAAGTAAGGAGCTTGAGGAACTGAGCCTTGCGGAGTTCCGGCAGTTTTCCGAAGTGTTTGACGAAAGCGTTTATGAAAACATCATCTACGAGCACAGCCTGAAGTTAGGCATCAAAAAAGAAATGCTATAAAGGAGAAAACCCATGAAAACCATGATGAAGAAAACTCTGATCCTTGCCCTGGCTCTGACCTTTGCGCTGTCAATCCTGCCCGTACAGGCGCAGACAGCAGACAAGAAACCCCTGGAAGGCAAGAAGCTCCTCATCGCGATGAGCCCGGACTTCATGTTCTTTGAAACGATCTCCACCACGGATGAAACAGGCTATGAGGGCCTGGACATCGACATCATCAAGCATCTTTCCAAGGAGCTTGGCTTCAGCTTTGAGATCAAGCCCATGGCCTTTGCCTCCCTGGTGGGCGCCCTGCAGACGAACGACGTGGACTTTGTCATCAGCGGCATGAGCTATACCGAAAAGCGCGCCGAGGTCGTAGACTTTTCCATGCCCTACGCCTCCACCAAGGTAGGCTGTCTGACAGCTGTCGGATCCGCCATTGACAGCCAGGAGAAGCTGGAGGGCCAGGTGATCGCCTGCTCGCAGGGCACCAACTATGAAAACCTTATCAATGCGATCCCCGGCAGCACGCTGAAGACCTATCAGGGCGGATCAGCGGTGGGACTCGCCGTGGCGCAGGGCAGCGACAATGTGGTCGCCGGCATCACCAGCAGCAATGGGTGCAAGAAGCTGGTGGCCACCGTGCTGGGCCCAAATGGCGAAACGCTGCTGAAATACTTTACGCTCAACGAAGGGGTGGCTGATCAGTATAGCATCGGCTTCCCCAAGGGCAGTGAACTCAAGCCGCTGTTTGATGAAGCCATCCAGCAGATGATCGATTCCGGCCTCATGCAGCAGCTGATCCAGAAGTGGCTTTACTAAATCACTTAGGGCTGCGTCGCGGCAGCCAAGGAAAGGCAGCTGAATGCAGTTTAACTTCAGCATTCTGATCCCCTATCTGCCCCAGTTTGGCAGCGCGCTGCTGGTTACCCTGCAGGTAACGGTCAGCGCGCTGCTGCTGGGGATCTTGCTGGCTATCCCGCTTTCGCTGTGCAAGATCCTGCCCGTAAAGCCCCTGCAGTGGCTGGCCGCCTTCTACACCTCCATCTTCCGCGGCGTTCCGCTGATGGTGCAGGTGTTCATGATATACTTTGGCATCCCCTTGGTGACCGGGCTGCGCTTCAATGCTTTTCAGGCAGGCACGCTGATCTTCGCGATGAACTCAGCGGCCTATCTGTCTGAAAGCCTGCGCGGCGGTATCAAGGCCATCGATAAGGGACAGTATGAGGCGGCAGCCGCGCTGGGCGTCAGGTATCCGGGCATGATGAAGGACATCATTTTCCCCCAGGCCATCAAGAGCGTCCTGCCCAGCATCGTCAACGAGTTTATCAGCCTGCTCAAAAACACAACATTGATTGCCTCCATCGGCCTGGTGGATATCCTGCGCGTCGGTCAATCGGTGCAGACTGCCACCTACCGCGCCTTTGAGCCCTTTTTCTTTATCTCGGTGTTTTATTACATGCTGGTGATGCTCCTGTCCCTGCTGGGCAAGCTTCTGGAAAGGCAGGTGAACAAGAGTGATCGAAATTAGGGGGCTGTATAAATCCTTTGGCAGCCTGCAAGTGCTGCGCGGCATTGACCTGAATGTGAAGGATGGTGAAGTGGTCTGCATCATCGGCCCCTCAGGCTCGGGCAAATCAACACTGCTGCGCTCTATCAACCTGCTGGAAACACCCACCTTTGGCGAGATCTGGATCGACGGCAGGCTGATCACCCCGCCGGACCCCTACCTGCACTTTGACGTGATCCGAGCCTCCGGGACCTACGCTGCCCTGATGCAGGGCAAGGATAAGAACCCGGGCAGCGATGACGACCTGGCCGTAATCAACGACATCAAGAAGAGGGACCTGCTCAAGGAGTCGCACGAGGGCCGCACCTACAATAAGATGCTAAGGCAGATCGAGCAGGAGAACCACATGGACGCCTATGCCACCAGGCAGCGCATCGGCATGGTGTTCCAGCATTTCAATCTGTTCCCGCACATGACAGTGCTGGACAACATGCTCTACGCCCCCATGCATGTGCGCAAACTGAGCCGCGAGGCGGCTGAAAAGAAGGCGCTTGAGCTGCTTGCCAGTGTCGGCCTGATGGACAAGAAAGATGCCTATCCTGCTACGCTGTCGGGCGGGCAAAAGCAGCGCGTCGCGATCGCGCGGGCCCTTGCGATGGAACCTGAGTTCCTGCTGTTTGACGAACCGACCTCGGCGCTGGACCCCGAGATGGTCAAAGAGGTACTGGAGGTCATCAAAAACCTGGTGCATGCCGGTATCAGCATGGTGCTGGTGACGCACGAGATGGGTTTTGCGCGAGAAGTGGCGGACCGCATCTGCTTCTTGGACGAGGGCGTCCTGATGGAGGACGCGCCGCCTGACATCTTCTTCTCCTCACCCAAATCGGACCGCGCCAAGGCATTCCTGGAAAAGGTGCTGTAAGAAGGTCCGCAAATGAGCCGCCTTGCGCGACGCAGGGCGGCTTTTTGCTTGACGCTGTCCTGGCCCAATGCAGGCCTTGTCATCCGGGCCCGCACGGACTATAATCAACTTATCGGGTGAACGCGGAGAGTGTATGCAGGCAAAACCAGACAGCGAGGCACCTGCGCAGAGCAGGCTCAAAGGCTTTTTCAAGCGGTACTTCATCGATGCCATGAGCCAGATGGCGCTGGGCCTGTTCTCATCGCTCATCATCGGGCTGATCATCGGGCAGCTGTCAAAGCTCAGCTTCCTCGGTTTCCTGGCGCCATTCGCGCAGATGGTATCGGCTTCATCCCCTGTGGTAGGCAGCGCCATCGGCGTGGCCATCGCCTATGGGCTCAAATGCAAGCCTCTGGTGATCTTTTCAAGCGCGGTGACAGGCGCACTGGGTTACTCCTTCGGCGGCCCGGTGGGGGCCTATCTGGCCGCAGTCGTCGGGGCGGAAGCCGGCGGCCTGATATCAGGCAAAACGCCTGTGGATATCGTGCTGGTGCCCATCGTGACCATTGTGTCAGGCGGGTTGATTGCCGTCTGGACGGGGCCATTCATTAGCGCCTTGATGAGCGGCATCGGCGGCTTCATCAACAGCGCCACCATGCTGCGTCCTTTACCCATGGGGCTGCTGGTGGGGGCCGTGATGGGCCTAGCCCTGACCGCGCCAATCAGTTCGGCCGCCATTGCCATCTCCCTGGGGCTTGAAGGCCTGGCGGCGGGCGCAGCCTGTGCGGGCTGCTGCGCGCAGATGATCGGCTTTGCGGTGCAAAGCTACCCCGATAACGGCCTGGGCGGCCTGTTCAGCCAGGGCTTGGGCACATCCATGCTGCAGTTTGGCAACATCATGAAAAAGCCCCTCATCTGGCTGCCGCCCACTATCGTCTCAGCCCTGGCAGGCGCGGTGTCCGCCTTCTTGCTCAAAATGCCCAACAACTCGCTGGGCGCGGGCATGGGCACCAGCGGCCTTGTGGGTCAATTCGGCGCGCTGGCCAGCATGGAGGGAAGCTATCCGCTGCTGAGCTCACTTGGCCTGATCCTATTGATGCATTTTATTTTCCCTGCAGTTCTGGTAGGCGCCATCAGCTGGTTCTTCCGCCGCAGGGGCTGGTTTAAGCCCGGGGACATGAAACTGACGCTTCGCTAAGACGCGTCACCTATGGAACAATAGACAAAGCCGCCGCCGCGCGTGGTGGTCATGAGCCATAAACTCAGGTCCAGTCGCAGCATTTGGCCGTTATCAACCGCCTCCGCCCACAGCTGCCTGCCATCCTCCTCCAGCGCCACCAGGGTGACCCAGTGCCACTGGTCCAGGTTTTCCAGGCTACCCCGGCTGAGGTTCAGGAAAGCTACCGGGCAGTCGGATGCCAGGCCTTCACGGATGAAGCCCGCCACCTGCGCGGCATCGGGCCGCTCTACCTGCCGGGCCGGAATGTCAAGCCTTATGCAGCTGAGGCCCCAGCCTTTCTCCGCCTGCAGTTTGTCAATGCCATCGACATAGCGTTGGGTGGTGTTAAGGCCCATCAGCGTGGGCGTCACATAATCCCATACCAGTTCCATGAGATCCTGAGCCTCTTCCCTGGTCTGCGCGCGCACGGGCAGCGTCAGCCTGTCGCGGTAATAGCGCAGTATATTTGTGGCAGTGCTGGGCCCGCAGCCGCTGAGGCGCTGGCGGTAACCCGCGTACCACTCCTGATCGACCCCTTTGAGGACGCCTGCCCCCTTGGCGGGTATATCAAAACCGTCCATACGGGCAACACTTGTTCTTGTCACTTCTTCTCATCCTGTCTGCGATCTATGGTGGCTTTTGCCACGCCAATATCATACCACTTCAGGGGCTATTTCAAGCAGGCTCCGCTTGCGGGAGGGACCCCATCCCCCGTATAATGGGGCAAGGAAATTGTGGAGGACGGCATATGGCTGTGGGCATCATGGGCGGTACCTTTGACCCCATTCACCTGGGGCATATGCGCATCGCAAGCGCAGCGCTTGAAGAGCTGAAGCTTGAGCGCGTCATTTTCCTGCCCGACGGCGATCCGCCCCACAAGAGGCCCAACTGCACCAGGGAGGACAGGCTGGCCATGGTGCGCCTGGCCTGCGCGGATGAACCGCGCTTTGCGGTTTCGGATATGGAACTCAGGCGGCAGGGCCGCACCTATACGGTGGATACACTGCTGGCGCTCAAGGCGCAGTACCCCGACCGGCAGCTGGTATATCTGGTGGGCTCGGACACATTCTTTCTCTTCCCCACCTGGCGCACAGCGGAAAAGGTCGCGCGCCTTTGCCGCATGGCCATCGTGCTGCGCCCGGGCAACATGCCTGATGACGTCCGCCGGGCGCAGGAAGCTTTCACACAAACCTACGGCCTTGACAGCATCCTGTTAAGCCGGCCGGGCCTGGACATCTCCTCAAGCGGCGTACGGGATGTCATGAGGAAAGGGCAGCCAGTCGAAAACCTGGTGCCGGCCCAGGTAGATGCGTATATGAAACTGCATGGATTGTATGAGCACGCAGGCCAAACACGGGCAAAGCCATTGCGCCCTGATGTTCCCAACGAAAATCATACTTGACATTAGTATTATTATTCAGTAGAATGTTCGCGTCCGGCGTTCATCCTGCCAATTGATGCATGATGATCTTGCTGTTTCGATACACTCCAGGCTCTTGAACCGGAGTCCTGCCCGGTGGCAGCCTCTTTCAGTATACAGTTTGCACACACCTTCTGACTGTCTGCATTCAGCTTTTCGTGTAAAGATCCAGCAAGCGCCGTATGGAAAACGTTTCCCTACGGCTCTTTGCGTTGGACAAAAGATTAAAAAGTGATCACCCATAAAAGGGAATACTAAGAAGGAGGAAAACATGCATCCGATAGTAGCCATCCTGATCGCGCTTGTTACCTGCGCCTTGGGCGCGGGAGCCGGCTTCATCTATCGCAAACAGATCACTGAACTGAAGATCGGCCGGGCCGAACAATACGCCAGCGACCTGCTCAATGATGCCACCCGCAAAGCGGAAGAGCAAAAGAAAGAAAAAATACTGGAAGCCAAGGAAGAGGTGCTTCGCCTCAAAACCGACCTTGATAAAGAGATCCACGACCGCAGGTCTGAACAGCAGCGCAGTGAGCGCCGCGTCGCCCAACGCGAGGAGACCCTCGACAAGAAGCTGGACAACCTGGAGCGCCGCGAGGAAAAACTCAATCAGAAGGGCGAGGAGATCCAGGCCAGGCTGACCGAAGCCGAAAGCCTGCGCGACCAGCAGGCAACTGAGCTGGAACGCGTAGCCGGCATCACTGCCGATGAAGCCACCCAGATCATCATCAGCCGTGTTCAAAAGGAAGCCTATCATGACGCCGCCGCCTCCGTGCGCGAGATCGAAACCAAGGCCAAGGACGAGGGCGACAAGAAGGCCCGCAATATCATTGCCCTGGCCATTCAGCGCTGCGCGTCCGACCATGTGGCAGAGACAACAGTCTCCGTCATCACACTGCCCAACGATGACATGAAGGGCCGCATCATCGGCCGCGAGGGCCGCAATATCAGGGCCCTTGAAACAGCGACCGGCGTTGACCTCATCATCGACGACACGCCTGAAGCCATCATCATCTCCGCCTTTGACCCCATCCGCCGTGAGATCGCCCGCATTGCCATTGAGAAGCTGCTGACCGACGGGCGCATCCATCCCGCGCGCATCGAAGAGATGGTCGAGAAGGCCAAGAAGGATGTGGAAGAGAAGATCAAGGAAGCCGGCGAGCAGGCGGTCTTTGAGACCGGCCAGCACAGCCTGCACCCCGAACTGGTCCGCCTGCTGGGCCGCATGAAGTATCGCACCAGCTACGGCCAGAACGTCCTCATGCATTCCATCGAGGTCTCCCACCTGGCTGGGCTGATGGCAGCCGAGATCGGCGCGGACGTCCAATTGGCCAAGCGCGCCGGACTGCTGCATGACATCGGCAAGGCCGTTGACCATGACCAGGAAGGCACACACACCAGCCTGGGCGGCGAATTGGCCCGCAAATACCGCGAGAGCCCCGATGTCATCCACTGCATCCTGGCCCACCACAACGATATAGAGCCCCAGACGGTGGAAGCTGTCCTGGTGCAGGCCGCCGATGCCATCAGCGCCGCGCGCCCGGGCGCCAGGCGCGAGTCGCTGGAGAACTATATCAAGCGCCTGACCGCGCTTGAGGAGATCGCCAATTCCTTCCAGGGCGTCGAAAAGACCTATGCCATCCAGTCCGGCCGTGAGATCCGCATCATCGTTAAGCCCGATGATGTCAACGACGAAGGCACCAAGGTGATGGCCAAGGAGATCGCCAAGCGCATCGAAAAGGAAATGTCCTTCCCCGGCCAGATCAGGGTCAACGTTATCCGCGAGACCAGAGCCGTAGAGTACGCCAAGTAAGCAGGGCGCAAAAGCCGCCGCCTGAAGAAGAGTATTGACCTGCGGGGCAGAGGCCAAGCGCGCAAAACCGCTGCCCCTGCCCCGCTCTTTATCAAGGCATACGGGTCAATATATTCGAGAAGGGGACACAAAAACATGGATGAAATCGATGTGCAGCTGCGCTTCGGGCGTACATTCAAAGGCGAACTCAGCGCGAAAAAGGGCAGCGTGTCCATCGGCAGGGAAGAGGGCGACCTGGCTCCCTACGATTTAATGCTGGGGGCCCTGGGCGCCTGCTACTACTCCACCCTTGTGGGCATCGCGGACAAGATGCGCCTTGCCTATAAGGGGGTCGCCATCGATATCCACGGCGTCAAGCGCGATGAGGTGCCTACGACGCTTAAGGAAGTGAGCATGGTGGTGACTGTAGAAGGCGCATCCGAAGAAAAGGGCTTCGCCCGGGCAGCCGAGCTGGCTGCCAAATATTGCTCAGTCCACGAGACCATCTCAAAGGTGGCACAGATCGATCTGGAGTTGAGATTCGCGTGAGTATAGCCCCCTACCAGAAAGATGAAGAGAGCCTGTTTGCCGATGTCAGGCGCCGATACGCCAGGAAGAACCAGCTGCTCTTTGGCCGCGACAGCACCTGCCTGCAGGATCTGCTGGCGGACATCCGCCACCAGAAGCACAGGACGCTGGTGCTTTGGGCCTTTGACTGCGCGCAGGATGCCCTGAACCAACTGGAGGCGTGCTATTACGATGACCCGAGGCCGCGTGAGGCAGTGGCGCTGTGCTGGCAGTGGGCGCAGGGCGCGATCAAGATGCCCCTGGCAAGACGTGCCATTTTGGCCCTGCATGCCATGGCGAAAGAAGTGGACAATGCTGTGGACGCAGCACTTTGCCACGCCCTTGGCCACGCCTGCGCAACCGTCCACGTGGAAACCCACGCCATCGGACTGCCTGTCTATGAGCTGACGGCCTTGGTGCGAAACCTGGGCTTAGGCAACAGCGAACAGGCGGTGCTTGATAAGGCAGCTCACTACCGGCAGCGTCTGGCCTATTGGCAAGAGATGATCTATCAGCACCCGGGGCCCTGGGCGGGCTTCCTGATGGATGACGAGGCCCCCAACAAAGAAAGACTCCTGTGGGAAAAGGATCATTGAAAACGGGCGGGACGCATTATTTATTGCGCCCCGCCTTTTATGCTGCCTGAATCGCCCTTTTATACTATTTGAAGACAGTAATGCGCCGATGCGAAGAGAGATTTTTCGTCATATCAAAGTCGAGAGAAGAAGGTGACAAAGCCTGCCGCCGCCAGTGGCGGGATCAGGCAGGCGGAGGAATCAACCGAAAGGAAG
>Ga0209538_1000048_pt1 | contig 65210 bp, 55 predicted proteins | sample BarGraNGADG00211_2_FD_184492 | JGI IMG/M metagenome (GOLD analysis project Ga0209538, IMG submission 184492) | Arctic peat soil microbial communities from Barrow, Alaska - Barrow Graham LP Ref core NGADG0004-211 (SPAdes) (version 2) | ecosystem: Environmental > Terrestrial > Soil > Wetlands >... | reverse complement strand
ATTAGAAATGTATACTTATTTTAGTGAAAAGAATTTTTACTGTATACTTTTTCTAGTAAAGCTTCTTAAAAGTGTATACCAATTTCAGTAAGGGACATGACATGATAAAACGAATAGAATATTGTGATTTAACTCCCATATAACTAGGGTATAACTGCCATCGCCTCCGTAACACGACTGTCGGAGGTTCATAAAAACTACATCCCACCATCGTATTCATGGTATGATGGTGATACGGTCCTCCCACGGACCTCCCATGTACCAATTACTGAAGGGATGGCAGTTATACCCTAGTTAAACCACTGTTTTATGGCAGTGTTCCCTAAGATTTGATGGGCTCACATCAAAGTTTCAGCAATTTTTCTTAAAAATGCAGTAAAAGCGTGATAAAAAGCAGACCACTGTTTGATGATTATTCAATATCTATGATCGGATTAGTCTTTGATTTAGCTTTGAATGGTGTTTGCAGGGTACCATATTGGATCACTGCAGACCAACCTGGATAGGAGAAAACACCTATCAAACACCAATATGTTACGGGAGCCATGACCAATATCGGATAATCATCAATTAATCATCAAACTTTATTCTTATCTGGTTTAAAAAAAAATTCCTTCAAATTCATTTTTTCGTCTCGTTGGAATGAAATACCCAGAATAAAACCAGCTCAATAATATACAGAGCTGAAAAAGGAGTTTAAAAAAAGCACGAAAAGCATTAAGGAATAGATAGTTTGAAATTCACGTTGTTTATGCATTTTAGACCTTATTGTATTTAAAGAGTGATAAGCTTTCATTTAATTTTTCAAAGTAACAACCCAATTGCCGAATGTCTTCTCTATAATTCTGAGATTATCATAGTTTACTCATGTTCCTCCCACCAGAAATTTATCGCCGTCTTCATTCGGATTCTACCTCACAATGAACTTACTTGAGATCTAATGGTTGGCAAGGGACAGCCACCATGACCAGACTTCTCACCGTCAAATACCCGCATTCAATCACACACTAAAAAAAGCTGTCTTCATAAAAGACAGCTTTTTTTTAATTTAATTAAGCAAATAACCTTTTAGAAATTATCCGCAGGAAAGCCGGTTCGTCTGAATCCGGCAATTTTATATACTATAGGACCAGAATCATCATTAAATGCAGCAAAAAACACAATGCTATCAGCCACAGCTCCACTGGGAGTTTTTGTAGCAGCTTTAAGTATTTTTCCATTAGTAATCAATACCTTTTCGGTAGGATAACTGGCAGCATTTGTAGATACGGAGTCTTTTGTTGAGAAGGTACTTGCAAGATAATCAACATTAACTATGGAATGAAAATTCCAAAAACTTCCATTGTCATTTACCCACATTTCCGTAGCTTTATTAGCAGTTGTGTTATAGGTTGTAAATAAAACATGGCCTACGCCGGCATCTGTCCATACTCCTACTTTTTGGTATTGACATGTTACCCACCAATCACCGGCCATATTCTGAACAGCTGTTCCGCCCGGTTCTGTGGTTTTTTGGCAACCTGCAAAAAAGAACGTAAGTGCTACACTTAGTATTATCAAATATTTTTTCATATCACCTGTTTTTTATTGTTTGTTGAAATCTAAGAACCATGTATATGCGTTAGCATAAGTAGCATCCCAGTGAATAACGTTGGTTCCGGGATTGTAAGTAGCATTGGCAAGAGAATTCAAAGAATCACCCCAACCGGCAACTTTGCTGGAGAGTAATCCGATAGTATTATTAGGATTAAGTTTAACATATCCGGTCATTGCGTAAGTTGCCCCATATGCTGCTCTCTGGTCATAATATCCTCCGAAAAAATCAGAAACATAGAAAATTCCCGGAGCAATTTTAGTCAATAAAATATTATAACCGGAAAAAGATGTTTTACCACCCGACGATAATGTTTTTCTGTAACTACCGGTCGCAAGTTGATATTGACCTGAAATATCTGTAGTTACTGTAGCATCATAAACAATTACTAGTCTGGTAACAGAACTGGCAAATCCATCTGCGTTTACTGCAGAATAAGTGACAGGATAAAGCCCAATCACGGATGAATTTACTGTACCGGTTGTCTTCATTGTAGAGGTAACGTCTTTGGTTCCCTCATTTGCTTTAATTCCCGGATCGACATAAGCCGTTCCAACAGGAACCAAAGTAGTCTGATTTCCGCTCATCTTATATGTGACATAATAAGTAACTTTTGAAACGTCATAAGATGTCTTATCCTCGCATGATACCAGGACAAGAAGCAGGCAAACGAATAAACTATATATTATTTTTTTCATTTTTTCATTTATTAATTGATTAATACATTTTACTTATCCCACCATACCGGAGTAATCGCTGTAACTGCTGCCGGAGTATTCGTATTTAACTGACGAGCAGTAACAGGGAAGTACATACGCTTAACCAAAGTACCTGCACCAAGACCATTATTCCATGGTGAAATCAAATCACCCGGGGTGTAAATTGTAGAATTGGCATTAATTGCACTTGCAGTGCTACCAGACAATTTAGGACAGTTTGTTCTGCGAATTTCTGACCAGGCTTCCATATGATCCATATAGCATAATGCTACCCATTTCTGCATGTAAATTAATTGCAATTTAGCTGTATTATCTGCAGCAGTTGACCATGCAACTTTTCCACCTGTACCATACATTACGGTTGGAGATTGCGCCATATTACGGGCGGCAAAATCAGCGTCAATACCTGCCTGATAAGCAGTCATTGCTTTAGCATCATTGCTGTAGAAACGAAGATATGATTCTGCCAGGAAGAATTGCAACTCACTCTGAGTGAAGAAATAAACAGGTTTTGTAGCATAATAATTCAAAAAGCTATAATCAGCATTTTTCTTTCCAAGTTTATCTTTCGATCCAGGAATTGCACCTGCATAGTCTTTCGTATTGGTAGCTTTGACAAAATTATAAGCAATACGAGGGTCACTGGTAAATTGCATATAGGTAACGATTGGATAGGCTGCTACATGATTTAACGCTAAGGCGACTTTATTAGCTGCATACCAGGGATTACGTTTTCCTACTTCATCAGTAAAGACATCATATTTCACATCTCCGGTGAAAAAATTACCGGCATCAATTAAGGTTTTAAGTTTAGCTGTGTAAGTAGCAACATCACTGCCTCCTGCGTCAATAAAGCGTAGATACATTCTTAAACGAAGTGCATTTGCAAAGCCTTTCCATTGATTTAAATCTTTGTTTAATAATAGGTCTGAAGCATTTATTGTAGCGGCCCCCAAATTGGCTTCAGCAGCATCCATCTCAGCCAGCACGCCTTTATATACAGTTTGTCCATCATCCCATTTAGGCATTGAATTTGAACTTCCTTGGAGCGCTTCGGTATAAGGAACTTTATCCATATTATCCACAAGTAATTGAAAACTATAAGCGCGCAATACTGTTGCGGCATATTTATCGGCAGCCGTTGATGTAAGATCTTTTAAGATCACATCAACATCTTCTAATGCTCCTGCATACAGTGTACGGTATGAACGGTCAATTATTTGAGATGACTCAGTAAATGTGTAATCTGCTAAAGTGTTATATTGATTAGCTTCAGGCATCTGATCGTAGTATTGCGCAAAAAAACCTGCGTAATTATACATCCCATCACCTGCGACAGTAGCAATTGAATTCTCTACAGCCGGCAATACTAATGCTGAAGGTACGCTTGACGGGTAATTGGGATCCGTATTGACATCAAGACTGCAAGCCGACAGAAAAACAGCCAATGAACTGAATAATATTATTTTTTTCATAACCATTTCAGTTTTTTAAAATTTAACCATTAAATTAAATCCAAATCTACGAGTGCTTGGGTTGGCAGTAAATTCACCATATTTTCCACTTAAGTCGTTACCAAATGAGGTTACTTCAGGGTCAATAAATGTGTTACTTGCTGGTGTCCATACAAACAAGTTATTTCCATAAGCTGAAATTTTAACTGCCTGGAAAGGTGTCTTTTTTAGCCATGATTCGGGGAAATCCCAACCAAGAACAACAGAACGAAGTTTAACATAAGATTTGTCAATTAAACTAAAACTTCCCATTTCAGCGCCACCGGCACCCCAATAATTAGTTATATCACTGGTTGAAATTGTTTTAGTATTTGGAACATAAGTAACTTTGTCAGCTACAACCACTTCGTTTACTGAATTAGGAACAATAAAAGGATTGCGGTCATTATATGCCGTTTGAATTGCATTACCAGTGAAATAGTTGATATCCTTTGTTCTTGAAGACATTATACCGCCCTGACGAATATCGAAATCAATACCCAGGCTAATGCCTTTATATTTCATAGTGGTAGAAACACCCATTTCATATTTGTAGTTCATGTTACCACATTCAGCAAATGCATCGGCAGCAATCGGTAATCCGTTTGTAGGATTTACTACAATATTTCCATTGGGATCGCGCTTGGGAACCTGAGCTTTGAAAACGCCCAGAGGTTGGCCAACAACTGCATACATACTTGTACCACCTGTAAGTCCATAGATGAGAGCAATGCCACCAAGTTCGGGAGGAAGACTAATTACCTTACTGTCGTTTTTAGTATAGTTCACTGCAAAGTCCCAACTAAAGTCTTTAGTTTCAACAGGACGGAAATTCAACAGTAACTCAATACCCTTGTTTTCTATCTTACCTAAGTTAAGATTTTGTGCAGAATAACCACTTGCAGGATCCATGTTCAAAGTAAATATTTGTTTATCAGAATTACGGTTATAATAAGATGCATCCAATGTGATACGCCCTTTAAAGAATGCCATATTAGTTCCAAATTCATATTCAGTTGTAATCTCCGGGCTTATGTCTTTATTTCCCAGTACATTGCCTTGTGAGAAAGCATTTACCCCACCTAATGGAAAAGTAACGGCTCCCCAACCACTTCCATCTGCAGCAGCTTGTGCAAAAACAGGATCAATCATATAAACATTTGCATCATTACCTGTTTTACCGTAAGCAGCACGAAGCTTACCGAAAGTAAACCAATTTTTGACTGAGCTGGGTAATAGTTCGGTGAATGCAAAACTACCGGTTATACCTGGATAGAAGAAACTATTATTTCCTTTCGGCAATGTTGAAGACCAGTCATTACGGGCAGTACCAATTATATAGAGCATGCTTTTCCACGAAATGTCGACCTGGCCGAATACACCCATAAGACGACGAATTGAATTATAGGTAGAAACAACCGGGGTACTGGCTGTATTACTTAAGTTGTACCAAAGAGGTATATTTAAACCGGTAATGCTACTGGCTAAGCTTGAATATTTGCGTTCGTTAATATTTGCACCTGCCAAAGCATTAATTGTGAAATTATTTAACGGTTTACTCATTGAAAGCAGGAAATCCTGATTAATCTCGCGTCGATTAGTCTTCGATACGCCAACAGATCCTTCTTCCTTTTCCAGGTTACCACTTGCATCCGGGGTTCCTGCAAAAAGTGATTTCAAATTAGGAGTGCCTGTGTTTTGTTCACTACTGGTTGCATCCAGTCCAACACGATAAGTAGCTTTAAAAATTTTCAGAAAATCATAATCAAGTTGAAACTTCCCGTAGATTTTATCAGCTTTATAGGTATTTAGATTATTCTTTAAAATATAATATGGATTTGTAACACCATAAGGAGTGTAATAATAGCCCGGGGAATTAAAAGGATTACTTAAATCCTGTAATCCGATAACACTAATGTCACGAGGAGTTTGATAAATAGAGTTAATCATAGAAAATCCCTGACCCGTGGTAGAAAAACTATTATTTTGAATTTCATAATTGACAGATGCCGATAAGGTCAGTGCACCCATTTTGTGGGATCCACGTGTGGAGAAGGTATTCTTATCATACGTATCTGCATTTGTTGGGAGTATACCATCGTCTTTTAACTGTGAGAAAGATACCACATACTCACTATTATCATTTGCTCCGTTAAATGAGACACTGTTTGAATATCTTAAGCCGGTATCAAAGAAGTCTTTGATATTATTTTTTAATGCAACGTAAGGTTTCAATTTTTGTGAGTTATCATACACATTTCCCCAAAGTTGCATTGAACCGTCAAAACGTGGTCCCCAGCTTCCATTTTCCAGCATCGTCTTGTTACCATTCCAGCCCATGCCAAACTCATTCTGCATTTCAGGTAGACGGAGAACAGTTGATAATTGAAGACCTCCATTATACTCAACGCCTATACCCTTTTTACGTGCCTTACCAGATTTGGTGGTAATTAATATAACACCACTAGCAGCGCGGCTACCGTACAAAGCCGTTGCAGCTGCTCCCTTAAGTACTGTCATATTATCAACATCATCCGGATTTACCGCATTTGCTCCATTACCAAAGTCAAAACCACTATTTAAACCATCACCGGAAAAAACTGCAGAATTGTTCATTGGAACCCCATCTATGATGTAAAGAGGTTGATTGGAACCTGATAAAGAACTAAAACCACGAATTACAACTGAATTTGAAGTACCTGGGTCTGAAGAGGTATTAGAAATCTGAACACCAGCAATCTTACCGGATAAACTTGTCATTATATCAGATGTACGATTTTTGGAAATGTCGCTACCACTTACTGACGTGGCAGAATATCCAATTGCTTTTTCAGAGCGCTTAATCCCCATTGCGGTTATTACCACTTCGTCAAGTGATACTGCAGAAACTTTTAATTGAACATTAATTACTGAAATGCTTTGTACCGGAATTTCCTGCTTGTCATACCCGACAAATGAGAAGACCAATGTTTTAGCATTGGCTGGAATTCTCAATGAGTATTCGCCAGTGGTTCCTGTAATAGTACCCAGATTGGTTCCTTTGATAGAAACGTTAACCCCGGGAATAGAGGTGCCATCATTCGCATCGATTACTTTTCCAGTAACAACCTTTTGTGCGAAAACAATCTGCACCCCACAAATCAGAAATAGTGTGAGCGTAAATGCTAACTTTCTCATAATTTGATGAATTTGTTTGTGTTAGTGTTTGTGTTTGTGTTTGTGTTTGTGTTTATATTCGTATTCGTGTTCGTAATCGTGTGCTTGTCTGTGTTTGCGTGTAAATTTTTCTCTGTCAGTTTTTCATATTTTAAAGGTTTATAAATAAAAATGAACGTGTATTGATTAAAAAAATTATTAAAGATTAAAAATTAATACTTGATAAGTCTTTTTCAAAAACAATACTTTTTTTTGTGTCACCACCCTTTTTTTAATAACCATGTTGCAAAATACAACGTTTTTTTCATTTTACTTCAAATAAATAGCATATTCTTGAATAATTATTAAATAAATCATTTTTGTGTACTAAAAACAATAATATTTAATGAATAAGTATTTAAAATTTCAGTAATCGCGTAAAAAGATCAAACCTTCGTACAAAAATGTCGAGTTTTGGAGGTGAGAAACCGAGTAGATTCGAGTAGTGTGAGCAAAAGTACCTGCAAAGATAATTGTTGAAATGAAATAAGCAAATATAATTTCACTTTTGATCGATCCAAATGAAAAAAACTTTCAAAAATTAACTAAAACCTGTTAAATATCATATTAAACTGAAAATTTCCTTTACAATTCTTGGTGATTCGCTCTAAAATAATTCAATTTAAATGCAATTTTTATTTTATATTTTAATGTTTCCATTATTATTACTGTGATTTATGAACGTTTGACAGGTGAAAGTCAGAAATAGTAGTGTTTTTCCCAATTAAAATATAATCCAAATCCAACCAGTTGGTTTTTCCCTATAGGGAATAAATGTCAGAAATTGCCAATGTTAGCAATTATAAAATTTATGTTCGTATTTTTACATCTCAAAATTTTATCTGTCAACGAGATTTATTAGCATGAGAACATACATACTTATGAAAAACATCAAATCTGTTAAGGAAGTAATTTATGATTCCCAAAAGAAATTTCTACTGTTTTTAAGAATTACTGTTATCCTAATGATTTTCGGAATCATAAAGGCACACGCAAATGACAATTTTACCTTGAAAGCAAGGATTTCTTTAAACTTTTCTAAAAGTCAGATTGTTAGAGAATTACAACCAAAATTAAAAATCACCGGTACCGTTACCGATGCAAACAGTGGAGAAATACTGATAGGTGTGAATATTCGCATCGAAGGGACGGCTATTGCCGTAATTAGTGATGAGAAAGGTAAGTTCAGTATCAATGTGCCCAAAGCAAATTCAGTTTTGATCTTTTCCAATATCGGATACAAAAGTGAAAAAGTGGTTTTTACCGGACAGTTAACATTGGATCTTAAACTGGTTCCTACCATTTCAATATTGGATCCATTTGTGGTAGTAGGCTATGGCACACAGAAACAAAGGGATCTTACAGGCGCAGTAACGAAAGTTAACGCCACTGATGTAAGAGATGTAGCTGCTGCAGAATTCGGTCAAAAGCTACAGGGTAAAATAGCCGGTCTACAGGTTAACCAGGTTACAGGACGCCCCGGACAAGGTATGGCCTTTAGAATCAGAGGGGCTGCATCTCTGACTTCGGGTAACCAGCCTTTATTTGTTATCGACGGACAACCCATTACAGGTGACATAAACACAATAAATTCTGATGATATTGAAAGTTTCAGCGTGTTGAAAGATGCTGCTGCAACATCACTTTACGGCAGCCGCGCCAGTAATGGTGTCATTATCATAACAACAAAACAAGCCCAGAAGGGCCATACCTCTTTATCTACCAATATTTATTACGGTATCCAGTCGGTTCCTCTGCGTGGAAGGCCTGATCTGATGAACGCAAACGAATTTGCCACTTTCATGAAAGGGTATTACGAAGATAAGATCAAATATGAGAACTGGAAAAATCCGGTAACGGGCCAGGGAGACGTACCTGCCGAATATGCAGACCCCTCAAAATATGGTAAAGGAACAAATTGGTATAATGCCGTTTTAAGAAATGCTCCTATTCAAAACTATTCACTTACTTTGACTTCGGGAAACGATAAGGTGTCATCAAGTTCTTCTTTTACCTATTTTAGTCAGGATGGAGTTGTTCTTAATACTAAAACACAGCATTATGCATTCAGAAGCAACAATGAATACCGACCTGTCGACAAGGTAAAGATTGGATTTAATCTGGCGCCCACTTTTCAAATCGACCATAATACCCTTGCGTCAATTGATGGCAATAGGCAAATTATAAGTGGTGCCATGATGAGTTCTCCCTTAATTGATATTTATGACAATACCGGGAACTATAACCTGAAAACCAGTTCTTTTGGCATGTATGCATTACCTAATTTTATACAGCAGGCACAACTTTTGTCTGTTAACCAAAATACCTACAGGTTGCTTGGTAATGCCTATGCAGATGTTGAAATTCTGAAGAACCTCCATCTTAAAACCGCCGTAAATACAGATTTAGGGGCAACCGATTACAATGCTTACTATAGTAAACTGTATGGCACATTTGGCTCCCCTCCCCCACATACGGTTGCTACTGCCGCAGAATCTTCCTATAATTATACCTCCTGGTTGGTTGAAAATACTGTAACCTACGCATATGTTACCAGGCAACACAGTATCGATTTACTTGCTGGCTACAGTGCACAAAAATACAACCAAAACAACCGCTCGATTAATGGGGGAGGTTTTGCAAATGATGCCATACCATGGATTGTAGCAGCCACCACTACGACCGGAACTACGAATAACACTGCATGGTCTTTAGCTTCTCTTTTTGCCAGGTTAAACTATGACTTTAAAAAACGTTATTATTTTAGCTTTACTATTCGCCGGGATGGTTCATCCCGTTTTGGCGAGAATAAGATATATGGAAACTTTCCTTCGGCTTCTGTTGGCTGGATCATGAGCGATGAATCCTTTTTCCCGAAATCGGATATTATTCCTTTTCTCAAGATAAGAGGCAGCTATGGGCTTACGGGTAATTTTAATGTCGGAAACTATACACAGGTTTCATTATTAAGCGCCACGAATTATGTTTTTGACAATACGACTACCAATGGCATGTCTATAACAACTTTAGGAAATAAAAATCTAACCTGGGAAACCTCCAAACAGACCGACATCGGATTAGATATGAATCTATTCAACCGGAGAATAACAGTCAGTTATGATTATTATGTAAAGAATACAAATGGCATGCTCTCTTCCCTGCAAATTCCTTATGCTTCAGGGTATTCGGTAATTTCATATAATCTGGGAAGCTTCAAAATGTGGGGACATGAAATCCAGATCAGATCCGACAATCTCAGTGGACCGCTAAAATGGACTACTGACTTTAACATCGCTTTTAATGATAACAAAGTGATGAAACTTGTAAACGGTACGCCTATAGGAGGTACTGCTACTTACAATGATTTTAACCGTACGGCAGAAGGACATCCTATTGGTGAACTATATGGATATATCTACGAGGGAGTTTACACGAACCAGGCAGATCTGGATAATTCGCCCAAAGGGGTAACATCGGCCATAGGAACTGCAAAAATGAAAGATGTAAGCGGAGATAACAAAATTGATATTGCAGATAGAACATTTATCGGTAATCCAAATCCTAAATTTATTTACGGTATCACCAATAATTTCCAATACAAAAATTTCGATCTGAACATCATCATTGCCGGCCAGGGAGGAAATAAGATTATGAATATTAATCTTCAGAACGAACAAAATCTTGACGGCATTTTTAACATTGATAAAAATATTCAGAACAGGTGGCGTTCTGAAACTGATCCCGGAAACGGAAAAGTTCCCAGAACATTGAGCAATACGACAGAGCTTTATCGAACAACCAATACCAATTGGGTCTTTGATGGAGATTATCTGACAGTTAAAAACATTGCGCTGGGTTACACTTTCAATAGTAAACAGTTGAAATATCTAAAAAGTGTAAGACTCTATGCCAGTGTTCAGCAGGCTTTTGTATTTACCAAATACCCGGGGCAAAATCCTGAAGTAAATGATTCACGTGACAATCAAACCAAGGGTGGTCTTGATAACGGTTCATATCCAATTCCAAGAACATTTATGATAGGCGCCAACATAAACTTCTAATTTATCAATCATTTTAAAATGAAAAAATTACTACATATTATTCTGATATTGATTGTTTTCTGTACCGTTTCATGTAAAAAGGATTTTCTTGTACTTTTTCCTGAAGGACAGATCAATGAAGGGAATTTCTACAAAACAGCTGACGACTTTAAACAGGCTGTAGTAGGTGCATATGTTCCGTTAAGAGATATTGCGTACTACGCATTCTATATGGATGAAATGCGAAGCGACAATACAAAATACGATTATAATTCAAAGGACCGGGGTGGTGCCGGATATGAACAGTTGGGCGATTTCCTTGATGATGCCTCTAATGCCGTGATTGCATACAGATGGACAGCAGATTACAAAGGGATTCAAAGAACGAATGTGATCCTGGACAGGATATCCAATATTGACGCTACAATTTCTGACGCGGATAAGAATCAGATTATTGGTGAAGCAAAAGCTTTGCGGGCTCATTATTATTTTGACCTTGTAAGATGTTTTGGTGGAGTGCCCCTATATTTACACGAAGTTAAAGATAATGAATCTGCTTTCATCAGTCGTTCTCCTGTTGAAAGTGTCTACACCCAAATTATAGCTGATTTTTCAGACGCATTAAACTTGTTGGCGCCTCCTAATAAGTTTCCCCAAAGTGGAAGAATTACTCAGGGAATGGTTGCAACCGAATTGGGGCTCGTTTATCTTACCCGCAAAGATTATGCAAAAGCAACACCTTTGTTGTTAAACGTAACTCAAATGGGCTATGCTCTTCTGCCCAATTATGCCGATGTCTTTACACTGGCAAATAAAAACAGCAAAGAGTCTATCTTTGAAGTACAGTATAAAGCTGGAACCGATGGTCAGCAGAGCCAGTTTATTTACAGGTTTATCCCGGTTACGCCAAACACACAGAATATTTTAGGCGTCAATTACAATAACACCGTGGGCGGATTTAACGTACCTACCGATGATATGGTAGCCGCTTACGAAGCAGGAGATAAAAGGCTAGACGTCAGCATTGCTGTTGCCAAAGGAGTTTATAATTCAAACATTGATTTTCTGGCCGACAGTATAGTAAGTATCTTGCATCCTTCGACTCCGGGCAAAGTATCCAAAATGTTCATTAAGAAATATTATAACAAACCTTACGGGCTCCAGAATAATACTGATGATAATTGGCCATTGTACCGTTATGCCGACGTTTTACTTATGCTGGCTGAATCTTTAAACGAAGATGGTAAACCGACAGAAGCGTTACCCTATTTAAATCAGGTAAGGACCCGTGCCGGTTTAGCACCTACTACTTCAACAGACCAGGCAGCATTAAGAACAATTATTCTTCATGAAAGAAGAGTAGAACTGGCATTCGAAAATCACAGATGGTTTGACCTGGTACGCACAGGTCAGGCAATAGCTGTCATGAATGCTTTTGGTGTGCAGCAGAAATTGAAATATTCATATTTATTACCTACAGCCTATACTGTTACACAAAACAGACTGATCTACGCTATTCCTTTCAGAGAAACCCAGGTAAACAAAGCGCTTTTACAAAACCCCGATTATTAGAAGACACTGTTTGTTTTTTGTACTATCTGGATTTATCTTGTGCCGATATCAAAAACATATGATACACAAAATTTTGGCTCTCTATGATTGAATATCCGACTTTTGGATAACGGCCTCCTACTAGCAAATTTAAACAGTTTATAAATTTAAAAATAATAAAAGGCGAAATATACAGACATATTTAAGCTTTTACTTCATTATCCGAAGGTTGGTATAATACAAAAAGATGAATATTGCAGTGATAACTGTGGAGGCAAAATCTGTCTTATAGCCCGCTAGATAAATCATGGGGGTGATCAGCAAAAGGATCTGGGCAACTGTATAAAAATGAAAACCTACTTTCATCAAACTGAACATCAGGATCGCACCGGTCAGACTTAAACCACATAATATGGTATTGAATATATAAAACCAGATACTGGCATTGGTCAGGATCTTGATGAACTCTGTCATTCCCTCAATGTCTGAATAGGCTTTTGAAAAAGGGGAATTTTCTATAAATCCGGGAATATAATAATAAAAGACACTCCAGAACAATGAAGAGACGAACCATAATCCGCTAAAAACAAAAGTAAGAATACATATAAAAGTGAGTCCCGGGGTTCTTTTTACAGGAGTTGGTCTAGGTTCTTCTTCGTTGGGAAAGTAATCCGACATAGTCAATTTCTTTTTTTGCAAAAATAGTGAAAAACCCAATCGTAGAAACCATTCACTTTTTCGTTGGTCTATTTAATAAGTATACTAAATTAGCAGAAAAAAAAGATGGCTATCGAATTTGAAAATGAAATAAGGCTAAAAGCTGTTGAGGAAGTTGCAAATCAAATGCTTATTGCAGCACGAACTGCACCAAAAGGACGGGGAAGAGACACATTGCTTCTGGGAAAACTTTCGGGCGGTGATCTTTTTGTACTGGCAGCCAAAATGGATGAGATCGCCGAACGGTCAGGATTAAAGTTTTTTGCAAGAGATGCAAATAATGTCCGTAACTCACAGATGGTTATCGTTCTGGCTACCAGGATTGAGCCTTTGCAGATGACAGAATGTGGATATTGTGGTCATGAAACCTGTGCATGTAAGAATGAATTTCCTGATGTCCCATGCGCATTCAACACCATCGATCTTGGCATTGCAGCAGGAGTTGCAGCAAGTATTGCAGCTGATCATCATGTCGATAACCGGATCATGTTTTCAGCTGCTCAGGCTATCCGTGAATTGGGTCTGTTAAACGAGCCCTGTGGACCTGCACTTTGCATTCCCTTGAGTGTAAGCTCAAAGAGTCCCTATTTCGACAGATAATATCCAAAACCGGATTATATTGTCTTAAACTCTTTCTTGTTGTAAGTGACAGGAACCTTTTTATCATTGTATTTCGAAGGACACTTCAGCAAAAGCGTCTTGGCATAAAAAACTGAATCTTTTGCCGATCCTGAGATCACAACCTGATCACATTTTTCAAAATCCTGTGGTTTTGCACCACTATAGACGACTTTCATCTCCGTACTGTCTTTGTCCTTCATATAGAAGGTAAAGCTGTTTGCATTTTTAAGTGCATCATAAACAATGGGTTTATGCGTGTTCAACACTCCTATAATCTGGTAATCAGAACCGGTATATTTTTTTGCAGTCGAAAAATCAGCATAAGTGCTGCTGCCAACCAAAGTTGTCATAACAATACCAATAGCAACAATGATAACTATAATGATGACAATATGAATTCGTTTCATGGGAAGTATTTAAAAAACATATTAAACTTAATGCTTTGCATTTTTATTTTGCTCTTTTTCTATCCGGGTCAATTTCCGATCCAACCGGATAAGCAAAATTGAAATCCCTATAAATATGATTGAAATTACAGCAATAACAACAAATAGTTTGGTTTCCATATCTTAAATTTCATTTAATTCGTTGATAATTCTTAACCGCAGTTTAAGCTGATAAATCCAGATGCCTATTATAATCCAACCTATTACAGCCGGATAAAATACCATCCTCATCGTATTATCCAAACCAACCAGCGCCATTGGATTTCCACCTTTCCCCGGATGAACAGAACCAACTGCCAGCTTAGGAAGAACAAGCAGAAAGATAATCATCATGATAAAAGCAAAAATATTGTAGACGGCCGAAATTCTGGCCCTCTTTTCGGAATCATTCATCGATCCCCGTAAAACAAAATAGGCAGCATAAATTAACATACTTACAGCCGCTCCGTTTAACTGCGGATCATTGGTCCAGAATGTTCCCCAGGAAAATCTCGCCCAGATACTTCCTGTAACTAGTCCCAACATGCCAAAAAATACTCCTGTTGAAGCAGCCTCAACTGATCGCAAATCGTATTTATCCTCAAATCCTGAGAGATATCTGACAGCATTTACAACGCTGATCGACAACAATGTCAGCAAAGTAAACCACATACAAACATGGTAAAATATATTCCGTATGCTTTCATGAATGACCGGCAGGTCAGGAACAGGGATCAACAACCCGGCTATCAGGCTATATAAAACAAGAATTAATCCCAAAATTTTCCACCACATTTTCTTCATCGTATCCTTTTTCTTTATCCGGTAATAAATATTTGATCGGGTAAACAATTAATCCCTTTAAAAGTTATAACAATTTACGTTTCGTTTATTCTTTTGCCCATAGTTTACGTTTCGTTTATTCTTTCCATAAATAAGGAAAGAGAATAAATGCCAGTGCAATAGCCAATAATGAAATCAATATCAACACCAGCATGAATCCCAAAATAGATCCCGTCTCAGCGTTACCGATCGAAAGCAGACTTGCCTTAATCAATGCAATCATAAAAGGATACATCACCGGGAAACTTAAGATAGCCATCAGGCTGAAATTATGTCCCGACCGCCATGCTATTGCAGCCACCAGAGTAAGTATTGAGGCAAATCCAAGTGCCGCTAATGCAATAATGACCAGAAAGTTTGGCACATTCGAAACAGGTGTGCCCAATAATAACCAAAAAGCTGCATAAGAGCCTAATCCGGTGATTAAAAGCAATATAAAATTGTAGATTGTTTTCGACAATAATATTGCCCCGGGTGAAGCAATTGAATAATAATAGATGTGACGGTTTGGATGCTCACCCGAAAAACTGTGTCCCGAGGCATGAACCGCAGCAAACAATTGAATGATCCAGAAAAGTGCATTCCATTTCTCCGGCTCCAGTTTCGACTGAAAACTCAGAAAACAGAGGAATACAGTCCCTAACACAAATAACAACAAGCCATTTATATGGTGCATTCTCCTCAATTCCAATGAGAGATCCTTGTGAAGTAGATGCCGGACTTCTGAAATCATAACGCCAATTTTGTTCCAAATTTAAAGCATTACAACATAATAAGCAACTTCTGCTTTGTAGGGATGACCCTTGTGTTCTCAAAACGATATAATAACATTCTAGGAATAAGGACAATAACTAAGGGGACCCACAACATTTAATATCTAAAACAAATGCCTGAACGGCAACAACATCCACCCGATAAACTTTTCTATTGCCGGCCTTTTTAACCATTGTTCATGATCAAACGGAATACACCCCTGCAGAGATTCATTTAAATGTATCTTCACAGCAGAGGCAATGTCTTTATCAACACCCACCAACATTATTTCGTGCTGAAATCTGAAACTGCGATAATCAAAATTAGCAGAACCAATACCAAAAATCTCATTGTCAACCAATATACACTTGGCATGCAGGTTTGTAAGTCTATAAAAGAGCAGCTGTATATTGTGCCTGAAAAAATAACCGTAATACTTACTGCTTAAAAGATCAACAGACCGCACATCACTGCGCCGGGGTGTCATGATTTTAATATCCACACCTCTCCGTGCTGCTTCGCTGAATGCCTTCCGCAATATATACCCTGGTAAAAAATAGGGGGTTTCAATAACTATTGAATGTTTAGCACGCCTGACGAGATGTTCTATTTTCTTTTTAATCTGTTGCCTGTAAATGGAGGGATTATCCTGAATAATCTCAAAACCATAATGATAAATGGTCTTGTGGTAAGTAAATTTATTAAGGAGGTATCGGTTAAACTGCCTGAAACTCTTATTAAATGTCCTTTTAAAAAGAGGGGTCAGACTTCCTTCAATACGCAGGGTCAGTTCACGCCAATGTAAAGAATGACCAGCTATATTTGCTGATCCGATATAACTCACTTTATCGTCAACCAAAAAAAGTTTTCGGTGATTCCGCTTGTGATTGCGGGTAAAGAAACCAAAACCCCAATGAATCTTCTTGAAAAACCTTACTTCAGCACCCAACTTAACCAACTCTGCAAAGAAAGAATCATTTGTAGTACCTCCCCAGGAATCTATCAGTAGACGAATCTTTACCTTCTCTTTAGCTTTTACCAACAGCGCATCACGAAACATCACACCGATTTTATCATGCGTAAACCTGTAGGTTTCAATGCAGATATAATCACGTGCATTCCTGATATCTTCAAGCATCGCCTCATAAAGTCTTGGCGGCTGAGTAAAGAGTTGAAAATTCCGTTTCGTTATCAATGTTGTGTCTTGCAAGGTCAGAAGCATTTATTGGTGTATCAAAATTACTAATTCTTCTGCAATTATGAAGCCTGAATTCAAAAAACATTCATCAAACATTAAAGATGCCAACAAAAGCTTACTTTAACGTTAACAGCTTTGTATCTTTGTGGAAAATATTACACAATGATTAAATCAATGACCGGGTTCGGCAAAGCCACCGTTGAGCTTCCCGGAAAGAAAATCACAGTAGAAGTTAAGTCACTCAATAGCAAGCAACTTGACGCATCCATCAAAATACCAAGCTCTTATAAAGACAAAGAACTGGAAATCAGATCAGAAATCACCAAAATACTCGAACGCGGAAAGATAGATTTTTACCTCAATGTAGAGATTTCAGGGGACCAATCAAATTATACCATCAACAAACCGCTGGTTATACATTATTACAAAGAACTCATGGCTTTGTCGGAAGAACTCAATGAAACGCTTGATCTGCTCCCGCTTGCACTTAAAATGCCGGATGTTTTGAAGACTGTCCGCGAGGATATCGACGAGGACGAATGGAGTCATGTTCTGATTGCCGTTGATGATGCCCTTACTCAAGCCGATAATTTCAGGATCGAAGAGGGAACATTACTCGCCAAAGACTTCGAATATCGCATCGGATTGATCCGTCAATACTCGATAGATGTCATCCCCTTCGAAAAAGCCAGGATCCCTGCTGTACGCGAACGTCTGATGCGTGATATTGCAGATCTGTCGGATTCTTCAAAGTTTGATCCCAACCGGATTGAACAGGAGTTGATTTATTATATCGAGAAACTTGATATCACTGAAGAAAAGGTAAGGCTTGCCAAACACATTGATTATTTTTTGGCAACCATCAAAGAAGATGGGTCACAAGGAAAAAAACTCGGCTTTATCACACAAGAGCTTGGCCGCGAGATCAATACCATGGGATCGAAAGCCAATGATGCCGACATTCAGAAACTTGTCGTTCAGATGAAAGACGAACTGGAAAAAATCAAGGAACAATTGATGAATATTCTCTAGAAACTGTTTAAATTTGTCCGTAGGACATAAATGTCAATAGAAAGATCATCAACAATAATCTTTTCCCCGTAGGGGATTGACCTTTAATGTTAATGCCCTACGGGCAAAATAGGAGGGGGAATTGCTTTTCTATTGACATTAATGCCCTATGGGCAAAAAAAAAAAGAAATTTAAACAGTTTCTTAATATTGTTTTAACATTATCCAACATCTCACGTCAAAGTCATGAACGGAAAACTCATCGTATTTTCAGCCCCCTCGGGAGCAGGCAAGACATCAATCGTTCGCAGGTTGTTGAAAACTGACCTTCCGTTGGCGTTTTCGGTCTCTGCCTGCAGCCGTCCTAAACGTCCCGAAGAAGTTCATGGTACTGATTATTATTTCCTGACACCAGAAGAATTCAAACAACGGATTGATAACCATGAGTTTTTGGAATGGGAAGAGGTTTACCACGGAAGTTATTATGGTACACTGAAATCAGAACTCGACCGGATCTGGAAACTGGGTAAACATGTCCTTTTCGATGTTGATGTCATCGGAGGTATCAACATTAAAAAACTTTATCCAAAGGAAACACTTTCAATCTTCGTAATGCCCCCTTCCATCGAAGAACTCGAAGTCAGACTCCGCATGCGTGATACAGAAACCCCTGAAAACCTTGCCAAACGTCTTGATAAAGCAAAATGGGAGATTTCGTATGCCGATCAGTTCGATTATCAGCTACTCAACGACAACCTCGATCGGTCGACTCCTGAAATCAAAGAGGTCATAGCTGAATTCATCAAACAATAAACACATTTATACAGATGCAAATCAGTCACAAGAAAATCGGTCTGTTCTTCGGTTCCTTTAACCCGATTCATACCGGCCATCTGATCATTGGAAATTACATGGCCGAGTTTACAGATCTGGATGAAGTCTGGTTTGTCGTTTCGCCACATAATCCGCTGAAGGAGAAAAAGACATTGCTTTCTGATGTTCACCGGGTTACGCTTGTAAGGCTGGCTACCGAAGATCACACCCGACTCAAGGTGTGTGACATCGAAATGAAGCTTCCCAGACCTTCATACACCATCCATACGTTGACATATCTTGCCGAGGACTTTCCCAACCATCATTTTGTATTGATTGGTGGCATGGACATCCTCCTCTCTTTTCACAAATGGAAAAACTGGGAACAGATTCTCGAACAATACGAGCTTTATATATATCCCCGTCCGGGTTACGAACCTGGAGAGTGGGCAGACCACCCAAAAATCAAATTTATCCCTGCCCCCTTGGTCGAAATCTCAGCCAGTTTTATCCGTGAAGGCATCCGGCAGAACAAAAACATGGATTTCTTCCTCCCAACAAAAGTCTATGAATACATGCGAGGTATGCATTTCTACGAAAATAAAAAAAATCAAGCACCAAAAGAATAGCATTTTACCCTTCAGACCACAATTTCAAAGTTAATTTTCGTGAAAAAAAGGGGTTAATTCCCGGAATATTCTTTGATAACGGCTTGAATATTCTCAGATAACGCCCTAAACCACCAACGATCCTCCGTATCTGCACCGTATCTGCACCGTGTTTTCTCCGTATTTGTTTCGTCCTATAGATACCAAACAGATACGGAGAAAACAGGGTGGGAATACGGGACAAACATGGAACTGCCCTGGTGGTTTAGGGAGTCTTGTCAGAATATTCAAGCGGTCATCAAAGAATTATCCTTCGTTTTGCCCCTCAAGAGCCTTACCGAATCAGTTTGATTTGCTGCTTTGCCTGTTCGTTTCCTGCTTTGAGAGCGGCCAGGTTCATATTCACTATTTCCTCGCCCTTACGGCCAAACATAACGCGGATGGCATCTTCGATCTGTTCGTAACTCAGCCCCAGGAAAGGGGTTGCTGCACCGAGAATCACTACGTTGGCGCATTTTACTGACCCAATCTCTTTGGCAATTGATTCAGCATCGAGCTTGATATGATAGTGTTGTTCTTCGATGACTTTAAGAAGATCTTCTTTCGAAGGATAATCGGGGATATTGATAAAGGGTGTGGTATTTGTGATGATCCAACCTTCCGATGAGAGCATCGGCACGTAACGGAGCGCTTCCATGGGTTCCACTGAGATAATTAAATCTGCCTTGCCTACCGGGATCAGATCGGAGGCAATGGGATCATTTGAAATTCGCAGGTTTGATTGTACATCACCTCCACGTTGTGACATGCCATGAACTTCGGCCTGTTTAAGAAAATATCCTGCCTTAACAGCAGCTGTACCAATAATTGCAGCAATCGAAAGAATTCCCTGTCCGCCAACACCTGCCAGTATGATATCTTTTTTCATTTTATCTTGCATATAATCTGTTCAACAAAACATGAATATTAATTCGTTACTTCCTTGGTTTGTTTCATGGTTTTCAGACGACGGGCTGCCGTCTGAATACATTCGCGTCGTGGAATGATCACCGAAACACCCTGATAGGCTATCTCTTCCCTGATCACCTGAACATTTTCTTCATGGGTTTTGGGAAGGGGATTGAGGACTCTGATGTGTGCAGGATCTACTCCAAGCCCTTTACAAATAGATTCAAGTCTTCCATGCGCTGCCGAAGTCTGTCCTCCGGTCATGCCTGTGGTTTCGTTGTCGAGAATAAAAACAGTTATCGGACTGTTATCAGAAACGGCATCCAGGAGGCCGGTCATCCCCGAGTGGGTAAATGTTGAGTCACCGATTACAGCAAGGGCCGGAAGGAAACCTGCATCGGCAGCACCCTTGGCCATTGTTATTGAGGCCCCCATATCAACACATGTGTCTATGGCATTATAAGGTTCCATAAAACCGAGTGTGTAGCAACCAATATCTGAAAAAACGTGACCCTTTTCGGTCCCATTCATAGCCTCCTTGATTGCATTGAATGAAAAGATATGTGGACAACCCTTGCACAAAGCAGGAGGACGATTCTTTACGATCGAAGGGATTGCTTTCGCTTCAGCCACTTCCATGCCCAATGCTTTTGCAACAAGATTTGGTGAAAGTTCACCATCACGTGGCACTGTCCCGTCAAGACGTCCTTTGATTTGCTTACCGTTGTTCAGTAATCCACGAAGGTGATTTTCAATCAATGGATAACCCTCTTCCAATACAAGCACACTATCGCATTCATCATACATCTTTCGAACCTGGTCCACCGGAATGGGGTATTGCCCAATCTTCAGAATCGGATTAGCAGAAATTCGTCGGGGATAGTTCTCCATCAGATAATTGAACGAAAGTCCACATGCGATGATGCCCATCTTTTTATCTGGACCATCGATATATTGATTGAATACCGACTGCTCTGATTCTTTTCTGAATGCATCCTGGTTGACTAACAGTGTTTTGTACTGCTTCCTGGCATTTCCCGGTAACAATATAAATTGTTTGGGATTTGGAGAAAGCCTGATTTCATTCTGTTCACGCATTTTGCTTTGAACCACTCCTGCTCTTGAATGCGCCAACCGTGTAGTAATGCGCATCATCACGGGAATGCGGTATTTTTCTGACAGATCGAAGCCATAATGCACCATATCATACGCCTCCTGTTGGTTTGAAGGTTCAAGAATCGGGATCATGGCGAAATCGCCATAAAATCTTGAATCCTGCTCGTTTTGAGAAGAATGCATGGAGGGATCGTCAGCCGATACGACTATCAGTCCGCCATTTGCTCCGGTAATCGAAGAGTTGATAAAAGCATCGGCGGCCACATTGAGTCCAACGTGTTTCATACAGGTCATCGCTCGTTTACCGACATACGACATCCCCAGCGCACCTTCGACAGCTGTCTTTTCGTTTGTTGACCATCCGGCACGAATTTTCTTTTCTTTAACTTCTTTTGATTGGAGTATATATTCGGTGATTTCTGTTGAAGGAGTACCGGGATAGGCGTAGATTCCACTCATTCCGGCATCAATGGCTCCCTGCGCGATTGCTTCATCACCCAAAAGCATTAATTTTTGCATCTTATTAAAGTTTTCCAATTTTATAAACTTTTTGCCTCATTTGTAATACTTAGCAAAACTACTATCTTTTTCATTATCTTTAAAATATGAACTTCAGGTGCAACCGATTGTTTAAGCATAAATTATTAAATTTGTTCTGATTTTTATCCAATGAATTTTCTAGGTCATATATTTTTATCCGGAGAAGAAGACGAAATACTGCTTGGTAATTTCTTTGCGGATCATGTAAAGGGGAAAAAGCAACTTGAATATACCCAGGGTGTGATCAAGGGGATTCAGCTACATCGGGCCATTGATCACTTTACGGATCATCATCCGATTGTTCTGCAGGGAGTCAGAAGACTAAACGGAGATTATGGTCGTTACGCGAGTGTGATCATAGATATGTATTATGATCATTTTATGGCTTCGTTATGGACTGAATATCATGATGTACCCCTCGAAAGATATTCCAGGATCATTTATTCACGACTCCTCCCCTTTCTTGAAATCATGCCAATGAAGACTCAATATATGCTTCCGTTCATGGTTCACAACAACTGGCTTGCTGCTTATGCCGAAACAGATGGATTGGGCAGGGCGTTGAATGGTATGTCGAACAGGGCGAGATTTCATTCAGGCATGGAGAGTGCAACTGACTTTCTGATCGACAATTATGATGCGTTCAAAGAAGAGTTCCGATTATTTATGCCGGATATCATTGCCTATACCGATGAATGGAAGAGGCATCATCAGATTATATAATCAAAAAATTGTCTAATGATAATTTATTGAAAATGATGTAGGGGCAGGTTGTGACCTGTCCCTACATCATTAAAATATATTCTGACCTGAGATTTATTCCTCAGGAATATGCAGATCTTCTCCTCTGGCAATCGCTTCCAACATATCTGTTGTCAATGACTTAGGCCGCTCGAGTGCAAAACCCAAAGCACGATCCCAGACAAGATTTACAGCAATACCGATTGATCTTCCGACAGCAAACAATACTGTATAGAAATCATATTCACGGATGCCATAATGCCATTGGATAACTCCTGTTTGAGCATCAAGGTTGGGCCATGGATTTTTTGCCTTGCCCTGTTCCCTCAATATATCAGGAACAACTTTATACAATATGTCGGCATATTTAAAGATTGGATCATCGGGCATGTGTTTGAGACAGAATTCACGCTGAATCATATAACGGGGGTCGGTCTTACGCAATACAGCATGACCATAACCCGGAATAACATGACCGGCATTGAGTGTATCCCAAACAAACTGTTTCATTTCGGCTTCGGTTGGTTCGCGACCATCCATCTTATCCATGATCTCCTGCAACCAACGCAATACCTCCTGATTAGCCAAACCATGTAATGGACCGGCCAAACCATTTACCATTGCTGCAGTTGCGAGATAGACATCGGATAACGAACTACCTACAAGGTGGCCTGTATGCGCGCTTACGTTTCCACTCTCGTGATCGGCATGAATAATAAAATGCAATCTTGAAACATCATCATAAGGTGCAGGCTTGCCCATCATGTGTGCAAAATTACCTCCCATATCAAGGAACGGGTTCGACTGAATGCGATTTCCATCACGATATAGTTTTGCATAGATATAGGATGCAAGTTCAGGAAGTTTAGCAAGCATATTCAGGACGTCTTCATACATCGGATCCCAGTACTGTGACTTGGAAATCCCTGCCTGATATTTTTTAGCAAAGAATGACTCACGTTGCATGGTCATAATGGCAGCAGAGAAGATAGTCATCGGGTGACTGCAACAAGGAAAAGCATCAACCACCTCGTATACATAACGGGGCAAGATACGTCTCTTGTTGATATCATCAGCAACGTCAAGCGTTTCTTCCAGGGTTGGAATTTCACCGGTAAACAACAAATAAATCAATGCTTCTACATAGGGCATCTCTGCTCCTTTAGGTTTAGGAAGCTTTTCAAATAATTCGGGAAGCGTATAGCCTCTGTATCGGATGCCTTCATAAGGATCCAGATATGAAATATCTGTTAAGAGACATTTCACTCCACGTAGACCACCGATGATTTTTCCAATAGTAACCTGGTCGACAACCACATTACTGGATTCTTTTACCAATTTGTCTATTCTATGACGCTGTATCTCAATCTTTTCAGCAAGCCTGTCTTTAAGTTTTACCATTTTTAAACTCAATTGAAATTAAACCATTTATGAGAGTTGAATATTTTGAACTATCTCACTGCCAAATTCTGAACACTTCAGCAGGACAGCTCCTTCCATCAACCGGTGAAAATCGTATGTTACTCTTTTATTGCGGATTGCAAGCTCCACGTTGTCATAAATCAACTGTGCAGCTTCGTACCAACCCATATACTCAAGCATCATTGCTCCTGACAGGATAACCGAACCAGGATTAACCTTGTCCAGATTTGCATATTTAGGTGCTGTTCCATGTGTAGCCTCAAAGATAGCAAATCCACTGTCATAATTTATATTTGCTCCTGGTGCAATTCCAATGCCCCCAACCATTGCAGCAAGTGCATCTGAAATATAATCACCGTTAAGATTGAGCGTTGCTATAACTGAATATTCTGACGGACGTAACAGGATCTGTTGGAGAAAAGCATCTGCAATCACATCTTTTATGATGAGTTTACCCGCTTTTACAGCTTTTTGCTGAGCAGTATCAGCAGCATCACGACCAACTGTTTCGCTGATCATATCATACTGCGCCCAGGTAAACACCTGATCGCCAAACTCACGTTCTGCTAATTCGTAGCCCCATTTCTTAAAGGATCCTTCTGTAAATTTCATAATGTTACCCTTGTGAACAATGGTCACACTGGGTAATTTACGTTCCAAAGCGTAGAGTATTGCTGCACGAACCAGGCGATCTGTACCTTCTTTCGAAACAGGCTTGATACCCAATGAAGATGTTTCGGGAAATCTGATTTTTGTAACCCCTAATTCTTCGATCAGAAATTTCATCAGTTTCTTATTCTGGGGCTCACCGGTCATGAATTCAATACCTGCATAAATATCTTCAGTATTCTCTCTGAAAATATGCATATCAACAAGGTCGGGTCTTTTCACAGGACTCGGCACACCTTCGAACCAACGAACTGGTCGCAGACATACATATAGATCAAGAATCTGTCGCAGGGCGACATTTAATGAACGGATACCTCCTCCAATCGGAGTAGTTAATGGTCCTTTGATACCCACTATATGATCACGAAAGGCTTGTAATGTTTCATCGGGCAACCAATTGCCAGTTTGTTTGAAGGCTTTTTCACCTGCCAACACCTCTTTCCAGGAAATTTTTCGTTTTCCTTTGTATGCTTTTAAGACAGCGGCATCAAAAACTCTGACGGCAGCGCTCCAAATATCTGGACCGGTACCATCTCCTTCAATAAATGGAATAATCGGATAATCAGGTACAGCTATACGATTATTATGCATCAAAATCTTCTCAGGGGTCATGGAATTATATTAGGATAAGGTAACAATTGCACGAGGAAAAATGTTTTTCCTTACGGGGCACAATGATAGTAAACGATTTGCAGATTTACAAATTATTCTTTGTTTTTTGTATCAATGATAATTGTAACCGGTCCATCATTGATCAGATTGACTTTCATATCGGCTCCAAACTCGCCTGTTGCTATCGGTTTTCCGAGTTCAACAGATAATTGTTTAATAAATTGCTCATACTGGGGAATCGCAATTTCAGGTCGGGCAGCTCTGATGTAAGAAGGACGGTTCCCTTTTTTTGTACTTGCGTGCAAAGTAAACTGACTTACCACCAGAATCTCTCCTTTTATATCTGTTATGGCGAGATTCATGACTCCATCGACATCGTTAAATATGCGTAACCTGACTATCTTCCCGCAAAGCCAGACAATATCCTCTTCGGTATCTGCCTCTTCTATTCCCAAAAGGATCAGTAATCCCTTATCTATTTTCGAATTGATGGCTCCTTCTATCGAAACAGATGCTGATAATACCCTTTGAATGACTGCTCTCATAATTAAAATTGATTATTTCCAATCGGTTTCTTCAAAATAATCATCATTGATGATGCTGATATAATTATAGTACCGGCTCTGACTGATGCGTCCTTCCTTGACAGCCTCTATTACTGCACAACGTGGTTCATGAACATGGGTACAATTATTGAACTGACAAAGGTGCATAAGCTCGCGCATTTCAGGAAAGCGTTCTGCCACCTCTGTCTTTTCGAAATCCACCAGTCCAAACTCTTTGATGCCCGGGGTGTCAATGATGTAGCCACCAAAAGTCAAAGGGAACATTTCAGCAAAAGTAGTGGTATGTTTCCCTTTCTGGTGGGCTTCAGATATGATTCCTGTTCTCAATTCGAGTTCAGGTTGAATCTTGTTTATCAAGGCAGATTTCCCTACTCCCGAATGGCCTGAAAAAAGGGTTACCTTGTCTTTCATGTCTTCCTTTAGTTTTTCTAAACCAAAACCCGTCAGGGCTGAGACTTCATAACAATGATAGCCTATTTCGCGATAGAGATTACTCATTGTATCATGCAGCGCCTGCAACTCATCGGTATAGATATCTGTTTTATTAAAGACTAAAGATACCGGAATATGGTATGCTTCGGAGGTGACAAGAAAGCGATCGATAAAACCTGTAGAGGTGCGTGGTTGAACAAGTGTAACTATTAAAAAAGCCTGATCGAGATTAGAGGCAATTATATGAGATTCTTTGGATAGATTGATAGATTTACGGATGATATAATTGTGACGCTGCTCAATTTCAGTTATCGATCCTTCTTCCGGTACTTTTGGATCTGTCAATATAGTCACATGATCGCCAACAGCAACGGGATTTGTAGCGCGAAGACCCTTTATACGGAACTTACCTTTGAGGCGGCAGTTCATAATCCTTCCATTCGGAAGCCTGACAAAATACCAACTTCCTGTCGACCTGATTACAGTACCATAAACCCATATGGGCTCTTCATCTTCTGCCATGCAAGTCGTTTGATTTAGTTGGTTTCCTTGAAATTATTTAAAATTATAATGCATTACTACATCGCGACGGATATCCCACACACAATGTAATCCTTCTTTGAAGGTGATGAAATCACCGGTTTTGAAATGAAAAATGCCTTCATCAGTTTCTATACTAAAGTCACCTTCAATAATATAGCACTCTTCATCACAATCATAGCTCCATTCGTAATGTGAAGGTTCTTTTTCCCATATGGGCCAGTTTTTGATCCCTCTTTTCACGACATCGGAAATATTAATCCTCTCAGAAAAAATCTTTGACATTTGTAGAGCTTTTGAATTAGGCCACAAAGGTAGTAAAAGTTCTACTGAAGTCTGATTCTATACTTTTCAGATTTTAGAAGACCTAATATCTAAATCAACCTATACACTTTACCCGGCAAAAGCTTGATCACACCTTTAAATTCAAGATTCAACAGCACCGATGCCACATGCCCTGAAGCCATTTTGGAATCATTTACCATGGTATCAATACTCGAATCGCCCTTCTCCTTCAAAATACCCACCATCTTTTCCTCATCCTTTGATAAATCATCAAAAAGCTTTAACTGAGGTGCCTTTCCGTTTTTAGGGACCTCCCACCCCATTGCAAAAACCAGATCGGCAGCATTCTCAATCAAAGCGGCACGGTTTGTCTTGATCAGGAAATGACAGCCTTCAGAAAAAGGATCTGACACTCTGCCCGGCAATGCAAAAACATCTCTATTATATGAATTGGCAATATCAGCTGTGATGAGGGCACCTCCTTTTAATCCGGCTTCTATAACAACAACAGCATCACACAAGCCAGCTATAATACGATTTCGTCGGGGAAAATTTACTGCATCAGGTTTCGTTTCACTTATAAATTCTGTAACCAATCCACCCTGGGCTACCATTTTTTCTGCCATTTGTTTATTTTGGTAGGGATAAATTCTATCCAGGCCATGTCCTAAAACACCAATAGTAGACAGGCCATTTTCTAAAGAATGTTTGTGTGCACAGGTATCGACCCCATAAGCTAGTCCACTAACAACCAAAGGCTCAAAAGGAGCAATCCCGTCAATGATTTTTTTGCATTGAATCTTTCCATATTCAGTAATATTGCGGGTTCCTACAACAGCAATTGGCCTGACATGCTTGAGATCTGCCGTCCCCTTATAGTAGATCATTGTAGGATGGTCCTCGCACTGTTTTAGGCGTTCTGGATAATCGTCATCCTGATAAAAAAGTGGTTGAATGGAATAGCGTTTTATAAAACGCACCTCCTTTTCAGCCCTGTCTAAGGTTTCTTTATTCAGAATTGAACTGGCAGTGACTGAACCTACTCCCGGGATCCGAAGCAGGAGATCCTTCTTTTCAACAAACACAGCTTCGACACTACCGCAATAAGCAATAAGTTTTTTGGTAAGCACATCTCCGATTCCTGGAATCAGCGTCAGTGCAATCCGATTGATTAATTCCTGATCTGTAGCCATTACAGGATAGATTAAATTTATAAAATCATATCAAAATCTGAAATCATTATCAAATATAAGCAATCATTTGAGATTTTGCATGATAAGTTTTGAACTATCTTTGTCCGTTCGCTTAAGACGAAAACTTTGATGAAAACATCACGAATTCTGATCTGTCCACTCAATTGGGGCATCGGACATGCAAGTCGTTGCATCCCTGTAATCAGGGCATTGCTCGACGAAGGCGCCGAAGTAATCATTGCCGCCGATGGCAGACCACTTGTGCTGTTGCAGAAAGAGTTTCCAGAACTCGAATCAATAGTCTTTAAAGGCTATAATCCACGGTATCCGACATTTGGCAGTATGGCCTGGAAAATGTTTCTGACCATGTTCCCTATTTTAATCGGGATATGGAAAGAGCATCTGAAGCTCAGAAAAATAATCCGTGAGTATAAAATTAATGCTGTCATCTCAGATAACCGGTTCGGTTTATGGACCCGCAAAGTGCCTTGCGTTTATATTACACATCAGTTAATGATTAAAGCCCCATGGCATCTGAAACTGACCGAACCATTTCTCCACTTGTTTCACCGTTTCTTTATCAACAGGTTTGATCGTTGCTGGGTTCCAGATCTGATTGGGGATGAAAATCTTTCCGGCCACCTTTCTCATCTCTATCCAATACCTGCACATGCTGAATTCATTGGTCCTTTATCGCGATTTAAAATCCGGAGTCAAATTCCTATCCAGGAAAATTTTATTCTGGCGATTATCTCGGGACCAGAACCCCAACGGACCATTTTTGAAAAGCTTCTCACCAAACAATTAGCAGATTATAAACAATCTGCAGTAATTATTACCGGTATTACAGAAGATGAAACAGAAGAACATCGCGATAATCTCACCATCTATTCACATCTTGAGACCAAAAAACTCGAAGAGTTGATTCAAAAAGCCTCTTTTGTGATTTGTCGTTCAGGCTATTCTTCAATAATGGACTTATCTGTTCTGAAGAAAAAGGCAGTCTTTGTACCAACTCCTGGTCAGACTGAACAGGAATATCTTGCTGAATTTCATTCAAAGAATGGGAATTGCCCTTTCTTTACCCAAAAGCATTTTGATCTCGTCAAGGCTAAAGACATGGTTGAAAACTATCACGGATTGTCGGTCTTTTTCAATTCCAAACAATTGAACGGGGTGGTGAGAAATTTTCTGCGTTCATTGGTATGAAATTGGGGTGAGCAACGTCCGTCATTTAAACAAAACCATTAAATTTGTAAAAAATCTGCAGTATGATATTAGAAACAATAACATGGAATGCCAACCCTGAAATATTTCGTATCGGGAGTTTAGCAATACGCTGGTATGGTCTGTTCTTTGCCCTCAGTTTTTATCTAGGTTACATTATAATGGAGCGGATCTTTAAAAAAGAAGATGTTCCGCTGAATGTACTCGACTCTCTTGCAACCTATATGATTATTGCTACTGTTATTGGCGCTCGTCTGGGTCATGTCCTGTTTTATCAACCTGAATATTATTTTTCACATCCCCTTGAAATATTAAAGGTTTGGGAAGGAGGGCTTGCCAGTCATGGAGCGGCACTGGGGATAATATTTGCCATTTGGTTATTTTCCCGAAAACACAAACAATCATTTTTCTGGACCATTGATAGAATCGTCATTGTAGTAGCATTGGCAGGATTCTTCATTCGGATGGGAAACCTTATGAATTCTGAAATCTATGGAACGACAACTAACCTGCCATGGGGGTTTATCTTTGTCCATGACAGAGCAGGAGACGGTCTTGCACACCATCCAACGCAGATTTACGAAGGATTTTCATATCTGGCGATCTTTGGGTATCTGCTTTGGTATTACCTGAAAAAGAATGGCAAGCCGCTTGAAGGATATTTGTTTAGTATGTTTTTGATCCTTTGTTTTGGTGTCAGGTTCCTGGTTGAATTCATCAAGTTGGTTCAGGTCGAGGAAGAAAGTAAGTACATCCTTGATCTTGGCCAGATTTTAAGCATCCCATTGGTTCTGGCAGGATTCTGGATTTTATGGTATATCCATAATAAGGAAAAGCTGAAAAAAGATAAGTTAAGTCTTTGAAAAAGGATTCCTATTTCAAACTTCCGGTTTTATCTTTAATAAACTGTTCAATATCTTTGGTCAGACCTGGCTGATTGTGTTTACGCGTTATTGCTGCTATCTGCTGAAGTGTCCCCAGATCATTCCCGATATCATCCTTCCAGTAGCCCATAAAGTCGCCGGTTGAAAGATAATAATTGATATTTTGCTTATATATTCTGGTCAATTCATTAGCCAGCTTCATTCCCTTTTCAGCAGAACCTGCCCTGAAATAAATTTCAAGCAGTTGCAACTGGAAATAATCATACCCACATTTGTTGGGAGGAAACACCTGCTGACAACGATCGGCAACACGTATTGCAGAGTCGGGTTTATTAGCAATAATCAGTGCATACCCAAGATGTGTAAAACTATACCTTTCATAGTATATATTCCGGAATGTTTCCCTGTCAACAGTCACCTTCGGATTATCCAAATTGCCATATTTTGATTTGTTCATCAGCAGATCCCAACTGCGATCAACATTCATTCCACCCATAGCTTCCATTCCTTTTTTGGGTGGTACAGGCATAAACCGGTAAAGCGTTCCTTCGAGATGGAAATATTTACTGATGTCAAGAATGTTTGACAGACTCCCGGGGGAGGCTACATATAACGGTCGACTCCAGGCATTGGTAACCAGAAAATCAAGCAACATCAGATCATTCTTGGTGATATAATTTGATTTAAGATTCCATTCAATCACAGGAACGATATCATTAATCCTGTCAGCAGGGACAATCCCGTTCCGGATCACTGCTGCCCTGTCTACTGTCATTTTAAACTTTTTAGTAGGAAGGTACGGCACAAAGGAACCATCAGTAACCTGTACCTTTGATTTGGGATCATCACTGGCGATAAAATCAATGGCATCTTTCAGCTCCAACCTTGTAGAATCTGGCTGTTCATCAATCAATACCGCATCATTGACTCCTTTATTGTATTGATCGGCCCGCAACGTAAATTTGAGTGCATCCGATTTATATGCCTTCTTCATCATCTGATGAATATACCAGTCGCCTGAAGCAAGCATGTTGTTCAGAACCCTCACATCGATTCGGATATTTTCAACCTCCTGAACATACCAGAGTGGAAAAGTGTCATTATCTCCAAATGTGACAACAACAGCATTGGGAGCACAACTCTCCAGATAATTGACAGCAAAGTCTTTACATGCAGTTTTCCCGGATCTGTCGTGATCATCCCACCCCTCTTTAGCCATAATTCCCGGTACCAGTATCAGACACAATCCGGTAATACCCAATGCTACAACAGTGGTTCTGTACTTTGATGGCATCATTTTTAAGATCGCCATCACGCCAAGTCCAATCCAGATAGCAAAAGCATAAAACGAGCCGGCATAGGCATAATCCCTTTCACGGGGCTGGAAAGGTGTTTGATTCAGATAGATTAATATGGCTATCCCGGTCATGAAAAAGATTGTAAAAACGACCAGTGCATCTTTAAAATTCCGGTTGACATGAAAAATAAATCCAATCATCCCCAGCAACAACGGCAACATATAAAACCTGTTCTGAGCAGGGTTTTTCATGCTTTCGGGTAAGTTAGACTGATTCCCAAGCTTGATTTCGTCCAGAGCTTTTATACCACTGTACCAGTTACCACTTTGTATACCACCATGACCTTCTACATCATTCTGCCTTCCTGCAAAGTTCCACAGGAAATAACGCATATACATATGGCCTACCTGATAACGGAAGAAGAAGTCCAGATTCTCAGCAAAGGTTGGTTTGTCAATTACGACCGGTTGATTTTTTGCATCCTGTACGGTTATCGGGACACCCTTCATATTTGCCCAATTCCTGTAAGCCCTGATATGGTCTTTTTGGCGACTATACATACGAGGGAAGAGTGTGCAAAACCTTGAATCAAAAATTGGGTCTACCTGTTTACGCGGATCAGCAATTTTATAAGAGTGACTTTTTACGTCCTTTACATAAACAGGGTTGCCGTCTGCATAACCGGTTACCGGTGCATTGAAATAAGGCCCATACAGGAGTGGCCAGTCTCCATATTGCTCCCGGTTAAGATATGAAAGCAGACTGACAGCATCTGAAGGTTCATTTTCATTGATAGGGGTATCTGCATTGGCACGGATCACAAGCATCAGGAAAGATGAATAACCGATCAGGATAAAGGTAAAAGCAAGAATGACTAGATTCAATATTTTTTTACCTTTTCGATGGGTGTATAACAAACCAAATATGATCAATCCGATGATGAGAAGAAAATAAAAGATAGTACCCCAGTTGAATGGGAGACCAAAATCATTCACAAATACCAGTTCAAACTTGCCTGCCAACTTAACCGTCAACGGAATGATGCCATACATGATAACAATCAATATCAACAGGCTGACGAATGCAGTCAGAAAGATCCCTTTAGTTGTAGTTTTATATTTGCGGAAATAGAAAATAAAACCAATTGCAGGAATGGCTAATAGATTGAGCAAATGGACACCTATCGATAGACCCATCAGGTAAGCAATCAGCAACAGCCATCGCCAGTGATTTGGTTGTGCGGAATCCCGCTCCCATCTCAATATTGCCCAAAAGACGATAGCGGTGAAAAAAGATGACATCGCATAAACCTCTCCCTCCACAGCAGAAAACCAAAATGAATCTGAAAAAGTATATGCGAGAGCGCCAACCATTCCACTTCCAAGAACAGACCATTTTTGAAATGATGTAATTGGTTTATCGGAAGGATACATTTTCCCGGCAAGCATCGTAATACTCCAAAAAAGAAACAGAATGGTGAACCCGCTGCATAATGCAGACATGGCATTAACCATCAAAGCTACTTTTGAAAGATCATTAAATGCAAACAAAGAAAAGAAGCGACCAATCATCTGAAATAATGGCGCTCCGGGAGGATGACCCACCTGTAATTTGAATGCTGTAGAAATATATTCCCCACAATCCCACCAGCTCGCAGTCGGTTCCAGCGTAAGAAAATAAACAGTAGTCGCAATAGCGAAGACTGACCACCCAAGGATGTTATTGATTTTATGGAATTTATGCATAAGAATATATTCTGATTACTTTTATTTCAATAAAGAAGCGAAGTTAGGAATTTAAAAGTTTGTGAAATTAAATTTTTTAATATCTTTGCCACCGCAAAAAGGATTAAAAAGATTGTCCGATGGTGTAACTGGCAACACGTCTGGTTTTGGTCCAGAAGAGTTCAGGTTCGAGCCCTGATCGGACAACTTGGCTTCTCAAACTCATTTTTTTTGGTTTGAGAAAAAATATTTACTATATTTGCAGCGAAATCATTACAAGGGGACTACAGTCCCCTTGTTCTTTTAAATACAAATAAATAATGATAACCGAGGAACTTATAAAGCAAATTACGAACGAGCAGCTCGAAGGGAGTAACAAGTTCTTAATCAGCGTTAAAGTCAGGAACGGAAATCATATTACGGTAGTAATTGATGGTGACGAACCACTGCGGATTGATGATTGTATAGCAGTGAGTAAACACATCGAAAGCAAATTTGATCGTGAGATCGAAGATTTCGAATTGAGGGTATTTTCTGCTGGAATTGATCAGCCTTATATTCAATTGCGTCAATACATCAAGAATATCGGTCGTGAAGTTGAAGTTTTATTAATGGATGGAACCATCGTCAAGGGAATATTGCTTTCAGCCGATGAACAGCAAATACAAATTGAAGAAAAGGTTACGAAAAAAAAGAAACAAGCAATTGGTGCAACCACAGAAGGGGCCTTAAAAATCCCTTTCATCGACATAAAGCAAACAAAGGAAATAATATCATTCAAATAATAAGAGATTAGGATCACCATAAAGTGAAAAGCGATGGAACATATCAATTTGGTTGAAACTTTTTCCGAGTTCAAAGAATTTAAGAACATCGACCGCGAAACTATGATGCGTATCCTGGAAGATGTTTTCAGGCATATGCTGATTAAAAAATTTGGAACCGACGAGAACTTTGATGTCATTGTCAACATTGACAAGGGAGACCTTGAAATATGGCGCAGGCGAATTATTGTTGCCGACGACGCAATTGAAGATGATAATATGGAAATCGCCTATTCTGCAGCTGTAAAAATCGAACCTGACTTCGAGGAAGGTGAAGAAGTTTCAGAAGCTTTCCCATTGCTTAACTTTGGTCGTCGTGAGATTTTGGCTATCCGTCAAAACCTCCAAAGCAAAGTACAGGAATATGAAAAGGACAATATTTACAAAAAATACAAAGAAAAAATCGGTGAGATCATTGCCGGTGAAGTCTACCAGGCCTGGAAAAAAGAAATCCTCGTAATAGATGATGAAGGTATTGAACTTGTTTTGCCCAAGAGCGAGCAGATACCGGCTGACTTCTATCGCAAGGGAGACTCTATCCGTGCTGTAGTTTCAAAAGTTGAACTCCGCAACAATAGTCCGGTTATTGTGCTATCCAGAACTTCTCCCGTCTTCCTTGAGCGTTTGCTCGAATCGGAAGTACCTGAAGTATATGATGGCCTGATCACTATACGGAATATCGTAAGGGTTCCCGGCGAAAGAGCAAAAATAGCTGTTGAGAGTTATGATGACAGAATTGATCCGGTTGGAGCGTGTGTAGGTATGAAGGGTTCGCGTATTCATGGCATTGTTCGTGAATTGAGAAACGAAAATATCGATATCATTAATTACACTTCTAACCCATCACTCTATATTCAACGTTCGCTCAGCCCTGCTAAAATATCATCAATCACATTAGATGACGAAACCAAACGCGCCGATGTTTATATGAAGCCTGACCAGGTTTCACTGGCAATCGGTAAAGGTGGTTACAACATCAAACTTGCCGGTAAACTGACAGGTTTTGAAATTGATGTATACAGAGATACAGATGTTGACAACGAAGACGTTGACCTCGATGAATTTGGTGATGAAATTGATCAATGGATTATTGATGAATTTAAAAACATTGGTTGCGATACTGCCAAGAGCGTATTAACTATCGGTGTGGAAGAACTTGTAAAACGTACTGACCTCGAAGAGGAGACAATACGTGAAGTTATCCGGATTTTAAAATCTGAATTCGATTAATTTTTAGTTGTTGCCTGCAGGGATGCATGCAATTTTACTTAGAAATTAATAATGTATCAATCGGACAACTAGCGTTCAATGGCTAAAGGATTCTTGCAGAATCATAAATTAGTAGTACTTTTACAAAAAATTTGGGCAACTAAAAGGAATAACGATACTTTAAGTATGGAAGAGGGAAAAACGATAAGGCTTAGTGTGGCAGCACGCGAGTTTAATGTTGGAGTAACAACAATTCTTGAATATCTCACAAAGAAGGGAGTCAAGATTGATTCGAACCCCAATAGTAAGCTCACGTCAGACGTCTATGCCTTACTGGTAAAAGAGTACCAAAGAGATAGGGCCGTAAAGCAAGAGTCGGAAAAGAAAAACCTTGATATTTCCCATCGCCAATCTATTTCGATTGACGAAAAGAAAATCTTTGTTCATGAAGAAGAAGAGTCAGGACGTGAAGACTTTTTAATCAAGTCCAATATGGAAGTTGATGAAAAGCCACGTGTTAAGCCTACGGCACTTGTACAAACACCTATCACACCAATAAAACCAGTTATAGCTGCTGAGGTAAAGCCCGTAGAACAAGTTTTAACGCCCGTTCCTGCAGTTAAAGTAGAAGTTCCAAAACCTGAACCGGTTAAGCCTCCTGTTGTCGTTGCAGCTCCTGCTACGGTAATTGAGACACCGAAACCTGAACCGGTCAAGACTCCTGTAGTTACCCCTATTCCTACTGTTGAAAAGGTTCAGCCAATTGAAAAAGTTCATGTTCCTGTATCTGAAGCCAAAAAGACAGAGGAAACACCTTCAACACCGGCTCCAACTCCGACTCCTGCCCCTGTTTCTGAAGTAAAACAAGTTATCGCACCTGAAGCTAAACCGGTTGAAGAGAAAGTAAAACCTGTTCAACAACAAGTTCCTGTTCAGGAGACTATAAAGCAACCTGCTGAAAAGCCTGAAGAAATACACATTGCACCAAAAGCTGAACAACATACAGAAAAAACGCATCCTAAACAGCACAAAGAAGCTCCCAAGGCTGAAGAAGCTGAACAGGCTGATGCTTCCCTCAAGGTTTTAGGGAAATTAGATCTGGATGCAATGAATTTCAAAACGAAACCTGAACGCAAATCCAGGGAAGAGAAAAAAAAATTCCGTCAGGAAAATGCTCGTACATTTAAACCTGCAGATGCAAATCTACCAGCCGGATCAACTCCGGGAACTGAAGAATCCGAATTAACGGAATCACAGGGTCCAAGCAATTCTGATGAATTGGCTGATGCACTGTCAGGTGATGTCTCGGTAGAACAGTTACCAAACTATATCAGGGCAGAAGTTAAAAAACTTGAAGGACCAACTATTCTTGGTTCCATCAAACTACCTGAAACCCGCAAACCCGATATTAAGAAACCTGTTGCATCATCAACCGATGATAGTGCAAACAAGGCCAAAAAGAAAAAACGTAAACGTATCAAGAAAGACGCCGATGGCAATCCTTTGCCACAAGGTCTTCAGGGTACAAATCAAAACTCACGTCCCATCGTCCCGATGCAACCTCAACAGGGTGGACAGCGTGGAGGACAACCAGGTTCTGCACAAGGCGGACAGCGTGGTCCTCAGCAAGGTGGACAGCCAGGCGCTCCAAGAGGAGGTCAGCAAGGTGCACAACGTGGACCAGGACAACCAGGTCAGCCTGGAGCTCCCAGAGGAGGCCAACAAGGTGGACAACGTGGAGCTAATAAACCGGGTGCTCCTGGAAAGACAGCTGCAAATGCAAGTCAGCAAAGTCGTCCCAAGACAAGTCCTCCGGGTCGTTTCCCATCACGTGATCAACGCAAGGATCAGCCTAAGGTTGAACTGACCGAAGAAGAAATCCAACGTCAGATCAAAGAAACACTGCAACGCTTAAGTGGTGCAGGAAAGTCAAAGGCTTCTAAACACCGTCGCGAAAAACGTCATCTTGTTCATCAGCAGATGGCAGATGATCAGACACGTCTGGACGAAGAACAAAGTACGCTTAAAGTCACAGAGTTTGTTACGGCAAACGAATTGGCTTCCATGATGAATGTACCCGTCGTACAGGTAATCTCTACCTTTATGTCGTTGGGAATGTTTGTATCTATCAACCAACGTCTCGATGCAGAAACACTTGTTTTAGTTGCCGATGAGTTTGGTTTCAAAGTTGAATTTGTAAGTGTTGATGTACAGGAAGCAATCAGTCATATCTCTGAAGAACAGGATGACAATGAAGAGTTGCGTATTGAGCGTAATCCTATTGTAACTGTAATGGGCCATGTTGACCATGGTAAAACATCACTGCTCGATTATATCCGTAGCGCTAACGTTATTGCAGGTGAGGCCGGTGGTATCACACAACATATCGGAGCCTATGAAGTGAAACAGGAAAATGGTAAGAAAATCACATTCCTTGACACACCTGGCCACGAAGCGTTTACTGCTATGCGTGCCCGTGGTGCTCAAATAACCGACGTTGTTATCATTGTGATCGCAGCTGACGATACCATCATGCCACAGACCATAGAAGCAATCAACCATGCACAGGCTGCAGGTGTTCCGATTGTTTTCGCTATAAACAAGATTGACAAGTCCAATGCTCAACCCGAGAAGATCAAAGAAGGCCTTGCTAAAATGAATATCCTTGTCGAAGACTGGGGTGGTAAATATCAGAGCCAGGAAATATCTGCCAAAAAGGGCCTCAATGTAGACAAACTACTTGAAAAGGTTCTACTCGAAGCAGAACTGCTTGACCTGAAAGCTAATCCCAATCGTCTTGCCGTTGGTTCAGTCATTGAATCTTCACTGGATAAGGGAAGAGGATATGTAGCCAAGGTACTTGTACAGGAAGGCACATTAAAAGTAGGTGATTTTGTTCTTGCCGGCTCAACAGTTGGTAAAGTAAAAGCAATGTACAATGAACGCAATCAACTTGTCACTGAAGCAGGTCCATCCGTTCCGGTTCTCTTACTGGGATTGAATGGCGCTCCCCAGGCTGGTGATATATTCAACGTAATGCGCGATGAGCGTGAATCAAAGAATATCGCTAACCGTCGTTTACAGTTACAACGTGAGCAGGGTCTCCGTACACAGAAACACATTACACTTGCTGAAATAGGTCGACGCATTGCAATCGGGGACTTCAAGGAACTTAACATCATTGTGAAGGGTGACGTAGATGGTTCGGTAGAAGCCTTGTCAGATTCAATGCTGAAACTTGGAAATCAGGAAGTACAGGTCAATGTAATCCATAAATCTGTAGGTCAGATCAGTGAGTCAGACGTTATGCTGGCTTCTGCATCAAACGCCATCATAATTGGATTCCAGGTTCGTCCTTCTGTCAGTGCTCGTAAACTTGCCGAACAAGAAGAAATAGATATCCGCCTCTACTCAATTATCTATACAGCTATCGACGAGATCAAGTCTGCCATCGAAGGGATGCTCGCTCCTGAGATCGAAGAAAAGATCACCTGTAACATCGAGGTTCGCGAAGTCTTCAATATTACGAAGGTCGGTACAATCGCAGGTTGTATGGTTCTCGACGGTAAGATTGCCCGTAACGCAAAGATCAGGGTTATCAGAGACGGTATCGTTGTTCACACGGGTACGCTTGGACAGCTTAAACGATTCAAAGATGACGTCAAGGAAGTTTCAACAGGTTATGAATGCGGTTTGAATATCAATAAATTCGACGACATCAAGATTGGTGACATCATCGAAGGATACGAACAAACCGAAGTCAAACGTAAACTCTAAAACTCTTCTTAAATATATACCAAAAAAAGGAGTCCTGAATCAGGACTCCTTTTTTTTTAAGATCAATAAGAACTTGAATATTATCTTTCTATTGTCTGAACACGGTCGGGACCAACAGAGATCATGCTGATGCCAACACCGGTTTGGGTTTCAATATATTTGATATAGTTGCGGAAACTCTCCGGAAGAGCAGCTTCTGTCTTTATTTCAGTAAGATCGCTCATCCAGCCCTCGAAATCCTCATACACAGGAGTAACGTCGGCTTGAACAGCTTCATAACTGAGTTTATCTGTAGTCTGATCATCGAAAGAATAAGCAGTACAAACCTTAACCTTCTCAAAACAGCTCAATACATCTGCCTTCATGATAATCAGTTCGGTTACGCCATTGATCATTACTGCATAATTCAAAGCAGGAATATCAAGCCATCCACAACGACGTGCACGACCGGTAGTAGAACCAAACTCGCGTCCGATATCACGCATCTTAACTCCGTCTTCATTGATTTGCTCTGTTGGGAATGGACCACTTCCAACGCGGGTACAATAGGCTTTGAAAACACCCATTATCTTACCGATCTTATTTGGGGGAACACCTAAACCTGAACAAACTCCTGCAGATATAGTGTTCGATGATGTAACATAAGGATAAGAACCAAAATCGACATCAAGTAATGTGCCCTGAGCCCCTTCAGCCAAAACCCGTTTACCATCTTTCAGTGCCTGATTGATCAGATATTCACTGTCGACCTGTTTGATCAGCTTAACGGTTTCAATGGCTTCGAACCATTTGCGTTCGTACTCATCAAAAGATGCACCATCGATTGTAAACTGTGCAGGATCTATACCGGTTGAAGTTGCTGTCTTAATATGTAAATCCTTTAACCTGTTGTAACGTTCCTGAAAATCGGGCATAAAAATATCACCGATCCGGATACCATTACGGGCTGTCTTGTCGGTGTAAGTTGGTCCGATACCCTTCAGGGTAGAACCAATCTTTTCATTGCCGCGTGATTTTTCGTTCACTGCATCGAGCAGACGATGCGAAGGCAAAATAAGATGCGCACGTTTTGAAACTACGAGATTATCAAATGGATTGACACCTCTTTCATTGAGTAAACCAATTTCCTTTTTCAAGATAAAGGGGTCTATTATGACCCCGTTACCAATTACATTCAGTGTTCTCGAATGGAATATTCCAGAGGGGATTGTATGCAGCACATGTTTGAATCCGTCCATTTCAAGTGTATGTCCCGCATTAGGGCCACCCTGAAAACGGGCAATGATATCATAATTGGCTGAAAGTACATCAACAATTTTTCCTTTCCCTTCGTCTCCCCACTGGAGACCTAATAAAACATCAACTTTCATAATTTATTTGTAAATCGCTAATTGCTTTTTTTATCGCTCTCCCCGGCTGCTTCTTTCTTTGTTCCATAAAAAGTAAGAGAGTGAGTTGAGATGTTAACATTTAAAGTCTTTTCGATAGCCAGCTGTATGTCATGTAGTCTTGGATCACAAAACTCAAGTACAGTGCCTGTTTCAAGATCAATAAAATGATCATGTTGTCTAAATTTAAACGACCTTTCGAATTGTGCACAGTTGTTTCCAAACTGATGTTTGGTCACAAGGCTACAGCTGAGCAATAATTCAATCGTATTATACAGTGTCGCCCTACTAACCCTGTATTTATTGTTCTTCATCCGAATATACAATGTCTCAATGTCGAAGTGACCATCGGTTGAATAAATTTCTTTAAGAATGGTAAACCGCTCCGGTGTCTTGCGGTGTCCATGACTCTCAAGGTATTCAGTAAACAACTTTTTTACTGTTTCAAAGCCGATTTTATCAAATTCTTTCATCACAGTCATTTTTTGCATAAAGATAATGTTTTTAGCTTATTCAAAATGGGTATAAATAAAAGCACTAAGGTATTAATCAAAAATCATTATAATTGTTAAATTTTAAATAATTTACAAGTTAAATTTTAAATCCTGCAAATTGCTAACACGATTTATCCTTTCGATACCACCAATCTTCTTTAAAGATAAAATCAAATCGATTAATGTATCGGTATTCGCTATATAAATGACAACCCAGGCTTCATATACTTCTCCGTTACTATCCAGATGAAATGACTTGATATTGAGGTGGTACTGATCGGTAATCACTTTACCGATATCATAAATCAATCCCGGAGCATCAATCCCGGTAAAATTCAGCCCACAGATAAAGGTATTGGTTTCCAGACGAGTCCAATCGATGGCTTCTATCTTGTCCCCATAACGTGATGCCAGACTCAATGCCTCAGTACAACTGGTCCGGTGAATAATAATCTTGTCGTTGATATGAAATCCGAGAACCTCATCGCCGGGAATTGGAAAACAACACTTTGCAACTTCGTAACCGGGTTTAAACTCATCTACATCTTCTGAATCATTTTTCAGTTTAATATTGTCATTCCCGATCAGCTTATTTATCGTATTGCGAGAACGCGTAAAAGGCAATCGAATTGCTTTGAGCCAACCCTGTTTCTCAGCCTGACCAACACATTGACGGATTTCTTTAAGTCCGATATCCCCTTTTGCAACCTTATAATAAAATTCGATCTGACTGGGAATATGCATGAACTCTTGTAGTTGTGACTCGAGGGTCCGACCGGGTTCAATACCCAATTCTTTGCACAGTTTTTCCAACAGCTCTTTGCCCTGAGACAAAAATTCCTTTTTGTACTCTTTTATTGAATTTCTAAGAATGGTTTTTGCTCGTGCCGTAACCAGATATTCAAACCATTCTTCTTTGGGCCGTTGCATTTTTGAAGTGATCACTTCAATCTGATCTCCATTCTTCAATCTGGTATTCAAAGGAACCAGCTTATGATTTACTTTGGCGCCAATGCATTTATTTCCCACTTCGGTGTGAATGCTATATGCAAAATCCAATGCAGTTGCATTAGCGGGCAATGTACGCATCTCACCCTTGGGGGTGAATACAAATATCTCGTCGGCAAAAAGATTCAGCTTGAACTCGTCCAGAAAAGCAAGTGGTTCATATTCAGAATTGGCCAACAGTTCCCCAATACGGATCAACCATCTATCTAAACCCGAATCATTCCCGGAGACTTTTTCTTTGTATTTCCAATGAGCAGCTATTCCTTTTTCTGCTATTTCGTGCATGCGTTGAGTCCTGATCTGAACTTCGACCCATTGGCCGGTCTGGCTCATCACCGTAACATGGAGTGATTCATAACCATTGGCTTTAGGTGTAGAAACCCAGTCGCGCAAACGGTTTTGTTTGGGTGGATAGTGATCGGTAACAACAGAATATACCTTCCAGCAGTTGAATTTTTCGTCGGCAAGCTCGGATTCTATAACGATGCGTATGGCGAAAATGTCGTAAACTTCTTCGAAAGGAATTTCCTTTTCGCGCATCTTTTTCAGGATAGAATAAACCGATTTCTCACGCCCATGTATATCAGCAGTTATTCCCTGATCTTCAAGAACTTTTTTTATAGGAGTAATAAACTGATTGACGAAACGATTACGTTCGGTCGAAGACTCCAGAAGTTTGGTTGCAATAGAATTATAGACCTCGGGTTCGGTAAACTTTAACGCCAGGTCTTCCATCTCGCTTTTGATGGCATATAATCCCAGACGATGAGCAAGAGGCGCAAATATATACAGTGTCTCTGAGGCTATTTTGAGCTGCTTGTCACTGCGCATCGACTCTAGGGTGCGCATATTGTGAAGTCTGTCTGCCAGTTTGATCAACATCACACGTGGATCTACCGATAGCGTCAACAACATTTTCTTGAAATTCTCTGCCTGTCGTGAAGGATTGCTGTTATCCGAAATCTCCTTCACCTTAGTGAGGGCATCAATGATCCGGGCTATATCGGAACCAAATTGTTTTTCGATATATTCGAGAGAATAATCTGAATCTTCAACCACATCGTGCAACAAAGCACAGATTACGGCAGTTTCTCCAAGACCTATTTCTGAAACAATGATTCGGGCTACTTCAAGGGGGTGATAAATGTAAGGCTCTCCTGTCTTACGGCGCATGTCCTTGTGAGCATCTACAGCCAAAAGAAATGCCTTGCGGATGCCACGGATTTCTCTGGACTGGTTGTCAGGATGATATACACTTAGAAGCTTACGGTATCTCCGTAATATCTCCTTTCGTTCGGCTTCCTGATCAATTACATAACTCATTCCGTGAGGTATTTGGTGTAGCACATACACTACAAAATTAGGCAAAATTTAGCAAAGTTTGGCAATCCTATAAATTGAATTTCTTTCAGTAGCATTAGCACCAAAATTTGATTATTTTTGTTGTATAAAGAAAGAATTCATGATGAAAAATTCTCTTTTGCTTTTTCTCGCTCTTTTGGTCTGGGCACAGGTATTTGCAACCCACCAGCGAGCAGGTGAAATCACCTATAAAGTCGTTCCCGGAAAAGGGATCCTCACATATGCTATTACAATTGTAACATACTCATATGCGCCCAGTCCGGCTGACCGTAACGAACTGGAACTGGACTTCGGTGATGGCACAAAAGATACCGTGATCCGTCTCAACGGACCTTCAGGTGTAAACCCTGCAGGCCTTTTCTGCAATCACCTTGGAGAAATAGTGGCAACAGATATCAAGAGAAATATTTATACAAAGATCCATACCTATGCCGGCATGGGGGTTTTCAAGATCTCCCTCACAGATCCTAACCGAAATTATGGCATTGTCAATATCCCCAATTCTGTTGAAGTGCCTTTGTTCATTGAAACATTGCTCACGATCAATCCATTTTTAGGAGCGCATAGTTCACCTCAGCTTATCCTGCCACCTATTGATAATGGCTGTGTCGGAAATGTATTCAGACATAATCCAGGGGCTTACGACCCTAACGGTGACTCACTATCATATAAACTGGTTGTCTGCCGGACAACTGGGGGAGCAAATATAGCCGGATATAAATATCCAAATCAGGTTGACCCAAACAACCCCGGAACCTTTACGATCGATCCCAAAACAGGAGATGTTACGTGGGATAAACCAACTTTACAGGGTGAGTATAATTTCGCTTTTCTGATCGAGCAATGGCGTAGCGGAGTAAGAATTGGATACGTCACACGCGATATGCAGGTTACGATTTCGAACTGTACAAACAGGGCGCCTGTAATCGATCCTGTCCCTAATTATTGTGTGATGGCCGGTAAAACTATCGGTTACAATGTGTCAGCACATGACCCCGACAATGTCAACATCACCCTTTCGGCTTCTGGGGCTCCATTTACATTACCCAATAATCCTGCAACATTTACCCAAAATATCAAAGGACTAAAGAATGTGACCGGCACATTTAACTGGGGTACTGCATTAAATCAGGTTCAGAAACGTCCATATCAGCTTTATTATAAAGTTACCGATAATCTTTCAACTCCTTTGACTGATATAAAATCTAATTTTATCACTGTCATTGCGCCTCCTCCCACAAACCCTGTTACTCTTGCTATCGGACGAAATATTCGTGTCAATTGGGATAAATCTATATGTCCTACCGCTTCGGGTTATAACATCTACCGAAGGGTTGGTCATTCAGGATATGTTCCCGATTCCTGTACACAGGGTGTTCCATCAGGAATTGGTTATGTGTTGGTAGGTACCGTTTCAGATGCCAATATCATTACATTTACAGATGATAATTCGGGAAAAGGACTTTCACATGGTCTGACCTATTGTTATGTAATTACTGCTATTTTCCCCGATGGCGCAGAAAGCTATCCATCGGTAGAAACATGTACACAACTTGTAAAAGACCTTCCTATCCTTACTAATGTCAGCATCCTGACGACAAACTCACCGGGTAATGTTTTTATTGCCTGGTCGAAACCAACGCAGATCAATACTACCGTCGCACCGGGTCCTTACAAATACCGAATTTACAGGTCTAACGATTATGCCGGATCCTCCTTCGCACTCATCGATTCCACTGCAACAATCAACGATACAACCTTTACCGATACCAAGGCGCCGACAGCAGTATCTCCGGTCAGCTACCGCATCGAACTGGTCAACCTCACCCCGGGTGGCCGCTTTAACTATGGATTTTCAGAAACAGCATCTTCTGTCCGCCTTCTTATAAGTCCGGGTAACAAGCAGTTGACGCTGAACATGCAATTTAATGTACCCTGGAACAATACCAAATATGTCATCTACAGGCGAAATCCTATAACATCTGTACTCGACTCGATTGGGGTTACGACTACCCCTTCCTATATCGATTTGAATCTGGTCAATGGTCAGAATTACTGTTATGTTGTAAAAGCTATCGGAACGTATGGCTCACCGGGACTGAAAACTCCTTTGATTAATCTGTCGCAGGAAGCCTGTGGCCAGCCTTCCAATAATGTTGTGCCATGTCCGCCATTACTGACACTTGAAACAATCTGTACAGCGAATCAGAATAAGTTGACCTGGAATAACCCCAATGCAACCTGTCTTGATAAACAGATCACCAAATATGTACTTCTCTATGCATCCACGAACAGTGGTCCGTTTTTCAGGGTGGATTCTACATCCAGAGCTACTGATACTACGCTTTTGAATTCACCGAAAACAGGAATTGTTGGTTGTTATGCAGTGATTGCGGTCAACAGTAAAGGTGTGGAAAGTGTAAAGAGCAATATCGTTTGTGTTGATCCGAATGGCTGTCCAAAATATCATTTGCCCAATGTATTTACACCCAATGGTGATGATTACAATGATAAATTTAAAGCGTATCCGGGTTATTCAGTATTGAAAGTGAACATGCGTATTTTCAATCGTTGGGGTGAATTGGTATTTGAGACATCCAATCCGGATATCAACTGGGATGGAAAGTCAAAGTCAACGAATAAAGATTGTGCACAGGGAGTATATTTTTATACCTGCGATGTGTTTGAACAGGATACAACCGGAAAAACAGTGAAAAGAGTTTTAAAAGGCTCTATTGAATTATTAAGGTAAATGAAGAAAATCCCGAAGGGATGAAATTATTATAGAAAAAAATAACAATCAATTTGGAACCCCGAAGGGGTGAAATTATTATAGAAAGCAAAAGATAAAAACTTTTATAAATAAAAAAAGACCGCTCGAAAGGCGGTCTTTTTTTATGAAATAGAATATAGATTCCAGTAATTACTTAACTGTATTCATGTGTGCAATCAGTTCAAGAACCTTGTTTGAATAAGCCCACTCGTTATCATACCATGCAACAACCTTAACAAAGTTAGGATTCAACATGATACCTGCTTCTGCATCAAAAATAGAAGTACGTGCATCACCGATAAAATCACTCGAAACAACAGCATCTTCGGTATAACCCAAAACACCCTTCATTGGGCCGTCAGCAGCAGCCTTCATGGCAGCCTTGATTTCATCATAGGTAGCAGCTTTTTCCAGACGACATGTCAGGTCAACAACAGAAACGTCAAGTGATGGTATACGGAAAGCCATACCTGTAAGTTTTCCTTTTAATGAAGGAATAACTTTGGTTACAGCCTTGGCAGCGCCTGTAGATGAAGGGATGATATTGCCTGCAGCTGCACGACCACCGCGCCAGTCTTTTGCTGATGGAGCATCAACAGTTTTCTGAGTTCCGGTAGTTGCGTGTACTGTAGTCATTAACCCTTCTACAATACCAAAATTATCATTCAGAACCTTGGTAATAGGAGCAAGACAATTAGTTGTACATGAAGCGTTGGAAACCATCTCCTCACCCTTGTATTCCTTGTGATTAACCCCACAAACAAACATAGGGGTATCGTCCTTTGAAGGAGCCGACATAACAACACGCTTAGCACCGGCAACGATATGAGCCTGGCAAGTTTCTTTTGTCAGGAACAAACCAGTTGATTCAACAACATATTCTGCACCAACTTCACCCCAATTCAATTCTGCGGGATTCTTAACTGCTGAAACACGGATAGCTTTACCGTTTACAACTAATTTGCCGTCTTTAACTTCAACATCACCTTTAAACTGACCATGTACAGAATCGTACTTCAGCATATAAGCCATGTAATTTACATCGATAAGGTCATTAATTGCTACAACCTCGATGTCGTTGCGAGTTTGTGCAGCACGGAATACTAATCTTCCGATGCGACCAAATCCATTGATACCAACTTTAATTTTTGTCATAATTGAAAAATATTTAATAAACTGTGATCATGTAAACCAAAGAAATTCAACAATAAAACCAGTCAAAACAGAGCATCTTTATATATAAACCGCTATATTTTAGATTTACAAATACCGAAAAATTTAACCCTTTTAAACTTTTGATAATTGCCTGATTTTGCAATTGCAAAGATAGGTATAATTTTTTTCTTTGTTAATTCATAAACATCAAAAAGTAACCTGAATATGTAAAATTAACTAATTAAAATAATCTGTATTTCTTTATTGCCCTCAAGGCAAAAAAGAAAAATTGGATGTCGCTTTATGCTTCTCACCCCTCTTTATTGCGTAAAACTTCAATAATTTTTTACTATTTTTGCAATTGATGAAGAATATCAGGAATTTTTGTATCATTGCTCATATCGACCACGGTAAAAGCACCTTGGCCGACCGCCTGTTAGAATACACAGGCACTGTTTCAGCACGCGATTCTCAGGCACAGGTGCTCGATGATATGGATATTGAGCGCGAACGTGGTATAACCATTAAAAGCCACGCCATCCAGATGGATTATGAATTTGAAGGTGAAAAATATGTTTTCAACCTCATTGATACTCCTGGACATGTCGACTTTTCATATGAAGTATCCCGATCCATTGCCGCCTGCGAAGGCGCCTTGCTGATCATCGATGCTACACAGGGCATACAGGCCCAGACGATTTCAAACCTCTATCTTGCCATGGAACATGATCTGGAAATCATTCCGATCATGAATAAAATGGACATGGATACGGCCATGCCCCTCGAAGTCGAAGACCAGATAGTCGAACTGCTGGGTTGCGACCCTGAAGACATCATCAGAGCAAGCGGACGAACTGGTTTGGGCGTTCTTGAAATCATGACTGCCATCATAAAACGTATTCCTGCTCCAAAAGGAGATATCAATGCACCACTACAGGCATTGATCTTCGATTCAGTCTTTAATAGCTTCCGTGGAATTGTAGCTTACTTCAGAATATTCAACGGTCAGATCAGAAAAGGCGATCTCGTAAAATTTGTCAACACCGGCAAAGAATACAATGCCGATGAAGTTGGCATCCTCAGACTTACACAACAACCCGTTCAGACGCTCTATGCAGGAGATGTGGGATATATCATTTCAGGGATTAAAACTGCCAACGAAGTAAAAGTTGGTGACACGATTACGCAGGTTAAAAATCCGTGTTTAAAAGCCATCGAAGGATTCAGCAACGTGAAACCCATGGTCTATGCCGGACTCTATCCTATCAGTCCCGAGGACTATGAAGACCTCCGCGCTTCTCTTGAAAAGCTACAACTAAATGATGCATCACTGGTTTGGGAACCCGAATCATCTGTGGCACTTGGTTTTGGCTTCCGATGTGGTTTTCTGGGTTTGCTCCACATGGAGATCATCCAGGAACGACTCGAACGTGAATTCAACATGGATGTCATCTCAACAGTCCCCAACGTTTCTTTCAAATGTTATAATACAAGGAATGAGTTGATAGAGGTTCACAATCCTTCAGGCCTACCCCCTATCATGCAGATCGACCGTATTGAAGAACCTTTCGTCTCTGCCCAGATCATTTCCAAATCAGAATACACCGGAGCATTGATGACCCTCTGCATCGATAAACGTGGATTCCTTAAAAACCAGGTTTACCTGACTGCAGACCGTGTCGAGCTCTCTTTCGAATTGCCTTTGGCCGAGATCGTTTTCGATTTCTACGATAGATTGAAGAGCATTTCAAAAGGATATGCCTCTTTTGACTATCACATCATCGATTACCGCGAAGCCGACCTCGTCAAGCTGGATATCTTGTTGAACGGCGACCCTGTTGATGCCCTTTCCACCCTGATCCATCGCAGCCATGCTCAGGATTTCGGCAGGAAAATGTGTGCTAAGCTAAAGGAACTGATCCCACGCCAGCAGTTCGAGATCGCCATCCAGGCAGCCATCGGAGCAAAGATCATTGCCCGCGAAACCATCAAAGCTGTTCGTAAGGATGTAACAGCCAAGTGCTATGGTGGTGACATCACCCGTAAACGCAAACTGCTCGAAAAACAAAAAGAAGGCAAGAAGCGCATGCGCACAGTCGGGAATATCGACGTCCCCCAATCAGCATTCCTTGCAGTGTTGAAACTCGATTAACAGCTTTAAATGCATGTGTAGGGACAGGTCGCGACCTGTCCCTACACATTTTCCGGTTCCCGCAACCAATCCCATTCACCAAAAAAAAAATCTTCAAACCCACTTCAATACTCCCCATAAATTGAAGTGAAAATTCATCCAAACAGGCTATAAAAAGGAAGGGTCCTCCACCCCTTGTCCACCCTTCCTCCACCCTTTGTCCACCCTTACTCCACCTTATAGGAGGGTGGAGAACGGGTGGAGATGCCCTGGAGGTTGGGTGGACAATGGGTCGAGATCCCTTCCTGTTTATGGGAATTTTATCTGCTTTTTAGCTTCATTTTAAATAAATGAACGAATTGATATATGCACTGTTTTAAACGAGTAAACGGTCAGGGAATAAAAAAGATAAAATAATTGTAACTTTATCCTTCTCAATCCGTCACAATAATTAAAGAACGAACTATCGCAAACTCTACGAATGAATACTGCAGAATTTAACATATGTGTTGACCAGCATTCTGATGCAGTTTATCGTTTCATTCTGAAGAATATTCGGGATGAGGATAAAGCGAGCGATGTCGTACAGGATTCTTTCACCAAAATGTGGGAGAAGTTAAAAGAGATTCCTTTCGACAAGGCTCGGTCGTATCTGTTCACCACTGCATACCACACATTGATTGATACCATCCGCAGAGATCAGCGCATGACTGTTTTTGATGATTACAAACATGACAGGGATACTGTCGAAAACAGTTATTCGGATTTAAAAGAGGTTCTCGACGAGGCGATCTCAAGATTGCCCTCCATTCAGCGTTCCGTTTTATTGTTGCGCGACTATGAAGGCTATTCTTACGAGGAAATCGGCGAGATGACCAATCTGAATGAGTCGCAGGTTAAGGTGTATATCTTCAGGGCGCGGGTCTTTCTGAAGAATTATATTAAAAATCTCGACAGCGTAATTTAACAAGCAAAAACAAAAGCTGAATTCAAACAGTTTAAAAAGAATAAAAAGGGTTAAACAATGAATATCGACAGAAACAACTACGAGATGTACTTCCTGGATTATCTGGAAGGAAGACTCACGACCGATGAGACGGCCGCGTTGTTGCTTTTTGCTGATGAAAATCCTGATCTGAAAGAACTGTTGGATGGCGAAGAGATGATCAGTCTGGTACCAGATGAGAAGATCAGCTTTTTCCCCAAGAGCGCTTTAAAAATGAATACTGGTTCCGGGATTGAAAATGAACCGGGTGTGTCTTCAAAAAAAACCATTTCAGGTGAAGCCTTGCGTGTTTCAATAAATGAAGGAAATTACGAAGAATTCATGATTCGTTATTACGAAAATGAATTGGAAGAAGTTGAGAAAGCTGAACTGGCCAATTTCTTGAAAGATAGTCCGACCTACATTAAAGAATTTGAAGTTTTTGGAAACACAGTGCTCAAACCAGATTCCGCTATCGTCTATTCTCATAAAAGCAAATTAAAACGCAGATTAATATTGTTGCCTCAAACCAAAAGAGTCTTTGCGATTGTTTCTGTTGCGGCATCTGTATTGCTTTTCTCAACATTGTTTCTCAAATACATCGATCGGCCCGACCTAAAGGAACAAAATAATCTGTTGGCAGGAAGAAATGATAACAAAATTGAAACGGTTAAACCTTTCAATGCAAAAACCAATATTGCTTCGATTAATCCAACTAAAATCATCCCTAACGATAAATCCGAATTTGTCAATAATACTTCTGGCGAAAAAGGTAATTCTTCTAAAAAGTCAATAGTGATCCGCCTGGGATTCGAACCCGGGACCCCAAATCCGAAAGAGAATGCAATTGTAAGATCTGCTTTTGAAGTGCCTTCTTCTTTAATCACAAAACAGACTTCACAATTGGCATCTGCCGACATCCAGGCACCCAACACTATTAATCGACGTACTGATTTTGATGGCATTACTTCGGCTGCTTATTATGATCCCGAGCCGGATGCTTTGCTACTTAAAACAGAAGGAAGGAATATTAGTGGACGATTGGGACAGACGCTGGCAAATGGTATTTCACAAACCGCAGGGACAATTGCAAGGGATCCGGAATTGGGAAGGTTGTTGCGCGGAAAGGTTTCCTTATCCGATATTGCCAGCCTTGGGATTGCAGGATTTAATCTGATTACAGACAGTAAACTTTCGCTTTCAAGGAAATATGATGAAGATGGAAACCCGAAAGGATATTCCATTGTTGATGAAAACAAAAAAATAACCGAATAATAAAAAACCGGGTTAAAAACTGTTTAAAATTGTCCGTAGGATATAAATGTCAATAGAATAATCGTGTTAATTTATCTTTTCCCCATAGGGGATCAACCTTTATTGTTAATGCCCTACGGGCAAAAAAAAGGAGAGAAATGTTTTTCTATTGACATTAATGCCCTACGGGCAAAAGAAAAAACAAGATTGAAACAGTTTCTGATATTGCCACAGAAAAAATATTAAAAATCTTTTTGAATTCCCTGTAACAAGTTGCCGCTTTAGTTCGTCACATTAAAAACAACAAAACGCAGTAGCTTATCGACAACAAACTTACTACTGAAAACTTTTAAAAAACTAAGCCATGAAGAAGAACGTATTAAAAACAGAATTAGCAGTTATAATGATGCTGCTCATTTCGCTGGGAGTGATGGCTCAGAATGGAAACAGAAATGTAATTACACAGGACCGTTCGGTTGCAACTTTTGATGGAATAAAAGTATCCGGTGTTTTTAATGTCTTTTTCACACAAGGAGAACACCAGTCCGTAAAAATTGAAACAGATGAAAATCTGATGGATAAAATCACCACGGAGGTCAATAATGGTATTTTAGAACTGGGTACCCGTGGAAGTATCAATAATCCCGGCAAACTCATTGTCTACATTTTCGCTAAAGACCTTAAATCATTGAGTATGGGAGGTGCCAGTAGTTTTCAGACAACCAATAAACTCACCACCTCAAAGTTGAACATCGAAATTAGTGGAATTGCAAAAGCTGCACTCAATACCGATGCCACCTTGGTCAAATGTGACATTTCAGGTGTTGGCAGACTTGATCTGCGTGGAACCGGGGATCAGCTTACAGCTGATATATCGGGTACTGCAAAATTAGTGGCTCCAAAGTTTGAGGTAAAAGATGCAAAAATAGATGCAAGCGGCGTAGCCTCTGCAGTGGTAAATGCAATGAAATCAGTTTCTCTGGATGCCAGTGGTGCTTCAAATATAAAATACATACCCAATGATAACCTTGAAATCAAAAGTAAAGATGCTTCTGGTGCAGCAAGGATTACAAAATCAGGCGGGGAAACAACCGTAGATGTTAACACCCATGTAGATGTCAATACAAATGTTACTACTGAAATAAACACAAATGGCGACTCAACAAAAGTCAGAATCGGAAAACTGAATTTAGAAGTCATTGATGGACCACAGACACAGGTCAGACTTGGAAGGAACAAATTAGTCGTTGACGAAAACGGTAAAGTACAGTTTTCTAAAAACAAACGTGCCAATTCATTTCACAGTCACTGGAGTGGTGTCTATATTGGGGTAGCTGGTTTTATGACACCATCAGGTGAAGTTGATCCTCGGGTTCACGATAATTTCATGAGTTTGAATCTGATTAAATCTACCAATGTTCAAATGAATATGTTTGAACAGAACATTAAGATCTCTACAAACGCAGGATTTGTAACAGGATTAGGACTCGACTGGCGCAACTATCGTTTTGACCATAGCAATGTTGTCCTGAACAGTACAGCTAATTTCTTTGATGGTGACTTAATGAACGATGCCAATTATAAAAAAAGTAAACTCCTGGTCACCTATCTGACTGTTCCACTGCTTCTTGAATTACAAACAAACAGATTTACAAACCGGAATAGTTTTCACATAGCAGGTGGAATAAGTTCAGGATTAAGAATAGGATCACATTCAAAAGTAAAATTTGAAAAACCAAATGGTGGAACAGAGAAGAATAAAAATCGCAGTGATTTTGGCCTCAATCCATTCAAACTGGATGCCACCGCATTGATCGGCTGGGGAGGTTTAAACTTCTATGGCAATTATGCATTGATCGATATGTTTAAAACAGGCAGAGGTCCTGAATTGAGACCTTTCTCTGTCGGGATAAGACTCGTTTTTGACTAATATATACACTCGTACAACTATCTGATGTTTCTAAAAACATGAAAGGGTGAAGTAAAACAGTTACTTCACCCTTTCGTGTTCAATAATTTATTTTTTGTATTTTTACAGTCTGAATCCTTATACAAAACTAAAAGCAGATATGTCAGGACACAATAAATGGTCAACGATTAAACGAAAAAAGGGTGCGCTTGATTCAAAGCGTTCAAAAGCATTCTCAAAAATTATCAAAGAAATTACTGTAGCGATCAAAGAAGGTGGCGACAGTGATCCATTGAATAATCCCCGTTTACGTGTTGCAATTTTGAATGCAAAGGGTGTAAATATGCCCAAGGAAAATATAACCAGGGCCATCAGTAAGGCATCTGAAAAAGGTGGAGCCAATATTTCGGAATGCAGCTATGAAGCGTATGCTTCGCATGGAGTTGCAGTTTTTATTGATTGCGCCACTGACAATGAAAAGAGAACTATTGCAAACATCAGGATGTATTTAAATAAATACAACGGTAGCCTGGGTACAAATGGTTCATTAAGTTTTCTTTTTGATCGTAAGGGTGTCTTTACTATTCCAATGGGGACACTGGATCAGGATGAATTTGAAATGGCAATGATCGAAGCAGGGGCAGAAGATATTCAGTTGGAAGAAGAATCTTTTACAGTTACAACTGCTTTGGAAGACTTTGGATCAATGCAACGCAAACTAGAGGAACTGGGTATTGAAGCAGAAAATGCAGAACTGGAACGCATACCAAGAACGACTGTAAAAGTTGATATTGAATCTGCAAAGAAAGTAATGAAACTCATCGATTTGCTCGAAGACGACGATGACGTTCAGAATGTTTTCCACAATATGGAAATGACAGATGAATTAATGGATAGTTATGAATAAGTCCTTCTTTTAATCACTACTTGCAAGTAAAGTGTAAATCAAAAAGCGCCCAGGGTTTCCCTCGGGCGCTTTTTATTTATATTTAACCAACTGCTGACGAATCAGCATTTCATTTATTCTGCATTATTTTTCTAAATTGGCTACGATTTCCAGAGTATCCTGGGCAATAACCAGTTCTTCATTTGTCGGAACTACCATTACAATAACTTTTGAATCAGGTGAACTGATGATCACCTCTTTCCCACGCTTACCATGATTGGCTTCCTTGCTGAATTTAACGCCCATGTATTCGAATCCTTCCATGATAATTTCGCGACCCGTTACATCGTTTTCACCAACACCACCTGTAAAGACGATTACATCAACACCACCCATTGCAGCTGTATAAGCTCCAATATATTTTTTGATTCTGTAGTAATACATATCAAGTGCCAGTTGTGCACGTTTATTGCCATCGGCAGCAGCATTTTCCACATCACGCATATCAGAAGAAACACCCGAAATCCCAAGAACCCCACTGTGTTTATTGATGAGTGTATTTGCTGTTGCAGCATCCATCTCTTCGCTATTGATGATGTGCAACAATGCTCCTGCATCGATATCACCACAACGTGTTCCCATCATCAATCCTTCTATCGGAGTCATACCCATAGAAGTATCGAGAGACTGACCGTTTTTAATGGCACACAATGATGCCCCGTTACCGAGGTGACAGGTGATGATCTTTAAATCTTTGATGTCCTTTCCAAGCATTTCGGCAGCACGAGCTGAAACAAAACGGTGACTTGAGCCATGGAAACCATATCGACGAACCTTGTGTTTTTCGTAAATGGAATATGGAATACCATACAGGAAATTCTTCTCAGGCATCGTTTGATGGAAGGCAGTGTCGAATACTCCAACCTGTGGAACAGTAGGTAAAAGTTTTTTGATTGAATAAATACCCTCGAGGTTGGGTGGATTGTGTAATGGCGCCAGGTCGATACATGCGACTAAAGCCTCTATTACATCGTCTGAAATAAAGACAGATTTCTTAAAGAGTTCTCCCCCATGTACTACACGGTGTCCAACTGCATCAATTTCATTGAGTGATTTAATGCTGCCATATTTCTCGCTGATCAGGATTCCTAAAACATACTCGATACCAGCCTGGTGATCTAAAATCTCACCTTCCAACTTAAGCTCAACCCCATCGCTCCTTTTGTGTTTTATCAAAGAGCCCTTGAGGCCTATTTTTTCTACGAGTCCTTTTGCAAGCACTTCAGCAGAGGGCATCTCAAAAAGTTGGTATTTGATTGACGAGCTACCGCAATTCAATACTATGATCTTCATTATCTTAAAAAGTTCTTTAGTTTAATAACAAACGATTTATTCGCGGCCAAGATTTGTAATAGGGCCCTTCTTGACAATCTTTTTGCCGTCGTAATATTTATAGAAACCTTCGCCTGTACGACGACCTACTAGGTTTGCACGAACCATTCTTTTGATGATCGGACAAGGCTTGTATTTAGCATCTCCAAATTCCGCATAAAGATTTTCCATCCATTTCAGCAGCTTGTCCAAACCGATCCGGTCTGCAAGTTCGAAAGGGCCAAACTGATGACCTGAAGCTTCCTTCATTGTTTCGTCGATATCTGAAACACTGGCAACACCTTCCATGAGCAACTCACAGGACTCGTTGATGAGTGAACAGATAATGCGTGTGCTGATATGACCTGCTGACTCATTGACATGAATAAGTCTCCTGTCGATCATACGGGCAAACTTGGTAACCATTTCCAAAGTCTCTTCATTTGTATGAACAGAATGAACCAACTCAATGATATTTACCTTGCTGACAGGGCTGAGGAAATGCAAAGCAACTGCACGTTCAGGGTAATCAAGCACTTCTGCAATATCACTGATCATCAAAGTTGCGGTATTAGAAGCGATAATAGCATCGGGACGAACAACAGTTTCGATGCGACGGAAGATATCTTTTCGAACTTCTAACTGGGTACCCTTCACGTTAGTATTTACTGCCTCAATAATCAGATCGCAATCTGCGATATCTTTATATTCTACAGAACCTTTGATACGTGAAAGAATTAATTTCTTTTCATTACTTGTTAAACCCCATTTACTGATGCGGTCGTCAAGCATTTCTTTTATACCAACAAAAGCCTGCTTAACATGCTCTTCGGTTATATCAATAAAGACTACATCAAGACTCGACTGACTAACCAGAATTGCTATCTGCTGACCCATTGATCCGCAACCTACAATACCTACCTTTTGCAGCGAGCCTTTGTGCTTGACTGATTTACTTAAACTGAAATCATCTAGTGATTCGGACATGATTTGTGAATGTTATGAATGTGAAAATATTATCCGTTGATTCCTGCTGCCTGGTTAGCTGTAATTGCTACCAGATTCACGATATCACTCACTGAGCAACCACGTGACAAGTCATTGATTGGAGCAGCCATACCCTGAAGAATAGGACCTATTGCTTCAGCACCGGCCAGTCTCTGAACCAATTTGTAAGCAATATTACCGACCTCGAGTGAGGGGAAGACCAATACATTGGCCTTGCCGGCAATCTTGCTACCGGGGGCTTTAGATAATCCAATGGCTTCTACAATTGCTGCATCAGCCTGAAGCTCTCCATCAATCTGAAGTGTAGGATCCATCTCGCGTGCAATCATTGTTGCGCTCACGACCTTATCCACCATTTCGTGTTTGGCGCTGCCCTTTGTTGAGAAGCTTAACATTGCAACTCTTGGTTCGATACCGGCAATTGCCTTGGCTGTCTTTGCTGTGATAACGGCAATCTGAGCAAGCTCAGCATCGGTTGGGTTTGGATTTACAGCACAGTCGGCAAATACCAGAACACCATTATCAGTGTAATCATGTTTTTCGAAGACCATAATGAAAGCGCCTGATACAACACTAACACCCGGTAAGGTTTTTACAACCTGAAAAGCAGGACGCAAAACGTTTCCAGTAGAGTTAAGCGCACCGGCAACTTCACCATCAGCCTCTTTGTTTTTTATTAATAATGTTGCCAGATACAAAGGATCTTCAACAAGCTCGTTTGCCTGTTCAATTGTCATACCTTTGCTCTTGCGAATATCAAAAAGCATCTGAGCGTAAAACTCTTTCTTCGGGTTATCCTTTGGATCAATAATCACAGCCCGATCTAAGTTACTCAAATTGTGTTCTTTCTGGAATTTATAGATCACTTCGTGATTTCCAAGCAGAATAATTTGAGCTATTCCCTCGCCAAGGATAATATCAGCAGCCTTTAATGTACGTTCTTCAGTTCCTTCTGCAAGTACGATAGTCTTGTTATACTTGCAGGCATTAGAACGAATGTTTTCAATGAGTCCCATACTAATATGTTTATTTTTAGTAGTTTATGTTTTGATATATTGGTTTTGCAAAGGTAGATAGTATTTTGATTCTTTGCTTAATAATGATGCATGTTTTTTAATGAATAAAGTGCAGAAATATTAAAGTGCGTATCTTTGCAACTCACACTTTTGTTACTAATCAGATAGTTAGATAGTCAAGGGAACGCATAAGGGAACTAGCAACAATATTTTTAATTGTTTCAGAGGGTAAACCTCTAACTATAATAATTTCCAAAAGTAGTGTATGTTTAGCGAAAGTATACCTTAGAAATTTCTCTTTGATACTACCCTATTATTTTGTATATTAAAGAAAATTCTTATCCATGAAAAAACTTAATAAAGGAAAATTCACCGGTACCAAAAAGAGTACCACTACTAAACCTGAAGCAACTTCCCCAACTGGGTTCTCACCCTTCAAAAAGAAAGTACCTGGGAAACCTGTTGCAAAATGAAAGTACTAAATTCCGGAAAATTAACAAGAAAATATCAGGTAGGAGGGTCAGTGTCTATCACTGATCCTCGTAAGGTAAGAGCAACTTCTGGGAAACCCATAAACCCAAATATAGATTTGGTTAGTGGAAAGTACAGTTTGGACCATATTAAAAGTGTTGTGAATGCTGCTAAGAGGTATGATACTGACCCACTAACTTTACTTGCAGTTGATTTGAGAGAAACTACTCTAGGAAAGAAAACCATCAATAGTAAATGGTTTAGTGGTAATGTAGGGCAGGTCAATATGGACGAGAAGGAGTTTACTGCATATCCTGTAGCCAGCTCCACTATAAGCAGTAGCGAGATGCCTTACGAAAGACTTGCAAGGGCTTATCAAACTAAACAAAACGATGCTAAAAGACTTGGAATAACTGAGGAAGCTAAAAGAATACTACTATATAATGGGAATAGACTTACTACAAATTCCTATGGAGTAAAAGTACCAAAAGGAGGTATTAATTTAAGTAGTAACCCTTTGTACGGAAAAGACGTACTTGACTATAGGGACAACGTTTATAAAAAAAATTCGGGGCTTATGGAGAAAGTCGCAAATACGGTAAATCCTGTCCATGCGCTCACAACTCAATTTAACTGGCCTCCTAAATATTGAAAAAAAAAAATCCCCTCACCATTTCTGGAGAGGGGATTTTTATATTTTATCCATTGGTATCTTTTTGTGAACTAATCTTATGATGTTGTTTTTGGTTTCTGTACTTAAAAGAGTAGCCACATCTTTTCGTTGCCAATTTAATAACGTGAATTGAATAGTGTATTTTACATATCCATTATTCTTAGCACCTTTTAATGCTAGAAAAGCATAATAGTAATCTGCATAAGCTTTATAGTAGGCTGCGAAGTTAGTAGGTCTATCAAATTTTGTACTGTCAATAGTAGTAATTTTTCTAAGGGTTACTTTAGTATTAGAACTACTTTCAATTTTTAAAATTGAAGTGTACTGTGTTTTATCTATTTTTGGAGTAGCTCCTAAAAATAAGACACCTACTAACACTAGTGTAATTAATTTTTTCATTTTGATTATTTTAGCTGGTTAATAAAAACCCCCATCATTTCTGATGAGGGCTAAGTCCATAAAGATTATTCTAAACATTAAAGTATTTTACTACTTTTTCAGTGCAAGGACTTCGGATAAATTATACTTTTGATGCGATGATCCTTCTACAAAGATAGCATTTAGTTTTCCACTGGTAACATAATTACTTATGGTCATAGGGGAAACACTAAGTATCTCCGCAGCTTCCTTTCTTTCTATAGTGGCTCCCTGTATGGCAGTCATCATTTTTTTGAGAGGAATTAGCTCCTTTTTAATTTCATCAAACATAGTTTGAATACTCTTAAGGAGACATTCACCGGTCATCTGGTGCACAAGAAGTGTTTCGGTTTGCATAGTTTTTAGTTTAGAATACATCAAAGGTAAACTAAATATAGACTACTTAATTTTCTGGGGTGAGTTTAGTTATCTTCCCGTTATCGTAAATATAGGAGAATACGGTACTATCTGGTGCCATACTAGTGGCCGAATTAACATCATAGAATTCAAGGACATCATCTCCTTTGATGGCACAGACACCTGTACACTGAACTACTTTAGAATGTGCATATTTCTCGAGAAGGTATGTCTTGACTTTTTTACGGGATTCAAATACTGATTGCATTTTTTATTTTTTTTTTTAGGTTTATAAATTCCAGTATGGTACGATTAGAATATAAAGTATTTAACATTTTACATTAATCCCGGTTTACGATACCGGGAAACGTTTTATTTTTTATTTTGGGTTTTGGTAGGTTTTGTTTCCCATCGGTTTAAATTGGACAAAAGCACCGTTACATTCATTGTCGTAAATTCGAGCCTCAAAATCTTTGATCTCATATTTTACTGCAAATGCTTTTTTGCATTCGCTCATTGAGTCTCCGCCAAATTCAACAGAAGCACCTTGTTTATTGTTTGCTACTAATGTGTAAGTTCCCATGATTTTATTTTATTAAATTGTTTGTTGTTGTTGTTTGGCATATTAATATTTTAAGTTTATTTATTCATTTGTAAGTATCGATAATAGGTTGCTTTACTCAATCCAAGACTCTTGTAAATTTCTTGAGAACTCATCTCTCCTTTCTCGGCTAAGTTTCTAGCAACAGCATATTTTGGAAGATTCTCTTTACTGAGTCCACGGGATCTCCCTCCTCCGGCACCTCTCTTTAGTTTCACTGCTGCCAGACCAGCTCTGGTCCTCTCACCTATTAACTCCCTTTCAAATTCCGCAAAGGATGCAAACATATTAAAAATAAGTCTACCCTGAGGTGTTGTGGTATCGATATTGTCACTAAGACTAATAAAGTCTACAACCTCTTTTTTGAAGATGGTCATTAAATCAATAAGATGTTTCAGGGATCTTCCAAGTCGGTCCAGTTTCCAAACTACAACTGTATCCCCAACTCGAAGTTGAGACATTAAGGAATTAAGTTCCGGACGATCTTTGGCTGCACTTAGTTTTTCCTGGAAGATCTTTTCGCAACCTGCATTTTTAAGAGCGTCAATTTGTAGATCTAAATTTTGATCTTTAGTAGATACTCTGGCGTAACCAATTTTCATATTAGTATCATTTGATGGTTAAAATTAAAAATTATTTTTGAGACGGTAAATGAGACAAAAAAGGACTCTTTTTAGGAAGTCCTCTTATTTCTCATTAGACATTCCTTTTTTAAGACCTCAGATTATTGACCGTTGCGTATCGGAAAAGCATCGAGTAGGACAGGTCTAAACAATTAGAAATCTCCGTCAGGTTTTGTCCCTGCCTCAACATCTCCATTATTTTGTCATGGTTGGTTTTTATAATGTCTGTTTTGGTTGGAGCTGAATTTGAAAGTAGTCCTTTGCTTTTGCAAAATCGGTAAACAGTATAATATGGTATACCTACTTTCCTGGAGACAGTCTTGATGGTGTTTCCTTTCTCAAGGTAAGTTTTAATGTGGGCAACTTTAAAGGGGTTTATTTCATAAGCGTTACTTTCACGAACCTTCTTGGCTTTTAAGAGTTTTACAACAGGCAAAAGTTCATAATACCTTGCATGTTTTTCCTTGCATGTTTCCCAGATGAGGTTGGCATCAGTTATATTCCTATGGTCAAAATTCCTGTAGCCTACATGATAAACTTTGCCGGGTTTGGGAACATTCATAATATCCTCAAGAACTATACTTGCAACAGACCGCGTAACCCACTTTTCTGATTCTCTAATTCGAATTACCAGAGAGGCTCCAGTATCAGTAATTTTATGTTGTTCCCCTTTGTAATTAAAGTACCGGTTAGTTTCCAGTTTAATTTTAGAAGTTGCAACTACTTCTTTCGATAATGAGAACAATTTCTTTTGTTCTAATTTATTAATTCGATTTAATCTAAAGTTAAATGCAGTTTCAATTTCTCGTAACCTCATCTCTTGGTTTGTAACTTGACTATTCGTAATAGTCGTTTTTCTTAAAGAAGTTGCAGCTTCCAGTTTTTCCCTGGAGGTTTTGTATTTTGCTTTTACCCTTCTTTTCTTTAAATCCAACATACTGTATTCTTTCTCGATTCTTGCCTCTGTTTTCTTAACAAGAAGTTTGTTTGACAGAACCATCATAGGAAGTCCTGATACAGCCGTCCCGGGAAGATCTTCACCTTCCTTAAATTTATTCTTTTTTAAAATAGTTTTCTCCATAATGTTTGTATTAGTAAGGGTCTCCCTGGTTACCCATTGGAGGTTGTTCAAATCTTTGTAATTAGTGGTGTCATCATCCTTAAATATGACAACCTTCAATCCTTTAGGGTTTGGAAGAAAAGTTTCTGCCATAAGACGGTGCATATACTTAGTATGCTTTTTCCCATTTTCGGAAGAAAGTACTTCTCCAAAGTACTTTCTTAAAAACGCTTCCAGCGTTTTTCAAGGTGTGTCTAAAACCACTCCCACGTGTGTGATTTTAGACACTATCCTGAACAATTAAGAGATCGAAATCCATCCCAATGTAAGGGGGTTGTTTATGTATTATAAAGGGAAGCATTATTGTGATGGTACAAATGGCGGAAAATATGGGGATCAAGGCAGGTGCTTCGTTCGCTTGAGATAAACAATATTCCACTATTCTCTATGTGACTATTCTGGCCAGTTCAAACAGTTCATTGGTTTTCTTATTTCTGGCAGAGTCGGGTTAATCGTAAACATGCGAATAAATGGATCAGGCATCAAAGCGTTTATTAAAGGACGGTTTATAGTTGGCCACCAAAGAACGGTATTTGTTCAAATGACTATACTGGCATAACAGGGAAAGATAAAAAGTCGAAGGCTACAGGATTGCCAATGATAAACACGGATACGAATTCAGATATCTGGAAGGATTTTACAATAGCAGCATTAAACATTATTTCTTTGGTTGCCGGAATGAATAACGAAATTCGATATAAGCCCCTCTAACGAACTTTTATTCTTGAGGTGGTACATTGCGCGCTACGGGCGGTACATCAGATACCACGCAGGCTGATAGGAATCAGGGTGGCATAGGACTTGGTAACATTTTACTGCTAACAAGGCCTGCACCGATGACCATTTCTCATGATGCTGGCTTTTTAAAAAGCTCGAATCATGAGATGAAGTAAATCAAAAACTACTCGATATCTTTTTTATTTAAAAATTGTTTCACTTTAGGACAACATTTATATAACTTTGTATCGTGGATCAAAAACAAAAATATCGGACTATCATTTTTTACAAAGACTACTTTCAAGATTTCTTTGTAAAACAGCAAGACAAAGTGAAAGATAAAATTATCTGGACCTTTGAATTGATTGAGGAGCTTCAGAGAATTCCAGAAACCTATCTTAAACATATAGAAAGTACAGATGGGCTTTTTGAAATTAGAGTACAACAGAGCAGCAATGTTTTTCGCATATTCTGTTTTTTTGACCATGGACACTTGGTAGTCATAATATCCAGTTTTCAAAAGAAAACACAAAAGACACCAAAACAAGAAATACAAAAAGCTCTTAAAATAAAGGAAGAATATGAAAACGAAAAAAAATAACATACAGACACTTGATCAGTTCAAAGATGAACATTACGGTAAATCCGGAACTGCAAAACGTGACCAACTTGAAGCAGGTTATGAGAACTTTAAAATAGGTGCTTTAATCCACGATGCCCGACTAGTAAAAGGTTTGACACAGGAAGAACTTGCAGAAAAAGTTGGAACAACAAAGTCTTATATTTCAAAGCTTGAAAATAACATTAAAGAAGTTCGCATTTCGACTCTTAAGAAAATTGTTGAACTCGGATTGGGCGGAGAGTTAGAACTTTCAATTAAACTTTAACAGAACGGACGAGAGAAGGAAGAACCGTATATATTTGGTTTTATCCAGTGTTGCCATAATTGTTACAATTTCAATGTGAGTTTATTTTGTGCTTCAACTAATTTATCCTACAAGGATTTATAACGCCTTACATTGTGAGTGTTAGATGATTTATGTAACTTAAATTATTATATTGGGGAACACTTTTCACCCATCGTAAGAAGTTTCATCAGGTTGGATCGAAAAATCCTGTTTTAAATTTATTAATGCTAAACTAAATCAAACTCATTTCAGATATTATTCGGATATTAACTGTAGGTTTGGTGTCATACTTTGAAAATGCAGAACAATTGATCAGGTAAATTCACCGAAGCATTTGTCTGCAAATAAGCCCCTGCATAAAAGAACTTGATTTGGGTTCATCATCAAGCCCTATCCATTATAATTCCTTCACTTAACTCTATAAAATATACCTGATCTCGGGTGTGTATAAACGTGTGAAATTATTTTTGATGAGTTTATAATATTAGGTTGTTCAGTTAGTTCTGAAGATTAGAACAGCAGAGGGTAAAAATAGAGTCAGGGGACACAGCCTGTTTTTGAAGTTAACATTTGGCTCATCTCAGAGAATCACTAATAGTGGTAACAAGTTGGCTGATTGTTCATTTTTACTCAAAGGTTTATTGAGCATTTCAGTGACTCCAGATGAAAAATTAAATTAATTGCAGGATAATATCTCGCATTAGTTTGATCTGGTAAACACATTAAAACTTCAAAACGCAATTATCTGATTTTACAGGACAATATTCATAAAATCTGGCCAAAAGTGCTCATATCTATAATATTTTTAGTTATATAAATCATGCAACATCCACTATATCTGTATCATAAACCTATAAATCATAAACTCCTTTTTTTAAAAGCCTGCATTACCTACATCATGAGAAATGGTCATCGGTGCAGGCCTTGTTAGCAGTAAAATGTTACCAAGTCCTATGCCACCCTGATTCCTATCAGCCTGCGTGGTATCTGATGTAC
>Ga0209538_1000045_pt1 | contig 66418 bp, 59 predicted proteins | sample BarGraNGADG00211_2_FD_184492 | JGI IMG/M metagenome (GOLD analysis project Ga0209538, IMG submission 184492) | Arctic peat soil microbial communities from Barrow, Alaska - Barrow Graham LP Ref core NGADG0004-211 (SPAdes) (version 2) | ecosystem: Environmental > Terrestrial > Soil > Wetlands >... | reverse complement strand
CTCATTCAGTCGGCGTAGACTGCGACTACGCCTTCTTCTCTCGACTTTGATATGACGAAAAATCTCTCTTCGCATCGGCGCATTACTGTTTTCAAATAGTATAAAACTTCTCTCCGAACATGGAATGCGGATAGGCAAACCGTATGTAACCCATCTTGAGGGGGAAATCTGGGAGTTAAGGCCGCTAAGGGATAGAATTCTTTTCGCCGCGATAGTAGGAGGGCGATTTATCCTTCTTCACAGCTTTATGAAACAGACGCAGAAAACGCCCGCAAGGGAGATAGAACAAGCAAAAAGGGAGCTTGCAGACTTTATAGAAAGGGACGGCAACAATGGCTAAGAAAAACGGATTTACAGTCTGGGATGATGAACTTGAACAAGAGTTTTATAGCGCTGAAGAAATTGAGGCAAGCAATATTCGTGTAGCGCTTATTGGGGCGATTATAAAGGCGCGGAAAGAACAAGGAATTAGCCAGCGCGACTTAGAGAGTATGAGCGGATTAAAGCAACCCGCTATTGCAAGAATGGAGAGAGGCACTTCCAGCCCTACATTGGACACGCTTTTAAAAGTGCTTGTACCTCTTGGAAAGACGCTTTCTATAGTGTCTATATCTAAAGGCAAAGGCCGAAAGAAGGCAATGAAACAAACGGAAGAGAAAATGCTTGCTGTAAAAGCTTAAAAGCAGTTTTCCGCATCTCCTAAGAAACATACTAAGAAACAAAACATTGTGTGTTTTTTGAAATGAAGCGTCCATGCGATGAAGATCATAATTGTTGGCGTATCCTGTGTTGGGAAATCCACTGTAGGCAAAATCCTGGCGGACCAGGAAGGTTACCGGTTTTTTGATTTTGACTTTGAGGTTGAGAGGCATTTCAATAGCCACATCACCTTATTGAAGCAGAAGTATCCTATTGAACGTAAGTACAGAGAAAAGGCCAGTGTGGTCTTGAGAAAAATTCTCAGCGAGCATCCTGATGATTATGTGATCGCGATGCCTCCAAGCGGACTGATGGACAACTACTGGAATATCATCAAAAAGGATGACAGTCTTGTGACCATCGCCTTGTGGGACAAACCTGGGAATATTTTGAAGAGAGTGATATTTTACGATGATTACTCAAAGCCGATGGAATCAGTGATTACAAAAGAAAACGAAAAGTATTATTTGGAAGATATACGCCTGGACATTGAGTACTTTGGGCGCAGCCACAAAAAGGCAAAGATTCAGAAGGCGATTGACGGCAAAAGCGCTCAACAGGTTGCTGATGAATTGAGGGAACTGCTCTTTGCCCGGGATTCCTGTGTCGTTAATGCAAACAATGCGGACTGATCTATTTGTTGAGTATGTCGTTATGATAGGTGACGCCTTATTTGACGCCTTATTTGACAGTTACCTTTAAACGCCATGGAGTCTTTCATCCTGGCAAATACGCCACTCCAAAAACCCCCCAATGGGGGTCTTTAGCAGGCAGGAGATCAGCGGGTCTCCTGCTTTTTTATGTGTTGAAGATGGCTTCGGCTCAGTTGGGCTGCATAGCACCCGCAAAGACCAGCCAGGCCAGTACGCTCTTGGCGAACAGGCTCAGGATGATGTAGCCCCGCTCGCCATAAAGGTAATCCTGCCACTTGCCGACCTTCTTGTACTGCAGCACCATGTTGATGGGGAAGAGGTTGAAGAAGACGAAGTAGGAGCCGAAGATGGCATAGACAAACCAGGGAACCCGGGAGAGGTCAGAGTTGCCAAAGGCATACAGGAACACAACGATCCAAGGCACCAAGCCGGCAAAGGTGCCAAACCAGAAGGAGATCCAGCTGGTCTTCTCCCTGTTCTGGTTGAGCTTTTCCATCAGCAGGCCAAAAAGGTTCATGGAGGCATTGAGCGCGAACAGCAGGATCAGCGCGCCAATGTCATACATGCCAAGCAGCATCGCGATGAGCACGATCATGACGGATGAACTCAGCGCGTACTCATACCAGCGGAAGGGGTTGATGTGATTCGCCAGGCCGCGGTTGTAGATCTCATTGGTGCCGGGGGCCGCGATGATGAAGTGAGCGATGGCGGACAAGAACAGGAACACCGAGACGCACAAGGCAAAGGGCACGTTCCACACCAGTTTGGTAACCGTGACCAGGCGCATGGCCGCTGCATCAAACGTCAGGAAGTTTGACTGCATAGGCAGTCGGAAAGCGTTGAATCTGTCGATTGTCAGGAACAGGTACACCATCAGGCCGCCCTGCAGCAGATGCAGCCCGCCCATGATCAGGTTGAATCTGCGCAAAGATTGGTAACTCGTTTTTTTATCCATGGTTGTTTCTCCTCGCTAAGTTGCTGTGCTGGCGATCCTGGATCAAGGGACGCGGCCAGACTGGGAAGGTGATTTTCGGTGAAGTTTCAACCCTTGAACTCTTCAAAAGGTGGATTAATCTTATCATTAGTATACCCAAAACTTTTGCACAATCACTTATGAGCGACAGATTTGCCTTACTTGCAGAGGAAATTGCGCGCCGTTTCTGCAAAGAGGCGGACTTTGCTCAATACACAGCAGAAAGCCTCAAATTTCAAGGCTTTCTGCGCTGTGTGATATCGTTATGTTTGTCAGTTCAACAATTTGTCGGGTCGCATGTCGTGTTTGGTAAGTGCCAGCAGGCGTTTCCACTTGCATATAGGAGAGGTCAAGTCAATTTGTCGGTCGTTCAATCGTGATTGAAGGTCACTCAGTCCGCGTGTTCAACATTCCCAAGGTCCGTCATGATCAATGCGCCGGTTGCGGCGTCCACCTTGACTTCGGAGCTTGTACCGTCCGCAGATACCATGCTGACCGTATACAGGATGATTCCGTTTTCGGAATCCAGGGAAGCTTCAACCGCCACTGATCCCGGGGCGGATGCCTGGGCAGCTTCGATTGCCTGCAGAAGGGAGACCTTTACCGTTGCGGCAGCCGCGAAGATCAGCTGATCACTGTCATTCCCGTCTTTCTCGTCTTGACCAGCCTGGTCAGCAGATTCAGTTTCTCCGCCCTGTTCATTTTCTGCGTTGCCGCCGGATACAGTGATCACCGCATCGCTTGCTGCATTCACATTGACCGTGAAGCTCTGTCCATCCGCGGAGGTCATCTTGACTTCGTACTCGACCTTGTCATTTTCGTCTTTGTTGGCGGATGCATCGCCGGTTTCATCTTGTGCGGTTCCGTCCTGCGCGGTTCCGAGGTCTGCGTTTTCGCCGGTTTGGTCTTGAGCGTTTTCGCCTTGCTGATCGTCTGCCGTAACCGCGGTGTTCTCCTGGTTGCCGAATTGTTCATCCTGCGCATTATCCAGGTCAGCGGGCAGAGCAACCATTGCATCGGTGAGGGCGTCTACAGCAACGTCGAAGGTGGTACCATCGGCAGCGAGCATTTTGATGGTATATAAGGCTGTGCCATTCTCGGCGTCAAGGGATGCTTCCAGAGCGATGGCTCCGGTGTTGGCGAGCAGCGCGGCTTTGACTGCCTGGGACAGTGTAATCTGTGCCTGGATCATGACAGCTGCAACCTGGGTTGCTGCGCCGTCCACGGGCAGGGCCGCGGCCAGCGCAACGTTTGCTGGGGCAGATAGGGTGAGCATCAGCCCTGCCACTGCAAGGACCGCAAATGTTCTAAGATTCTTCATGATAGTTTCCTCCTTGAAATGCGTTAAGCGTTTCGCTTACACAAGGATCATAACAGGCCTGCATGAGAATACGATGAAAGCGAGCAACGTTGTGACAATTTACTTGAACATGATGATATCGGTTACGGCGCGTTCCTTCCCACCGGCAGGATGATTGAGGATCTGCCCCTGGAACCAGAGCTCAGTAGAGCCGCCGCCATCGAGATTCATTGCTGTGCTGGCGCCAAAGCGCACAAACAGTTGCTGCAGCTGCTGGAGTGTCATGCCTTGGGAATAGTTGTCCTGCCTGCCGTCGACGACGATCACAATGTAGTGCAGCGGCCCGATCTGGCCAATGGCGGTGCGCGGCTCAAGGCGGGTATCCCGCGTTGAGATGACGTCAAATGCCTTGTTGAAGGCGACCGCTTCACCATTGCGCACAAGCTCAGGGCCAAACTCGAAGGTTTGCCAGACAGCCCTGGCAAGCAGAGCATCCGCCATGCTGCCGGGCTGGTCGCTTGAACGGTCCGCATGCACGGACATATCGCCGTTCTCTTCCACAATGAGCATATTGCGGGTGGTGTTGTTCGCGCGGATCAGGCTGCCGTTTCGGATGATCACACCATACTCATGACTTCCGTAGTCATCGGCATTGATGGCCAAAATAGCCTGATTGCGCTGAGCAATGGCTGATACAGGTTCTTCGCGTCCGTACGCCTTGTCTCCGCTGAGCGCTGCCTGCAGCACGGTGGCGTCCAATACCTGGACGTCCGCCACAAAATAGACAAGGTTCTGCTCTTCATAGCGCTTGATGGCGACAAACAGGCGGTCGTCCTGATAGGTATAGTCATAAGGGGCATCGACACAAACATTGTTTATCGCCAGAGCGTTTGCCGACTGCAGGGCAGAAAAGAACAGCAGGCAGATCAGAAAAGCCAGGGATAACTTCGATCGGATTAAGGACATACATGAACCCTCCTTGCTTTGGGACAATGCCCAGACTGGACTACTATACTGCGTGGAAATGAGAAACGCATGAGAAAGCGCTGACAGACAATGCTATTCTCATCTCTTTCTCATCCGGTCATGATATACTGATCAGCATTAGGGATGAAGAAGGGTGATTATGCGTATTCTGGTGGTGGAAGACGATACCGCGCTGCGCAGCATATTGGTGAAGCGCCTCAAAGCCGAAGGCTATGCCGTCGATGCGTGCGCCAATGGGACAGACGGGCTTGATTACGCGCAGGCGATCACCTATGACGGCATCGTCCTGGATATCATGCTGCCCGGAATCAATGGCCTTGAGCTGCTGAGCCGGCTTCGGAAAGACAAATGCAAGAGCTGTGTTTTGATGCTGACGGCCAGGGACAGCATCGATGACCGCGTGCTCGGGCTGGATACCGGCGCCGATGACTATCTGGTCAAGCCCTTCGCTTTTGAGGAGCTGCTGGCCAGGCTGCGCGCGCTCATGCGCAAGCGCGAGGATAGTCACTCCACTTTGCTCACCTATGATGACCTTGTGATGGACACTGCAGCGCATCTGGTCAAACGCGGTCCACGCAGCATCGCCTTGACGGTCAAGGAGTTCGCGATGCTTGAATACTTCCTGCGCAACGCTGATATCGTCCTCACGCGTGACCAGATCGCCACGCATGTGTGGGACTATTCGTGCAACTTTGAAAGTAATCTGGTGGATGTGTACGTACGATATCTGCGCGGGAAAATCGATAAGGATGAGCAGGTAAAACTGATCCACACCGTCAGGGGCTTTGGCTATGTGCTGAAGGTCGGGGAGGACCAACCATGATGCGGCAGCGTCGATTCTTTCCCCTGCGCTACAAAATGACGATCTGGTACACCTTGATGTCACTGGTTCTACTGGCCGGGTTCTCGATGGGGCTGTACTTCGTCACACAGCGCTCGCTGGAAACCAGCCTTGTCAATGACATGAAACTGGCGCAGGAACAGCTGACAGCGCAGGTCGAAAATGAGAATGGCAGTATCAAATATGAGAATGAGGTTCCCGTATCATCCGCAGTAGCCTACCTGATCACAAACGAAAAGGGAGAAACACTTCTATCGTCCGCGAAACAGACGCCTTCGACAACCCAGATACCCTGGGAAGTCGGCGTTGTCCGAAGCATTGCTCTGGATGGGCAGCGCTTTCTTCTGATGGATTCTCAGCTTGTTGACGAAGAACATTTCCTGATTCACATGCGGATGACGGCGTCGCTAACAGACATCGAAAATACGCTGCAGACCATTCGCAATATAAGCTACACGATTTCTCCTTTGATGATCGCGGTGGCTGTCTTTGGAGGATTGTTGATCTCAAAGAAGTCTCTGTTTCCCATTCGCTCCATCATCAGCAGTGCCCAAGTGATCACAGCAGGTGACTTGTCCGAACGGATACCTGAGACAGCCGGGAAGGATGAAGTCGGAGAACTCATCACCACCGTTAATCATATGCTTTCTGCGCTGGAGGCCGCCTTTGAGCGTGAAAAGAGATTCACATCGGACGCCTCACATGAGCTGAGGATGCCGGTTTCTGTCATCATGGCATACGCGGAATCATTGCTTGCGGATGCGCGCGCCTCCCAAGACGATCTGCAGGCAATCCAAACAATCTTGAGCGAAAGCAGGCATATGGAGCGCATCATCACGCAGCTGCTGACCATCACGCGAGGCCAGGCAGGCCGTTATCCCCTGTGCATGGAAGAAGTGGCTGTCGCCCAAATCGTCCAGAGCGTGGGGGAACAATATGCGGACCTCATGCGTGAGAAGAACATATCCCTGGAAGTGGACATTCCACCAGATCTGCACACGCAGGGGGACTTGAGCCTGCTGTCGCAGATGCTGCTGAATTTGATTGAGAATGCGGTGAAATACGGCAAACAGGATGGATATGTCCGCGTATCGGCCGAAATTGTAAAATACCAGGTCTGCATCAAGGTTAGCGATAACGGGATCGGCATCCCTGCCCAGAGCCTGCCGCATCTCTTTGAGCGCTTTTATCGCGTCGATACGTCGCGCGATCGAAACGGTACAGGGCTTGGCTTGTCTATCGCGGAGTGGATCGCAAAGGCACATGGCGGAGAGATTCGCGTGGAAAGCAAGCTGGGGCAGGGCACCTGCTTCACTATCTTCATCGCGCGAGAAGAGCCTGCTCACTAATATTTCTTGCTCTCAATGAATGTGGGGAAGCCCCTTGAGCAGATCTATTGACACGCCCAAACTTGTACAAAAGAAATACTTGACAGGAGACTTGCCTGTCCATATAATTCAACTATTCATGGGGCGAAGGTGCTGATGAAACAGAAGCACAGTCAGCCCCTTTCGCATTTTGGAGGGAGAGCAGATGGGTAAGACAACAAGGGAAGAAATCATCCGCAGGGTCAAGGAAGAGGACGTTCACTTTATCCGTATGCAGTTCACGGATATCTTTGGGCAGCTTAAGAACGTTGCGATAACAGCCTCACAAATCGAAAGGGCACTGGACAATCAGGTCACCATTGACGGCAGCTCCATCGAGGGCTTCATGCGCATCGAGGAATCGGACATGCGGCTGTACCCTGACCTGGACACATTCGCCCTGTTGCCCTGGCGGCCAGAACAAGACAAGGTGGCCCGCCTGATCTGCGACGTGCACACCCACCAGGGCAAACCTTTTGAAGGCGATCCGCGCTATGTGCTCAAGCGCGCGCTGAAAAGCGCGGAGGACATGGGCTATACTTTCAATGTTGGGCCGGAGTGCGAGTTCTTCCTCTTCCAACTGGATGAGAAGGGCGAACCAACCACCATCACTGGGGATGAAGCCAGTTACTTTGATCTGGGCCCTCTGGACCATGGCGAGGGCGTTCGACGGGAAGTCTGCATGGCGCTTGAGCAGCTTGGCTTTGAGATCGAGGCGTCCCACCACGAAGCGGCACCCGGACAACACGAGATCGACTTCAAGTATACGGACGCATTGCGCACCGCTGACAACATCATGAGCTTCAAGCTGGCTGTCAAAACCCTGGCCAGCCGCAGCGGATTGCACGCGACTTTCATGCCCAAGCCCATCTTCGGCATGAACGGTTCGGGCATGCACACCAATATGTCCCTTTTCAAGGATGGGAAAAACATCTTCTTCGATGAAAAGGACAGCAGACAATTATCCAAGGAAGCCTACGCCTTCATCGCAGGGCTCCTGCGGCATGTGCGGGGCATGGCGGCGGTGACCAACCCCTTGGTCAACTCCTACAAGCGCCTGGTGCCCGGCTACGAAGCCCCCTGTTACCTGGCCTGGTCGTCCGTCAACCGCAGTGTGCTGATTCGTGTTCCGGCTGCACGCGGGCGGAGCACCCGGCTGGAGCTGCGCAGCCCTGACCCCTCCTGCAACCCCTACCTGGCCCTGGCGCTTTGCCTGACGGCGGGGTTGGAGGGTATCCGGGAAGGCCTTGAGCCGCCCAAGGAAATCGCCGAGAACATCTTCGCCATGAGCGAGGCGCAGCGCAGCGCCAAAGGGATCGAGAGCCTTCCCGGCTCACTCAAGGATGCGCTGGAAGCGCTGAAGGTGGACAGCCTGATGATGGAGACGCTGGGCAAGCACGTGTCAAGCCACTACCTGGAAGGCAAAGAGAAGGAGTGGGACGAATACCGTACACAAGTCAGCAACTGGGAAATCAAGAAATACCTGGGTATCTGCTGATAGTGCGCGTGCCACATGAGCGCTTCAGCAAGAAACTATGCTTAGCATCTACCCAGCCTTTATGAGCGAGCAGACCTGCCAAAGCATCTCGCGCGCGCTGAAAGCGGCCGGCCTGCCGATAGGTGAGGCGCACAGCGCGGGTGCCGCTGTTATCCGCGCGATCAGGCGAAGCGGTGGCGGGCTGGTTCTCTGCGGGTCCAGACTAAGCGATATGACAGCCCTGCACCTGTGTCAGGCTCTGGGAGAGGATGCGCTGGTCGTGGTGCTGCAGCGGGGACCAAACGGGACTGCGTACAAAGGGGAAGGTCCGCTCTGGCTGGACATGCCTTTCTCATCGCGCGAGCTGGCCGAACAAATCCGCAGCCTGCTGCTAAAAGAGGAGGATCGCCAACGGGCCAAGCACCGCCTTCGAACCCCAGATGAGGAGGATCTCATTCGCCGGGCCAAGCTCTTGTTGTCAATGCGCCTGGGCATTGACGAGCAGGAGGCGCACCGGCTGCTCCAGCGTTTGAGTATGAAGGAGGGGCTGCGTATGGCCAGCGCAGCCCAGCGGATCATCGATGCGTGACAGCACCAGAAGGCCTTCGCATATGTGCGCAGGAAAGGAATATTGATGGCGGCGAAATTCATATTTGTTACCGGCGGCGTAGTCTCCTCCCTGGGGAAGGGGATTACGGCTGCCTCCCTGGGGCGGCTGCTCAAGTGCCGGGGGCTCAAAGTGACCATGCAGAAGCTTGATCCCTACTTTAATGTAGACCCCGGAACCATGAACCCCTACCAGCATGGCGAGGTTTTTGTTACCGAGGATGGTGCGGAGACCGACCTGGATCTGGGGCACTATGAACGCTTTATTGACGAAAACCTCTCCTGCCGCTCCAATATCACAAGCGGACGGGTATACAAGGATGTCATTGACCGGGAGCGCCGCGGTGGATATCTGGGCGCCACAGTCCAGATCATTCCGCATATCACCAATGAGATCAAGGCGAATATCTACGCCTTGGCCAATAGCGAGGCAAAGCTTGATGTCATCATCATCGAGGTGGGCGGCACCGTGGGTGATATTGAAGGGCAGCCATACCTGGAAGCCATCCGGCAAATACGCTTTGAGATGGAGCGTAAGGACACCCTGCTCATCCATGTGACCCTGGTGCCTTACCTGCGCAAAGCAGGGGAGATTAAGACCAAGCCCACTCAGCATTCCGTTAAGGAGTTGGGAGCGATGGGCCTTCAGCCTGACATTCTGGTCTGCCGCAGTGAAGTTCCCATCCCGGCGGAGGTACGGGCGAAGATCGGCATGTTCTGCAACATGCCAGCCGTCCGTGTGCTGCAGAACATCGATGCTGACACGCTGTATGAGATCCCTCTCAAGCTGCACGAAGAGGGCATGGATGAGAAGGTCTGTGAGCTGTTGGGTTTTCCTGGCCTTCCCTGCGACTTAAGGGAGTGGCAGGGGCTGGTGCGCGCGGACAAAGCCTGCACAGGCAGCGTACGCATCGCGCTGGTAGGCAAGTATGTGGAGCTGCCCGATGCTTACCTGAGCGTAGTAGAAGCCCTTAAGCATGCAGGCATCGCCGCTGGCCGCAGCGTAGATATCCAGTGGGTCAAGGCAGAAGAACTGGATGAAAGCAATGTCCATCAGATACTCTCCGGCGCGCTGGGCATCCTGGTGCCTGGCGGCTTTGGAGCGCGCGGGCTTTTGGGCAAAATGGCTGCCATCCGATATGCCCGTGAAAACAATATTCCTTTTCTGGGATTGTGCTTGGGCATGCAGATGGCCGTCATCGAATTTGCCAGGAATGTTCTGGGATTGCTTGAGGCCGACACCACTGAGGTCACGCTGGATACACCTGACCCGGTGATTTTTCTCATGCCTGACCAAAACTTGAAAAACCTTGGCGGTACTATGCGTCTGGGGGCCTATGCTTGTGAGCTCAAGGAGGATTCAAGGGCATTTGAAGCCTATGGGACAAAGACGGTCTCTGAGCGTCATCGCCACCGCTACGAATTCAACAACAACTATGTCCAGGCTTTTGAGAACAAGGGAATGCGTTTTTCGGGATGGAACCCGGAGAGGGGTCTGGTGGAGATCGTGGAATTGGCGAACCATCCCTTTTTTGTGGCCGTGCAATTTCATCCGGAGTTTAAAAGCAGACCAGACAGGCCGCATCCCCTGTTTCGCGCTTTCCTGCAGGCGGCGCTCAATACCATTCTCAAACATTAATGCTTTGATGCGGCGGATCTTTCCCGCCCTATCTTTGTCTCATTCAGTCGGCGTAGGCTGCGACTACGCCTTCTTCTCTCGACTTTGATATGACGAAAAATCTCTCTTCGCATCGGCGCATTACTGTTTTCAAATAGTATAAATAGTTGCGTACAGCCCCGCGTATGAGGTATTATTTGATCCAGGCCCCAAGTAGGCCAGTCATTTCATAGGAGGATCAACCATGTGCGGGATCATTGGGTATGCGGGGCATCGCCAGGCGGCGCCTATTCTATTGGAGGCGCTGAAGAAGCTGGAGTATCGTGGCTATGACTCGGCCGGCATGGCGGTCATTGATAAGGGCGCCATCCAGGTACGCAAGACGCGGGGTCGGCTTCAACTATTGGCCAACATGACCTCAGATGGCCGCGACATGCCGGGCAGCCTGGGCATCGGGCATACCCGCTGGGCGACCCACGGGGAACCGTCTGACCGCAACTCTCATCCTCATCTCTCGCAAAGCGGCCGCTTTGCCGTTGTGCACAATGGGATCATTGAAAATTACCGCCCCCTCAAGGCAATGCTGATGGCCAAGGGCTATGTGTTCCAATCGGACACAGACTCGGAGGTCATCAGCAATCTCATTGAGTATTATGATCAGGGGGATCTGGCCAAGACACTGCTGGTTACAACTCAGCATCTGGAAGGGTCCTACGCACTGGGCGTATTGAGTATCAATCAACCCGATTGCATCGCAGCAACACGCAAGGACAGTCCTCTTATCGTTGGAAGAGGGGACGGGGAGAACTACATCGTCTCCGATATTCCGGCTATCCTGAGCCTCACGCGGGATGTTTACCTGATGGACGATGGCGAAGTCGCCCTGCTCACCCCGCAGAGCATCACATTTTTTGATACCTACGGGGATAGGCTGGAAAAGGAATCCTTCCATGTGGATTGGGATGTGTCGGCCGCCGAGAAAGGCGGTTATGAACACTTCATGATGAAGGAGATGATGGAGCAGCCCATCGCATTGAGAGAGACCATCCGCCCGCGTATCAAGGATGGGCGCTTTGTTCTGGATGACCTGCAGCTGGATCACGACTGGCTTCAATCCCTCAGCATGATATATATTGTCGCTTGCGGTTCGGCCTATCATGCCGGGCGCCTGGGCAAGAACCTTTTGGAAGGCAAGCTGGGCATCCCTGTGGAGGTGGACATCGCTTCGGAATTCCGCTACCGCCAGCCTATCCTTAAGCCGGATTACCTGGTCATCATCATCAGTCAGTCAGGGGAAACGGCTGACAGCATCGCCGCCCTGCGGGAAGCAAAGGCCCACGGGGTCAAGACCCTGGCTATTGTCAATGTCGTTGGTTCCACCATCGCGCGTGAAGCCGATTACACCCTGTATACCTGGGCAGGCCCCGAGATCGCGGTAGCAACTACAAAGGGCTACACCACCCAGATAGCCGCGCTGGTGCTGCTGACGATGTATTTGGCGCAGGAAACAGGCAAGATGAACGATAAGGAGCTGCAGACTGCCCAGCAGATGCTGCTCAAACTGCCGGAAATCGCGGAACTCGTACTGAGCGATCACCGGGAAGTGCAGCGTTTGGCTTCCCTGTTCTTCAACTGCAAGGACATCTACTTCATGGGCCGGGGCATTGATTTTTCCCTTTCCCTCGAGGGTTCGCTGAAACTCAAGGAGATATCCTATATCCATTCAGAGGCCCAGGCAGCGGGCGAGCTGAAGCATGGCACCATCTCCCTTATCGAGCCAGGCACTCTTGTCATTGCTTTGGTCACTCAGAAGAGACTGCGCGAAAAGATGCAGAGCAATATCCAGGAGGTCAAGGCGCGCGGCGCGGTGGTGCTGGCGGTCACTTTGGAGCATGACGAAGACATTTTGCAGGTTGTTGACTACAGCCTGCGGATCCCCTACCTCTGTGATGAGCTGCAGCCCATCATCGCCATCCTGCTGCTGCAGCTGTTTGCCTACTATGTGGCTGCCCTCAACGGAAACGATGTGGACAAGCCGCGAAATTTGGCCAAGTCAGTTACGGTGGAATGACTGTCAGATAACCAAACAGGCTGCTGACACATCCTATGCTGGCAGCCTGTTTTGTGCAGCAATTGTTTCATTTGTTTGCTTTCATTGAAGTCTTCATGCTATAATTTGGCGCCAGATCGAAAGGTTGATGCCCATGCACGCCAGACGGAACAGGTTGTTGTTTGCCCCAAGACGAAAGCGGCGGCCAGGCTGCCTGATGGTCGTCATGCTGCTTGTCTTTCTGCTGGGGCTTGGCTTTGCGCTTAACGCGCTGAATAACGGCTACCCGGGGCTTTTGCAGGAGACAGTGCGCCTCCCTGGCCTTGACGATGCGCTGGAGGGATTTCGCATCCTGCATCTGTCCGATCTGCATGCGGCTGAGTTTGGTACAGCGCAGGAGCGCGTAAAGCGCTTGCTGAGCGACAATACCTACCAAGCGGTTTGCCTGACAGGGGATATGGTGGGAATATCCGGCAATGTACAGCCCCTGCTTGACCTGATCGACGTTTTTCCCGATGATGTGCCAGTTTATTTGATCGCAGGTGACAACGATCCGCAGCCCCTTGAGATGAAAGCGCATGGCGACAGCGCGGTCAAGGCAGGCTACATCCTGGCAGCCGAGCAGCACGGCGCTGTTTATCTGGACAGTCCGCAGAAAATCACGCGTGAGAAGTCAGTAATCTGGTTCAGCCCAGCCAGCCTGTATACCACTGATCTGCAGGCGGCCGCATTTGCGCTTACCCAGCGCAAGGCGGAGCTGGATGCGAGTGGCGAGGCTAATACGCCTGATGGCGGCGCAGCGGCGCGCATGGTGGATTACCAGCTGCAAACGCTGGCTCTGACCCGAGACGCATCAGCGCTGATGCAGCCACAGGATACGTACATCCTGCTTGGCCACTATCCCCTTGATGCCACAGCCATCAGCCAACTGCATCAGGGCGAGCGAGAAGCGCGTAAGGCGGTCAACTTCCCGGGCACTGTCAGTTTGATCCTGGCCGGACACTGGAATAACGGCCAGTGGCGGCTGCCCTTTGTGGGGCCGCTATGGGTACCGGGCAGCATGATGGGCGGCCTTCAGGGCTGGCTGCCGGGTGATGGCGCCATATCAGGCATGGCGCCGGTGCATGCTGTGTATGAGTACATCAGCCCTGGGCTGGGCGCCTCAGGCGCCTATCCCTGGCAGCCCATGCGGTTGATGAACAAGCCGCAGATGACCATCCTGAAACTGAGCGCCAAATAGCGTCGATCGTTGAGGGAGATGTATGACGACCAGCAAGCGGTTTGTCAACAGGGAATTGAGCTGGATCAGTTTCAATCAGCGCGTACTGATGGAAGCGACCAGGGACAATAACCCGCTGCTTGAGCGGGCGAAGTATTTGTCCATTGTCTCCTCCAACCTCGATGAGTTCTTCATGGTGCGCGTGGGTAAACTTGAGCGCAAAATCGACGCGGGGCTGGAAGTGTTGGACCCGGCCGGTATGAGTCCCTTGCAGCAGGTGCGGGCCATCCGCGCTGCCGTCAAGAAGCAGGTGGAAAGTCAATACGACCTCTACAATGAACTTTTGCCGCTGCTTCGTCAAAACGGTCTGTACATTCTGCCCGCCCATGGCCTGTCCGACGCCCAGCGCAGCTGGCTGTCAGGTTACTTTGATACACAGATCATGCCCGTGCTGACACCCCACACAGTTAATCCCAGCCACCCTTTCCCGCTCTTGGCAGCCAAGCGCATCTACATCGCGGTGCTGCTGCAAAGCGACAAGGGCGGCCTGCCGCAGATATCGCTGGTGCCCGTGCCGGCCTCACTCAAGCGCTTCATCTTGCTGCCCATGAGCGAAGGCAAGGCGCGCGGCGTGATGCTGGAAGATGTGATCACCATGCATTTGTCGCGCCTGTTTCCCTACATGGTGCCCATTGCCTTCATGCCTTTTCGCATCATGCGCAATACAGATTTTGTCATTGATATTGAAAACGCCGACAGCCTCATTGAAGAGATGCGCAAGAATATCAAGCGCCGCAGCTATGGCAAGATCGTGCGCATGGAGATCCCCAAGAAACACAATGTTGAGCTGCTCAAGCGATTACAGACGGCATTGGAGGCGGATAAGCGCATCATCCAGGAGGCCGATGGTCCGCTTGACCTGCGCTTCATGATGCGTGAGTTGGCCAGGTTGCCTGGGTTTGAGGCGCTCCTCTATCCGCTCTACAAGCCCGCGGTTGACCCGCGGCTGACTGCGAAGGAGTCGATATTCCGTACGATCAGGGGCGGCGATCTCTTCTTCCATTACCCTTATGACAGCTTTGACCCGGTGCTTCGCTTCGTGCGTGAGGCCGCGGATGACCCCCATGTCCTGGCTATCAAGCAGACCCTGTACCGCATCTCCTCCAAGAGCGCCCTGGTGCCCTCCCTGGCCCGCGCAGCGCAAAATGGCAAGCAGGTGACGGTGCTGGTGGAGGTGCGGGCCCGCTTTGATGAAGAAAATAACATCAACTGGTGCCAGACCCTGGAAAAGGCCGGCTGCCATGTGCTGTATGGGGTACCCAAGTGGAAGACCCACTCCAAGATCACCCTCATCGTACGGCGTGAATCCGACGGACTGCGCCAGTATGTACACATCGGTACCGGCAATTACAATGACGTCACCGCAAGGCAGTACACTGATATGGGCATCCTTACCTGTGACAAGCAGATAGGCGAGGACGCCAGCGCGTTTTTCAACATCATCACGGGTTACAGCTATACCTTCCCCATGCAGGATCTGATCGCCTCACCTTATGCTTTGCGTAAGGAGTTCGTGACCAGGCTGGAGCGCGAGGCGGAGCACGCCAGACAAGGGCTGCCAGCCCAAGTGCGCTGGAAGATGAACTCGCTCTCTGACCCCCAGGTGATTGAGGCGATCTACGCCGCTTGCGAGGCCGGTGTCAAGGTGCAGCTGCTGGTGCGCGGCATCTGCTGCCTGCGGCTCATGCACCGCGATAACCTGGCCGTCCACAGCATTGTAGGCAGGTTCCTTGAGCATTCGCGCATCTACGTATTTGAAAACGCGGGCAACCCGGAGGTCTTTATTTCATCAGCGGATATGATGCAGCGTAATCTGGACAAGCGGGTCGAGCTGACCGGCCCAGTCAAAGATCCCGGCATCGCGCGCAGGATCATCGGGATATTTGACCGTCAATGGGCTGATAATCAGCAATCCTGGCAGCTCAGGGAGGATGGGCAGTACGAGCACATCGAAAACGATTTGCCGCCCTGCAATATCCAGTGGGACTTCATTCAGGAAACGCGCGCCGCGATTGACACCGCTGATCCAACTACACTATAATCAGCTTCGATCCACAGCATCAGGAGGCATCCATGCTCGTTTACAACTCACAAACCCGCAAGAAGGAAGAGCTGATCCCTGTCAAGGCGGGCGAAGTCGGCATCTATTCCTGCGGCCCGACGGTCTATGATTTTTTTCATATCGGCAATGCCCGCCCCTTCATCATCTTTGATATCCTCAGGCGCTACCTGGAATACCGGGGGTACAAGGTGACGCTGGTGCAAAATTTTACGGACATTGACGATAAAATGATCCGCCGCGCCAATTTGGAGGGCATTTCTGTTGAGGCCCTGGGCGACCGTTTCATACAGGAGTATTACCGGGACGCAGACGCGTTGGGCATCCGCCGGGCAACAGTGCACCCGCGGGCTACCCAACATATCCCCCAGATCATCCAACTCATCAAGACTCTCGTTGACAAGGGCCTGGCTTATGAGATGAACGGTTCGGTCTACTTTGACACGCGGGAGTTTCCCAACTACGGCAGACTGAGCGGTCAAAACATGGAGGATCTGGACGCGGGCGCCCGCGTGGATGTGGACGATGAAAAGAAGGACGCGGCGGATTTTGTGCTGTGGAAGGCGGAAAAACCCGGCGAACCCAGCTGGGAAAGCCCCTGGGGCAAGGGCCGCCCCGGCTGGCATATTGAGTGCAGCGCCATGAGCATGACTTATTTGGGAGAAACGCTGGATATCCACTCAGGCGGGCGCGACCTGCTGTTCCCACATCATGAAAACGAGATCGCGCAGTCCGAAGGGGCCACCGGCAAACCCTACGTGCGCTACTGGATGCACAACGGCTTTCTAAATATCGACAATGAGAAGATGTCCAAGTCCCTTGGCAACTTCTTCACTGTACGTGACATCCTCAAGGAGTACGAGGCGGAAGACGTGCGCATGTTCATGCTCTCCGCGCAGTATCGCAGTCCGCTCAACTTCAGCCGCGATATGATCGTCCAGGCCCACGCTTCCCTGACGCGACTCTACGCCGCACGCGACAAGATGGAGTTCCTGCTGCGTCGGGCGCAGGAGAAGGCGCTCAGCGCAGAGGATCAAGCCTTTGTCCGGCAGATCGATGACTGTGCACAGCGCTTTGACGCGGCCATGGATGACGATTTGAATACCGCGGAGGCAATTGGGGCCTTGTTTGACCTGGTGTACGCGGTCAATACCATGCTTAATGCTGAGTCTGCCCATGGCGCGGTCACGCACGCTCAGCAGACGCTTGATAAGCTCACCGACGTACTGGGCCTGCTGATGAAAAAGCCGCAGGGCCTGCCCGATGAAGTGCTGGCTTTGGCCAAGGCTCGCATTCAGGCGCGGCAGGACAAAGCCTGGAAGCTCTCCGATGAACTGCGCCAGCAGATCACTCAGCTGGGCTACACGGTGGAGGATACCCCTGCCGGACAAAAAATCTCGAAGTCGCTTTGATGCGCGTCTTCCTGCAGCGTCTCCTGTTTGCCTTGTGCGCGCTGATTGCTGCGCTCTGCCTTGCCCTTGAGGCAGGGTTTTTTTCAAGCACCCCTGAGCCGCTGCTCTTGAAGCCCGTGCCAACTTTCATCGCCCGCACGCAAGAGCCAATACAGGGCATCGCCATCAATCGGGCCGACAAAGAGGCGCTGGACGCCCTGCCAGGGATCAGCCCCAAGATCGCCGACCTCATCATTGAGGCCCGGCAATTGAAGCCTTTTTATTTTGTTGAGGATTTAAAGATCATCCCTGGCATCGGCGATAAGCGCGTGGAGCAATTGAGGCCGCTTGTCAGCATGAAATAAAGAGGCATTCAACAGGCTGCCTAAAGCAGATGCACCTCATGCCTGGTGTGATACGACTCTCTGCCAAGCGGACCATCGGCAGTCTCTGCCTCGCCGGACTGATTGTCATAGGGGTCGTGACGCAGGTACTTGCCCTCTGGTTGGAAGGTCCCCATGTACGCCTGGTTGAACACCGCGCGATAGGGGTCCAGGTTGCCAAAGTAGAACTCCCGGCGCTCAGCGTTGCCGCCCCGGCGGGCAGCCCCGCCAAAGCTGCAGTCAGCCGGAAGCCAGCCGCAGGGCTGCGTATAGAACCAGGCCCAATCGTGGGAGCCTTCATCGCCGGGCGCAGCATAGAGGCCAGATTGCCAGCGCGCCGGGATGCCCGCGATGCGGCAAAGGGCAATGAACAGCAGCGCCTGCAGGCCGCAGTCGCCCCGTAGGTTGAGCGCGGCGTATTCCGCGCCGTTTTCTATCAGCACATATGGGCGCACATAGCTATACAGCACTTGCCCGGTGATGAAATCATAAATGCGCTTGACTTGGCGCACGGGGATGATCTCATCGCCGATCAACTCCCGGGCCAGCGCTTTGAGGTAAGGCGTGAAAGTCAGGTGGGGCAGCTGCTCCTCCAGATCCTCACGCGCGGGTGGTTTGGCGGCGGGATAGCATACGCTGGCAAAGCTCTCCGATAATGGATCCACATAGCGCAGCATCTGCTCAAAGGTGGACTCTGCCACAAAGGGCAGGTTTTCTGTCATAGTTTCCTCAAAGTAGGCCGTCCGCTGCGGAGCGCTCTCGCGGGCGATGTGCTTTGGCCGGGGCTGCACATCGATGATCTGCACCTCATGCTGCTGAGGCGATGACATAGGCAGCGGCAGATGGATATAGCAGGTCCGCCCCGGTACAAAGGCATCCTCCTTCAGCTGCAAGGAGGACTTAAGCTGCAGCTTGAGTCGCATGCCTCCTTCTTGCTTCATCTGCGCCATCGCTTCATCCAACAAGGGGCGGTTGGGTGAGAGCGGCTTGCCCGCGCGCGCGGCAAAGTCCGGATTAGACTTGAGCAGGGAAGCAACGCTGTCCTCAAAGTACATGCGGCGGCCCTGGATGCGCAGGGAATCAAGCCAGCCCAGGTTGCGCAGCTGGCGGAAATCATCATCCGAAAAGTCAGGTATCTGCAGGCGCACGGTCGCGATCAGCTGCTCTTCACTGAGGGGATAGGCGCCCTTGAGCTCCTGCATGAAGAATTGCGCCAGCTCCAGCCTGTCGCGCAACATCTGCGGCAGCTCAAGCCGCAGCCTGGATGCTATCATCTCCTGGGCTTCCTGCCACTGGCCGCAGGCTAGGTAGCTGGCGATATCCTGCGGCAGATCCGCGCTCAATGCCTGCAGGCTCATGCCTATTCCCACTTTTTGACCAAATTGTCGATCTGCTCGGCCAACTGCCGCTTCATCTCATTGCTGAAGCCCTTGCTCCTGTCAATGAGCAAGCCCAGGCGGTCAAAGGACCCTTGCAGGTGCTGACCGTCTACAGCTTGGAGGGTCTCTTTCGCTTTGGCCATCCTCTTGACTATCTTGTCGACCAGCGTGCGGCTGCCCGACACAGATTGTTTGTCATTTAAAAGGTCCCAGCCATCGCCGTTGTAGGGCACTGCGGTGGCCTTGCCTGTAGCCTCCAGCTGCTTGGCAAAACTCATCGCCACTTCTTCCTCACCGTGGCAGACGAAGAAGCGCTTAGGAGCGGGGGAAAAACTCTCTGCCCAGACCAGCAGCCCATCGCGGTCCGCGTGGCTAGAAATGGCCTTCAGCATGCGGATCTGCGCATGTACGGCAATGCTCTCCTGGAAAAGCCGGATCTCTTTGGCGCCATCCAACAGCAGGCGGCCCAAGGTGCCCACGCTTTGGTAACCCACAAAGAGGATGGTAGCGTTTTCTTTCCACAGGTTGTGTTTGAGGTGGTGGCGGATTCGGCCGGCCTCTGCCATGCCGGAGGCGGAGATGATCACACAGGGGCGGCTTTCAAAGTTGATGGCCTTGGACTCATCGGCAGATTCACTGAGCCTGAGGTCAGCAAAACTGATTGGATTGATGCCGGCGCCCAGCAATCGGCGCATCTCCGCGTCAAAGTTGTTTTCCGCGCTGTTGATAAAGATCTCAGTCGCCTTGATGGCCAGCGGGCTATCCAAATAAACTGGGAAGCCCTCATGTCCGCGCACCAGATGCTTTTCTTTGATATCGCGCAGGAAATACAGCATCTCCTGCGTGCGGCCCACCGCGAAGGAGGGAATGACCACGTTGCCGCCCCGGTCAAAGGTGGTCTGCAGGACATCGACCAGGTCGGCGATATAGTCCGGGCGCGGCCCGTGGAGGCGGTCGCCGTAGGTGGACTCTATCACCACATAATCGGCCTTGGTCAAGTAGTGCGGATCATCCAGGATGGGCTGCCCGATGTTGCCTATGTCGCCTGAGAAGACGATTGTCTTGCTCACCCCGCCTTCGTTTACTTCAAGGCTGGCGGAGGATGAGCCCAGCAGGTGCCCGGCATCTATCAGCGTCAGCTGCACATGTTCCAGTATCTGCTTTGGAACCCCGTAGGATACCTTCTGGAACAGTGTCAGGGTGCCTTCCGCATCGTCCAGGGTGTACAGCGGCTCATAGGCAGGCACACCGGAGCGCTCAGCCTTGCGGTTGCGCCACTGGGCCTCCTGTTCCTGGATATGCGCTGAGTCTCGCAGCATGATATCGCACAGGGCAAAGGTGGCGGGCGTGCTGTAGATGGGCCCTCTGAAACCCTGCTGATAGAGTACCGGCAGCATGCCGGAGTGATCGATGTGCGCATGTGTCAAAACAACGCAATCTACCAGGTCCGCGTCGATGGGCAGTTTCTGGTTTTCGTAGGTATCGCCCCCCTGCTCCATACCGCAGTCGATCAGGATGCTTTTGCCCAGCGTTTGCAGCAGGTACTTGGAACCCGTGACTTCGCGCGCCGCGCCCATAAACTGTAGGTTCATATACTTTCCTCCGCTTTTGTTTGTGATATTTCACCGCCCGCGGCATACAGCTGATACAGGCCGCTGTAGATGCCGCCACGTTTTATCAGCTCCTGATGCGTGCCATGTTCTTCCAGGCCCTTTTCGGTCAAAACCCAGATGACATCCGCATTGCGTATGGTAGTCAGCCGGTGCGCAATGGTCAGCGTTGTGCGTCCTTTGGCCAACTTCTCAAGCGAAGTCTGCACCAGGCGCTCAGACTCATTATCCAAAGCGCTGGTAGCTTCATCCAGCAGCAGGATGGGCGGATCCTTCAGGAAAACCCGGGCAATGGAGATACGCTGTTTTTGGCCGCCTGATAGTTTTACGCCCCGCTCGCCCACATAGGTGTCATAGCGCTGGGGCAGCGCACTGATGAATTCATGCGCGCCGGCCTGCCTGGCCGCGGCAACGATCTCTTCATGGCTTGCGCCCGGTTTGCCATAGGCGATATTGTCAGCCACGCTGCCTGAAAACAAATAGACATCCTGCTGCACCATGCCGATATTCCCGCGTAAGCTTTTTAATTGTATGCCCTTGATGTCCTGTCCGTCAATCAATACCCGGCCCTGACTGACGTCGTAAAAACGGGGGATCAGGTTGCACAGCGTGGTCTTGCCGCTGCCCGATGGGCCAACCAGGGCGACTGATTGACCGGCTGGCACCAGCAGGTTGACATCCTGTAAAACCGCCTTGTCAGCGCTGTCAGAGTAATGAAAAACAACGTGGTCAAAACGGATCTCGCCCTTGACTTTTTCCAGGGGCTTGGCGCCCTTCTCGTCCCTGATCTCAAGAGGCGCGTCCATCACTTCGCCAAAGCGGGCGATGCCGGTGATGCCGCGCTGAAACTGCTCCGTGAACTCAACCAGGCGCGCAACAGCGCCCAGCAGCAGCGTGATGTACAATAGAAAGCTGACGTACTCGCCCGTCGTGATTCGGCCGGAGGCCAGAAAGACCGCGCCCGCGATGACGACCGCGAATTCCATGATACCGTGCAGCAGGCGCGTGGTTATGTGAAAGCCCGCCATCACCTTATACTGTTTCTTCTTCAGGCGCAAAAACTCGCGGTTGCCCTTGCCGAACTTCTCCGCTTCCATCGCCTCGTTGGCGAAGCTCTGCACCACGCGCATGCCCAGCAAACTGTCTTCTGTCTGCGCGTTGATCTCGCCCAGCTGGTAGCGGCAGGCGCTGAAGGTACGCTTGAGGTGGCCGCTGAAGATATAGGTAGCGATCATCATTACCGGCAGCATAGCAAAGATGAGCAGCGTCAGCGGCACATTGACGCGCATCAGGATCACAAAGGAGGCGATGATCTTGATTGAAGCGATCAGGAATTCCTCCGGGCAATGGTGGGCAAACTCCGTCACGTCAAACAGGTCGGATGTCATGCGGCTCATCAGTTGTCCGACTTTTGTGTTGTTATAGTAGCTGAAGCTCAGTTGCTGAAGGTGGCTGAAGAGGTCCGTGCGCATGTCAGTCTCTATTTTGGCGCCCATCACATGGCCCATCGACTGCATGTAGTAGAAAGCCGCCGCGTCAATCAGGCGCAGCGCAATATAAAAAACGCCAAGTCGCAGCAGGAAATCAGCTGTGATGCGCGCGGTGTCAGCAACTGCCTGATCAGTGATCTGCTGAACGATCAGCGGGAACACCAATTCAGCCAGGGTCGTCAGCAGGGCGCAGACAAGGTCAAGCGCCAGTAAGGGCAGGTAATTCCTGTAGTAAGGCAGGAAACGTCGCAGATTGCCCCGAGCACTGGTTGAACTTGGCATATTTTCTCCTTTGGGATGGATGCAGCGTGTTAAGGCTGGCTGATCAGAAAGCCCTGCAGAGCCAGCGTCTGACTTTGCCGGGGCAGCTGCAGGACAAAGGCCGCGGCATCTGTTACCATGTAATAGTAGCTATAGGCATCATCCTCCGCCCACAGCAAGGGGTAGCTCAGCAGAGTTTTGTCGGTGTGGCCAAAGCTGAGGCCAGCTTTGCGGATCATTGGCGAGGCTGAAGCCGGGCATATGCCCCAGACGGTGGACTCGCCGTTGGTGGCCTCCAGCACCCTGGCATAGTAGCCGTGGTAGCTTGAGTCCTGCACGCTGCCGCTTGTCAGGTCCTTTGGCAGCGGCAGCAGGCTGTCCATCGCCTGCGCCAGGGCCTTGGAGTCGCTTGATTCAAGGCCGCCAAAAGCCTGCAGCTGCGTATCCTCGCCTGCCACCACCCACTCATCGCTGCGTTTGGTCTGCTCGTCCTCCCGCAGCAAGGCATAGATATAGAAGGCCGCCATCAGCAGCAGCGCCATTAGAAGCGAGAGTATCTTTTTGATCATCGTTTATCCTTTTTCAGGCGGCGCTTGTACAGCTCTGCGCCAATGGTGCTGCCCAGGATGCCAAGCAGCAGACTCAACAGCGCGCTGAAGACTGGCATTGGCAGCCGCAGAAGCAGCCAGCCCACATAGGCGCACAGTACAGGGGGAAAAAAGGCCAGGTACTTCTCACAGCCCCGTGTACAGCAGTGAAGCGGCAGGAAAATAGAAACCAACGGCAAAAGCGTCCAGGCACTTGCCGTCATCAGCGCCGCACAGAGTTCGCTGTTCAGCAGTCCGCAAAGCGGCGCAGCCGCGCCTGTCAGCAAGCTGCCTAAAATCAGCGTAAAGTAAGGCTTGTCTCTCCTCAGGCCAGGGATCGGCATATCTCCGCGCCCAGCAGTATATCCAATTCCTTGGTCTGGCCATCCATCTGCCGATAAAAGGCCTGGTAGAAACCGCGGGCCAACAGCAGCTGTTCCTCCACAGACAGCCAGGGGGAGGAGAGCGCGTTGCGCAGCAGGTCATTTGTTGGTTTGGCCAAATAGCGGTGCAGCATCCCCTTGGTGGCCAGGCCAAAGACGAGCGGCGCATGGCTGGTATCTCCCGCGATGAAGATGTGCATGTATTCAGCGCAGAGCTCTGCAAGATAGTCCTTCATGAAAGCCTCCGGCTGCGGGCTCAAGTCAAGGCAGTTTTTCAGATAAGGGTCGTTAAAGAGTTCCCGCGCCATCTGCTCTTGCTCCTGCTGGCTGTGTTTTTCCGGATGCTCAAAGCTGTGGAGAAGGTAACACTTGATCACGCTATAGTCACCAACCACGCGTCCCCGCTCGTGCAGGCGGCCGTGCATCAGCAGCGCACGCTGCACCTCCAGGCTGTCTGGGGCCATGATTTCCGCCCGCTTGAGACAGGCATACGCAAAGACGGGGTCGTCGGTGACCTTCGCCTCATGCAGCAGATCTGCCAGTGTCATGCTGTCTTTGATCTCATTCACTTTCTTTTTTGAAAACATGGGTTCTTACCTCCGCGCGGCCCGGCCGGCCTGTCTGCCGGTCTTTGCCACGTGTTTATCATAGCACTTATGTGAGCAACTGTCATGTAAAATGCGCTGCGGATGGTGAATCGATAGAGCGGCCGGGTGCGGATGGCAATACGCGCGTCACTTGTGGTAAGATGGCATGCGCCCGGATGGCATTCCGGTGTCGCCGCGGAGGAAAGTTCATGAAGACACGGCTTAATCAAAAGAATGGCGAACAATTGTCGATCCTTGGGTTTGGCTGCATGCGACTGCCAACCAGCAATGGAAACATTGACGAGCCGAGGTCCATAGCCATGATCCGCAGGGCGGTCGAAGAGGGCGTGAATTACTTTGACACCGCCTACATCTACCAGCGGGGGAAAAGTGAGATCCTCCTGGGCAAGGCGCTGTTGGGCGGTATCAGGGGACAAGTCAGCATTGCCACCAAGTTGCCGCCCTTCATGGTAAACAAACTGGACGCCGCCAGGAGAATATTCGCAACGCAGCTGGAAAGGCTCCGGACTGACTATATCGATTATTACCTGCTGCATATGCTGGTGGATAAAGCGATGTTTGAGAGGCTTGCCTCCCTTGGCGTCATGCAGTGGCTGGAAGGCCTGAAGAGGGACGGTGTCATCCGCAACATTGGTTTCTCCTTTCACGGGATAAAGCCTGACTTTGAAGCGATAGTGAGGGCCTATCCCTGGGATTTCTGCCAAATACAGTACAACTACATGGACGAAAACAACCAGGCGACCAAGGCGGGCCTGCTGCTGGCGCACGATCTGGGCATTCCGGTCATCGTCATGGAGCCTCTGCGCGGCGGTAAGCTGGTCACCCACCTGCCTGAACAGGTAAAAAGCGAATTCGAAGGCTTTGAGCCCCGGCGTTCACCCGCCGAGTGGGCGCTGCGATGGGTATGGAACCACCCGCAGGTCAATGTGGTGCTGTCAGGCATGAGTGACGAGGAACAGCTGAAAGAGAATATCCGTATCGCCAGTGTGGCCGAAGCTGGCTCGCTCTCAGAAAAGGAACTGGATGTGTTCGCGCGGGTGAAAGCGGTTTTGCTCGATAAAACCAAAGTTCCTTGCACCGCTTGCGGCTATTGCATGCCCTGCCCCCATGGCGTTGATATCCCGGGATGCTTTTCTTATTACAACGACAAATACCTGATGAACTCAAGATCGGCGAAGTTTGAGTACATGCGAAACCTTGGCGGGATGGCGGTCAAGCCTTCCAATGCATCCCTGTGCCAAAGCTGCGGCAAGTGCGAAAGCCATTGTCCGCAGAGCATTGAAATCATCAAACAGCTCAAACAGGTCACTCGGGAGATGGAAGGCCTCTTTTACAAGCCGATGACTGCGATCGCGCGAAGGATCCTCAAGGTGAAGTGACACGGCAAAAAATACGGCGATGTGAACTGCTCCCTGACCATCAGTCCGCTTGGCGTGTATTTCCCTGATTTGCCGGGCTGCGTCAGCCTGGGATCCAGCTTTTCACAAGCCTATGCCAAGGCGCAGGAGGCGCTGGGGCTGCACCTGTGGGACTTGATGGATGATGGAGACGATGTACCTATGGCCACTGTGCCTCCCTTTGCCGATCAGCCGGAAAGCGCTTTGCTGTCGGCGGTGACAGTGTATCCTGACCTGGTACGGCGTGATATGGATAACCGTGCCGTCCGCACCAATGTATCCCTGCCCTCCTGGCTGAAAAAGGCAGCTGAAGGCGCGGGGCTCACCTATAGCTAAGTGCTGCAGGAAGCCCTAAAAGAGCGCATTTTGTAGAGGTAAAAACGCTTGGTTCACGGTTTTGTGTGTTTCCATTCCTCAAAGCAACCGAAAGAAGGACAAGACATCTTTTACTGACGGCTTGTTAAGCTTTCAAATCAAACGGCCTTAGAAATGTACTCAGGGGTTCTCAATGCTACCATCAGACTTGACTTGCAGTAGGACATACTTGAACACTCCTGCTCTTCCATCAAGTTCGCTGTAATCTCTCCATTGGATTTCATATTCAGCCTTCAGGAGTAATTCGGCTTCTCGGCCTTTTATTGTTCCAATACCCAGGTTGCTACCCCAAGCCAGAACACCAGATTTCCTCGCCCCATTGTGAACGCTAAAGGCAGCATAGCCAGCAATCTCACTTCTTGGAGGAGTCCAATATGAGGGATCATTGGTGAGCCAAAGCACATATCCATGCCTGAAGCTTTTTAAATGCCTTGCGAATGACTCAATGCGGCAAAGGTCTTTCACAAAGTCATACTTACCTAAATCTTGTGCGCCATGATCTTTCAAATTAAACAGCTCTCCGCCTATGACAGCAGAGCGCTTTTTTGTGGGGTACTTCAGTTCAATGGGGTATACATATCCATTATACCGAACCAAAATGTCAATATATCTGTTTGGTTCGTTTTCTGGCGGGTACTCAAGACGCACATCAGCCAAGGGGTATGTTTCTTGAATTTCCCAGGCCAGGGCAAACTGAAAGTCTGCTTCTGAATGAAAAATCGAGCGCTTTTCTCTAAGGATTTCAACAACTCGCAACAAATCCATCTGTTTACCTCTTAGCACACCTGAGAATTGTGAAAAATGAAACGGCTTCTAAATCAAGTATACTTTACACCACTGTTGCCTGTCCTGCAATCCAAGCAAATAATGATGTCTTTCAAAAAGGCTTATTGGGAAAGTACGTATCCATTAAGTGGTTAATGTGTTACAAATCAATGTTTATGTTATCTGTATAATAATGCTCTTTGATATCGTCCTTTTCATCAAGAAGAAGAATGTTAAAATTCACTTCAATATTCTCCAAATCTTGATAATCTATATTCTTTAAGTCATCGTGTAGAAAATCCATTTTATCTATTAAGATTTTATTGCTACTTATCACCCAATAAACAAGAGAATTAACCATATAAGAATTTATTGAACCATCTTCAAAAATTATTGCCACTTTATCTTCACTCTTGTTTATGCACTTGAAATTTATATATAGTTGACTGTAATCAGATGTAGGTTCATTTTCATACCCCGTATAGATAATGGTCACATTATCATCATCAAATACTACCCTCTCTTTTTCTGAAAGATTATTGAGCGATAATTGCTGTCTAGAAACATCAATTATGCTCCTCAACTCATCATCTGAATACTGAGAAGCATCAAATCCTTCCGCGACAACCACACTTCCGATTAGTATACACGCAAGCAGTAATAGAGATAGAAACCTTTTCATGGCCCCACCTTTCTGCGGAAAACCGCATTGCAATTCTGTTAATCTCATTGTATCAACTGTTCAAAGGAAAGTAAATGGTTAAAGTCCCTTTACTGTTTTAACTGTTTAAACCTCCTTGTCACCGAGGCGACACAAATAGGGTAAAAAATCGAGATGCCTCGGCATGCCTTCTTGTTAACGTAGGCAAAGGCAATCTATTCCTCATTCAGTTTGCAATTTCGGAGCTTGTAAAAACTCAGGGGACACGGAGTTATGTGTTCCGCCCATGAAGCAAGCATCCTTCATGCGCCATACAGACTGGTACTGGTCAAGCAGCCCTTTGTTACACGCAGAATGCTGCATACAGCGGCACGGATTTTAAGTTTCCCATCTCCCCGAAATTCTTCAGGGAGAAACGGATGGCATAGGCCGGTCTATAGGTCCCGATGAACACGTTCAAGCTGCGGGAGCGAACGTTCTCACCCTTCTTGACTTCGACGCCAACGATCTTGTTCGCTTTTTGCAGCACAAAATCAAGCTCTGCAATGCTGTTGCTCTCCCAGTAATATAGCTCGTATCCCCTGGCAGCGAACTGTTGGGCCACATAGTTTTCTGTCAGCGTGCCCATAAAGGTATTGCCCTCTCCCGAAAGAATTGTTTGCTGAGAGATACCGGACTTCATGGCCAAAAGCCCCACATCGCCCATATAAAGCTTGAACGCGGACAGATTGGTATAGACTGATATCGGCTCAACGGCCTGATCGATTCTTTGACATTTCAGCACCACGCCCGCAAGGTTCAACCATTCGATGGACGAGCTGAAGATGGCAGCGCTGCCGCCTTTTTGTACAACTTTGTACTGTAACTTTTTGTTGTCTTTGGCAAGCTGCGCAGGGATGGCGTTATAGCAAGCGTGGAAACACACGGGTCGGAGATATGAGTTCCGCCTATGTCGCAATGTTTTTCCCACGCCAGCCGGACTGATACCCTGCAAGCAGTTTGGTTGATATAACATACACACAGCTGCTCAGCCGGTAATTTCCGGTAATTATTGGTAATTATCGGTATGTGGATATACCGATAATTCAAGGCTCGAATTGCTATATATATCAATGCTTCCCGAGCACTTATACCCCTGAATTTGAATTATTGGTATTATTGGAGGCACTCCGGGCGTTTGCACGAAGATATCCTTTCTGAATGAATCATAGAGAGTAATTGGTTGTGAAATAATAAACATATATCTTTATATTGTTTTGCTTATTCCAGTTCTTCACAGCTGTCCGTGAATACGCGAACAGCCCCCAATAATACCAATAATCCTTTTTGCCTGTGGATAAGTCCGCGAGCCCTTGATAAATATAGGTTTTCAGACAGTGAATTATCGGTAATCTGCTTTACCAATAATTACCAATAATTACCGGTAATTATGTGATGCTGCCAACGATCAGGCGAAATCGCGCTTCTTGATGGTCTGGATAGCCACGCAGCGCGGGCCTCCCTGCACGGTAAAGGCCGGGGAGAGCATGTAGGTCAAGATTTCGGTGGAGGGGAAGACGCAGGCGACCATCCCGCGTGCGGTTTCCAGCAGGTCTTCAGCCACCGAGTGGGAGATGGATATCTGACAAGTGTGGTTCACGCCCAGGCGCTGGAGTTCTTCAACGATCGTCTGCACAGCCCTCCTGAATGAACGCTGGATGGAAAACCGCATCAGCTGCTTGGAGTCCTCAGTCAGGGTCATCACAGGCGCCAGCTTGATAAGCTTGCCGATGCGCGCCACAATGGGCGATAGCCGGCCTCCCCGCCTGATACCGCTCTCACTCATTAATGCTTTGATGCGGCGGATCTTTTCCGCCTTATCCTTGCCTCGCTCAATCGGCGTAGGCTGCGACTACGCCTCATTCCCTCGACTTCGATAAGTCGAAAAATCTCTCTTCGCATCGGTGCATTACTGATTTCGAATGGTATGAGGTAGTCAAAGTCCTGTGGAATAAGAAAGGATTTGCTGGTGGCAATCAGTTTTTCCAGTTCAGCCACAATGGCTTTGACCGCTTTGCCGCCCTTGGCCAATTCAAGTGCCTTGTTGACCAGGTAGCGGTGCGGTCCGCACAAGGTGCGGCTGTTGAACACGGTGATGCGCTCCGGCCTGTGCGCCATCTCAGCTGCTGATAGTGCCGTCTGGTAGGTTCCGGACAATCCATCCGCGATGGTGACATTAAGGAGATCATCCTGAGGATATTTGTTGTACAGCTCAAGTACCTCCCCGATGGATGGCTGCGAGGAGGTGGGGATGTGCCCCTGATTGATGATATCAATGAAATCCTTTGTGTTGATTTCCTCAAACTCGCGGTAGGTCTTGTTGTTGATAGTCACGCTGAGCATGGAGACATCGATTCCCAGCGCCTCTCCTTGCTTCACGGAGTAAAGCGTGGAGGAATCTGTGATGATACGAACCATATGTACGCTCCCTTGCCGGCTGCCGCCTGACGTGGCAGTTGAGCCCTTTGATCAGGCGTGTTCACTGGAAACCCGCTTGTTCCCTGACATCAACATAACACGGGGAAACACGCGCGTCAATGAGAAATAGAAAGCACCCTGTCGACATATCCGCGCTTGACAGACTCCGGAGGCGACTCTATAATCAAACCGTCGTGGAATAAGTTCACGGCAGGGGTGCTGGCTTAGGCCGGCTGAGAGCGGGATCATCCCGAAACCCTCATACCTGATCCGGATAATGCCGGCGTAGGAAAGCAATCATGCATCACAACCGTTTTGCTTTCCGCAAAACGGTTTTTCTACTGCTGAGCGACAAAAGGAGGTAAGCCTTATGCCCTTAACGACCCGCCGCATGGTGGAAAGCGCCATCCTGATTGCCATTGGCACAGTGCTGTCCATTCTCTCCTTTCAGGGGCCTTGGGCACTGGGCGGCAGCATTACCATCTGCTCCATGCTGCCGCTTGTTTTCATCGCCCAGCGCCATGGCACCAGGTGGGGCGTGTTTTCGGCCTTCATCTATGCCCTGCTGCAAATGATGCTTGGCTTCAAAAATGTAGGCTATGGCCGCAACATCCTTGAGATGGCCCTCATCGCGCTGCTTGACTACATCCTGGCCTTCTCCGTTATCGGCCTTTCCGCCGCGTTCAACAAGCGTTTTCCCCAGCGCCGCACGGCCCTCATGGTGGGTATCGCGGTGACTTTCTTCGCGCGCTTCCTGTTTCATTTCGTCTCCGGCTGGCTCATATGGGAAGCCCTCTGGCCCAATGAACTGGCCTGGTCATCCCCGCTGTGGAGCCTGGTCTACAATGGCTCCTATATGCTGCCTGAAACCCTCATCACCCTGTTGGTCGCCTGGATATCCTATACCCCGATGAAGAGATACTGGTTGGGAGAGGATCTGGGCAGAGCGGGCATTTAGCCCTCGTTTGTGAAAAACACCCACCGAGCTTTAATGCGTCAGTGGGTGTTTCCTTTTTACCTATTTGCCTATTTTGTTAAGATTTCAGCTATGCTTCAGCCCTTTGGCCCCGCCTGGACCACTGCGTCTGGCATATTGTTGTATTTGGCGAAGTTCTTGCGGAAGAGTTCGGCAAGGTTCTTGGCCACCTTCTTGAACTCTTCTTTATCCTGCCACATCTTTTCGGGTACCAGGACTTCGGAGGGTACGCCCGGGCAACTGATAGGCACCTGTACGTTGAAAATGGGATCCGGCACGAATTCGCCCTTTTCCAGCTCACCGTTCAGACAAGCCGTGATCATCGCGCGGGTCAGCGGCAGCTTCATGCGATTGCCGCCCTTGCCATAACTGCCGCCTGCCCAGCCGGTGTTGACCAGGTAGACATTGGCGCCAAAGGTATCGATACGCTTGCCTAAAAGCTCAGCGTAACGGGCCGCGGGCAGCGGCAGGAAGGGGGCGCCAAAGCAGGTGCTGAATGTTGCCTGCGGCTCTGTAATACCGCGCTCTGTGCCGGCCAGCTTGGCCGTGTAGCCGCTGACATAGTGGTACATGGCGGCCTCGCGGTTCAGCTTGGAGACAGGGGGCAGTACGCCAAAGGCATCCGCGGCCAGGAAAATGACTGTCTTGGGATGGCCGCCCACGCCCGGGATCTGCGTGTTATCGATGAAATCCACCGGATAACCTACGCGCGTGTTTTCGGTGAGGCTGTCATCATCGAAATCAAACTCGCGCGTCTCCGGGTCCATGACCACGTTTTCCGCCAGCGCGCCAAAGCGGATGGCCCGGTAAATATCCGGCTCATTCTCTGGGCTGAGATTGATGCACTTGGCGTAGCAGCCGCCCTCGATGTTGAAAACGCCCTGCTCGCTCCAGCCATGTTCATCGTCCCCGATCAGCTTGCGCAGCGGGTCGGCGGACAGCGTGGTCTTGCCCGTGCCGGACAAGCCAAAGAACAGCGCGCTGTCTCCGTCTTTGCCAATATTGGCCGAACAGTGCATGCTGAACACATCCTGCTTGGGCAAAACATAGTTCATCACGCTGAAAACACTCTTCTTGATCTCGCCGGCATACCCGCTGCCCGCGATAACGACCATCTTGCGCTCAAAAGACACCAGGATAGCGGCCTCAGAGTGTACGCCGTCCACCTCAGGGATGCAGTGGAAGCCCGGAGCGGCAATGATGGTGAAGTCAGGCGCGTAGTCTTTAAGCTCGTCCTGCGTTGGGCGCAGCAGCATCTGGTGGATAAAAAGGTTTTGTGAGGCCAACTCGTTGATGATGCGGAAGGATTTGCGATAGGCAGGATCAGCGCCCGCGAAGCCGTCAAAAACAAACAATTCGCGGTTTTGCAGGTAGGCAGTCACCTTTTTGTAGATGGCATCAAACTTTTCGGGAGACAGCGGCACGTTCACCTTACCCCAGGAGATCTCATCATGGATACTGGGCTCGTCCACAATGAAGCGATCCTCAGGGCTGCGGCCGGTGTATTTGCCGGTCTTGACGACCAGAGCACCGGTCAGACTCAGAGTGCCCTCACCGCGTCTGAGCGCGTGCTCCACCAGTTGCGCTGGGTTGAGGTTGTGGTAGAGGTGGCTGTTTTGAATGATCCCAAGCGTTTCAAGTCTGAGGTCCGACATGTTGTATCCTCCTATTATTCTCCCGCGTCAACGGGATACAGCGTGATCAGCGGGCAAAGGGCTTGTACCAACTTTACCCACATTAGTCACATTCTACATCCTTCCCTTCTTTCCTGCAAGGGAAAACGTTTGAAGTGAAGATTTTGCCTAAGCTGCGGCGCACAGGACTTCAGCGCTGTACCCATGGAAACAGGCGGATAACTGTGCTATACTTCATCCATAAAAGGGGGACGGCGCAGTGGAAAGCTACCTGGGTCACCGGCAACGCCTGCGGGAGCGCTTTGACAGAGCGGGCTTTGATGGTTTTGCTGCCCATGAGGCGCTGGAACTGTTGCTGACCTTCGCCATCCCCAGGCGCGACACCAAGCCGATGGCCTACGCGCTTCTTGATCGCTTTGGCTCGCTGCAGGGCGTTCTTGCAGCAGCCTCCGCGGATCTGTGTGAGGTACAGGGTGTTGGTCAAAGTGCCGCCACTTTGATTGGCATGATGCTGCCGCTGCTGCGGCTCTATCAGCAGGGTGCGTTGGAGAAGACCCCCACGCTGGCAGTTGGCGACAGCATGAAACGTTACTGCCAGGCCCTGATGCTGGGCGAGCGCTATGAACGCCTCTGGGTGCTGGCGCTTGACCCTGCCGGTAAACTGTTGCTCAAGACACTCATATCCTCAGGCGATGAAGGCGAGACTGCAGTCTATCCCCGCCTGATCGTTGCAGCGCTTCTGCGTTCAGGCGCGGCGAGCGCAGTGCTGTGTCATAACCATCCCGGCACACAAGCCGCGCCTTCGCAGGCGGACAAGGATATGACGCGCGCGCTGAGCGCGCTGCTGCTCCCGCTGGGTATTCGGATGCTTGACCATATCATTGTGGCAGACCATTCCATCTTCAGTTTCCGCGACAGCGGAATGCTCTAATCTAGTGATAAAGGCAGGTATAGCACTGTGGCAAGAAGACGGCGGCGGGGTCCCATCATGTATTTAGTGCGCTTGATCTTAACCTTGGCCTTCCTGTTCATCCTGGTTTATGCCGGGCTGCTGGGTTATCAACTGTGGCAGGAGTACAGCATCCCGGCGCCGCGTGCCTCCCAGGCGATGATCGTGCTTGGCGCGCAGGTCAACCCGGATGGGGAGCCTTCCAAGCAGCTTCTGTTCAGGCTGGAAGCGGCGCTCAAGGAATATCGGAAAACGCCGATGACCATCGTAGTCTGCGGCGCCAAGGGAATCAACGAGCCCGCGACCGAAGCCTCGGTCATGCGAGACTGGCTGGTGAAAAACGGTGTTAATCCCGCGCAGGTACTGCTTGACGAGACAAGCTTCAACACGCAGGAGAACATCCGGGATGCGCAAAGGCTTTTACCTTCAGACACCAAGCAAGTGCTGATCATCACCAGCGACTATCATCTGCCCCGAGCGATGGCAATCGCCGGGGACCTGGGCCTTGATCCCAGCGGCATCGGAAGCCCCATCCTGCCGGAGTTCTGGATCAAAAACCACGCCCGCGAAACGCTGGCATGGGGTAAGTACTTCCTTAACAAATGGCTGCCATTCATTCCAACGGAATAGGCGGGAAACTCACAAAGCATCTCCTGCCATCTAAATACTCACCATCTCCTGCGCCAGGCACTGTGTCAGCAGCGGCAGGCGCTTTTCCCTGTCGCCCAGAACCCACATGAGCTTGGTGATGGCGGCCTCTGTTGTCATATCGTGCGCGCCGTAAATGCAGCTTTGCAGCACGTGCCGCCCCACCTCATAAAGGGAGAAATCTGCCTTCTCATAGAGGCATTGCGTGGTCACCAGGGTCAATATCCTGCTGCGCGACAGCGCTTCCAGGCTTTCCAGCAAATTGCGGCGGATATAGTGCAGCCCGCCCAGGCCAAAGGCTTCCAGCACCAGTCCCTGGTATCCCGCGCGGATGATATGTTCAAATATCTCAGGGTTTGTGCCCGGCATCAGCTTGAGCAAAAAGACTCGCGAATCGATGCACGCATCATCCTGGGTAGGAACAGACACCTTCGTCCTGCCGCAGACGTTGATTGCCGTCTGCATGTGCAGTCCGTCAGCGTCAAAGGTGCCCACCGCCGGAGCGTTGATGGAGTCAAAAGCGTCAAAGCTCAGCGTGCGAAGCTTCACCGCGCGCGTGCCATAGATCACCTTATGATGGAAGGCAACATAGACTCCGGGCGCCGCCTGCGCCGCCACGGTGAAGGCCTCACCCAGGTTGCCCGGCGCGTCTGACAAAGGGTGCTGCAGCGGTAATTGTGAGCCCGTGAAAACCACCGGGATATTGAGCCCCTGCAGCATAAAGCTCAGCGCGCTTGCCGAATAGGCCATCGTGTCCGTACCGTGGGTGATGACGATGCCATCCACATCCTGTGCCGTCCCGCGCACAGCGGCGGCAAGCTGCACCCACTCCTCCGGCTGGATGTTGCTTGAGTCAAGTGAGAATACATCCTTAGTCGTTATGTCTGCGCCGGCTGTCAGCGCAGGGCACAGGCGCAGTATATCCTGGGCATGTATCGCGGGCGCCAGGCCCTTTTCGGATTGAAGGCTGGCGATGGTGCCGCCGGTGGCAAGCAGCGCGATTCTGGGCAGCATGGCGTTCTCCTTTATCCCCTTTGTATCGAGAAGAAGATAGCATGAATGCGTTGCCATGTCAAAGAGAATCGGGGTATGCAGTACCATTGTAACCGTCAAATAGGACGTCACCTATCATAACGACAACAGCCAGGCTACAATAACTCCAAGAGCACATGAAGAACCACAAGTGGTTATTCAAGGCAAATTGGAGGGGTCGGATGAACACAAGGAATATAGCAGCCGATTACCGGCTGGCGCACTGGGCAGAGGTTATGCGGGAGCGGGCAGACAGAAAGCTAAGCATCCGAGCATATTGTGAGGAAGCCGGGATCCACGAGAACACTTATTTTTACTGGCAGCGCAGACTGCGTGAGGCAGCGTGCTCCGGAAACCAGACAGCAGGCATAGCGGAAGGGAAATCCCTTGTGCCCAAGGGCTGGATAGCGTTAGGCGCAAAAGAAGAACCGCACCAGGCGCAAGGACTGACTATCGAAGTCAGTGGATGCCGAATCAGAGTTCAGGCGGACACAGACCCGGTGCTTCTCGCAAAAGTCTGCCGGGCATTGAAAGCGATATGATCAGCATCAGCGGGAAGTCCTGCTATCTCGCATGCGGAGCGACGGATATTTGTTGGACGGACGGCTTGAAATCAGCAACAACAGAGACGAACGCTGCATCAAGCTTTTTGTCATTGACCGCAAAAATTTTCTGTTCGCAAACACTCCGCGCGGCGCGAAAGCCAGCGCCGTCATGTTCAGCCTGATTGAAACAGCCAAGGAGAACGGGCTTAACCCATTTGAGTATCTTGTGTATGTTTTCAACAATGCGCCGAATTGGAATATCCGTAATAACCCGGACGCGCTCGAACGCCTCCTGCCCGCTTTTGTGCCGAGTTGTATCTGTGCAGCAGCAGATTCGTACCCTTCTGTTTGACGGTTACTGTCATACGCTGCCCGTCTGTCAAACATAGGAGACTCATTGGGCATATGCTGGCGCTTTGGGCTCATGATTGAACTTGGTGCATACTGTAATCAAGTTACTGGTTCTCACCAAAGCAAATCCATATAGATTCCACCTCACTGATGTTTGATTCTACGGGATTTAGATCCGTAAAACCAACAGTCAAGTCCCAATTAGTGTGTAAATTCCTCCGGCATCATCAAGCTACAGAATTCTCTCTGTCGGTTGTTGCTTCCTCTTGGATAGTGGCCATGTCCTTGCTCATATCCAGGTACTTGCGACCCGTGCTCCACGATTCATGGATCTCCATCAGCAAGGCGCCCATCAAGCGGTACAATGAATCTTCGTTTGGAAAGATACGGATCACCCGCCCCAGCCTGCTCATTTGCCTGTTCGTTCAGCACCTGGTTGAGTATGCTGCTTATCAGCTCCCCAAATGCCTGATCCTTCCCTTCTTTCGTAAACAAGCCTTTCAAAGTCTCGCTGTCCAGTGTAAGATGTACCTGAGCCATTGTTTTGTTCTCCTTCTCATATTGATCTTGTTAACCTCATGATACCAGAGAACCACTCAGTGGCTCACCTGAATTTGCACCAGTATAGGGACTCTATCATCGCGGTCTGTTTCCGCGCATATCCCCTTGCACACATGATGCGTTCTTCTCGTCAAACGCTTGACGCAGAGCGCTTGGCGGGGTATTCTAAGAGGCGGTAATTGTATGCGATTGGATAGCCTGAAAGAGCCTGCAGCAGAGGTTTACGGCCTGTCAGAACGTCCCCTTCACCGAACCCTGGGATCGCCCGTGATACTATACACACGATAGGGTTCCACGGTTTTATCTTTCTCAATACTTATAATAGCGGGAGGAAAACAGGATGAGCATTTTCAAAGAGCTGCCTAAGGTCAAGTACGAAGGTCCGAAGTCCCAAAATCCCCTGGCATTCAAATTCTATGATCCCCAGCGCGTGATCATGGGTAAGTCGATGAAGGAGCAGCTGTCCTTTGCCATGGCGTGGTGGCACACCTTGGGCGCCGCGGGCGCTGACATGTTTGGCGCCAAAACCGCTGACAAGTCCTTTGGCGCTGAGATCGGCACCATGGCTCATGCCCGGGCTAAAGTTGACGCTGGCTTTGAGTTCATGGACAAGATCGGCATCGAATACTTCTGCTTCCATGATGCGGACCTTGTGCCCGAGGCGGACACGCTGGAAGAGACCAACCGGAGGTTGGACGAAATCACGGACTATATAGCGCAGAAGATGAAAGGCACCCACATCCAGTGCCTGTGGGGAACGGCCAACCTCTTCAGCCATCCCCGCTACATGAATGGCGCAGGCTCCGGCAACTCGGTGGATGTGTACTGCCACGCCGCAGCGCAGATCAAGAAGGCGATTGACTGCACGGTGAAACTGGGCGGCAAGGGCTATGTATTCTGGGGTGGGCGCGAAGGGTATGAGACCTTGCTGAACACGGACATGCGCTTTGAGCTGGAGAATATCGCATCACTTATGCGCATGGCGGTCACCTATGGCCGCTCCATAGGATTCAAAGGTGACTTCTTCATCGAACCCAAGCCTAAGGAGCCCATGAAACACCAGTACGACTTTGACGCGGCGACGGCTATCGGCTTCCTGCGCCAGTATGGGCTGGACCGCGACTTCAAACTGAACATTGAAGCCAACCATGCCACCTTAGCCGGGCACACCTTCCAGCATGACCTGCGCGTAGCCGCCATCAACGGCATGCTGGGCTCAGTGGATGCCAACCAGGGCGACACACTGTTGGGATGGGATACGGACCAGTTCCCCTCCAATGTCTATGACACCACGCTTGCCATGTACGAGATCCTCAAGGCGGGCGGCCTGAAAAACGGCGGACTCAACTTCGACGCCAAGGATCGCCGTGCTTCATACACCTATGAGGACATGTTCGAGGGTTTCATCCTGGGCATGGATAGCTTCGCCCTGGGGTTGATCAAGGCAGCGGAACTGATTGAGGACGGCCGTATCGACGCGTTTGTCAAAGAACGCTATGCTTCCTTCGATGGCAAAGTGGGCAAGAAGATCTGCAGCGGCAAGGCTACGCTGGAAGAGCTGTCAGCCCTGGCGGTCAAGAAGGGCGCTGCTGAGCTGCCCGGTTCCGGCAGGCAAGAATACCTGGAGAACGTCATCAACAGCGTATTGTTCGGCGCTTGAAAAGAGGAAAACATGAAATACCTCATCGGCATCGATTTGGGGACTTCGGGCACCAAGACCGTGCTGTTCCGCGAAGACGGGACAGCACGGAGTTCGGCCACGCGCGAATACCCCATGCACCAGCCCCACAATGGCTGGGCTGAACAGAACCCTACGGATTGGTGGGATGCCGCGATCAGCACCATCAGTCAGGTGATCAAAGAAAGCGGCATCGATGCCAAGGATATCGCGGCGCTTGGCATCTCCGGCCAAATGCATGGCTTGGTCATGCTGGATGAAAAGGGCGAGGTCCTGCGCCCCTCCATCCTCTGGTGCGACCAGCGAACAGGCGAGGAATGCGCGGAGATCACTCGCCTGGTGGGCGCCAAGCGCCTGATCGAGATCACTGCCAACCCTGCATTGACGGGCTTCACCGCCTCAAAGATCCTCTGGGTCCGGAAGCATGAACCTGAGGTATATAAGAAATGCCGTCACATCCTCTTGCCCAAGGATTACCTGCGCTACATGCTCACTGGCGACTTTGCCACGGAGGTGAGCGATGCCAGCGGCATGCAGCTGCTGGATGTGCCCAAGCGTTGCTGGTCAAAGGAAGTACTGGACGCGCTGGATATCGACCCGGCCTTGCTGGCCAAGGTGTATGAATCCCCGGAGGTGACTGGGCACATCAGCCGCCAGGCGGCTGAGCTGACTGGACTGAGCGCACACACCCTGGTGGTCGGCGGCGCGGGTGATAACGCGGCCGCGGCGGTGGGCACCGGCATCGTGCGGGACGGCAACGCCTTCACCACCATCGGCACCAGCGGCGTGGTCTTCGCCCACACGGACAAACTGGCCATTGACCCAAAGGGTCGCATACATACCTTCTGCTGCGCTGTGCCGGGAGCCTGGCATGTGATGGGCGTAACGCAGGGGGCGGGCCTTTCACTCAAATGGCTGCGGGACACCTGCTGCCAGCAGGAGAAGGCCGAAGCGCTCCAAAAAGGCGTTGATCCCTATGAGATCATGACCGCACTGGCCGATCAGAGCCCAGTAGGCGCCAACAGCCTGGTATACCTTCCCTACCTGATGGGGGAGCGCACTCCGCACCTGGACCCGGACTGCCGCGGCGTCTTCTTTGGCCTAAGCGCGATGCACACCCGGGGTGACCTGATTCGCGCGGTGATGGAAGGCGTGAGCTACTCCCTAAAAGACTGCCTTGATATCCTTGACGGTATTGGCGTCAGACCGGAAAGCATGCTGCTGACCGGTGGTGGCGCCAGGAGCTCCTTCTGGCGGCAGATGCTGTCGGATGTGTTTGCCTGCCCTGTTAAAACCACCGTCAACACCGAAGGCCCGGCGCTGGGCGTCGCGATCCTCGCCGGCGTAGGCGCAGGGATTTATCCAAGCGTACAACAGGCCTGTGAAGCGATGATCCGCATTGGCGAAACGCGGCAGCCGGACGAAGAAAGATCAAGACAATACGCCGCTTACCATCGGTTCTACGCCTCCCTATACCCTGTGTTGCATGACAGTTTCAAGCAGCTGCGGGCTTTGTCCTGATGAAATTAGCAGAGCAGGCGAGGACAAGCGCATGAAAACACTCCTTAAGAACGCGCGCATCTATGATGGCAGTGGGCAGGCGCCCTTCACTGGAAACCTCCTGTTTGAAGGGGACCGCATCCTGGCTGTTGGCCAGGTTCCTGAAGCGATAGATGCCAGGGTGATCGACCTGGATGGCCTCTCTCTGGCGCCGGGCTTCATCGATGCCCACTCCCACAACGACTGGTTTGCCATCAAACGGGATCCACTGCCTTATTTTTCTCCCTTCATCCGTCAGGGCATCACCTCTTTTGTCACCGGCAACTGCGGCTTGTCCGTGACCGGATTTACCGATGACAGCCCCCATATCAGCAAAGTCGGGGCCGGGCTTTTCAGCTTTGCTGACACCATTGGCCAATACGGCGGCGTAGCGGAATACTTCGCTGCTATCATAGGAAAAACGCCCTGTAATATCGCCGTCCTGGTTGGCCATGGGTCAGCGCGGGCCAGCGTGGCCGGGGCTGATAACCGTCCCTTGACCCCGGAAGAAATGACCAGGATGCTCGCCATTCTGGAAAGAGGCCTCAAGGAAGGGGCTTGCGGCCTGTCCCTGGGCCTGATGTATGTACCGGGGCTCTATGCCCCGATTGACGAGCTCAAGGCCGTGGCCAGGCTTTGCGAAAAGTATGACCGGCCCCTGACCGTCCACCCCAGAGCCTGCTCCAAGGTATCCATGGCTTATCCGCAGCTGTTGGGCAGGCCGCATCTGCTTCGCGCGCTGGATGAACTATTTGAGATAACCCGCGGCACCAAGCTGAAGCTGCAATACTCGCACGCCATCTTCGTAGGCCGCAGCAGCTTCGTCTGTAAGGATGAGCTCGTCGCGATCATTGAAAAAATGCGCCAGGAGGGTATAGACGCCAAGTTTGACATCTACCATGAGACCCTGGGCGTCTCGATCATCACGGTGGTGATGCCCCCCTGGTATCAGGCGCTCAGCAAAGAGAAGAAGCGTTCCTTCTTTAACAAGCTGCGCTTCACTGTGCTGGCTCGCGCCAGTATGTTGTTGCTGGGGTTTAACTTCAGTGACATCTGCGTCGCCTATCTGGGCAAAGGGTTGGAGCAGTATGAGGGCAAGACCGTCGCTCAGATCGCCAAGCTGATGGGCATTGGCGGGGTGGAGGCCTATCTGCGCCTGTGCGAGGTGTCGCAATACAAGGGCCGGGTGAACATGGGCCCCTACAGCACGCCTGAGATCATCGATGATCTGGCCAGGCATGACCAGGTCCTCTTCATGACTGACGCCTGGGTGGAGGATAGCGGCATTCAGAATCCTGCCATCTACGATGTTTTTCCCAAATTCCTGCAGCAAGCGCTTTCAGGTCGAGGGGATACCCTGTCCCGCACCATCCGCAAGATGTCAGGCGCCACCGCGGACCGTTTCAGCCTGATCGACCGCGGATACCTTAGGGAAAACGCCTTTGCGGACCTGACGGTTTTTGATGAGCAGGCGGTGATAAGTGGCACCCCGGATATCGGGCAGTCCTTTGGTATCCGGCATGTTTTCATCAATGGCCGGCATGTCCTGAATGATGGCGTATTGGACAACGATGCCGCCATCGGCTGCGGACAGGCAATGGCAACGAGATAGCATATGTAATTCAATCTTATGTGGCATGCCAACATAGTTGACTTGCATGTCAGAAGCCCGACCTCAAAAAGTGGCCGGGCTTTTGCGTGCAACGCAGCAAGATGATTGTATCCCTTATCCTTTAACCCCGCCCAGGGCAACGCCTGCGATGATGTACTTGGCCAGCAGGAAGTAGATCACAAACAGCGGCAGCACCGTCAGCGCAAGACCCAGGTAAACCGCGCCATATTCTGTCCTGTAGATATCCCCGCGCAGCAGGCTGACCATGATGGGTAAGGTGTACTTATCATTGTTTGTCAGCAAAATGAGCGGAAGGAACAGGTTGTTCCAGCTTGCGACAAAGGTGAATATCGCCTGTGTTGCCATGGCAGGCTTCATGATGGGCAGGACAATGCCATTGAAGGTACGGAATTCTCCTGAGCCATCGATCCTTGCGGAATCAACCAGCTCAAGCGGCAGAGAGAAAAGCATGTACTGCCGCATGAAAAACACAGTGGCCGGGGCGGCGATGGCCGGCAGGATCAATGCCAGCAGGTTGTTGGTCAAGCCGATCTGATACATGAACTTGTAAAAACCGATGCTGGTCACCTGCGCCGGAATCATCATGATGGACAGTATCAAGGTGAAAAAAGCCTGGCGCAGCTTCCAGGAATAAGCTATCAAGGCGTAAGCCGTGAGGGTGGAGAAGTAGACGGCGCAAAATGTCGCGCCTGTTGAAATAATGGCCGAATTCATGAAGCCCTTGATTGGGTCAAAGGTCTTCCCCGTCAATATGGCCAGGTTGTTCAGCAGGTAGCCCGATGGGATCAGGGATATGCCGTGCTGCTGGATCTCAAAAGTGCTTCGCGTGGCGTTCACCAGCATGATGATGAAGGGAAATAAACTGAGAACGGACAAAAAAAAGCACATAGCGTACACGAACACCCGCAAGGCGATCCGGCCAACTGTCAAGTGCTTTTTCATTTTGAGCCCTCCCTTGCGTGAAGCTCTCCGCGCTTAAGCTGTCGGGACAGGCGCCGGATCTCTTTCCTGGCCTGGGCCTCTTTCTTGTCGCGCATAAGGAAGAACACTAACACAGACATGAAAGCGATGATGACAAACATGATCATGCTGGCCGCGGCGGCTCGGTTGAACAGGTAACTGCCGCTGAACGCCTGGTTATAGATGAACAGGCTGGTGGTCAATGTAGCGTTGCCCGGCTGGCCAAGGTTGAACAGGCGCGGAATGTCAAACATGTTCAGCCCGCCAATCATGCTGGTGATGAGCATGAACAGCAGGATGGTCCTCAGATTTGGGATGGTTATGTAGAAGAAAGTCTGTATATCGCTCGCGCCGTCAATATCCGCGGCCTCAAATATCTCCGGACTGATGCCCAGCACGCCGGATACCAGGATGATCATTGTATAGCCATACCACATCCAGAACTGGATGAAGGCAACGATCAGCTGAGACGCCGACTTGTCGGACAGATAATAATACGGCGCGGAAAGGACCCCGGTCTTTACCATCAAGTCGTTCACAGGCCCCATCGGATAGCCGAAAAGGACATTGAACAGGATGGCCACAGTCGCTGCGGTGATGATGTTGGGCATATAGAAGATGACCTTGAAGAACCCCTGACCTTTGACCTTGTTATGGTTTGAGGTGAACCAGGCTGTCAGCAGCAAGGCGAGAAATATCTGAGGGGTAAAGTTCATCAGCCAGATTTTGACCGTGTTTTGAAGCGATACGCGAAAGGATTCATTATTGAGGATGAGGCTGAAGTTTTTGAACGGCTCAGCCAGGAGGTTCCAACTGGTGGTCGTCAGGCCCTTCATGTCGGTAAAGCCCAGTATCGCCGTATAGAGCGTCGGATACAGCGAGAAAATGAGGAACGCCAAAATAAAGGGGATGCTGAAGATGTACCCGTATTTCGCGTAGCTGAGGCTTTTGCGCCGCTTCACCGATCACCCCTCCTTAACTTACTCAATACGCTGCGGGAATAGGTCTTTCCTATCCCCGCAGCGATGGTTCAGGGTCTATTCGACAACCACATCCAGGTTGTCTGCGACATTCTGCTTGAAAGCCTTGACCGCGTCATCGCGGGTGGTTTGTCCGCTGGTGTACAGCCTGACCTGGTCACGCCAGAAACGGTTGATGGTCTCATCGTACTGGGTCAGGTTTTTGCCGTTGGCGAACTGGTTTGAAGGAACAAACACGTCAAACATGTTCTGGCCGCCCAGGAATTCCAGGGTGCCGTTTGATTTGGCCATCACAACGCCTGAAGCGACGGAGTCCTTGGTGCCGCCCTCGCCGTTGAGGGTGCCGTTTGCCCACATGTACTGCAGGCCGGTTTCAGATGTGTCCAGGGTGATCCAATTGATGATTTGGCCGACGGCTTCCTTGTTCTTGGAGGTTGCGCTGGCGAGTACCCAAGTGCCGCCCCAGAAGAAGCCGACCGGGGGCTCACAGATAGCCCAGTCGCCATAGGTTCCTTCACCTGGTTTTGTGCCGCCGGAGTTGCCGGCCATGACATAGTTGATCAGCCATGCAGGGCCAAAGAAACCGAAGATGCCCTTGGGGCCCTCGCCCTTCATGTCGGCAAACCAGGCGTCGGTCCAGTCCTGCGTGTCGTTGTAGTAATCATTTGCTTTCAGTTCCATGGACAGGTCGAGGAAGGCTTCGCGCTTGGCATCAAGGTTGAGCTTGCCGTCAACGATCCAGCCGGCATCGGAGCTGTTCTCAACGGCATGCCAGATGTCGCCGTCGCCGGACACAATGCCGTAGCCCTTTGCCTTCAAGGCTGCGGCCGCTTCATAGAACTTCTCCCAGCCGGGGCCGACTTTCGCGCCGATCTCAGCGGGGTCGTCCGTGCCAAAGACGTCCTTGGCGATGGAGCGACGATAGATGAACGCGCCGCCTGTCGCCTGGTAACCCAGGCCAACGAGGTCGCCGGCGGGATTGGTGCCGATGTCTACGGTGTACTGCGCGATCTCAGCGGCCTTGAGGGCTGCTTCGACATCGATGCCCAGATCTTTGTAGGGAGCCGCGAATGCCTGTGCGTCACCCTGGGTGTACTTAAGCACGAATGCCGCTTCAGCGGTGTAGATGTCGGGGGCATCGGCCCCGCCCATCAGCGCCTGGTCAAGTGCGGGCTGATAGGCACCGTCGGTCGTGGCGATGATGGTTTCCTTGATTTCATACTTCGCCGCGAAATCGGGGTTCAGTTCCAGGTAACGCTTGATCATGTTTGGCACTTCATTGGTGAATGACCAGACATTCAGCACGGTCTTGGCCGGTTCTGCTGCGGCAAAAGTTGCCACGGACAGCACAAGGATGAGGGACAGGAGCAGGGAAACGAGTTTCTTCATGATGGTTCTCCTCCTTTTTTATACCAAATCCCGTTCATCCGCAGGCACGTTTTACCGGCGGCAAGACGGAATAGGGATCAGTGTTCAGGGTAGCCCGGGGAGGCGCGGCAACGCTCTTTCCCTCTATAAAGGCTGCCGGTACGGTAACATTCCTGTCTTCATGGGTTTGGCTGTATTTCTCTATCTGCTCAAGCAGCAGCTCTGCCGCATACTTGCCGAGGGCGTCTGTATCCTGCTTGATTGTCGTCAGTCGTGGTTCCCAATACTTGAGGATCTCCATCCCGTCGTAACCGATGACGGATACATCCTGAGGAACCGACAGCCCAGCCTCACGAATGGCTGCCATGCCGCCTAAAGCGGCGTAGTCATCCGGCATCAAAATGCACGTTGGCGGCTCACCCAACCTAAGCAGGTCAGCGGTCACCTTGTGCGTCAAGGGAATATCCCTGTACCGGCTTTGCACCAGATATCCTGTCGGGATGGGCAGTCCAAGCTCTTCCATCGCGGTGTGGTAACCTTGGATGCGTTTGGCAGTCACATCAGAGGGGGCGCCGTTGATGTAGGCGATCCTGGTATGGCCAGCCTGCGCCGCGTATCGTACAGCGGTGATGATGCCGTTAAGGTTATCAGAAAAAACGACCGCCCGATCTTCATAGGGATGATCAATGGTTACCAGGGGGATGTCAGATGAAGCAAGCTCCAACAATTCCAGATCTTCAAAATCCATGCAGGCAATGAAAACGCCATCCAGGTTGCGGTACCGATAATGCTCAAGGTAACTGATCTTCCTGCTGCCAACATTATGGTTCATCAGCGTCAAATCGTAACCCCGGCCCTCAACACCGGTTCTAAAACTTTCCAGCACCGGTACAAAAAAGTGGTGAAGCAGCCCATGATGATCCTCATCATCCAGCAGGACACCGATGTTGAAACTGCGGTTGGTCTTCAGCGCCCTGGCCATGGCATTGGGGACATATCCCATCTCCCCCGCTGTTCGCTTGACATGCTCCCGGGTCTTTGCGCTGATATCAGAGTAGTTGTTGAGCGCTTTTGATACAGTGGAAATTGAAAGACCGCAGCGTGCCGACAACTCCCTGATCGTAACCATAGCTTAACCCCTCTCCGCGGAAAGATGTCTACTAAATCGTTTTCTGAAACCAGTATACCCCTTGTTTGAGAAAAGCGCAAGTCCTGCAAATGCGGATATTTTCGTCCATTCCAAAGATCCGATTCACGCTGGACAGACCTGCGGCAAGATGGTATTCTTGATAAAGAAAACGCACATTGCCGCAGGCATTCAGGCAGCTTGGCCAATTAAAGCCGTAATAAGGGAAGGATACTCAACATGGACAGAAAAACAGCTGTAAACCGCGCCAGGGAATTGGTGGCGAAGATGACACTGGAAGAAAGAGCCGCCCAGCTGCGCTATGACGCGCCGGCTATCCCCCGGCTGGGGCTGCCGTCCTACAATTGGTGGTCCGAGGCGCTGCACGGCGTCGCACGCGCGGGGACGGCCACGGTCTTCCCCCAGGCTATCGGTCTTGCGGCGATGTTTGACCCTGATTTTCTGGAGGAAATCGCTGACATCATCGCGACAGAGGGCAGAGCAAAGTATAACGAGTCTGCCTCCCTGGAAGACCGCGATATTTACAAGGGCCTGACATTCTGGTCTCCCAACATCAACATATTCCGCGACCCGCGCTGGGGGCGAGGGCATGAAACCTATGGAGAGGATCCCTATTTGACCTCCAGGCTTGGCGTCTCCTTTGTGCATGGGCTGCAAGGCAAAGGCAACTACCTGAAAGTCGCCGCCTGTGCCAAACATTTCGCGGCGCATTCCGGCCCGGAGGCCTTGCGGCATGAATTTGACGCGGTAGTGTCAGACAAGGACCTGTGGGAAACCTATCTGCCAGCCTTTGAGGCCCTGGTGCGTGAGGCGGATGTCGAAGCTGTGATGGGCGCTTACAACAGAGTCAACGGCGAACCCGCCTGCGGCAGCAAAACCCTGCTCAAGGATATCCTGCGCGAAGAGTGGGGCTTTGAAGGCCATGTCGTCAGCGACTGCTGGGCTATCCGGGATTTTCACGAAAACCACCATGTGACATCAACTGCGCCCGAGAGCGCAGCGCTGGCGCTGAAAAACGGCTGTGACCTCAATTGCGGCAACACCTACCTGCACATCCTTACCGCCTGGAAGGAGCGCCTCGTCACACATGAAGAGATCACCACCGCCTGCGAGCGCCTGATGGCCACGCGCATCCGGCTGGGCCTGATGGACTCTGACGGCTCCTATGACGCGCTCAATGCGCTGGATGTTGATACCCAGGAACACGCCGCGGCCGCCTTTAAAGCGGCTTGCCAGAGCATGACGCTGCTGAAAAACGACGGCATCCTGCCCCTTGACCCGAACAAACTGGGAACAGTGGCAGTGATCGGTCCCAACGCGGACAGCCAGGCGGCGCTGGAAGGCAACTACAGCGGCAAATCATCGCGCTATGTGACCTTCCTGGAGGGGATCCGCCAGGCCTGTGAAGGCAAAACACGCGTAATGTACGCGCTGGGCTCCCAGCTGTTCGCGGATCGGGATAGCACGTTGGTCTTGCCGGACCATCGCATTTCGGAGGCCGTCGCCATCGCGCGCAGGGCTGACGTGGTCATTTTGTGCCTGGGACTTGACGCGACGCTGGAGGGTGAACAATCAGACGTCAGCAACGCCTTCGCATCCGGCGACAAACTGGATCTGGAATTGCCGGCTGCCCAGCGGCGGCTGGTGGAAGCTGTACTCAAGACAGGCAAACCCGTCGTCACTGTGGTTGCAGCCGGCAGCGCGCTGCGCGTGGAAGAGGGCAACGCTGTCCTGTGGGCTTGGTACCCGGGGCAGGCAGGCGGCACGGCGCTGGCTGATATTCTCTTTGGCAAAATGAGCCCTGGCGGCAAGCTGCCGGTCACCATGTACCGCCATGTCAGTGACCTGCCTGAGTTCACGGATTACGCGATGACAAACCGGACTTACCGCTACTTCCGGGGCGAACCGCTGTACCCCTTCGGCTTCGGGCTTTCCTATACAAACTTCTCCTTCGCCAATGCCACCTTCAGAAATGATGCAGTGGAGGTAGATGTTGAAAACACGGGCAATATGGACGGGGATGAGGTAGTGCAGGTGTATGTGAAAAATGAGCACCCCGACGCGCCGCCCAACCCCGTGCTGTGCGCCTTCAGGCGCGTGACGCTCAGGGCAGGAGAAAGGCAAAGGCTTTCCCTTCCCCTTGATAAACGAGCGTTTACCGTTGTTAACAATTCAGGCGAGCGGATCACCAATCTCGGCCCAAAGATACTCTACGTTGGCGGCAGCCAGCCGGATAAACGAAGCGCTGAACTGACAGGTAAAGCCTGCCTTGAGATCCGTATCTGAGCGAATGGGCTTTGCCTCGCCTGCTTATGCGCCCTTTTCTGCATGCCGGGTATCCAGCGAATGCCGATACACAAAAAAGCGACAAAACAGATATTCGGTGATGAAATTGATGAGCATCGTACCAATGAGGACGATGTACTCATTCATGCCAAACGCGGTCAATGCGGCTCCCCACCAGGTTGACAGCGGTGTAAACACCAGGTAGTACCCCAGCACCTTCAACATGCCGCCGGCGTAATTATCCGCTGATTTGAAGGTGAACCTGCGGTTTATCGTAAAATTGTACACAACAGACAGGATGAGGGCGATAAGGTAGGACGGCCAATAGGAGAGACGCGCCAATTCAAACAACAGGGTGAAGCTGGCCACCTGGATAAGACCGGCGGACGCGGAGAACAGAGCGAATTTGATGAAGCGGATAAAATCCCCCTTTTGTGCCTTTGCCTGAACAGCCTTCCTTTGCATGATTGCTGCCTCCTATAGATCCTTAGTCCTGCGCGGGTGCCGGGATGCTCGCCGGCGCGCCGACATCCGCATTGTCATTGATCTGCACGCGCCAAGCCACAAACAGGTTGCCCAATGAGAAAAATGCCGCCAGAAAAAACACCCACTGCGGGCCCCAAATCATCCAGATAAATCCCGACAGCTGCGCTGCCAGGATGGAAACCATATGGTCCAGGCTGATACCGGTGGAGAGTACGTTTGTGATCTCCTCCTTGTTCACCGCAATGGATCTGAGATAGACGGATTTGACCACGCCGATCTGCATGCTCAGCCTGTCCAGTACAAATAGCGCGTAGATGAGCAGCACAGGCCATCCGGCCCCCGGCAGCACACGGGCTGTGATGCCCCAGACGACAAACCCATAGAGCACATAAACGAAGATAAAGGTCAGCGCGTCAACATACATCATGCGCTTGATTCCATAGCGGTCTATCCACCGCCCGATGGCACGCATAAAGAAGATGCTGATAAAGCTGCTTGCGATCAGCAGCAGCGACATGACATCCGCGCCTTTGAGCAGCAGCTCGACAATGACCCAGGCGCCAAAGACAAAGGCGATCTGTTTTTGCACACCATGTAGCATGGTGAGCAAATAGAAGTAACGGTACTGCTTTCTGAACACCAGCTTTGTTCTCCTGGTTCCGGTAAACATTGACGCTCTGCGTTTTACCAACATCGCGGCCGCCGCGGCCGCGATAAGAAACGCGCCGGAGCCCAGTAAAAACAGCAGGTTGATGGGTGTTTGAAAAGAAAACGCCTTGAAGCGAAAACCGAAAAACACGGTCAAGCCGGCGATAAATCCAAACGCCATCTTCAGGCTGGCATATTGACCCATCCTATGGCCAACCTGACCCGGCTCCGCCAACGCCATGCCCATACTGTCCGACAGCGGCATGAACAGATGCATACCCATGGAATTGATGAACAGAAATATCAGCATGACACCGTATGAAGGCGTGAACAGCCCCAGTGCCACCAGCCCGGCGCAGGAGAATACCTGAGCAATCAAACTGATCCTGGCATCCCCCAGCATGGAGAGCGATGCAATAACAAGCGCGCACAGCAGCCCCGGCAATTCCCGGGGCGCCTCAATGAGCGCGCGCTGGGTGGTGGTGACGTGATATGCTTCCTTGAAGTAATTGGAATAGACGGAATCGCTCAAGCCGTTGCCCAATGCCGCCGCTGAGATCATGATGAAAAACAGCAGCATCTCCCGGCTGACCCTCCGACTTTGAATCAAAACAAGTCCCCCTCTTTTGATTGCGCTATCATAGCACGCTGGCTGACGCAGGGCAAGGAGAGGGCGGAAAAAGCGCACGACATGACATGTTATCATAAGCCTTGGCATTGCCTCGACGGAACAAATTGAAACAAAAAAATAACAAATCCATACAAATACCTGTTGAAAATGTCCAAAATAAGTGCTATAATTCACATCATGAAGCTGGATCGAATCCGGCAAAATAGAAAGCGGAGGGAAATCTATGAAGAAGTTGTTTGTCCTGGTGCTTGCTCTGGTGATGCTGATGAGCATCACTGCCAGCGCGGCGACGCTGAAGGTCGCCTTCTCCCAGATTGGGCAAGAGTCTGACTGGCGCACGGCCAACACGGATGATGTGAAGAAAGCCATCACCGATGCCGGTTGGGAACTGGTTTACGACGACGCACAGCAAAAACAGGAAAACCAGGTGAAGGCGCTGCGCAACTTCATCACCCAGGGCGTGGATTACATCGTGTTCACCGCCATCGTAACGACTGGCTGGGATGATGTGCTGGCTGAAGTCAAGGAAGCTGGCATCCCGCTGATCCTGATCGACCGTCTGCCCGAAACCGCATTTGGCAATGACGACTGGTACACCTGCTATTTCGGCGGAGACTTCCCCTTTGAAGGGCGCAAGGCCGCGATGTGGGTCAAGAACTACATGGAGAGCATCAAGCATGAAGGCGACATCAACATCGTTCGCCTCAGCGGCACAACCGGTTCCGACCCGCAGATCGGCCGCACCGCAGGCTTTGACGAGATCGTTGCCGCCAATCCCAACATGAAGATCGTATTTGACCAGACCGGTAATTTCACTCGTGCCGAAGGCCAGGCGGTCATGGAAGCCGCGCTGAAGGCCGTGCCTAAGATCGACGTGCTCTGGGCAGAGAACGATGACATGGCGCTTGGCGCTATCGAAGCCATCAAGGCAGCAGGCAAAGTGCCCGGCAAAGACATCATCATCGTGGGCTGCGATGCTGTGAAGGCTGCTTTTAAAGCCATCGTGGACGGCGAAATGAACGCAACCAGCGAGTGCACGCCTTTGATGGGCTCCCGCGTGATCGAAGTCATCAAGGGCCTGGAAGCAGGCCAGACCTTTGACAAGATCCTGCATCCTGTGGAGTTTGTCTATGACACCAACGGTGGCATCGTGATCGACGCCGACGGCAATGTTTCCCTCAAGGCCGCGGACCATATTGACGAACGTCTCTATTAAGTCAACAGAAACATGAACACCGGGCGCGCATGGGTCATTCCCATGCGCGCCCGGTATAAGCCATTCTCACAGGACAGGGGGATGACCGCGTATGACGGACAACAGGATCCTCAAAATGGAAGGGATCGAGATCGCCTTTCCCGGCGTCAAGGCGCTGGACAAGGTGGATTTTTGTTTAAGGTCTGGTGAGATACACGCCCTCCTTGGCGAAAACGGCGCCGGCAAATCCACGCTGATCAAGTGTCTGACCGGTGTGCACCGTATGGACACCGGGAAGATCCTCCTCTTCGGGAAAGAAATCAATCCCGCCTCACCGCATGAGGCGATGGAAATGGGGATCTCCACAGTGTATCAGGAGGTCAACCTCTGCCCCAACTTGACGGTCGCTGAGAACATCTTCATCGGCCGCCAACCCATGAAAAAGGGCCAGATCGACTGGAAAGAAATCAAGCGCCGCGCTGAGGAACTGATGGCAAGGTTCAGCATCCAAATCGACGTCAACCGCCCGCTTGACTCCTACTCAACGGCCATCCAGCAAATCGTTTCCATCGCCCGTGCAGTTGATATCAAGGCAAAAATCCTGATTTTGGATGAGCCAACCAGCTCACTTGACGAAAACGAGGTAGAGCGTCTGTTCCGCGTGATGGGTGATCTGAAGCGGGAAGGCCTTGGCATCATCTTCATCACGCACTTCCTGGATCAGGTGTTCAAGGTTGCGGATCGCATCACAGTGCTGCGCAACGGGCAGCTGGTGGGTGAATATGAGATAGGCAGCATTACGAAGCTTGATTTGGTCACGCGCATGATCGGCAAGGATATGGAGGCGATCTACAACCTCAAGCGGCCGGAAGTAGCGGGTGACGCCGGAAAGATGCTGGAAGCCGAAGATATCGGCATCGCCGGGAGCGTGGTCAAGGACATCTCCCTGCATATCAAGGAGGGCGAGCTGCTTGGCTTCGCAGGGCTGTTGGGATCGGGACGCACTGAAACGGCGCAGATGCTCTTTGGCGTCACGCGCCTTCAAAGAGGCAAACTTCGCAAGAAGGGCAAGGAGATCAGACTTCGCAGCCCCATGGATGCCATCGAACAGAGGATCGCCTTTTGCCCTGAGGACAGGAAACGCGATGGTATCATTGGGGATCTGACGGTCCGGGAGAACATCATGCTGGTCACCCAGGCCAGACGCGGCATATTCAAGCCCATGAAGCGGCAGGAGCAGAGTGAACTGGCAGAGAAATACGTGAAAATGCTGGGAATCGCGACACCGGACATTGAAAAGAAGGTGGGCGAGCTCTCCGGCGGCAATCAGCAGAAGGTCATCCTCGCACGCTGGATGGCAACGGAACCTGATGTGCTGATCCTGGATGAGCCCACGCGCGGTATCGATGTCGGCGCCAAGGCGGAGATCCAGAGGCTGATGCTGGAGCAGTGCGGCAAAAACGTATCGGTTATCTTCATTTCCTCAGAACTCGATGAGATCATACGCTGCGCCAACCGCATCGTGATCATGCGTGACGGCGAGAAGGCCGCGGAAGTCGCTGGCGCAGACTGCACGCAGCAGGAGATCTTGAGCATCATTGCCAATGAAGGCGCGGCGGCGGGAGGTGGTTGACATTGAGTAAGCTGTATAAACTGGATACCGCCCGGATCGCGAAATCCAAGCTGACCTGGGCTGTGGTAGCGGAACTGCTGATTTTGCTGGTCTGCCTGATCATCCGCCCGGACTTCTTTTCCATCAGTTACCAGCGCTCCAATGGCATGCTGTACGGCTCGCTGATCGACATACTCAACCGGTCAAGCGAGATCACGATCATCGCCATGGGGATGACGCTGGTGATCGCGACGGGCGGCACTGACCTGTCGGTCGGCTCACTGGTCGCTGTTTCCGGCGCTCTGGCATTGCGGCTGATGCGCTGGGATCTGGATAAGTACCCCACGCCTGGCGACTGGTCCATCACGCCCCTTGCGCTGGTGATCCTGGCATCACTGGCTGCCTGCCTGTTGATGGGGAGCTTCAACGGACTGCTGGTTTCCCGTTTGAAAATGCAACCTATCATTGCCACCCTGATCCTCATGGTGGCCGGCCGCGGGATCGCGCAGGTCATCACCGGCGGCAAGCAGATGACCACTTTCTTTTCGCCCTTCAAATTCATCGCGCACGGCAGTTTCCTGTACTTGCCCATGCCGGTTGTCATCACCGCGGCTGTCATTGTGGTTATCACCCTGTTGACCCGCAAGACCGCCTTTGGTCTGTTCATTGAGTCCGTCGGCATCAACCGCAACGCGAGCTATGTATCTGGACTCAACGCCAAGTGGGTGATCATGGCGGTTTTTATGATCAGCGGTTTCCTGGCCGGCATCTCCGGGCTCATCTACTCAAGCCGCATCATCTCCAATGATTCCAACAACGCCGGCTTGGCATATGAGATGGATGCTATTTTGGCGGTGGTCATCGGCGGCACCAGCATGGCCGGCGGCAAGTTCAACCTGGCCGGCACGGTTGTCGGCTCCCTGATCATCCGGACGATCATTACCTTTGTGTATTATTTCGGGGTGGCGGCGGAAGCGATCATGGCTTTCAAGGCCTTGATCATCGCGGTGGTCATCATCCTGCAGTCTGAACCCGTGCGCCGCAGGCTGGAACATCGCGCAAGGAAACGCAAGGTGAATCTGGGAGGTGCGCTGCATGAGTGAGCCGCTGAAAAGGGACCACAAGCTGAAAAACCGCCTGCTGAATCCAAAGTTCATCATGGTGTATGCGACCATCCTCGTGTTTCTCATCATCTATGCCATCGGCGCCATGCTCTATGGCGAAAAGGGCTTCACCACGCTGCGGACCTTCCTAAATCTCTTTATCGATAATGCCTACGTGGGCATTTCGGCTGTGGGGATGACCATGGTGCTGATCACCGGCGGCATTGACCTGTCCGTTGGCGCAGTCGCGTCCCTGACGGGCATGCTGATCGCCTACGGCAACACCATCCTGGGTGTTGATCCCTTTATCTGCATCGCGTTTGCCGTCGTGGTGGGCGTGGGGCTGGGGCTGGCGATGGGCGCGATGATCCAGTACCTGAGTGTACCGCCCTTCATTGCCACGCTGACGGGCATGTTCTTTGCCCGAGGTGTGTGCGCCCTCATCAGCAGGGAATCCATCTCCATCAACCATGCCGTGTTCAATGAGCTGGCCAAGTGGCGCATCAAGGTCCCGGATGTCAAGCCGCTGGCCTACATCAACTTCAATGTGCTCCTCTTTTTGCTGATGATCATCCTCGGCTCCTACCTGCTGCAGGCAACGCGCTTTGGGCGCAATGTGTACGCCATTGGGGGCAATGAGCAAAGCGCCAAGCTGATGGGCCTGCCGGTCGCCAGGACCAAGGTACTGGTGTACGGCTTTAACGGCCTGTGCTCCGTGCTGGCGGGTGTTGCTTACGCGCTGTATGTCAAGTCAGGCTGGAACCTGTCTCTGCAGGGGGCGGAACTGGATGTGATTTCCTCCGCCGTTATCGGCGGCACGCTGCTGACCGGCGGCGTTGGCTACATGATCGGCACTTTGTTTGGTGTGCTGCTCAAATCCACCATTCCTGCGCTTATCACCTTCAATGGCGCCTTGCTTTCCTGGTGGGCCAAGATCGCCACAGGCATCCTGCTGCTCTTGTTCATCGGTATCCAGCGCATTGTTGTGGTATCCACCTCCAGACGAAAAAGCGGGTAAACGTTTGTATCGCAAAAACGCTCACTTTGTCACGTTTGTGGCGAAGTGAGCGTTTTTCGTTGCTGAACTATGGGGGTGCTGCTTCCGCTATCTGTAGTAATCCACTGCTGACAGGAACATCGGGTCCCGGTCATTGCGCGGCACATTGCGGTAGAGGCCGGGCAAGGCACGCTCTGCGTGGCCCATGCGGCCCATGACACGCCCGTCAGGCGAGGTCAGGCTTTCTACAGCCCAAGCCGAACCGTTGGGGTTGTGGAGGATATCCATGCTGGGTAAACCCTGCCCATCAGCATATTGCGTGGCGATCCGCCCTGAGCGCGCGAGCTGCCTGAGTATGTCTTCCCCGCAAAGCAAACGCCCTTCACCGTGGGAAACAGGCAGCGTTTGTATTTCCCCCACCTCACAGCAGCTAAACCAGGGCGAGAGGGTTGAGGCGATACGCACCCTTACCAGGCGCGACTGATGGCGGCCGATCAGGTTGTAGCTCAGCGTGGGGCTGTTTTCGTCCGCATCGGTGATCCGCCCGTAAGGCACCAGGCCCAGCTTGATCAGCGCCTGAAATCCATTGCATATGCCACCCAGAAGCCCCTGACGGTGCTCCAGCAGATCGGCAATGGCATCCCGGATCGGCTGAGAGCGGAAAAAGGCCGTGATGAACTTGCCCGATCCATCCGGCTCATCCCCGCCGGAGAATCCGCCTGGGATCAACACGATCTGCGCCTGACGCATCCTGGCCGCCATTTCGCGCACGGATTCGCGCACCATCTGCGGCTGCAGGTTGCGTATCAGCAGCACCTCAGGCAGGGCGCCAGCCCGTTCAAAGGCCCGCGCCGTGTCTAGCTCACAGTTGGTGCCGGGAAAGGCCGGGATGAGCACACGAGGCTTAGCGATCCTTGGTCCCTTAATGGGCTTGTAAGGGCTGGCGATCAAGGGCGCTTCAGGTTTGTCCGCTTTTGCCTGTGTGGGATAGACCTTCTCCAGCCTGTCTTCGTAGGGTTTCAGGAACTCATGGATGTCCAGATGATCGTCTCCAAAGCTGAGCCTAAGTTCCGCCACAGTACTGCCCAGCTGCTCACCGATCTCCAGATCCTCCCTCAGCTCCAGAATCAGGGAGCCATCGGCATGAGCAAAAAGTTCCTCCAGCGAAAAACGCGGCTGGATGCTGGCGCCGATCCCATTGCCCAGGGCCATCTGCATCAGGGCATAACCCACGCCGCCCATGCGGGGCGTGGCAGCGGCCGCGACCTTGCCCGCGCGTATCAGGTCCCGCGCCTGGTCAAACACCTGCAGAAGCGATCCGGCGCTTGGCAGGCCGTCCTCACCGATCATTGGCCGCAGCCAGACGAGCTTGTGGCCGGCCTGTTTAAACTCAGGCGAGATCACATCCTCTGCCCTGCCCGCCGCTACCGCAAAGGAAACCAATGTCGGCGGTACATCCAGGTCATGGAAACTGCCGCTCATGGAGTCCTTGCCGCCAATGGCCGCAACTTTCAATTCCATTTGCGCGCGGTAAGCTCCCAATAATGAAGCTAAAGGCAGGCCCCACCGGCTGGGGTCCCGCCCCGGCTTGGGGAAGTATTCCTGATGGGTGAGATAGGCGTGCCTGGCATCGGCCCCGGTCGCGGCCAGGGCGGCCAGCGCCTCTACCACAGCCAGATAACCACCGCGGTATGGATGGGCGGAAGACACATAGGGATCATAGCCATAAGACATGAAGGAGCAGGTGCTCGTCTCCTCGGGCACAGGCAGCAGGTGAGCCATCGCCATTGGCGGTGTCAGCTGATGCTTGCCGCCAAATGGCATCAGCAGGGTTGCAGCGCCAATGGTGGCGTCAAAGCGCTCGGCCAAGCCCCTGCCGCCTGCACCGTTCAAATCACGCACCAGGCGCAGCAGCTCCTCCCGGAATCCCTTTGGGATGACCGGCTTGACCTCCGCTGGCGTATCAATGCGCACCTGCGTCTCTTTAGGCGCGCCGTTGGTGTCCAAAAAAGCGCGGCTGAGCGATACGATGGCCTGTCCCCTCCAGCGCATCACAAGCGTCTCATCCCGAGTCACCTGGGCGACCTCGGTCGCCTCCAGGTTCTCCTGATTAGCCAGCTGGCAGAACTTCTCCACGTCTTCTTTGGCGACCACGACTGCCATACGCTCCTGTGACTCGCTGATGGCGATCTCCGTACCGCCAAGGCCTGCGTATTTGAGCGGTACTTTATCCAAGTCGATATCCAAGCCCGGCGCCAGTTCACCGATGGCCACCGATACACCGCCTGCGCCAAAGTCGTTGCAGCGCTTGATCAGGCGCGTGACTTCATCGTTCAGGAACAGCCGCTGCAGCTTGCGCTCCTCAGGCGCGTTGCCCTTCTGCACTTGGGCCGCGCATTCGCTGACCGAGGCCTGCGTATGCGCCTGGGAGGAGCCTGTGGCCCCGCCGATGCCATCACGGCCAGTGCGCCCGCCCAACAAAATCACGGCATCGCCCGCAGTGGGACGCTCACGTCGCACATGGCTTTCCTTGGCAGCGCCCAGCACAGCCCCGATCTCCATATGTTTGGCGGCATAGCCGGGGTGATAAAACTCCTTGACCAGACCTGTCGCCAGGCCGATCTGATTGCCATAGCTGGAGTAGCCCTTGGCCGCCCCGACCGCGATGCTGCGCTGGGGAAGCTTGCCAGGCATGGTATCCTCAACGGACTGCGTAGGATCACCTGCGCCTGTCACCCGCATCGCCGCATAGACATAGGCCCGCGCCGACAAGGGATCCCGGATCGCACCGCCGATGCAGGTCGCGGCGCCGCCAAAGGGCTCGATCTCAGTTGGGTGGTTGTGCGTCTCGTTTTTGAACAGCAGCAGCCAATCCTGTTCCCCTTGAACAGTCTCCGCTTTGACACGGATGGTGCAGGCGTTGTTCTCCTCGCTTTCCACCAGTTCCGGGAGATGTCCCTCCAGCTTGAGCACCTTGGCAGCCAAGGTTGCCACATCCATCAGGGTGTACGGGCTGTCAGGGCGCAGCGCCTGGTGGGCACGTTGATACTCATCCCAGGTTTTTGCGATGACCGGATCAGAGCACGCCATATCCTTAAGTTCCGTCAGGAAGGTGGTATGCCTGCAGTGATCGGACCAGTAGGTATCAATGACCTTGAGCTCAGCCAGCGTGGGATCGCGGCCCAAAAGAGCATAGTGTGCCATGCAGAAACGGATGTCATCCTCCTCCATAGCCAACTCATTCGCCTGGCGCAGCTGCCTGATACCCGGCCCATCCAATTGCCGGAAACCGTACAAAATCGGGGTAACCCTCGGCTCCGCTTGTGCCATCGCAAGGGTCTCAGGCAGGTCAAAGGAGGCTTCGCGGCTCTCGACCGGGTTGAGCACATAATGTATAGCCGCCTTGATCTCGTCTTGTGTCAGTTTACCCTTCAGCGCGTAGACCTTGGCCGTACGCACCAGGGGGCGTTCCTCCTGGGTGAGCAGCTGGATGCACTGCGCGGCTGAGTCCGCCCGCTGATCATACTGGCCAGGCAGGTACTCCAGCGCAAAGGCATTTTCCGGCGCGAATGATGGTAATTCATGAAAAAAATCGTCAACCTGAGGCTCGGAAAACACATATGCCACAGCGCGTAGGAAATCAGGTTCATCCAGGCCCTCCACGTCGTAGCGGTTGATGATCTGCAGGTCCTGAAGGTTTTTGAGGCCCAGGTATTCCCTCAGCTCCGCCTTCAGGCCCTCGGCTTCATGCCGCAGTCCGGGCTTCTTTTGTACAAAGACCCTGCGTACCATCACTCCGCCTCCTCCTGGTTCAAGGCGCGCTGCCCAATGTCCCGGCGCATTAAGCGTCCTTTAAATTGCAGGCCTTCCGCTGCACGGTATGCGACTGCGATGGCCTCCCGCAGGGTATCCGCCTTGGCGCAGGCAGCAGCCACCCGTCCCCCGGCTGTCACCAGTTGTCCCGCAAGGCGCTTCACCCCGGCGTAGCAGATGCTGCCTTCCCGCGCCTCTACCTGGATGGAAAAGCCTGTTTCGAAATGGCCCGGATAGCCAGCGCTGGTCAGCACCACGCAGCAGGCGCTGCCCGGCGAAAAACGCAGATCCTTTTCGCTCAGCTCACCATTGCGGGTATGCAGAAAGGCGTCCAGCGGACTGTTCTCCAGCAGCATCAAAATGGCTTGGGTCTCAGGGTCACCAAAGCGGGCATTATATTCAAGCACCTTGGGCCCATCCTGCGTCAGCATCAGACCAAAGTACAGGCAGCCCCGAAAGGGACAGTCTTCCTGCGCCATCGCGCGCAAAGTAGGCAAATAGATCTCCTCATGGCAGCGCCGGGCGACCTGCTGTGTATAGAAGGGATTGGGCGTAATGGCGCCCATACCGCCGGTGTTGGGGCCGCGGTCGCCGTCAAGTGCGCGTTTATGGTCCATCGCGGAGGGCAGCTCCACCAGGTTTTCGCCGTCAGTCAAGGCCAATACGGAGATCTCCGGCCCCTGCAAATACTCTTCGATCACGGCGCGGCTCCCGGCCTGGCCAAAGAGATGATCGGTGAAAATGCTCTGCAGGGCGGCCTCTGCCTGTGCCTGATCTTCCACGATGAAAACGCCCTTACCCTTGGCCAAGCCATCCGCCTTGATGACCAGCGGATAGCGCTGAACCCGCGTGTATTGAAGCCCGCTTTCCAAGTCTTCCGCCACTTGCCAGGCAGCGGTGGAGATGTGGTATTTGCGCATCAACTCCTTGGCAAACACCTTGCTGGATTCAATGCGCGCCGCGGCCTTGTTCGGGCCAAAACAGGCGATGCCGCCCGCTTCAAGGGCATCAACCAGGCCGTTTGCCAGCGGATCATCCGGCGTGACAACACAGAAGTTGATCTGGTGCTGCCGGGCGATGGTTAACACGGCTGCGTTATCCATGGAGTTGCCAAAAAGGCAGACGGCTTCCGTCATGCCGTCATTGCCAGGCAATGCGAAAAGCTTATCAATGCGCTTGTCCCGGCTCAAGGCCTTAATGATGGCGTGCTCGCGCCCACCTGATCCGATCACAAGTACACGCATATTAAGCTCCTTTTCAATGGTGGAAGAGCCTGAGACCGGTCATCGCCATCACAAGCCCCAGGCGGTCGCAGGCCGCAATGACCTCCGGGTCGCGCAGCGAGCCACCGGGCTGGGCAAGGTAACGCACGCCTGACTCAGCGGCGCGCAGGATGCTGTCGTCAAAGGGGAAGAAAGCATCAGAAGCCAGGGAAACCATATCCAGGCTGTTAAGACAGCTGCGTTTCTCCTCATTTGAGAGGATCTCTGGGCGGCTTGAGAAGAGTCTGCGCCAGGCATCGTTCTCAAGAAGTTGCTCACCTCGGCTGGATAAAGCGAGATCTACCGCGTTGTCGCGCTCCGGCCGTGAAAGGCTGGGGAGGAAGGGCAGACGCAGCACCTTCTCGTGCTGGCGCAGATGCCAGAGGTCGGCCTTGTCACCTGCCAGACGTGTGCAATGGACACGGCTCTGCTGGCCTGCGCCCACACCGATAGCCTGGCCATCCCTGGCATAGCAGACGGAGTTGGACTGCGTGTATTTCAAGGTGATCAGGGCCACGATCAGGTCATGCCTGGCGCTGTCAGGCAAGTCCTTCTTGGCCGTGGGGATGTTATGGAGCAGCTCTTCACCGATCAGGGCATCGTTGCGGCGCTGCTCCAATGTGATGCCAAACACCTGGCGCTTCTCCATTGCCTCTGGAACATAATCTGCGTCCATTTGGATCACCGCATAAGTGCCCTTGCGCTTGGCGCGAAGGATCTCAAGCGCCTCAGACTCATAACTTGGCGCGATCACGCCGTCTGACACTTCGCGCGCGATCAGCCTGGCCGTCACAACGTCAACGCGGTCGCTCAGCGCGATCCAATCGCCGAAGCTGCACAGCCTGTCTGCCCCCCGGGCCCGCGCGTAGGCGCAGGCGAGCGGCGAATCATCAAGGCCTTCCACATCCTGCACAAAGCAGGCGCTCTTGAGCTCTGCCGAAAGCAGCAGACCAACAGCAGCGCCGGCAGGGCTGACGTGCTTAAAGGAGGCCGCCGCGGGTAAGCCTGTCGCCTGCCGCAGTTCCCGCACCAGCTGCCAGGAGTTGAGCGCGTCCAGGAAATTGATGTAGCCTGGCTGGCCGTTCAACACCTGCAGTGGCAGTTCATTGCCGTTGTCCAGATAGATCCGAGCCGGCTTCTGGTTGGGGTTGCAGCCATATTTCATCAAAAGTTCTTGCACACTTGCCTCCTATGCTTCGTGGCGGTTGTATATGCATAGGCCGGTCACGCGGCCTTCCCTGTCATGACTGCGCAGGAAGAGCGCCACGCGGTTATCGGGGTTTAGGCTCGTCCAAACATCCTGTGCAAAGGCTTCAGGATCATCCGGGATATCCATGCACAGCGGCTCACCAACAAAGCTGGGCAAGGGATCGCGGTCGGCCTGATAGGTGTGGATAAAGTGCCCGCGCCCGGCCTGCGCCTCATACTCAAAGAAGAACCGCTGGCAGTTGTTCCCTTGTGGATCCGCGGCCTTCAAAATGGACAGGCGGTAGTCCCCGCTCGACTTCTCCAACATCCCGCTGACGCGAGGCGTGAAGTGCGGCGCATCGGGCTCAAAGGCATGCGTTCTCAGCGCGGATTCAAAGCTGCCCTTGCCCTGCAAAGCATTAAAAATGGTATCCGTCTGGTCACCATTGGTCACGATCAGCTGTCCCTGCGTCTCAAGCATTGGCTTGTAGAGGATCAGCGAAGGGTCCTTGACCAAAGCGTGGTCGAAAACCTCGATGCGCACGCTGTCCCACTCCCTACGGAAAACGCGGTTGCGGGAGTTCGCGCTGCGCCCCATGATGAAATAAAGGGCAAGGGTCTCTTTTAGATTTGCGCTATTGCCCAGCATGATGCCGCGGCCCGGGTAGGGGTTGCGTCGCAGCAGATCACACAGGTCATGGGGTATTGTCTTCATGGTGTGCCTCCTTGAGCAGCTGCTTGCACAGCATCTGCGTGGCGCGCGGCAGGATAAGCCATTCAGCCTGCCGCATAATACGCTGCTGCAATGTCTCCGGCGTGTCGCATTTCAAGACCCGCACGGCTTTCTGCATCAGGATGGGACCGCCGTCCGTTTCTTCGTTCACCAGGTGGATGGTGGCCCCGCTCAGCTTGACGCCACGCGCAAGCGCCGCCTGATGGACCTTGATCCCATAATAGCCCTTGCCGCCAAACGCGGGCAAGAGCGAGGGATGCACATTGATGATGCGCCCGGCGAAACGCCTGACGAAGTCCGGACTCAAGATCATTAGGAAGCCCGCCAGCACGATTAGGTCGATGCGTTCCTGTTGCAGGGCCTTGAGGATGCGCATCTCAACCCGCGCGGCTCCCAGCGCCTTGCGGTCAAGCGCCAATGCCTGGACGTTCGCTGCTTTGGCACGTTCCAGCGCATAGGCCTCCGGATTGTCGCTGATGACAAGCTCGATACTGCCCGAATACAGCAGCCCGCTGAGTTGAGCGTCCAGCAGTGCCTGCAGGTTGCTGCCCGAGCCGCTGACCAGCACGGCGATGCGAAGCTGGCTCAGCATAGGGTCAAGGGCTCCGCGCTTGGCCGCACCTCGCCCAGGATGTAGGCCGCTTCATTCGCCTCCCGCAGGACACGCAGCGCCAGGTCCGCGTCCTTCTTATCCACCGTCACGCACAGGCCCACACCCATGTTGAATGTGGCGTACATCTCATGGCGCGGGATCTCCCCCTCGCGCGCGATCATCTCAAAGATGGGCGGCGTGCGGATGGCGGCGGTCTCCACAAAGGCGCCAAAGCCCTGGGGCAGACTGCGCGGGATATTCTCAAAGAAGCCGCCGCCAGTGATATGGGCTACGCCCTTCACAGCTATTTGCTCAAAGAGCTTGAGCATAGACTTGACATAGATGCGGGTCGGGGTCAGCAGCGTTTGCCCCAGGCTGAGGCCACCCAATTCCGGTGGGCAGGCGTTCAGGTCGCGGTGTTCGGTATCAAAGGCCTTGCGCACCAGGGAGAAACCATTGGAATGCAAGCCCGAGGAAGGCAGGGCGATCAGCACATCACCCGCCCGGACCCGCGACGTGTCGATCATCTTGTCCTCATCCACCATCCCCACGCAAAAGCCCGCGATGTCATACTCCCCCTCGGAATAAAAGCCGGGCATCTCCGCTGTCTCACCGCCCAGCAAGGCGCAGCCCGCCTGCACGCAGCCCTCCGCCACGCCGGCCACGATATCAGCCACCTGCGTGGGCACATTACGCCCAACGGCAACATAATCAAGGAAGAACAGGGGCGTTGCTCCGCAGCACAGCACATCGTTGACGCACATGGCCACACAGTCTACCCCCACCGTATCATGCTTGTCCATCTGGAAAGCCAATTTCAGCTTGGTACCCACGCCGTCGGTGCCGCTGACCAGCACAGGGCGCTTCATACCGCTCAGGTTAGGCGCGAAGAGCCCGCCAAAGCCGCCGATGCCCGACAGCACACCCGGGATGCGTGTGCGCTCCACTGAACTGCGCATCAGTTCCACCGCCCGGTAACCTGCGTTGATATCAACCCCAGCCTCGCGGTAGCGATCGCTGACAGATTTCATGGCTGTGTCCCCCCTTGATACCAATTTCAATCATTAATGCTTTGATGCGGCGGATCTTTTCCACCATATCATTGTCTCTCTCAGTCGGCTTAGGCTGCGACTACGCCTCCTTTTCTCGACTTCGATAAGTCGAAAAATCTCTCTTCGCATCTGCGCATTCCTACTTTCAATTGGTATTACTTGTCGATAAGGCCCCGACCGTAGTGACTGTTCTTGCCTTCAGCCGGGATCGGCGCCGGGTATTGCCCGGTGAAGCAGCCCTTGCAGAATCCACAGGCAGCCCCGGCCGCCAGCTTGTCACAGGCTTCGATGCTGAGGTAAGCCAGGCTGTCCACCCCGATGATCTCGCGGATCTCCTCCACCGTATGGTGATGGGCGATCAGCGCCTCCTCAGAATCGATATCCGTACCAAAATAGCAGGGCTTGATAAAGGGTGGGGAGCTCAGCCGCATGTGCACCTGGGCGGCGCCAGCTTCCCTGAGCAGCTTCACGATGCGGGCGGCTGTCGTCCCCCGAACGATGGAGTCATCGACCAGCACCACGCGCTTGCCCTGTACGGTGTGCCTCAGCACATTGAGCTTGATGCGCACCTGGTCAGTGCGCTGCTGCTGGGTGGGCTGGATAAAGGTGCGCCCGATATAACGGTTCTTGATGAAGCCGACACCGTAGGGGATGCCGCTTTGGCGGGAAAAGCCCAGCGCCGCGTCAAGGCCGGAATCCGGCACGCCAACTACGATGTCCGCGTCCACGGGATGATCAAGCGCCAGATACGCCCCGGCGCGCAGTCTCGCCTCGTGCACCGAGGCCCCCTCGATCACCGAATCCGGCCGGGCAAAGTAGATGAACTCAAAGACACACATCGCGCTCTTTTGGCTGCGGGCGAATTGGTAACTCTCAATACCCTGGCGGGTCACCTTGACGACCTCGCCGGGATGGATATCACGCACAAAACGCGCGCCGATGGCATCCAAGGCGCAGCTCTCGCTGGCAAAGACCGTATCGCCGTTCAGATCCCCCATGCAAAGCGGACGGAAGCCGTAGGGATCACGGGCGACAATCAACTTGCTGGGGCTCATCAGCACAAGGGAGTAGGCGCCCTCCAGCTGCTCCATGGAGGCCAGCACGGCAGCCTCAATGGAGGGGTTGCGCAGCCTCGCCCCTGTGATCACGTAGGCGATGACCTCACTGTCCGTTGTGGTGTGAAAGATCGCTCCAGTAGACTCAAGTTTCCTTCGCAGTTGCACGCCATTGGTCAGACTGCCATTGTGGCACAGCGCCATCTGCCCCTTGAAGTGGTTGATCAGCAGCGGCTGCGCGTTATCGCGGTTATTGATGCCTGATGTGCCATAACGGCAGTGCCCTACCGCGATGGAGCCCTCAGGCATTTTCTGCAGGATGTCGCGCGTGAAGACCTCGTTGACAAGGCCCAGGTCCTTGTAGCAGCTGACTACACGGTCACGGTTGACGGCAATGCCGCAGCTCTCCTGCCCGCGGTGCTGGAGGGCGTAGAGGGCATGGTAGGTCTCGGGCACCACGCTGTCGCCGTTGTTGCGGAAAATACCGAAGACGCCGCACTCCTCGTGCATCTTGCCATCCAGTTCGAGGTCAAACATCCGATGCTCCCATCAGGCGTTTCATCATTTCGCGATAGGCCTCCTCCACCCCGCCCATGTCGCGGCGGAAGCGGTCTTTGTCCAGCTTCTCCTGTGTCCTGCTGTCCCAGAAGCGGCAAGTATCCGGTGAGATCTCATCGGCCAGCACGATGCTGCCGTCCTTGAGGCGGCCAAACTCCAGCTTGAAATCGATCAAATCAACATATAGGGCTTTCAGGTGCTGGCGCAGAAAATCATTGACGCGCAAGGCGTAAGCGGCAATGGTTGCCAGCTCCCCGTCACTGGCCCAGCCCATCGCGCGGATGTGATATTCATTGACCATGGGATCGCCAAGCGCGTCGTCCTTGTAACAATACTCGATGACGGTATGCTTGAGCGGCGTTCCCTCCGGCAAACCCAGGCGTTTGGAGAGCGAACCGGCAGAAATGTTGCGCACGATCACTTCCAGCGGCACGATGCTGACACGGCGCACCAGAGTTTCGGTGTCACTGATCTCCTCCACAAAGTGCGTGGGGATGCCCTGCTTTTCCAATAGCTGCATCAAATGGTTGGTCATGCGGTTGTTGATCGCGCCCTTGCCCTGAATGCTGCCCTTTTTGAGACCATTGAAAGCCGTTGCGTCATCTTTATAGGATACCAGCAGCAGGTCCTCACGATCGGTCGCGTATACCCGCTTGGCCTTACCCTCGTATATAAGTTCTCCACGTACCATGCTCAGGCCCTCCCCTGTCTATCAAGCATTTCTTTTTGCAACGCTTCATCGGCCTGCAGCACCATATCGCGCATGCAGCGCCGCTCTTTGAGCAGCTTTTCACGCAGCCCCGCATCCTGAAGTGCCAGGATCTCAATGGCCAACAGCGCCGCGTTCCTGGCGCCATTCACTGCCACAGTCGCCACCGGGATGCCAGGTGGCATCTGAATTGTCGACAGCAGCGCGTCCATGCCCCCCAGATTGCCCGAACAGAGCGGAACACCGATCACAGGCAGCACGGTCTGTGCCGCGATGACGCCGGCCAAGTGAGCCGCCATCCCCGCAAAGGCGATCACCACGCCAACACCCTCCGCTTCGAATGACTGGGCAAAGGCCTGCGCCTCCATCGGCGTACGATGCGCTGACAACACCCGTGTCAACGTCTCTACCCCGTAAGACCCAAGCGTCTCCACCGCCTCCAACGCGATTTCCTTGTCGCTGGCGCTGCCCATAATGATTGCTGCTTTGATCATCCAACGCTTTCCTTTCCGGGAATCGCCTTGCCTTAAAACCGTGTCCGGCAGAAAATAGACCTTTTCAGTATAGGGGGATGAATGTCGTGTGTCAAGGAGATTTCCGAACGTTTTGCTCCTCCATTTCGTTTTTGTTCGTTAATCTCTATCCGTGTGAATCGGGGCTGACCTTTGATGAGCCAAACTGCTAATCTGAAGCAGGGCACTGAAAAATACATTGAATCGCTTAAGAATGAGGTGATACTAGTTGAAAGCAGTAATGCACCGATGCGAAGAGGGATTTTTCGGCTTCTCGAAGTTGAGTGAAGAAGGCGCAGTCGAAGCCTGCGACGACTGAGGGAGACGAT